>Ga0105096_10001040_pt1 | contig 10915 bp, 7 predicted proteins | sample PPLLak3cmMay2015_FD_87036 | JGI IMG/M metagenome (GOLD analysis project Ga0105096, IMG submission 87036) | Freshwater sediment microbial communities from Prairie Pothole Lake near Jamestown, North Dakota, USA - PPLs Lake P7 Core (1) Depth... | ecosystem: Environmental > Aquatic > Freshwater >...
AGATTGTACCGGCTGTTGGCGTCTTTCCGACGGTTATCGGAACGCGCCGCGTACGCGGAGTTCCCGCAAATGTGGCATGGGTATTCCAAAATACATCGACATTTCCATGAGTTGCCGAATTCCGCGCTGAGAAAATCCTTGACTTGTCCGAGCGACACCGCACGCGATCGGCCCGACGGAAACATGCCGCCGGCATCGCGCCGTCCCGAGTTCGGTGACTGGATAGGGGTGGATTATAAGTACGCGCCGCCGCATCTACGGCACCGACCCTCGGCCACGAGAGCCTCGCAGTCACTTGCCTGCTCGCCCTGGCCCGCGTCGCCTCCGATGCGATACATGTACTTCGACTCGCGGCTCATGCTCCGCGCTTCCTCCCCATGCTCGGTAGTCGCCCTCTCCCAGCTGTCCTTCGCTTGCCTCGTGGTGGCCAACTCGGCGAAGGACTTCCACCTCCAAGATTGCGTCCGTGCCGGGCGTACCACTAAGAAAAAAAGGCCCGCGCCAAGGCGCGGGCCCCTTGCTGATGCGGAAGACGGCGGTTCGTCAGGTACCGAGCGTCTTCATCGTGTCGCCGGCCAGGTTCGGGTAGCGCACGTGCTCGACCAGGTCCTGCGTCTCGCGGTCGGGCGCCGGCGTCAGCAGGCTGACGACGATGATCACCAAGAACCCGAGCGGCACGCCCCACAGACCGGCGGAAATCGGCTGGATGTCCCACCACAGGGTCACCGGCGCGGAGCGCGGCGTGCTGAGCAGCACCTCGCGCATCCAGACCTGCGTCGTGATCATGTAGTAGAACGTGATGCCAAGCCCCGCGATCATCCCCAGCGTCGCGCCCCACTTGTTGGCGCGCTTCCAGAAGATGCCGCACACCAGCGCGGGGAAGAACGCCGCCGCCGCGAACGAGAACGCCGCGGAGACGAGGAACAGGATGTCCGCCGGTTTCTGCGCCGCCACGTACGCCGCTGCCAACGCCACCACCAGGAGCAGGATCTTGGAGATCATCACGCGACGGGCCGTCGGGGCGTTCGGATCCAGCATCTTGTAGTAGAGGTCGTGCGACAGCGCGTTGGCGATCGTCAGGAGCAGGCCGTCCGCGGTCGAGAGCGCCGCGGCGAGGCCGCCGGCCGCGACCAGGCCGGAGATCACGTACGGCAGGCCGCCGATCTCGGGGGTTGCCAGCACCACGATGTCGCCGCCGATGGACATCTCGGCCAACTGCAGGATGCCGTCCTTGTTGACGTCCACCACCGACAGCAGCGATGGATCGACCCTCTGCCACGACGCCACCCACTGCGGTAGCTTGGCGAACTCGGTGCCCACCAGCAGGCTGTACACCTCGTACTTAGCCAGCACCGCAAGTGCCGGCGCGGTGAAGTACAGGAGGAAGATGAAGAACAGCGACCAGAACACGCTGTCTCGCGCCTCCTTCACCGAGGGTGTCGTGTAGTAGCGCATTAGGATGTGCGGCAGCGCCGCCGTGCCCACCATCAGGCAGAAGATCAGCGCGAGAAAGTTCCTCCGCGAGATGTCGCGCGCCTTGTCGTCCTTGCCCGGGAACGCCTCGGCGTGACGCAGTGGTGGATTGGCCCGTGCGGCGACACCCTTGTCCTTGGTCCACTGCGCCTTGGCGGCCGCGGCATCCGCGGGCCACGCCTTGAGTGCCGCTTCAGCTGTGGCAATCCTGTCGGGGGCGTTCTCGGCCTTGGCCGCCTCGACCGCGGCCGCGAGCTTCGCCTTGCCCTCGTCGTACGCCTTGGGGTTCGCGAGGTTCGCGTTCGCGGCGTCGGCCCGCGCCTTGAAGATCGCACGCACCTCCTTCTCCTTCGGGTCGTCGATCAGCTGCTGCTCGCGCGCGGTGACCTTCTCCAGCACCTTGCCGTAGACGAGCTGCGGCACCGGCACGCCGGTATGCTTGATCGACAGCCACACCACCGGAATCATGTAGGCGACGATCAGGATGATGTACTGCGCGACCTGCGTCCACGTGACCGCGCGCATCCCGCCCAGGAACGAGCACACCAGGATGCCGCCGAGGCCGAGGAAGATGCCGATCTCGAACGCCACGCCGGTCAGGCGCGTGGTGATGAGACCCACGCCGTAGATCTGCGCCACCACGTACGTGAACGAGCACAGGATCGCGGCGACGATGCCGACGAAGCGCGGCATGTTGCCGCCGAAGCGCGCGCCGAGGAAGTCGGGGATCGTGAACTGCCCGAACTTGCGCAGGTAGGGCGCGAGGAACAGCGCGACGAGGACGTAGCCGCCGGTCCAGCCCATGATGAACGCGAGGCCGCCGTAGCCCGTCAGGTAGAGCGTGCCGGCCATGCCGATGAACGAGGCCGCGCTCATCCAGTCGGCGCCCGTCGCCATGCCGTTGAACAGGGCCGGGACGCGCCGTCCCGCCACGTAGTATTCCGCGGCGTCCGACGTGCGGCTCATGATGCCGATGCCGGCGTAGAGCAACACCGTCGCGAACAGGAATACGTAGCCGATCCAGTTGCGCGGCAGTCCCATCTGCTCGAGGATCGCGAGCACGACCACGAACACGAGGAAGCCCCCCGTGTACCACGTGTAGACCTTCTTGAGCTGCGAGGTGAACGCCTTTTGCGATCCCCCAGAGAACATCCCTCCCGTACCGCTGGGTGCAGGTCCGCCGGCCATTATTCTTCTCCCTCGTGAACGTCGTATTCCTTGTCGAGATTGTTCATGTACCGGGCGTAGAACCAGATGATGATCACGTAGATGACCAGAGCGCCTTGCGCGCCCATCCAGAACGCGAACGGCCAGCCGAAGAAGTTGAAGCTCAACTCCCTGGCGTAGAAGGCGATCACGAACGTGACAAGGAACCAGATGAACAGCAGGATCGCGGTGATCCGGAGATTCTTGCTCCAGTACTCCACGTGCTTCTGGGATAGCTGCATGAAACGCTCCTCCTGACGCAGAACGGTGAAATCCCCTTGGCCTTGCGGCCGGTCGGCGCTCCGCGCGATTCGTGGTGCGCGCGATAGGCCTTCGCCACCGGCCGCCCGCCGCGATTCGATCGTCGCGCTGGCCGCAGCCTATGCCCAGGTCATCGACCCGGCAAATTGCCGCGAGTATAAACGGGTTTTTCCGGTCGCAACAACCGGTTCACGCGCGGAACGCCGATCGGCGCCGCAAGAATGCAGCTTTTGTGCGCCGCGTCCAGCAGAGGCGGGACCTGCCTCACGTGCGGCCAGCGCGCGCGATGGCGCGCTAGGGACGCGGCGGTGCGGGCAGGCCCGTCTCGCGCGCGAGTTGCGCGGCGACCTTGGGCTCGAAGGTGTTCAGATGGGCGACGATGGCGGCGGTCTTGTCCGCCTTGCCGCGGTCGAACTGCACGCGGCCCAGCTGGTACCAGCCGTACGGACTCATCGGCTGCAGCTTCGTGTTGCGTTCGAGCACCGGGACGGCCTCGTCGAGGCGCTTCAGCGAGATGAGCGACAACCCGAGACCGTAGTGTGCGCGATCGTGGTCCGGGCTGATCTCGAGCACGCGCCGGAACGCGCCGATCGCCGCCTCGTGATCGTTCAGTTGCTGCAGCAGGTAGGCACGATTGAACGCGTATTCGGCGTTGCCTGGCGCGAGTGCGACCGCACGATCGAACAGCGCGAGCGCCTCGCGACGGCGGTCCTGCTGCGCGTAGAGGAACGCGAGCGACGAGAGCGCCCGCACGTCGTCCGGGTACTCCTGCCGCACTGTCTCCAGCAGCCGCTGCGCGAACGCGGTGGCGCCGAACACCCGCGCCCAGCCGGCGATCTTCGTGAGCCCGATGCGGCGCAGCGCGTCCATCTTCGGCGAGCTCAGCGCGCCCGCTCGCAATCGGCGATCGACAGTCCCGCGCCGATGCAGGTGTCTGCGATCGTGAACGTCACCCACACCCAGGCGACGGCGAGCAGCGCGAACGTCGCCCACGGGATGTGGCGATCGACGACGAACTTCGGCGAGACGAGCCTCACGAGCTTCGTGAACGGCGAAGCGACGGTCTGCAGCGCGCGATAGGCGAAGTTGGTCTCGGCCTGCTGACCGACGGCGCGGATCATCATCCAGACGATGCCCTGCCCCGCGAGCGCGAAGAGCGCGATCTCGAGCACCAGCTTGACGAGCCGGAGGACGAAGAGCGTGGTGCCGATGTCTTTCACTGGAGGGTGGCCCGAAACGCGCGCGGCGGAACCCGCCGCAGGGTGCCGCCGCGTTGTACCACAAACGCGCGCCGCGGGCAGGCCGCGCTACTTAACTTCCTTGAGCTGGTCGAGGATCTGCGGATTCTCGAGCGTCGAGGTATCCTGGACGATGTCCTCGTTCTTGGCGAGCGAGCGGAGCAGCCGCCGCATGATCTTGCCGGAACGTGTCTTGGGCAGGTTGTCGCCAAAGCGGATGTCCTTCGGCTTGGCGATCGGACCGATCTCCTTGGCCACCCACTCGCGCAGTTCCTTGGCGATCTTCTCCGCCTCGGCGCCCTCGGGACGCGCCTGCTTCAGCACGACGAACGCGCACACCGCCTCGCCGGTCATGTCGTCCGGGCGCCCGACGACGGCCGCCTCGGCGACGTGCGGGTTCGCGACCAGCGCCGACTCGATCTCCATCGTGCCGAGGCGGTGGCCGGAAACGTTCAGCACATCGTCGATGCGCCCCATGATCCAGAAGTAGCCGTCCATGTCGCGGTTCGCGCCATCGCCGGCGAGGTAGAGCTTGCCGCCCAGGTCGTCGGGGTAGTACGACTTGCGGAAGCGATCGGGGTCGCCCCAGATCGTGCGGATCATCGAGGGCCACGGCTTCTTGATCACCAGGAAGCCGCCCTTGCCCCATTCGACGTCGTGGCCGGTCTCGTCGACGATTGCCGCCTGGATGCCGGGCAGGGGGAACGTGCAGGAACCTGGCTTCAGCGGCGTCGCGCCCGGCATCGGCGAGATCATGTGGCTGCCGGTCTCCGTCTGCCACCAGGTGTCGACGATCGGGCAGCGCGAGCCTCCGACGTGCGTGTAGTACCACATCCACGCCTCGGGGTTGATCGGCTCGCCCACCGAGCCCAGCAGGCGCAGGCACGACAGGTCGAACTGCTTCGGCAGGTCGGCGCCGAGCTTGATCAGCGAGCGGATCGCGGTCGGCGCCGTGTAGAAGATCGAGACCTTGTGCCGCTGGATCATCTCCCAGAAGCGGGTCGGCGACGGATAGGTCGGCACCCCCTCGAACATCACCTGCGTCGCGCCGACCGCGAGCGGGCCGTAGGCGACGTACGTGTGCCCGGTGATCCAGCCCACGTCCGCCGTGCACCAGAAGACGTCGGAATCCTTGATGTCGAAGGTCCACTTGAGCGAGCAGACCGCGCCGAGCAGGTAGCCGCCGGTCGAGTGCTGCACGCCCTTGGGCTTGCCGGTCGACCCCGACGTGTAGAGGACGAAGAGCGGATGCTCGGCGTCGACGGGCACGGGCTCGCACTCCTTCGGCAGCCCCGAGATCAGGTCGTGCCACCAGATGTCGCGCTTGTCGTCCCAGGCGAGCGCGGCATTGCCGGTGCGGCGGTAGACGACGACGCCCTCGATCGACGAGCAGCCCTCCATCGACAGCGCTTCGTCGACGGCCGGCTTGAGCGGGATCTCCTTGCCACCGCGGAACTGGCCGTCGGCGGTGATCACGAGCTTGGCACCGGCATCGGCGATGCGCTCGTTGACGCTCTTCGCCGAAAAGCCGCCGAACACCACGGAGTGGATCGCGCCGATGCGGGCGCAGGCCTGCATCGCCACCACTGCCTCGATCGACATCGGCAGGTAGATGAGCACCCGGTCGCCCTTCTTCACGCCGAGCTTCTTCAGGCCGTTGGCGAACTGGCAGACTCGCTCGTAGACGTCCTGGTAGCTGACCTTGGTGATCGAGCCGTCGTCCGCCTCGAAGATGATCGCGGTCTTGTTGGGCGTCGTGAAGATGTGGCGGTCGAGGCAGTTGTACGAAGCGTTCAGCTGCCCGTCGGCGAACCACTTGTAGAACGGGGCATTCGACTCGTCGAGCGTCTGCGTGAACGGCTTCGTCCAGAGCAGATGGTCGCGCGCGAGCCGCGCCCAGTAGCCCGCGTAGTCCTTGTTCGATTCCGCGACGAGACGGTAGTAGTCGTCGCGGGTCAGGTGCGCCTGCGCGACGAACGCCGGCGAGGGCTCGAAGACGCGGGTCTCGTTCAGGACCGATTCGATCGTGGTGGACATGCCGTTTCCTCCGGACGGGATTTTCGTTCCGCGCCAGCCCGGCGGCCGCGCGCTTGAAGTGGTGCAGGACGGCCGAGTCTAACCGCCGCGTCCCGGCGCCGGCAACGCGATCGCGTTGATGCAGCGCAAGGCCGCCGCGGCGCACCGCCCCGCGGCGCCGGCCGCGAAAAGGCGGCCGGCCGGTCGCGTTTCCCGGCAAGTCCCGCCCGGCGGCCCTTGGGGGGTGCGCAACATTCCATCTGTCGTGGCGCAAGTACGATGCCGGGCGACCTTGCGCGCCCCCGTGCGGCCTGCAAGAATCCAATTGGTCCTGGGTATTGCGACAAGACGCGGCACGAAGCCGACCGGGCGCGCGCCCCGGGCCGGCCGTCCTCGACATCAGGGCGGCCGACACCCCGGCCAACGGAGGAGAGATTCGCATGACCCGACGTTCCAGCGGAACACCGCTGCGCCTGTCCGGCGTTGCGGCAGCCGTCGCCTGCGCGCTCGGCGCGATACCCGCCGCGCAGGCCTTCCCGTTCAGCCACGACGAGGTGACCGGCAGCCTCGACACCACGATCTCGGTGGGTGCGCTGTGGCGCACTCAGAGCCGCGACCCGGGCCTGGTCGCGATCGTCAACGGCGGCACTTCGCGCGACCCCAACGCCGACGACGGGAACCTCAACTACGACTCGGGGGACCTCACCTCCCTCGCCGCAAAGGCGACCGTCGACCTGCTCCTCAAGTGGCGCGACTACGGCATGTTCGTGCGCGGCACCGCGTTCTATGACTGGGCCATCGACCGCAAGGACGGTCTCGGGCCGGAGGCCCGCGACCGTCTGGTCAGCGACGCCGAGATCCTCGACGCGTTCGTGTTCGGCAAGTGGTCCATCGCGGGGCGCACGCTGAACCTCCGCGCGGGTAACCAGGTGGTGAGCTGGGGCGAGAGCACGTTCATACCCAACGGCATCAACATCCTGAACCCGATCGACGTCTCACGGCTGCGCCTGCCGGGCTCGGAGCTCAAGGAGGCGTTCCTCCCGACGCCGATGGTCTGGGGCTCGCAGGAGCTGACCGACACCACGACGATCGAAGCCACCTGGCTCGCGAGTTGGGACAAGACGCGCATCGACCCGCGCGGCGTGTTCTTCAGCACCAACGATTTCGCCGTCGACGACGGCGACTTCGCCTACACCGGCTTCGGCCGCCGCAACGACCAGCACGGCGCCGCCGGCATCTTCCCGGTGTCGCCGACTGCGCAGCTGAAGGCCCCGCGCGGCGCGGACCGCAACCCGAGCGACAGCGGGCAGTACGGCGTGGCGCTGCGCCAGTTCGTCCCCGACTGGAACAACACCGAGTTCGGCCTGTTCTTCGTCAACTACCACAGCCGTACGCCGCTCGTGTCGGGCACGCGCGGCGGCATCACCGCCGCGCAGACGATCTCGCAGAACCTGACGCCACAGCAGGTCGCGGCGCTCACCGCGGCGCGCATCCCTGCGGTGGCGCAGGGCAACCCGGCCTGCACCGCGCTCAACGTCCCGTCGTTCGGCGCCCTGTTTACGCCGACGAACATCGCGGCGCTCGCGCCGATCGTCGGCGGCGTGGCGAACGCGACGGCACTGGCCGCGCTCAACGCGACCAACGCAGCATGCGCCACCGCCGCCGGGCGCGCCGGCCAGTACTTCCTCGAGTACCCCGAAGACATCCAGTTGTGGGGCCTGTCGGCCAACACGGCCGGGCCATGGGGCATCGCGCTGCAGGGCGAGTGGTCGTACCGCAGGAACCAGCCGTTGCAGCTGCCTTCGGCAGAGCTCCTGCTCGCAGCACTCGGGCTCGCCAACCAGCTCACCAGCACCAACCCGGTGGCGGCGGCCGCGGTGCCCTACGGCACCGAGATCTCGGGCTACCGGCGGGTGAAGATGCACCAGGTGCAGGCGACCGGCACGAAGTCGTTCGGGCCGCAGCTGGCGGCCGAGCAGCTCGTGGTCGTGGGCGAGGTCGGTTGGACCTACCTCGACCTGCCGGACGACCTCAAGTTCGCCGGGCCGGGCTGCCACCTGCCGCAGCCGGGGTCGTCGACCGCGTCGGCGTACAACTCCGTGTCGACCGACTGCTTCGCCACGCGCAATTCCTGGGGCTACCGGCTGGTGGGCCGCCTCGACTACGCGGACGTGTTCGGAGCGACGGTCTCGCCGCGCCTGGTCTGGTCGCACGACGTCTCGGGCGTGGGGCCGACATTCAACGAGAGCGCCAAGGCGCTCACGTTCGGAATCGGCTTCAACTACCAGCAGAAGTGGACGGCGGACATCGCCTACACGAACTTCTTCGGCGGCCGTACCTACGGCGGCACCGACGTGCCCAACGCGGCGTCCGGGCCGCTGCCGCCGGGCCAGAGCGCGGACTACGCGAGCAACTCCAACCCGCTGCGCGACCGCGACTTCGTTTCGATCAGCATCAGCTACGCGTTCTGAACGCGCCCGCGAGACCAGGAGAGCAACGATGAACAAGCAGGCATTCCGCGTCGTCGGGCTGGCGCTCGCGCTGGGCGCGGCCGGCGCCGTGTTCGGGCAGGCGCGCACGCCGATGGGCGCCGAGGCCGGCGGCAACGCGGCCGGGACGATCCCCGCGTGGACCGGCGGCATCGTCAAGCCGCAGCCGGGCCACGTCGCGGGCGGGCACTACGCCGACCCGTTCAAGGCCGACAAGCCGCAGTTCACGATCACCGGCGCCAACGCCGACCAGTACAAGGCGCAGCTGTCGCCGGGGCAGTACGCGATGCTGAAGAAGTACCCGACGTGGAAGATGGCCGTCTATCCCACGCGGCGCAGCGCGTCCTTCCCCAAGGCGGTGTACGACGAGACCGCGGCCAATGCCGGCAAGGCGAGGCTGTCGCAGGGCGGCAACGGCGTCGTCGGCGTGCGCGGCGGCATCCCCTTCCCGGTGCCGAAGGACGGGCTCGAGGCGATCTGGAACACGGTGCTTCGCTACCGCGGCGACACCTACCTGACCAAGTGGGCACAGGCCGCGGTCACGCGCGAGGGCAGCTACACGCCGGTCGCGTTCGACTACGAGTACGACTTCCATTACGGCAACCTGACCAGGCCGGCGGCCGAGCGCCAGGAGAACAAGCTCGCCAACTTCCTCCAGTCGACCACCGCGCCGGCGCGTCTCGCCGGCCAGATCCTGCTCGTGCACGAGACCGTCGACCAGGTGAAGGAGCCGCGCAGCGCGTGGACGTACAACCCCGGCCAGCGCCGCGTGCGCCTCGCCCCGCAGGTGGCGCACGACAACCCCGGCACCGCGGCCGACGGGCTGCGCACCAGCGACGACTTCGGCATGTGGAACGGCTCGACCGAGCGCTACGACTGGAAGCTGGTCGGCACCCAGGAGCTCTACGTCCCGTACAACTCGTACCTGATCTCGGGCAACGAGGTGAAGATGGCCGACGTGCTCAAGCCCGCGCACGTCAATCCGGACCTCGCCCGCTACGAGTTGCACCGCGTGTGGGTGGTCGAGGCAACGCTGAAGCCGGGCACGAGCCACATCTACAAGAAGCGCGTGTTCTACATCGACGCGGACAGCTGGATGGTGCTGGTCGTCGACAAGTACGACGCGCGCGACGAGCTGTGGCGCGTCGCCGAGCAGCACTCGATCGTCTTCGCCGAAGTGCCGATGATCTTCGCGACGCTCGAGGTGCACCACGACCTGCAGTCGGGTCGCTACATCGCGATGGGCATGCGCAACGAGGAGCCGAAGGTCTTCGAGCCGGTCAAGCGCGACAAGGCCGACTTCACGCCCTCGGGCCTGCGCGGCATAGGCACCCGCTAGCGCTCGCTGCCTCGCGGCCGCGCGGCACCGCCGCGAGGCAGGCGCGGGCGCGGCGCACGAGCTCCCGGTTACGACGCCGATGACGCGCTTCGCGGCCGGCCTCGTCTTCGCGCTGGTGATGCTGGGCGCGGCGCTCTACGCGTTCGCGCCGAGGCCACTACCCCCTTTCCCGCCGACCGAGATCGCCGCCCACCGACTGCTCGTACTGGGCCTGGCGACCGCCGGCAACCGCGCCGTGGGCGTGGGCGAGCGCGGCGTAGTGCTGCTCTCCGACGACGAGGGGCGCAGCTGGCGCGCCGCGCGCTCGCCGACCACCGCCACGCTCACCGACGTGCGCTTCGCAGACGCGAAACACGGCATCGCCGTCGGCCACGATGCCGTGATCCTGCGCACCGAGGACGGCGGCGAGACGTGGGTGCAGGTCCACGCCGCACCCGACGACCAGCGCCCGCTGCTGGCAGCCGCCTACGTCGACGCCAAGCACCTTGTCGCCGCGGGCGCCTACGGCTCGTGGTACGAGAGTCGCGACGGCGGCCGCACCTGGGCCGCGGGTCAGCCGTTCGAGGGCGACCAGCATCTCAACGCGCTGGCAATCGCGCCCGATGGCTCGGTCGTGGTGGCCGGCGAGGCGGGCTTCCTCGCGCGCTCCACCGACGCAGGGCGCACGTTCGCGCCGCTCGCCTCGCCGTACAAGGGCTCGTTCTTCGGCGTGCTCGCCACCCCCGACGGCGGCATGCTGGTCTACGGACTGCGCGGCAACGCGTTCCGCTCGGCGGATGCGGGTGCGACATGGACGAGCGTCGCCCCCGAGGGCACCAAGGCCACGCTGCTCGCGGGGACGGTCCTGCCCGACGGCGGCGTCGTGCTCGCGGGCCGCGAGGGCACGATGCTCG
>Ga0105096_10001042_pt1 | contig 10912 bp, 14 predicted proteins | sample PPLLak3cmMay2015_FD_87036 | JGI IMG/M metagenome (GOLD analysis project Ga0105096, IMG submission 87036) | Freshwater sediment microbial communities from Prairie Pothole Lake near Jamestown, North Dakota, USA - PPLs Lake P7 Core (1) Depth... | ecosystem: Environmental > Aquatic > Freshwater >...
ACGACCTTGATGAAATCAGCCTTGGCGACGCCGTCCACTTCCATGGTGGACGACTCGTCGACCAGGTCAAACAGGGTGGGAAACGAGTCGCACAGGCTGACGCAGCGGCGACAGCCGTGGCAGATGTCATACACCCGCTCCAGTTCATGCTCCAGGTCCGCCTTGTCCCAGAACTTGTCGGATTTCCATTCCAGCGGATGGCGGGTGGGCGCCTCCAGGCTTCCTTCTCTCACAAGCGACACCCTCGTCGGTTGGCAGGGTTGGGGGTGTCGGCGGGCGACGTGCCCGCCGACAGGCGCACGTCCTAGCTATCGAGGGCGTCGAGCGCCTTCTGGAAACGGTTGGCGTGGCTGCGCTCTGCCTTGGCCAGGGTCTCCATCCAGTCGGCTATTTCGTCGAACCCTTCGTCCCGGGCGGTTTTTGCCATGCCGGGGTACATGTCGGTGTACTCGTGGGTTTCGCCGGCAATGGCCGCCTTGAGGTTGTCGGACGTCGCGCCGATGGGCAGGCCTGTGGCCGGGTCGCCGGTCGCTTCCAGGTACTCCAGGTGACCGTGGGCGTGACCGGTTTCGCCCTCAGCGGTAGAGCGGAAGACGGCGGCCACGTCGTTGTAACCCTCCACGTCCGCCTTGGCAGCGAAGTAGAGGTAGCGGCGATTCGCCTGTGATTCTCCGGCAAAAGCGTCCTTCAGGTTCTTTTCGGTCTTGCTGCCTTTCAATGCCATGCTATATCTCCTTGAGAATGTCTATCGTCACCACAGCAACGTGATGTGGGATTGCTAAAATAGTACAGTCCATACGCGCGAACAAGCACAATGGATTAAACCTTGATCCGGCCCGGAGCATCGCTACCGCGCCGGGCCTTGGGCGCGAGTATCACAACCCCTGTGACGGCGAGGCTGGGCGCAATTTGGGCGGCACCTCAAACCCCGGCGGCAGGTGGCGGCAGCGAAGCGGCAATCGCTTCGGCCAGGCGTTGCAGCAGCGCCTGCTGCGCCTGCACCAGGGCATCGTAGCCACTGTCCGCCAGAGGCTGTTGCTCCGAGAACCGGAACGAACGGGTCTGCTTATCGGAACCGATATCCCAGTAGGCGACCAGCAGCGCGGCACCGCTGCCATCGCCGTGCATCTGGTCCACCATCACGTCGATACGCGATTTCGTGCTCGGGGTCGCGCTGGCGGCGATATCCCTGCCACTCGCGGCGGAGATTTGGGTGGCGAGATAGCGCCGCAGGCTGACCTGTAGCGGTTCCGCCCAGAGATGGTTCCTGGCCGCGTGGATGGTGCCATCACCGGTGGCCAGCACCAGGCCCGGCTGGTCCAGGTAATTGGCGACCCGGACGTTCCCCAGGGCAATTCCGCTATCCGCCAACGGGGTCCCGGAGCTGGCGCCTGCCTCGGTGCGCAGCAGGTAGGTGGTCGTCGCCTGGGGCGGCTGGGAGGCGCAGGCGGTGAGCAACACCGCCGCGATCAGGTACATTATTCTCATTGGGGACTGGCCTCGGGTATGGGGTCGGGAGGACTATCTGTGGGGAAGAGCAGTGAGTTGGGTTTGGCACTCAGGGTGCGGGTCAGCTCCTCCAAATTGCGCAGGGCCTGGTTCAGCTCAAACACGCTGCTTCCCAGAGACTCGCCCACCGCGGACTCCGGCGAGAAACTCTCCAGGGTCTGTCGCAGTTCCGCCAGGATCTGGGAGAACTCGTCCGGCAAGGCCTTGGTGCTGTCCTCCTCGAGGATCACCTGCAGTGATTCCAGAGTGGCGGTCAGCGAAGCCAGGGTGCCGTCCATGGTGCCCATGGTGCCGGTTGCCTTGGTCAGCATTGGCTCCAATGGCAATGCGTTGAGCTTGTCGAGCAGGCTCGCCACCTGCTGCTCAAGGCGTCCAAGACCGCTGGGGATGGTGGGTATCACCGGGAATCCCTCGAACTCACCAATCGCCGCCGCAGGCTGGTCTGCGTACCAATCGACATTGATGTAGAGAGCGCCGGTGATAAGGTTTCCCGTTTCGAGACTCGCCCGCATACCTTTTGCCACTCCCAGGGCAATACTCTGGCGCATCCCCTCAACTGACTCTTCCGAATCTTCCAGCCCCAACCGGGCCGGTTCCAGGTAGAGCAACACCGGGATGGGCTCTCCCTTTCCTGCCTGGCGCTGGGCAACCAGTTCCTTCATCAATATCCGCTCCACCCGTCCGATCTGCATGCCCCGGTATTCGACAGGGGCGCCTGGCTCCAGACCTCGCAGGGACTGGTCGAACTGGGCGACATAATAGATTCTGAAGCGGTAGGGATCCTCCTGCACTTCGTTAAAGGAGGGGCTGAGCTTGAAGGTCGCGCCGGAGGCGACCTTTTTGCCCGCCGGCAGGCCCGGTAGATTGGCGAAGGCCACCCCGCCGAGCAGGATAGTTTCCATCGATCCTGTGGTCACCTCGACACCGGAGGCGGAGGCGCTGATCGACACACCGCTTGCATTCCAGAAGCGGGTGTTGGTAGTGACGAGCTGATCGTACGGGGCATCGATGAATGCGTCATAGATCACCAGCTGCTTTGCGCTGTCGAAAGTGACGGCTTCGATTCGCCCGACCTTAAAGCCCCTGTAGACTATGACGTCACCCTCGCCCAGGGAGCCCGCCTGTTCGCTGTGCAGGGTCAGCCGCATTCCGGGGGCGTCGGCAGGTGTAAGTGGCGGCACTTCCAGGCCAGTATACTCACCATGCTCTGACCGCCTGCCGGTGCCGGGGTCCAGTTGGATATAGGCCCCTGAGAGGATCGTGCCGAGCCCGGAGATGGCCCCCGCACCGACCCGGGCCCGCACCACCCAGAACCGGGTGTCCTCCCGCAGCATATTCGCCGCTGCCTTATCCATTTTCACGGTGACCAGCACCTTGTCCATGCCCTCGCTGAGAGACACGTTCTCCACCAGTCCGATATCCACATCCCGGTAGCGCAGCCTGGTGTTGCCAGCCTCCAGCCCTTCGGCCGTATTGAACTGGATGGTAATCTCAGGCCCCTCGGTCAGCAGGGTGTGGACCACCATATAGATACCAACGAGCACCGCCACCACGGGCACCACCCAGATCGGGTTAAACCTGGTACCGGTACTGATCGCGGGTTTCAGTTCACTCATGGATTTCTTCCTGTTGGTCCCAGATCATTCTGGGGTCAAAGCTTTCCGCCGCCACCATGGTCACCAGTACAACGCCGGCGAACGCGACAGCCGCCGCGCCGGGGAGAATCACGAGCAGGCCGGTGAGATGTACCAGCGCAACCAGGATGGAGACCACAAACACGTCCACCATGGACCATTTTCCAATAAACTCGGCGGCCCGGTACATTACCGTACGCTGCCGGGGGTCGCTCTGCTTTTCGCTGGCGACGCTCCAGCACAGGTAAAACAGCGCCAGCAGCTTGCCAAGGGGCACCATCACACTGGCGATAAAAATAATGGCGGCGATCGGGATAGAATCCATTTGGATCAGCAGCACCACCCCGCCCAGGATGGTGCTGTCGGTGGGGTTGCCGAACTGATCGGTAACCATGATTGGCAGCATATTTGCAGGAATATAGAGCACGCTGGCGGTAACCAGCAGCGCCAGGGTCCGCTGCAGGCTGTTGGGCTTGCGCTGGTGCAGGGGCTCGCCGCAGCGGGGGCAGTGATGCAGACTGGCGTCGGCCAGTTTCAGGCAGAGATGGCATGCAGCCAGGTGGCGGGAAGCGGCGGTATCAGCCGGCATGTTTCACGCTCGCGAGGCGTTCAAGTTCGTTCCAGTACTGGAAGCGATCGAGACTGGAAATGGCGGCGACAAAACATAGCGCGAAGGCGCCGTAACCCCAGAACGAGATACCGATAACCACGGTCGCCATATGCGCAATCTTCACCAGGCTGACCAGCACCCCAATAAAAAATACCTCGACCATCGCCCAGTTCTGCATATGGAATACCAGTCTGGTCACGGGGATCATCCAGGAATAGAACCGCTGGCGGAGGATGCAGGTCGACAGCGCCAGCAGCAACAGCAGCACCACCGCGGGAATCACAATAATGAAACCGGCGACCAGCAAGGCAAGGTCGGGTCGCCCCTGGGCATATAGCTGCTCCACAGTCTGGGGCAGGGTCATGGTGTTTTCGAGCCCGCTCGACTTGAAAGACAGGAAAGGAAAAGCGCAACCCAGGACCAGGCATACCAGCCCCGAAAAGGCGAAAGACTGCAGCCGCGCAAAACCGTCGTCCCTGACCTGGGTCAAAAACCCCCCGCAGCGGGAACAACGGGCCTTTTCTCCGTGGCGCATGCCGCCCACATCAAACAGCAGGTCGCAGGAAGGGCAGGCTACAAGGCCAGTAGGAGCAGGCCCGGCCGATAGCGGCTCCGATAGCTGTGCGGTCGCATTAATGCCGGGCATTATACACACGGGGTGGTTGAGGAAGTCGAACTGTACCTTTGGGGCACAGTCTCGCGCAAGGACTCAGGCCGTCACAGGGCCCGCTGGCAGGGCCCGGCTAGTGAATGGCCTGCCCTGCCCATAGCTGCTGCAGCCGCTGGTCGCGATTGCAATTCCACCGGTAGAACTTGTAGCCAGTCGGGTTCTTGAGGTAGTAATCCTGGTGGGCTTCCTCCACGGGCCAGAAGGCACCGGCAGGCAGTATCTCGGTGTAGACCTCCGCGGGCGCGAACCGCGCTCCTACTGCAGCGCGGGACTCTTGCGCCAGGCGGGTTTCCTCTTCCGTGGCCGGAAACAGCGCACTGCGGTAGCTGGGGCCCTTGTCGCAAAACTGCCCCGCATCATCCAATGGGTCCACGTTCAGCCAATACAGGTCGAGCAGCTCGCGGTAAGTGATAACCGCGGGGTCGTAGGTCACCCTGATCGCCTCGTAATGCCCGGTATGGTCCCCCTTGTAGGTCGGATTGGGCAGGCTGCCGCCGGTGAAGCCGGAGACAACGTCAGTGACGCCCTCCCGCTCCTGGAACACTGATTCCATGCACCAGAAACAACCTCCAGCGAACATCGCAGTCGCGGTCTCCGCCAGGGCACCGGGAACCAGTGCTGCCCAGAGAACCATTACCAGAAAATTTTCCTTCATCGCTGCTTACCTCGGCGCCCACGGTTCAGGAGTGCACAAGTAGACCGTCAGGTCCCGCGCCGGTTCCCGCGGCGGGTCGAAACTTCGGTTTCAGGGGCAGCTAGCCTCGGTTTGGCAATCCTTCTCCCCGTTCTGGCAGGTGTTGATATCCAGCACGTACCAGAGGTAGCAACGAGAAAACATGCCATTGAGGATGAGGGCGATTGACACCACTACCACGAACCAATCCACCAGGTACATGAAATCCCTGCCCAGCGCCCATATCAACAACATGACGCCCGCCAGCAAACGCAGTATCCTCTCGGCATTACCCAGATTACGCTCGATCATACTTTTTCCTCTATAAGTTGGGATATCCATACTTATACGCGCCGCTTCCATGGCTGGATGTGTTAATTATCCACCCGAGTGAACGGCGGCAGGGCGGGGACCAGCCCGGAAGGTGATCCCGGTGCGCTCTGGGGCCGTAATAGCCTCGACAGCAACAATCATTCAGCAGGAGCGGTACTTCATGGCCTTCATGCATTGGCTCAAACGCATCCTGGTTATCCCGGCTGCACTAAGCCTGGCGGCCTGTTCCACGGTATCGGTCGACGACTACGCCGATAAGCGGCCAACGCTTGTACCGGAGACCTTTTTCAACGGCTCCCTGACGGCGCACGGCGTGGTCAAGGATCGCAGCGGCAAGGTCATCCGCAGCTTCAATGCGGACATCAGGGCCTACTGGCGCGATGGTGTAGGTACGCTGGAGGAGGATTTCGTGTTTGACGACGGCGAGAAGAGTCGCCGCGTCTGGACGCTCAAGCCATCCGGAACAGGCCGCTATGTGGGCACCGCGGGCGATGTCATCGGCGCGGGCGAGGTGCGGGTGGCCGGCAACAGCATGTTCCTGGAGTACGTGCTGCGTATCCCCTACGGAGATGGCACCCTGGACCTGACTATCGATGACCGCATGTACCTGGTCGACCCCGACACCCTTATCAACGAGTCGCGCATGCTCAAATTCGGGCTGGAGGTAGGCGAGATCCTGCTGGTCATCGAACGCCAGAACCCGGGCTGACAGTGGCAGCCGGGGCCACGGCCCTCACCTGACGTAACCGATGATGGACACGAAGTGACAGAGGCTCCCGACCAACACGAACAGGTGCCAGATACCATGGGCGTGGGTCAGCCGCCCCATCTTGTCGAGCACATAGAAAAGCACACCCCCGGTGTAGGCCAGCCCTCCGGCCAGTAACCAGTAAAAGGCCGGCCCGGGAATCGCGGCGCGCAGGCCTGCCATGTCGAAAGAGCAGGCCCAGCCCATACCCAGGTAGATCACCAGCTGGCCCACCTTGACCGCGCGGCCAGACAGGAATACCTCGCTGGCAATACCCAGGCCGGCAAGGCCCCAGACAATCGCCATGATCGGGATGCCATTGCCCTCGCGCAGGCTCACCAGCATGTAGGGTGTATAGGTGCCGGCTATCAGCAGGTAGATGGAAATATGGTCGAACAGCTGGAACAGCTTCTTGAGGCCGGGCGGCTGGAAGCTGTGGTAGAGCGTCGACATGCTATAGAGAAGCACCAGGGTAATACCGAACACCGTGAAGCTCGCCATAATCCAGGGGTCGCGCGACTGCAGGCCCACGGTCATCAGCGCACCCAGGCCCATCAAAGCCAGGGCCGCACCGACCAGGTGGCTGATACTGTTCAGTTTTTCGCCGTAATACACGTCTCTGCCCCGTGCCACTGAGTAGGCCCCAAGCCTTGCACCGCGGTTGCCGAAATGCAATCAGAAAACAGCCCCCCTGGCGCCCGCCAACGCCGTTGGGCCTGCGCCCGCAATCTTTCGCCTGCCCGCAGGCCCGCTCAAACTAATGTAATACATTTATTGCATTTGTAATACATATAACCTACATTCGCCAAAAACCGCGTGCAGCAACAGAGCTGCCGGGGGCGGCAACTGGGGAAGAGTCGATGGCGGAACAAAAGAAAACCAGGCGGCGCGCGAAACCGCGCCAGACCAAGGATCGGGTCTTGCAGGCGCGCATTCCCCGGCACCTCGATGAAGAACTGCGGGACCACGCGGAGCAACTGGGGCTTTCGGTTTCCACCGTGGTTCGCAATGTACTGCTCAATACTTTCGAGCTGGTGGAAGGGGTGGTAGCGGACAGCACCAACCTCGCGCGCGCGATCCAGGGACGCAAGCCCCGGCCCCAGACCCGGCGGCTGGAGGCCCCGGAAGGGAGCACAGATGAGGCCGGTGTGATCGGCTGGCAGGAAGCGGTGCTGAACCGCAACGGTGTCTGCGACCAGTGCAATACAATTTTGCATCGGGGCGAGCGGGCGGCCGTCGGCGTGCCCGTGCAGGCGCGCCCCGTGTTGCTCTGCCCCACCTGCCTTGCGGCCCTGGCAACACCGGACACGAACACGCAAACACCCAAGGAGTAAGCTTATGAACACGTCATTACAAACGATCCAGGGTGGCACCCGCCTGGTCTTCGACTCGGTAGAGGGCATCACCAACACGGTGGAGCGGATGCATGAAAGCATCGCCGCCACCCCTTTCGCATTGGTCCCGGCGTCGCTGCGCCCCAACCGCGCCCACGGCCCGATTGCCGCTGCGGTCTACACGATTATCCGGGCCATCAACGGTGGCTTGCGCACGGGTGTGGACAGCTCGTTCGCCCTGCTGCCACAAACACTGCGCCAGGCCGGCGGCTCCGCTGCCGAAACCCGTGTCGTGGCCGCCCTCAACGGTGTGTTTGGCGATCATCTGGAGGCCAGCGGAAATACCCTCGCCACCCCCATGTCCCTGCGCGCTGAGGGCCGGGCCCTGGAACTGGAGAGGGCCGCACTGGCGCAGGCCCTGCCCGAGGCCAGCGGGCATATCGTCGTACTGGTGCACGGCCTGAGCCTGTCGGACCTAAGCTGGCACCGCAAGGGGCGTCCGAGTATCGGCGACCGGCTGCGCGATGAACTGGGTTACACCCCGCTGTACCTGCGCTACAACACCGGCCGGCACATTTCCAGCAACGGGCAGCAGTTCGCGCAACTGCTGCAGCAGCTCTCTAAGGCCTGGCCGGTGCCCGTGCAATCGGTTTCTCTGGTCGGTCACAGTATGGGCGGACTGGTTATCCGCAGCGCCTGCTGCTACGCCCAGCGCGAACAACTGCCCTGGCTGCCGCTGTTGCGGCGCGTGGCGTGCCTTGGCACGCCGCACCACGGCTCGCCCCTGGAGAAAGCCGGGCACGCCTTCGAATCGGCAATGCAGAAAATTCCCCACGCGGAGCCGATGCTGCTCGGCAGGCTGCGCAGCGCGGGTATCAAGGACCTGCGCCACGGCTCGCTGCTGGATGAAGACTGGCGCGAGCACCACCCCGATGGGCCCGGACGGGATACCCGCACCGTGGTGCCGCTGGTAGCGGGAGTGGATTACTACTTCGCGGCGGCCAGCCTGGGACGCCACGCGTCCGATCCGCTGGGACACCTGCTGGGGGATTTACTGGTGCGCCATGACAGCGCGGTGGGAGTACATAAGGACGAGTTGCGGCGCTTGCATATCAGGCCCGAGAACTGCCGCGTGTTCCATGAGAAAAATCACTTCGACCTGCTGGACGACAGCCGCGTGCAGCAGCAGATGATCGACTGGTTCAGCGGCTGTCAGATACAGCCGAACTTCATTCAAACGCAGCCCTGACCTCGGGACTATAACTACGCCGTATCAACGATGCGGGATAATCATATCCCGGCGAGATGATGTCTTCGGCGGGGATGTGAGCGTGCGGGCGCAGGGGCGGTCGGGCGATGGGATGTTCAGGGCGCGGCCAGTAGCCACCGCCGGGGCGGTAGCCTGGACGGTGCCCGGGTCGCGGGCGATAGACCGGGTAAGGGTAGTTGTAAGGGTAATAGCCGGTGTAGGTGCCGTCGTAACCGGCAGGTGCACTGTTATCGATGACCTGGGGCCGGGACTCGCTCTGCAGCTTGCGCATCTCGGCCCGATGCCTTTCCCGTTGCTGGCGATCGGCAACCATCCGGTCAGTGGTTTCACGCATGGCCTCGAGCTGGTCCTGCGCGCCCTGCGAGGGCTCCCCCCCCTGGACATCAATTACCAGGGTTTCCGCCTCCGCCCCTTCCGGCGGAGGGGTATCCGAGTAAGTCACCACGCCCTTTGCATCCACCGTCTTATACACGGTGGCGGCCAGCAAAGGCACGGCGAGTACCAGAAGCAGCAACCCGATGGAAAACACCCGGGCTGAGACGGCAACAGGCCGCAGTATCTCTGGTATTTTCAATGGCGAGTCCATGGCTCAGATTATACGATACCCGGAGTCACGTGTTGCACTGTAAATACTTTGTCTCTAAGGTTCAGGAACCGGTGACCAGAGCCGTGCAGCCTCGAGCCAGCCAATGCCTTTCCCAAGCCATACACACACTACCTCGACGAGCAGCAGGCGGGGCGCAGGCACCGGGCAGCTGTTTCGGACCCCGCCGTCGCTCTGCATTGCAGCTCCAGCGGGTACCCGCTCACAGTGAAACTGAATCCCGGGGTGAAGAAGTCCTGGCGACCCTGGCGCAACCTTGTGCTTGCGCTTGTCGGGGTCAGCCTGTTCCAGTATGCGACCAGTGGCGAAGTCACTTGGCCCGCGACAGTGGCCGAGAAAATCGGCAGCATGCTGCGCCCGCACACGAACGGTCCACAGCCGAGCTGGCGCGATGCGACAGACAAGCTGGAGGAGATGGGCGCGGCGCGGGAGGGTCGGCCGACCCCGGCCTTCGGCATTACCGGCCGGGTGGTGCGCGTCGCCGACGGCGATACCGTATCGGTGCTCGATGGCAGCAACATGCAGCACAAGATCCGCTTGCAGGGTATCGATGCCCCGGAGAGAAACCAGCGTTACGGCAAAAAATCCCGGGACGCCCTGTCTGGCATGGTCTCCGGCAGAAATGTCGGGGTTGTGGTACTCGGCAAGGACAGCTATGGCCGCAGCAACGGCATATTGTATCTGGGTGAACGCAATATCAACCTCGCCATGGTCGCCGCCGGCCACGCCTGGTGGTACCGTTACTACGCACCCGACGACCACCCGCTGAAAGCGGCAGAGAGCAAAGCCCGCGCGACCAAACTCGGGCTGTGGGCCGAGCCGGACCCCGTTCCGCCATGGGATTGGCGCAGGCAGCAGAAATACTCAAAACCCTGACACCCAATTAGGGTATACAGGCGGATTGATCGCCCCGGGAGCCCCCCATAGGATCAGGACTGGGTGCAGCAATGGCACCCGGCAGATCAGCGCTGGATAACAAGGGGGTTGTTATGGGTGCCACAAATATCGAAAAGCTCCGGCTCGCCGCAGAAGGGCTGATACTGAACGACGCGCAGAAGCACATCCTGGCGCACCGGCTGACTCGCAAGCTGCAAGCCAGCATCAGCGTCCAGGAAATGCTGGTGTTGATAGATAGCGCCATGCGCGACATGCGATCAGGTATCGATGTCATGGTGGTATCGGACGATGCCTACCGGGACAACCGGGTGGTAAGGCGCAGCTAGGGGCCAGGCCATCCTGCGCTGACCAGGTCAGCGGTGCCAGGACGGTGCATAAAAAAAGGCAGAATCCGTGAAGAAGCTACATTTCTTGTTTTCTTTTTTGTTTGGTGGAGCTAAGCGGGATCGAACCGCTGACCTGTTGCATGCCATGCAACCGCTCTCCCAGCTGAGCTATAGCCCCGTATTCGGGTGTAACTCATTGATCGCGCTGGAGTTTTAACTGAACCTGATCAATGATGCGCTGGGCATTTTAGTGACAGGGGCCGCTACTGTCAACCTGTGCCAGTCCCCTTTGTGCTAGTCTTCC
>Ga0105096_10001043_pt1 | contig 10908 bp, 8 predicted proteins | sample PPLLak3cmMay2015_FD_87036 | JGI IMG/M metagenome (GOLD analysis project Ga0105096, IMG submission 87036) | Freshwater sediment microbial communities from Prairie Pothole Lake near Jamestown, North Dakota, USA - PPLs Lake P7 Core (1) Depth... | ecosystem: Environmental > Aquatic > Freshwater >...
CACCGCACATTCGAGTACCTCAATCATTGCTGCTCTCGGCATGGCGGTCGCTGCGCAATTAAATAAGACGGGTCGGCGTGCAATTGCCATTATTGGTGATGGTGCCATGAGTGCGGGGATGGCGTTTGAAGCGTTGAATAATGCCGGTGTGATGGATGCCAATTTGCTGGTCATTCTAAATGACAACGATATGTCGATTTCACGGCCGGTCGGCGCACTGAACAATTATTTGGCCAAGTTGATGTCGGGACGATTCTATGCCACGGCGCGGCGTGCTGGCGAAAAAGTGCTGGGTGTCGTTCCGCCTATGCTGGAATTGGCAAAACGCGCCGAAGAGCATGTCAAAGGTATGGTAACACCGGGCACCTTATTTGAAGAATTTGGATTTAATTATATTGGCCCGATTGATGGACATGATCTGGATGTTTTAATTACCACCCTGAATAATATCAAGCTTCTCGATGGCCCGCAGTTTCTCCATGTGGTTACGCGTAAAGGAGCCGGTTACAAGGTGGCTGAAGAGGATCCCATCCTGTACCACGGCGTTGGTAAGTTTGATCCGGAAAAAGGAATTGTTGCTAAAGCAGCAGGAAAGCCCGCCTATACACAAATATTTGGTGACTGGTTGTGTGATATGGCTGCACAGGATTCCCGTTTAATAGGCATTACCCCGGCAATGCGCGAGGGATCGGGTTTGGTTCGTTTTTCACAGGAATATCCCGAACGTTATTTTGATGTCGGTATCGCTGAGCAACATGCGGTTACATTTGCGGCGGGTGCGGCATGCGATGGCTTAAAGCCGGTAGTGGCGATTTATTCAACTTTTTTGCAACGTGCTTATGATCAATTGATTCATGATGTTGCTATACAGAATCTGCCGGTTGTATTTGCCATTGACCGGGCCGGCTTGGTGGGGGCGGATGGCCCTACGCATGCAGGTAGTTTCGATTTATCCTTTTTACGTTGTATTCCGAATATGACCGTCATGGCACCCGCGGATGAAAATGAGTGCCGGCAGATGTTGTATACTGCTTTTAAACTGGATACGCCGTCGGCGGTACGTTATCCCAGAGGAGCTGGGTCTGGCGTGAAAGTGAAAAAGGAAATGCAGGCATTGTCCATAGGGCGCGGTGAAATCCGGAGACAGGGGAAGAGAGTTGCTTTGCTGGCTTTTGGCAGTATGCTGGCGCCGTGCCTGGAGGCTGCTGAAGAACTCAACGCAACAGTGGTCAATATGCGCTTCATCAAACCGCTGGACGATGATCTGGTGGCATCTTTGGCTGGGAGTCATGACTTGCTGGTTACTGTGGAAGAAAATACTGTGATGGGTGGGGCAGGTGGCGCTGTTACAGAATCGCTCAACAGTCAGCGGATTTGTGTCAAAGTGTTACAACTAGGGCTGCCAGATGTTTTTATCGACCAGGGCGATCATGCACAAATGCTTGCAGATTGCGGACTAGACAAGAATGGTATTATCCAATCAGTGCGGTCAATGTTGTCTGACTGAGCTTTAAGGAAACTGAATAACTCATCTTTGTCATTCCGAACGCAGTGAGGAATCTTTGCAAATCAACATTATAGATTTCTCGCTATGCTCGAAATGACAATTATTCAGAGGCTCCTTAACAGGCCGGTATTCAAGAGGGCAGCCGATGCAAGGCAAAAACAGGCGCGTAAGCGCGGTTCATGCATGATAAATGAGCATTTTGAGCCTGTTTTTAACACCGAGGCGGTAACGCAGATAGTTTTTCAACGGCCTACTTTTCCTTGCTTCAACAGCATTAATCGTGACTGGGAGTTGGCGAGCGCGGAACTCAATTGTTTCCAGAGACTCCTAATTAATCAGGAGAAAATAACATGAATAAACAGATAGATTTGCCCATTGCCGATGTGCAAAGTTCACCTGATACCAGGCGTATTGCGATCGACAGAGTAGGTATTAAAGCCATTCGTCATCCTGTGGTTGTGGCCGACAAGGATGATGGGGTTCAGCATACCGTGGCCGTTTTTAACATGTATGTGAATTTGCCGCATAATTTTAAAGGTACGCATATGTCCCGCTTTGTGGAAATACTCAATAGCCACGAGCGGGAAATTTCTGTTGAGTCGTTTCAAACTATTTTGCGGGAAATGATCGAAAAGCTGGAAACAGACTCTGGTCATATTGAGATGTCTTTTCCTTACTTTATCAATAAATCAGCACCTGTTTCACAGGTAAGAAGTTTATTGGACTATGAAGTGACATTCATTGGTGAGATTAAAAATAATGAGTATTTCTTTACTATGAAAGTCGTTGTGCCGGTCACGAGCTTATGTCCGTGTTCTAAGAAGATATCGAATTATGGCGCGCATAATCAACGCTCCCACGTCACTATTTCTGTACGCACTAATAGTTTCGTATGGATTGAAGATGTTATTAGGATTGCAGAGAATAATGCTTCCTGTGAGCTCTATGGTCTTCTGAAGCGGCCTGATGAGAAATATGTGACTGAAAAGGCATACGATAATCCAAAATTCGTTGAAGACATCGTAAGAGATATTGCAGAAGTGCTTAACCATGATGAAAGAATTGATGCCTATATTGTTGAGTCAGAAAATTTTGAATCTATTCATAATCATTCAGCGTATGCACTGATTGAAAATGACAAGAAACGTCGCGCATAATTAATGGCTAGTTTTATATCGCCTGCTGCTTGGTAAAGTCTGTGATACGGAATCCCAGTAGCCATAAAGTAGCAAAATAGCTGAATGCACCAAGAATAACTATCCAACTTAACCGTCCGGCACGCGCCATGGCCGAGTCGATTAACCAAGAAGCATCGCTGCCTGTTGCGAACCATAAGACAACGCCCATAATCGTCAAAGCGGTCAGTATTTTCAGAAAGAAAATAAGCCATCCGGGTTGCGGTTGATAAATTTTGTGACTGCGTAACTTATAATACAGTAACCCCGCGTTAAGACAAGCTCCCAGACCGATTGCCAATGCCAATCCGGCGTGTTTTAAAGGAATGATAAAGGCGAGATTCATCAGTTGTGTGGCAATCAGCGTGATGACAGCAATTTTGACAGGTGTTTTGATGTTCTGACGCGCATAAAATCCGGGCGCCAACACTTTAACCAGAATTAATCCGAGCAATCCTACACTATAGGCGATTAATGCTTCGCGTGTCATCCACACATCATGGTCAGTGAATGCGCCGTGGTGAAAAAGCGTTGTGATTAAAGGCGTCGCCAATAATGCCAATGCCAGGGCTGCCGGTAAGGTCAGTAGTATTGTCATTCGCAAGCCCCAGTCGAGCAAGCGGGAATATTCTTCGGTGCTATTGCTGTTGTAATGCCGGGCTAGCGATGGCAGCAGAATCGTGCCTAATGCGACACCCAACAGACCGGCAGGGAATTCCATTAATCGATCGGCATAATAAAGCCAGGACACACTGCCGGTAATCAGGAGTGAGGCAAATATGGTGTTGATAAGCAAACTAATTTGACCGACCGATACACCAAAGATTGCTGGGCCCATTAATTTGATCACGCGCCACGCGCCGGTATCCGGGTTTCTGAAACGGATGCGTGGTAATAGTTTGAGACGCAGCAGAAAGGGTATCTGGAAAGCGAGTTGTAGTACACCGCCAATAAACACCGCCCATGCCAGTGCCAGAATCGGTGGATCCAGTAAAGGTGTGAGCCATAGCGCGCAGCCGATAAATGATAAATTCAATAGCGCCGGTGTAATCGCAGGAACATTGAACTTGCCATGGGTATTGAGTATGCCGCCTGCCAAAGCAACCAAGGAAATAAAAAAAATGTAGGGGAATGTAATCTGCAAGAGTTCAACGGTTAAGTTGAATTTCTCCGGATTGGCAGAAAATCCTGGTGCACTGGCGTAGATGATCAGTGGTGCTGCCACGATACCAATGACGCTGACAAGAAAGAGTGTAATACCTAAAAGCTTGGTGATGTGATCAACCAAATCCCTTGTTTCTTCGGGAGTGCGCGTGTTTTTATACTCGGCAAGAATTGGAACAAATGCTTGTGAAAATGCGCCTTCGGCAAATAATCGCCGTAACAGGTTGGGAATACGAAAAGCAACAAAAAAAGCATCGGTAACCATTCCTGCACCAAAAATCCGTGCAATGATGACGTCGCGCAAGAAACCGAGAATACGCGATATGAAGGTCATGCTGCTGACAGCAGCGAGGGCTTTGAGTAAATTCAAAACGGTATATAAGTAATTGCGCTATCAGTAGGCAAAGTGGAAGGCTGTTTTACTCGGGTTAGATTTAATTCAAAATCCGGTAAGTTCTCAATTTCAATTCAGGATAAAACAAATGGCTTTTCCACCCCAACAAAATAAAAGCGAGTAGCACCAGCTCAGAAAAGACGTCTTACTTTCTTTATGAAACCTTCATCTGACCAGTTCCATTGCAAGCAATATTCTGCACCAAGTTTTGGGTCTTTAATATCGGCTTCAATTTTGGTTTGTCCGGTGACAACAGGCGGTAGTAGCGCTTCTTCAACATCATCATGTCTGCAGAAAAACCGGGCTGATGAGATGGAGCGTCCCACGGGTAATTCAACAGTTAGATGCAATTGTCGCGTGTCATCATCAACGACGTGGGAAAGAACACCTTCTGTTTGTGTGAAAGCGTCTTCATATTCATACGAGAGAGTCAGATCGGAACCATTTACTACTTTTAACTCAGGTGGAAGTTTCATGCATACCCGGTAGCTTCCATTTTCTTTTATTTTTTCAACCGGATCGCTATCATTGACTCTGAAGTTACTGATACTGCCCATCACACGAATATTTCTAAACCAGTATTCTGAATTATCAGCATGACAAGCAGTTGTCATTTGAGTTTGTTTCAGTGTTGCCTTATTGCCGCCCGTGTCGTGGATAGTCAATATCTTTTTTAAGTCTACGATAGTAAATGCGGATTTGTTCTGTCTGAATTGATCATAGACCAGTAACGATGCGCTGAGAGCAAATATTAGCCCAATTACAACGTAGTCAGTCAGCAGTGCTACCAATACACCGAAAACAATGAGTGTTACATTGATATAAAAAATGAGTTGGTTGGGTTTGTCAAACATTCTGGACTCCTCAATTTGCAGGATTTTTTTGTAATATTTATCGAAGCGCTGAGTTTATCAGAGAGAAGCATGCAAAAAAAGCAAGATAGATAACTGATTGAAGCGAATCTGATGAAAAAGGCAACGTAAATTTTTAGGAGCAATAAAGAAATGAGGGACTTCATTTGAATTTGGAGTTATTATTATCCCGGATATTGCATGAATTCGCACGATGATCACGCATGATATTGGTTTCAGAAGGGATTTTTCGAAGAAGCGGTGTAGTTATTCATACACCTGACTGAGACAAATCCCTTGTGGAATCAAGAGACAAGTGAGGGCGTGTGCAATTCATGCAATATCCGGGTTATATGTTACCGAATTGATCAATTTTTATGGAGGAAGCGATATGTCAAAAAAATCAATGAAACCTATTTCACTTGCGCTGGGTACGGCGTTTGTAACCAGTCTTGCTGCCAGTAATCTCTCAGCGGATACCAATACAAATCCTTTTGCCATGAATGAATTATCCAGCGGTTACATGCAGCTTGCTGATGCGAGCAGCGCTAACAAATCAGACCAAGAAGGTAAGTGTGGCAGCAAGAAAACCCCTCAAGAAGGCAAATGCGGGGAAGGCAAGTGTGGTAGCAAGAGTGATATGAAACAAAATATGGAAGGCAAATGCGGCGGCAAGAAAGCTGAGCAAGAAGGTAAATGTGGTGAAGGTAAATGCGGCTCTAAAAAGTAATTCGTGCAATCCATGAGCAGTAAGTATTATCCTGTTCATGGCGCTGGTCTTGGTCTGCGGCGTTCGCTAATGAATTCGCTGGCGGATCAAACCGCGCAACCGGTGAATTTCTGGGAAGTTGCCCCGGAGAATTGGATCGGTGTCGGCGGACGCCACGGCAAAAATTTTCGTGAGCTGACTGAGAAATTTCCTTTTATCTGCCATGGCTTGTCACTTTCAATCGGCGGACCGTCGCCATTGGACGAAGCCTTTCTGCAACGGTTGAAACGTTTCCTGAAAGAGCATCAGATCCGGTATTACAGTGAACATCTGAGTTATTGCAGTGACGATGGTCATCTGTACGACTTGCTTCCAATCCCCTTTACGGAAGAGGCTGTGCATTATGTCTCGGATCGTATCCGGCGTGTCCAGGATATCCTGGAACAACGCATTGCAATGGAAAACGTTTCCTACTATGTGGCACCTGGCAAAAAAATGGAGGAGATTGATTTCCTCAATGCCGTGTTGCAGGAAGCGGATTGTGATTTGCTGTTGGATGTCAATAATATATATGTGAATAGCATTAACCATCGATACGATGCCGAGATATTTCTCCGGCAATTGCCAGCCGAGCGAATTCGTTATATTCATGTTGCCGGACATTATCAAGAAGCAGAGGATCTAATTGTGGATACACATGGCGCTGATGTCATCGATCCAGTCTGGCAGTTGCTCGAAAAAGCCTATCAGCATTTTGGCGTCATTCCCACGTTGCTGGAGCGCGATTTTAATCTTCCAGCGTTGGCGGAACTGCTGGAAGAAGTGGAAATCATTCGTTCATTACAATCGAAATGGCTGGATCAAAGCAGTGACCATATACAACACGGCTGATCGCCCCGATTTTGTGCGGCAGCAATATGCCTTTGCGGCGCATATCCGTAACCCGGAAAAAAATCCATGCCCTGAAGCTATCGAAGAACGGCGCATGAAAATCTATCGCGAACTGTTTTATAACAATGTGGAAGATTTTATGGCCAACACTTATCCGGTGTTACGTCAAATTATGCCGGATGAACACTGGCACGCCATGATCCGGGATTATTTTTCTAACCACCTGTCGCATACCCCTTTGTTTCCGGAAATGCCGCGCGAGTTTCTAAAGTATCTGGAACATGAACGCAGATCTCATCCTGATGACCCGCCTTTTATGCTGGAACTTGCTCACTATGAGTGGGTTGAATTAGCGCTTTCTTTATTGGATGAGAAAGTTGACGAAACAAAAATAGATACTCATGGTGATCTGCTGGATGGGATACCTGTTATTTCTCCCTTCGCCTGGTCACTGAGTTATCGCTTTCCCGTTCATAGAATTGATCCGGCGTTTCAGCCTAAGGAGGCCGGTGGAACTCAAACCCATTTGGTAGTTTATCGCGACGCCAATTTCGATGTGCATTTTATCGAAACTAATCCCGTGACGGCGAGGTTGATTCAGTTGATCATGGAGAATAACAACAAATCCGGGCGGGTTTTGTTGCAACAAATGGTCACAGAACTTAATCATCCGCAACCCAGTATCGTTATCCAGGGCGGTATGGCAATATTGAACGATCTCAAAAAGCGTGAAGTGATCTTAGGGGTTTGTTTTAAAACTTGATGCTCACGACAATAGCACCATAGCTTCAGAGCACTATGCCGTTAGGCTGCCATCGGCAAAGGATGAAAGAGCATGTCCTGTGCGGAATATCAAATGATATGGACGTCTGACATGAAGGAAAATAGCGCCGACAGTATCCCCTCTGAATCCAGCATACTGCATCTTTCAACATTCATTCTCCAGCAATCCCAAGAATCCACCCGATTGGTGATTCCACAATTGTGCATAAAGCTGACTATTGGCGATGAGCTTGGCGTGACTGCCTTGCTCTACGATATGACCTTTGTCAAACACGATGAGCCGGTCCATCGCTGCGATGGTGGATAGGCGATGCGCGATTGCGATTACCGTTTTACCTTCCATCAATTGATAAAGGCTTTGCTGGATGCTGGCTTCCACTTCGGAATCCAGTGCCGATGTGGCTTCATCCAATACCAGAATGGGCGCATTCTTTAACAGCACACGGGCAATGGCAATGCGTTGCCGTTGTCCGCCGGAAAGCGTGACGCCGCGTTCGCCCACATGGGCATCATAGCCAGTCCGACCTTTGATATCCCTGAGTGTCTGGATAAATTCATGCGCTTGCGCCTGTTTTGCGGCTTCGATCATTTGTGTATCGTTGGCATCGGGTTTGCCGAACAGAATATTGTCACGCACCGAACGATGTAATAATGAAGTATCCTGTGTCACCATGGCGATGTTGGCACGCAGGCTATCCTGGCTCACTGTGCGAATGTCTTGCCCGTCGATGGTGATATTGCCTTGTTGCACATCATAAAAACGCAGTAACAGGTTTACGAATGTCGATTTGCCTGCGCCTGAACGGCCGACAATACCGACTTTTTCGCCGGCTGAGATGTGGAGATTGAGATCTTCAAAAATACGGTGAGAATCGTGCTGATCTGGGTGATAGGAAAAACAGACTTGATTAAAATCAATTGCGCCCTGATGAACTCGCAGTTCCTTTGCATCAGGAACATCGGTAACATGCTGTGGTTTGGACAGCGTATTGATGCCGTCCTGTACCGTACCGATATTTTCAAACAGTGCGTTGACTTCCCACATGACCCAATGTGACATGCCCGTCAGCCGGATAGCCAAACTCATGACAATCGCAATAGCCCCTGGGCCGATGGCGCCTTGTAACCATAAATGGATACCCAGCGCTCCCGTCACGAATACCAGCAGCATGTTGATAATCCAGACACAAACATTGAGTTGGGTCGACAGGCGCATTTGCGGATGCACTGTGGCCATGAATTCTTCCATACCCGCTTTGGCATAAGCGGATTCCCGCTGGCTCTGAGAAAAAAGCTTGAGTGTCAGGATATTGGAATAACTGTCGACAATACGCCCGGTCATGAGAGAACGTGCGTCGGCTTGCAGCGTGGAGATGCGTTTTAATTGCGGGACAATATACGACAAAATGCCGATGTATAAGAATAACCAAGCCAGTAACGGCAAACATAAGCGTGGATCTGCGTTGAACACCAACAGTAACGTTGTCGTGAGATAAACCGTTACAAAAAGCATCACATCGAGCAGTTTCATAACTGCTTCCCGCACCGACAGCGCGGTTTGCATGACTTTGGTGGCAATCCGGCCACTGAACTCATGCTGAAAGAATGCGTAACTTTGATTGAGCAAATACCGGTGTGACAACCACCGGACGCGCATGGGGAAATTGCCCATGAGTGTCTGGTGGATCACTAATGAATGCAGGAGCACCAGAAGCGGAATCGCTATCAGTATAAATACTGACATGGCCAGTAAAGTCGGCCACTCATCTTCTAGAAAATGTGTTGTTTCTTTTTCCGCCAGCCAATCGACCATTTGCCCAAGCACGCCATATAGCATGGCTTCACTGATCGCCAGACAGGTGGTTAATAGCGCCAGTAAAATCAGATAAAACTCAATGCCACGAATATAGTGGCGGCAGAATTGATAAAGCCCCTTGGGTGGTTCAACCGGATGTTCCGGGGGATAAGGGTTTATCAGGCGTTCGAAATAGTCGAACATATTTATTTAACCGCTACTAAGTTGTTCAAATATTCTAAATCCGGCCACATAGGTGCCAATTGCTGAACCCAGTGTTGAAAGGATAAATATCAGTAAGATTCGTGTTACCTGATTACTCCACCAGCCTTTCAAACTGGTTGTGTCAGCTCTGAGCCGATTAAAGTCACTTACTTTCGGTTTGCGTAAATAGGTTTCTACGGCAGCGACAACCATCCCTGCGCCAATGGTTGGGTTTAAAGAAGTCAGCGGAGCTGCCAGAAAAGCGGTCAGAATAGAAAGCGGGTGAGCAAAAGCAATCGCTGCACCCAGCGCGGAAAGTCCGCCGTTAATCAATATCCAGTCAACGACCATGGCGGTGCCCATTTCCGGGCTGCGCGTAAAGCCGACCGCGAAGCCTGCTAGAACAAGCACAACAATCATCCAGGGAATAAATTTGAGCCATTGGGAGGGTGCCGGAATGGTATCGAGTTGTGCAATTCTTTCATCCGGATTGGTAATGCTCTGCGTCTCAAGTTGTTGCGCCATGCCATTCAGGTGTCCGGCGCCAATCACTGCCAAGATATGCTGATAGTTATTTTCTTTGCACTCTTTGATGAGGCGGGCGGACATGTATTCGTCACGTTCACTAATGAGCGGGCGGAACAAATCCTTCTCGTTTTCAGCAAACTGTGCAAAAGAACTTTCGAGGACATCGCCTTCTTTTAATCTTTCAATTTCAGCAGCACTGAATTTCTCTTTGCTTATCACGCTGGCTATTAAACCGGCGAACAAGTTAAAACGCTTCCACCACGGAACATTGCGGTAAATCCGTTTCAGTGTTGTGCCGATTTCACGATCAATCAGTAAAACCGGTAATTTGGCTGCTTGCGCATCTTTGATCGCAACACGCATCTCAGCGCCCGGTTCAATATCAAACTGTTCCGCCATGCGTTGCTGGAAAGCGCCTAATGCAAGACTGGCAGCCACCATGCTGGCCTGACCTTTCTTGATTATCTGGAATAAATCCATTTTGGCCATGGCATCGGGATTTACGATGACTTTGTGACGGCTCGGGCATAATTCAACAGCCACAGCATCATACTTTCCTGTGGCAATTAGTTCCTGAACTTTGTCTGCGCTGGCTTTTGAGACGTGCGCAGTCCCTAGTAATGTGACGCTGCAGTTATTCACTTTGACAGTTTTGAGCGGCTCAGTCTGTGTATCGTGCTCGCCTGCTAATTCAATAGCTTGTTCTTCTAATTTAAACATTGGTTGTTCTATTTAAGAGTCGTAGGGGGTTAGCGGGTAAAGGTAACCCAAGTATTGCATAACAGAGATTATCATGGCGATAATTCAAACAAAATTCATTTTCGTTCTGGCACCAAAGGGAAGTGCGTTTAGTCACACCGCTGAGTATCATTCAATGACTGATGAAGTAGCTAGGATCTCCTTGAGA
>Ga0105096_10001045_pt1 | contig 10902 bp, 11 predicted proteins | sample PPLLak3cmMay2015_FD_87036 | JGI IMG/M metagenome (GOLD analysis project Ga0105096, IMG submission 87036) | Freshwater sediment microbial communities from Prairie Pothole Lake near Jamestown, North Dakota, USA - PPLs Lake P7 Core (1) Depth... | ecosystem: Environmental > Aquatic > Freshwater >...
CGTCGCTGTCGCCCTGCGGATGCTTTCATGTGCAGCGTCCGGCCAAGCCCCACCGAAAAGGAGATACGCCGATGATGCGACTCTGGAAAGCCCTCATTCCCGCCCTCGTGCTGGCCGTGGTGACCATGTCGGCGTCGTGCAGCAAGAAGGCGCCCGTGGCGGAGCCGCAGCCGCCCCCGGTTGCCGCGCCGACCACGCCGCCGCCGCCCCCCCCGCCGCCGCCGCCTCCTCCGCCAGCGGCCCCGGCGGCGACGCCGCTGACCGAAGACGAGGTGTTCGCGAGGAAGACGCTGGCGGAGCTCAACGCCGAGAAGCCCCTCGAGGACGTGTATTTCGACTACGACAAGGCCGACCTGAGGGCCGAGGCCCGCGCCTCGCTCTCAACCAACGCGGGGTGGCTGAAGCGGTGGCCGTCGACGAAGCTGCTCGTCGAGGGGCATTGCGATGCGCGCGGCACGAATGAGTACAACCTCGCGCTCGGCGAGAAGCGCGCGGCCGCGGTCCGGATGTATCTGACGGGCCTCGGGATTGCCGCCGACCGTGTCCTGATTGTGACCAAGGGTGAGGAGTCGCCGTTCTGCGCCGAGGAAGCCGAGGCCTGCTACGCGCAGAACCGCAGAGCGCACCTCATCCTGTCCGCGAAGTAGAGGCCGCCGCGATCTTCTCGGCGGCGGCGCGCGGGTCCGGCGCGGCGATGATCGGCCGTCCCACCACGATGTAGTTCGCGCCGGCGGCGACGGCCTCCGCCGGCGTCATGGTCCTGGCCTGGTCGTCCTTGGGCCTGCGCGCCGCGCCCGACGGCTCGGCGGGGCGGATGCCGGGCGTGATGAGCACGAACTGTTCCCCCCGGGCCATGCGCAGCCGCCCCACTTCCTGGGGCGAGGCCACGACGCCGTCCGCGCCGGCTTCCTGGGCGAGCCACGCCAGCGCGTCCACCTGTTCGATGACGGAGCGCGGGACGCCGACCGATCCCAGCGTGTCGTGGTCGAAGCTGGTCAGCACGGTGATGGCGATGATGAGCGGGGGCGGCACGCCGGCCTTGGCGGCGCTGGCGTGGGCCGCCTCGCGCGCCGCCTTCATCATGGCGATGCCGCCGCTGGCGTGGACGTCGATGATCCAGGCGCCGAGCTTGGCCGCTTCCGCAGCCGCGCCCGCCACCGTGTTCGGGATGTCGTGGTACTTCAGATCGAGAAACACCCGGTGGCCGGCCTCGGCGAGCCGCCTGACGATGTCGGGCCCCGCCGCGGTGAACAACTGGCTGCCGACTTTGACGGCGCCGACCGCGCCGCGCAGGCTGTCGGCCAGCGCGAGCGCCTTCGCCGGGCTGTCGACATCCAGCGCGACGATCACAGGATTCACGGAAGACATCAATCGACCCTCATCTCCGGCCGCACCCGTCAGCGGCCGAAATCGAGCGTGCCCACCAGGTCGGCCGCGCAAGCGACCCCGTGGCGCGCCATGTAGTCCTCGATCCCCGCCTGGAGCTTCGGCCAGATGAAGGGATCGACGAAGTTGGCCGTGCCCACCTGCACGGCCGTTGCGCCGGCGATCATGAACTCCAGGACGTCTCGGGCGCAGCTGATGCCGCCCATGCCCACGACCGGGATGCGGACCTCTCTGGCGCACTCGTACACCATGCGCACGGCAATCGGGCGGATCGCCGGGCCGCTGAGGCCGCCCATCCCATTGGAAATCGCCGGCCGCCGCGCCTCGACGTCGACGACCATGGCGAGAAACGTGTTGACCAGCGACACGGCGTCGGCGCCGTTCTCCTCGGCTGCGCGCGCGAAGGACGACACGCTGGTCACATTCGGCGTCAGCTTGGGGATGAGCGGCAGCGCCGTCGCCTTCCGGACCGCCGCCACCACCTCGGCGGTGCTCGCCAGGTTGCAGCCGAACTGAATGCCGCCTTCCTTGATGTTCGGGCACGAGATGTTCAGCTCGATCGCCGCCACGCCTTCGACATCGGACAGGATCCGCGAGACCTCGACGTACTCGTCAATCGAGCTGCCGCACACATTGACGATGACCACCGCGCCGAGGCGCCGCAGCTCGGGCATCTTCTCGCGGACGAACCGGTCGACGCCGATGCCTTGCAGGCCGATCGCGTTGAGCATGCCCGAGGGCGTTTCCACGATCCGCGGCGGCGGGTGCCCCTCGCGCTCCTTCAGGAAGAGACCCTTCACCACGACGGCACCGAGCGACGACAGGTCGACGATGTCGGCGTACTCCAGGCCGTAGCCGAAGCAGCCGCTCGCGGACATGAGCGGGTTCTTCAGGACGAGCGAGCCGATGCGGACGCTGAGATCCACCGTCACTCCCACACGAGGTCGTCGCCGCTGAACACGGGGCCGTTCAGGCACGAGCGCACGAAATGCGGCGTGCCCCCGCCATCGCGCACGCGCACGACGCAGCTGTAGCACCCGCCGAGGCCGCAGCCCATGACCTGCTCCGTCGAGAGCTCCGACGGGCAGCCGGAGGAACGGGCCAGGCCGGCCACCGCCTTCAGCATCGCTTCCGGCCCGCAGGCATAAACCATGGCCGGGAGGCCGGCCGCGCGGTTGCGCAGCGCCGCTTCGAGTGGCGCCGTGACGCGGCCGTGGGCGCCGAGCGACCCGTCCTCGGTCGCCAGATCCAGCGCCACGCCGCGCGACGTGAACCAGTCCAGGTAGAAAAGATCCGCGCGCGTGCGCCCGCCGTAGAACAGGCGCGCCCCTGCCCCGGTTGCCTGAAGCGCCTCGGTGAGCGCCGCGAAGGGAGCCAGGCCGACCCCGCCTGCCACCATCCAGGCTTCCGCCGGAGGCGAGACGAGCGAAAACGCCTTGCCGAGCGGCCCCAGCACCGGGAGCCGATCGCCAACGGCCGCGTCGTACAGGCGCGCCGTGCCCGGCCCGATCCGTTTGCACAGCACCGAAATCCCCGCCGGCGCTCCTGCGCGGTCGCGCAGGATTTCGAACACGGAGAACGGGCGCCGCAGCAGGGGATCGGTGCCCGCCGCCGTGCGGATCATCACGAACTGACCGGGCCGGCTCGCGGCGGCGATGGCCGGGGCCTCGAGGTGCAGCACGTTGTAGTCTGCCGAGAGGTGCGAATTGCGCAGGACCAGGGCCGGGACATCCAGCGGCGGCATGAGGGGAAGTATACATTCTCGGGATTCGGGATTCGGGATTCGGGGTTCGTCGGTCTCGCTCCGCCCCATGCCCCATGTCCCATGCCCCTGGGATAGCATGGAGCGGCGAGGGGCGGATGCGATACCTGCGAATGCTCACCAATTCGGCGATCGGGGGCGTGACCTTCGCCCTGTACCTCACGATCCTCGTCCTGCAGCTCAACCCGGGCTATCCTCTGGCTGGCATCCCGGGGCTGGCGGCCACGCTGGTGCTCTCATATGGGCTCCACGCGGCCGCGGTCTTCTACGCCCTGATTGTGCTGCGGCAGATCCTGGCCACCGAGGTGATTTCGCCCGGCTGGATCAGTTTCCGCTTTCTCGTCTGGCTCTGCTCGGCCGCCGCCGCCATCGCCGCCCTGCTCACGTGGATCAACCTGAGGGGGATTGCGCCCTTCATGGACCCGGAGGCGGTGACCCGCATGACCGCGGGCGCGGCCGTGCTGACGGCGTGCGCGGGCGTCATGGCCGCGCTCGCCTTCGGCCATCTGTGGGCCGGACGCCACAGCTCGAGGCCGGGCGCGGCTGTGCTGGCCGCGGCCATGATGGCGTCGCTCGCGGTGCCCCTCATGCTTCGCGGCCCCGGGTCGGAGCCGCTCGACAAGGCCCGGCGGGAGGCCACGGTGCCCGACATCGCGGGACCGGGCGGCGACGCCCGCGTGGTGATGATCCAGCTCGAAGGCGCGTCGCTCGACCTGATTGCCCCGGCGGCCGCGGAGGGGCACCTGCCGAACTTCGAGCGGCTGCTCGAGCGCGGCGCCTCGATGCACCTGGCCACGATGCGGCCCACGCAGCCGGGCCCGGTCTGGGCCGCGGTCGCCACCGGCAAGCTGCCGTTCAAGAACGGCATCCGGTCGGCCGCCACCTACACGCCGCTCGGGAGCGCCGATGCCCTCGAGGTCCTTCCCGACTTCTGCTATTCCCACGCGCTGGTCGAGTACGGCTTCCTGCGCGAGCGCGTCCACGAGAGCGGCGACCTGGCGGCGCGCCCGATCTGGAACCTTCTCGGGGCGCAGGGCGTGCCGGTCGGCGTCGTGAACTGGCCGATGACCCAGCCCGTGGGTGAGGTCAGGGGCTACCTCGTCTCGGACCGTTTCGTGCGCCGGTACGCGTCGGTGGTCGATGTCGAAAACCTCGGCGTGATCTGGCCGAGGGACGCATCCCCGGCGGCTGTGGCGGCGGCGACCGAGGCGCGCAAGAGCGCCCGGGAGGGCGCGCCGATGGCGGCCGACAGGGTCCGGCAGCTCGTGGCCAGTCCCTGCGCCGCCGACCAGGCCCACGAGCAGATTGCCGCCGCGCTGGACGCGCGCGACGCGAGCCGCTTCCAATCCGTCCGCTACGAGTGCCTCGACGCCGTGGGCCACTATTTTCTTCGATACGCCGCTCCCGCGGCGTTCGGCGACGTCTCCGAGGACGAACTTCGGCGTTACGGCGGTGTGCTGACGGCGCAGTATACGGCGGTTGACCAACTGCTCGGGCGCGTGATGGCGACGCTTCGGCCGGGCGATCTCCTGCTGGTCGTCTCGGGGTTCGGCATGCAGCCGATGAGCGTCGGCAAGCGCCTGCTCGAGCGCACCGTCGGCAACCCGGAGCCGAGCGGCACGCACGAGCCCGCCCCCGACGGGTTTCTCTTCGCCTTCGGCACCGACGTCCGGCCGGGCCGGCTGCCGCGCGGGTCGGTCGTGGATCTGGCGCCGACCATCCTGTACTTTTTCGGCCTGCCTGTGGGCCGGGACATGGACGGGTTTGCCCGCACGGACATCTTCTCGCCCGCCTTCAGCGAGGGGAGGCCGATTACGTACATCCCCAGCTACGATTAGGGGCTGGGGATTAGGGATTGGGGATTTGGGACTCGCCATCCCTCGATAATCTGTTAGACTGTCAGCCGCTCTTTAACGGCGGTACGAGATACCGCAAAGAGGCCTGGCATGACACGTTCCGCAGCAGCGCCCGAGCTCCAAGATCGCTTGGCAGGTCGGGTTCTTTCTTGTACGCCCCAATCCCCAGTCCCTAATCCCCAACCCCCGATTTCCGATTCCCCGTGGAGGTCCGTGTGCCCATCCTGATGGATCGTGAGCGCATCGGGCGATCGCTCACCCGCATCGCGCACGAGATCGTCGAGCGCAACCGCGGCGTGGGCGACCTGGCCCTGGTCGGCGTCCGCACGCGCGGCGTCCCGATTGCCCGGCGCCTCGCCGCGAGTCTTCGCGACATCAGCGGCATCGACGTGCCCACCGGCGCGCTCGACATCACGCTGTACCGCGACGACCTGATGAAGACCGCCGTCGGCCCGCAGCCGATCGTGCGGCGGACCGAGATCCCGTTCTCGATCGACGGCCGCCACATCGTCCTCGTCGACGACGTGCTGTACACGGGGAGGACGATCCGGGCCGCGCTGGACGCGCTGATCGACTTCGGCCGGCCGAGCACCATCCAACTGGTCGTGCTGGTGGACCGCGGCCACCGCGAACTGCCGATCAAGGCCGACTACGTGGGCAAGAACGTGCCTACGTCGCGCCGCGAGACCATTCACGTCCGCCTCGCCGAGATCGACGGGGCCGACGAAGTCACCCTGGACCAGGTTGAAGGAGAGCCAGTATGAGCGAGAAGGCTGCGCGCCTCCGCGGGAAGGATCTCCTGGGCATCGCCGACCTGACGCCGTCGGAGATTACCCTGATCCTGGACACCGCCGAGGCGATGAAAGAGGTGTCGGCGAGGCCCATCAAGAAGGTGCCTGCGCTGCGGGGCAAGACCGTCATCAACCTGTTCTACGAGCCGTCGACGCGCACCCGGACGTCGTTCGAAGTGGCCGAGAAGCGTCTGAGCGCGGACACGCTCAACATCGCCATCGCCACTTCGAGCGTGGTAAAGGGCGAGACGCTCATCGACACGGCGCTGAACCTCGAAGCGATGAACCCCGACATCATCGTCATGCGCCACGCCTCGTCGGGCGCGTGCCACCTGCTGGCGCGCACCTGCAAGGCGGGGATCGTGAACGCCGGCGACGGCATGCACGAGCACCCGACGCAGGGCCTGCTCGACGCCTTCACCATCCGCGAGCGCAAGGGGCGCCTGCAGGGCTTGAAGGTGGCGATTATCGGCGACATGCTGCACAGCCGCGTGTTCCGCTCGAACGCCTACCTGCTGACCAGGATGGGCGCCGAGGTCTGGGCCTGCGGGCCGCCGACGCTCATGCCGGCGGGCATCGAGCAACTGGGCGTGCGCGCGACCGCCCGGGTGGACGAGGCCGTGGAGGGCGCCGACGCGGTCATGATGCTGCGCATCCAGCTGGAGCGCATGCAGGGCGGGTTCTTCCCGTCGCTGCGCGAGTATTTCCAGGTGTTCGGCATGACGCCGGAGCGCCTTCGCCTCGCGAAGCCGGACGCCATCGTGATGCACCCGGGTCCGATGAACCGCGGCGTGGAGATCGCGTCGGAGGTGGCCGACTGCCCGGCCTCGGTCATCCTCGACCAGGTGGCCAACGGCGTGGCGGTGCGGATGGCGGTGCTCTACCTGCTGGCGGGAGGAGGCGACGATGAGACTGCTGCTTAGGGGCGCGCGCGTCATCGACCCGGCGTCCGGTGTGGACGGCGCCCGGGACATCCTGATCGAGGACGGCCGCATCGCGCTCGTCGACGTCTCGATCGCGCCCAGCGAGACGGGCCACACCGCCATCGTGGACCTCGGGCCGTCGCTCGTGGTGTGCCCAGGGTTCATCGACATGCACGTGCACCTGCGCGAGCCGGGGTACGAGCACAAGGAGACGGTGGCCAGCGGGGCGGCCGCGGCCGTCGCGGGCGGGTTCACGGCCGTCGCGTGCATGCCGAACACGAACCCGGTGAACGACAGCGCCAGCGTGACGCGGTTCATCCTGAAGCAGGCCGCGGAGGCGGGCCTGGCGCGGGTCTACCCGATCGGCGCCGTCTCGAAGGGATCGGACGGCAAGGAGCTGGCCGAGATGGCCGACATGCGCGACGCCGGCTGCGTCGCGTTCTCCGACGACGGGCGCCCGGTGGCGACGGCGCTGCTGATGCGGCGCGCCCTCGAGTACGCCGGGATGCTCGGGCTCCCCGTCATCGACCACTGCGAGGACAAGACGCTGGTCGGCGAAGGCGTCGCCCACGAGGGGTTCAACGCCTCGCAGCTCGGGTTGCGCGGCATCCCCTCGGCCGCCGAAGACGTGATGGTGGAGCGCGACATCGTGCTGGCCGCGATGACCGGCAGCCATGCCCACATCGCCCATCTGAGCACCGCGGGAGCCCTCCGGGCCGTGCGCTCCGGCAAGGCGCGCGGCGTGCACGTCACCTGCGAGGTCGCGCCGCACCACTTCACGCTGAGCGACGAGCAGCTGCTGGCGCCGCTCGCCTACGACACCAACCTGAAGATGAACCCGCCGCTCCGCCACGCCAGTGATCGGGAGGCGCTCGTCGAGGGCCTCAGAGACGGCACGGTGGACGTCATCGCGACCGACCACGCGCCGCATCACGCCGACGACAAGAAGGTGGAGTTCGACCGGGCGTCGTTCGGCATCGTCGGGCTGGAAACGGCCGTGTCGCTCAGCCTGGACCGTCTCGTCCACCGCGGCATCATCAGCCTGGCGCGGATGGTCGAGTTGCTGTCGACCAACCCGGCGCGCATTCTCCGCGTGCCGGGCGGGCGCCTCGAGGAGGGCGCCGCCGCCGACCTCACCATCCTGGCGCCGGACCTGGGCGTGACCGTGTCGCCGGCCGCGTTCCGCTCGAAATCGCGCAACACGCCGTACGGCGGATGGCAACTGCGCGGCGGGGTGGCGGCCACCATCGTGGGCGGCCGCGTGCTGTTTGTGAACCCCGAAGTGCCGCAGGCCGCCGGCCTGGGGAGGGCGTGACGTGGGGCGGCGCGACGACATCCGCCAGAAGGCGATGGAAGATCTCCAGCGGTTCGAGGTGCTCATGCTCGACGGGCACTTCGACTTCGGCAACGGTTATCACGGACAGGTCTACCTGAACCCGCACCAGCTGTTCCGCTATCCGTCCACGATCTGGCGGTTCGCCCAGGATCTGATCGAACTGATGCCGGCCTCGATCGTCGATGACGCCGACGTGGTGGCCGGCCCGGTCACCGGCGGCGCGCTGCTGGCGCACACGATCGCCGGTCTGCTCGACAGCCGGCGGGCGCTGACGCAGCCGGCGCGGCTGTTCGCACCGTTCGCGCCCAACGGCGGGCGCGGCCTCGTGCTGAAGTCGTTCTACCGCGACCAGGTCGCCGGCAAGCGCGTGCTGCTCGCCGACGACGTGCGCAACACGGGGCAGACGTTCGAACGGTGCGCCGCCCTGGTGCGTGAGGCCGGAGGCACGGTGATCGGGACCGTCGAGATCTACGACCGCATGGAGGCGATCATGGACCTTGGCGTGCCCAACATCGCGCTGGCGGAGTACCGGGCGCCCGACAACGTGCCGGCGTCGGAATGCCCGCTCTGCCGCGCGGGCCGGCCCGTGACGGCGTTCTAGCCGCGGCCGATGCTCCCATCCGCGCGTGCGGCGGTCTTGAAACCCGTCCTGGACCGCCTCTATCGCGAGTGCGCCGCATCGACGCCGCCCGAGGATCCCATCGACCGCGTCCGGGTGTACCTGACGCCGGCCGACCGGGAGATCGCAGGCTTCATCGCGGCCGGCTTGGCGTTCGGCCGGGTGGCCAGCATCAAGGCCTCTGTTCGCGCGGTGCTCGGGCCGATGGGAGAGTCGCCCGCCGACTTCATGCGGGCGTTCGACCCGCACCGTGACGCCGGGCCCTTCCTGCCGTTCGTCCATCGCTGGGTGCGGGGCCGCGACATCGTCGCGCTCCTCGCCGTGCTCAGGCACATGCTCGACACGGCGGGGTCGCTGGAGCAGTTCTTCCTCGAGGGCGACGACCCGGCAGCGCCCGACATCGGCCCGGGCCTCGAGTCGTTCTGCGCCCGCGCGCGGGCGGTGGACGTCGGCGCGGTCTATGGGCGGTGCACGTCACGCCCGGGCGTGCACGCCTTCTTTCCCCAGCCTTCCGGAGCGAGCGCCTGTAAGCGCCTCAATCTGTTCCTGCGCTGGATGGTCCGGCACGACGCCATTGATCTCGGGGCCTGGAACCGCGTCTCGCCAGCGAGGTTGATCGTGCCGCTGGACGTCCACGTCATCCGCGTCGGCGGGTGTCTCGGACTGACGCGGTACGCCTCGCCCGGCTGGCGTATGGCCGCGTCCATCACGGCCTCACTACGGCAGATTGATCCGTCGGATCCCGTGAAGTACGACTTCGCGTTGTGTCACCTGGGGATGGCAGGGCTGTGCGGCTTCAGGACGCCGGCGGGGGATTCCCGCTGCCCGTTGCGCGGGGTCTGCCGGCCACGCGCGCGTAGACGGCCAGCGTCTCCTCGACCATCCGGTCCACGTTGAACTGCTCGCGCACCCGCGCGAGGCCGGCCTCTCCCATCCGCCGCCGGAGCGGCTCGTCCTTCAGCAGCGTGAGGATCGCGTCGGCAAGGGCGCCGGCGTGATGCGGCGGAACGAGCAGGCCGGTCACGCCGTGTTCGATGGCCTCGGGAATCCCGCCGGCCGTCGTGCCGACCACGGCCTTCGACGCGGCCATCGCGTCGAGGATGGACGTGCCGAGGCCCTCGGTGATCGAGCTCATCACGAACAGGTCGAGGCCCTTGAGCAGCGGGAGGATGTCGGGCCGGAACCCGGCGAGGCTGACGCGATGCTCGAGCCCGAGGTGCTTGATCTGTCTCGTCAGCGCCGGCCGCAGCTCGCCCTCTCCGAAGATCAGGAAGTGGGTGTCGGGAAGGGCCCGCACGACGGCCGGGGCGGCGTCCACCAGGTAGCGCTGCCCCTTGTGCGCCACCAGCGCGCCGATGTTGCCCACGGTCGGCGACCCGGGCGGCAGCCAGAGCTCCTTGCAGACATCGGCGGAGGGCAGGGCCTGGATGCGGTCCACCTGCACGCCTTCGTGCACGGTGAAGGCCGATTCCTCGGGGATGCCGTCCTCGATCACCATGGCCCGGATGGCGTCCGAGGAGCAGATGGCGGCGTCGACCTGCTTGTACTTCCAGCGGGAGAAGGCGTTGCGCTTCAGATGGAAGTCCACGCGCCGGGCGATGACGATCACCGGCCGCCGGCGGTCCGGGATGGTGGAGAGGGCCATCGACGCCATCGCCACCGCGTGTGGGTCGTGGGCGTGGATGAGGTCGGGCGCGAGGTCGCGGACGACCCGCGCGAGGCGGAACGCCGCGGCGAAATCGACTTCGTGGGCCGGCGCCAGGCGGATGAGATCGTGGCCTTCGCTCGCGCGCCGCGCCAGTTCGCCCTCCGGGTGCGCCACGAGCACGGTCCGGTGGCCGCGCGCCCGGAGGCCGACGACGGTCAGGAGGACCTGGTTCTGTCCCCCGCGCCACGTGCGGGCGGTGTCGATATGGAGGCTGAACATCTCTTCAGTAGACAGTAGTCAGTAGACAGCATTCAGCAGACGGAATCCAGTGAGAAGCCGGCGGCTTGGCGACCGGGAGCGCACGTCCCTGGATGCAACCGCCTCATCCCACCTACTGGCTACTGGCTACCGGCTACTGACCGTGAGCGAGGCGATCCACTCTCCCGAGCGAGCTCCCAGAGTTTCACGAACTTCATCGCCACGTAGTACGAGTTGAGCAGCGACACGATGAGCCCGGCCGCTCCGTCCCTGATGCCTCCGCGCAGGAGATAGTTCCTCAGGAACGCGGCTCCGGCGTGCGA
>Ga0105096_10001046_pt1 | contig 10899 bp, 5 predicted proteins | sample PPLLak3cmMay2015_FD_87036 | JGI IMG/M metagenome (GOLD analysis project Ga0105096, IMG submission 87036) | Freshwater sediment microbial communities from Prairie Pothole Lake near Jamestown, North Dakota, USA - PPLs Lake P7 Core (1) Depth... | ecosystem: Environmental > Aquatic > Freshwater >...
CTTCAGAAGCTCGGTGCCGGACTCCCCGTCGATGATCGCGTGGTGCATCTTGCAGTAGAGCGCGAAACTGCCGGCCGGCACGCCGGGCACGTTGTGCAGGCCCTCGATGACGTAGGCCTCCCACAGCGGCCGGCTGCGGTCGAGCGCGCGCGAGTGCAGCCGCGCCACCTGGATGCACAGCTGGCGCCAGTCGCCCGGGTGCGGCAGCGCGATGTGACGCACGTGGAACTCGACGTCGAAGGCCGAGTCCTCGACCCAGTACGGCCGGTCGAGCGCCAGGGGCACAGTAACCAGCCGTCGCCGGAACTGCGGGAACTGCTCGAGACGCGAGGCGAAGAAGCGCAGCACGTCCTTGAAGCGCACGCCGCCGCCGGGCGCTGTCGAAGGGTCGTAGATCGCGAGTGAGGCAACGTGCATGACATTGTTGCCACGCTCGAACTGCAGGAACATCGCGTCGGCGCCGGAGAGCTGCTTCATAGTTGTTCTGCGCCGCGTCTTGCGCCGCGGTCCATGTGCGTGGGGGGGTCGGTGAGACTACTGCCGGGCGGGCGGCGCGTCCACCGGGGGCGGCGTGTCGCCGGCGGCGAGCGCGGTACGCTGCCGCGTCACGTCTCGCTCGAGGTCGGCAAAGATCGCCTTGAACTCCGGGTGCGCCCGGAGCGGCGCCAGCACCGGATCAAAGTCGCGGTAGTAGCGCCAGTACGGGCCGCGCCAGCCCGCGTCCACGGCCTCCCTGAGCAGCCCGAGCGCTGCGTCGTGCTTGCCGAGCAGCAGCCGGATCCGGGCGTCCGCGATTCCATAGCCCCGGGTCCCCAGGCGAGGGTGCGCAAGCACCCAGGCCTCGGCGCGCCGGAGCAGTTCCACCGCGAGTTCGGCTTCGCCGGTCTTCTGCAGCACCAGCGCGAGGTCGATGGCCGCCCCGTAGTTCCAGGCATCGATGACCGGCGCCTTTGCCACCAGCTCCGGGAAACTGCGCTCGTAGAGCGCTCGCGCAGACTGGGGATCGTCTGCTGCCAGTGCCGCATCGCGGAGCAGGGCCAACGAGCGGTCGTCGCGTCGCGCGGCCTCGACGGCCCGGAGCGCCGAAGTGAGCGCCTCCCCGGGTTCCGCCTGGTAGAGGTGGAAATATCCGCGGGCCGTCGGCCCGAACGTCTCCGGGTCTGCGGCGTCGAGCGTTTCCCCGGCCCGCGTGTACTCGCCCAAGTCCAGGTACATCTGCGCCAGGCCATCCCGGTGCCCGGGCCGATTCTCATCCGGTTCGACGGCTTGCTCGCCGAACGCAATCGCCGGGCCAAACCGGTTGTACGCATAGGCATGGAGGGTGCCGAGGTTGAATACGGGCAACGGGCTCATGGGATCGCGTTCGTGCGCGTCGTTCAGTTCCGCCAGCGCTTCGTCGAACCGGCCGACGGTGCTCAGGTTCGAGGCCAGCAGGACGCGCATCAGCGTCGACATGGGATCGAGCTCGACCGCCCTCTGCATGCTCTGCAGCGCCTCGGCGTGGCGTCCCTGCGTCGCCAGCAGGCCGGCGTACCACTGGTGAGCCGTGGGGTAATTGGAGTTGAGCGCGATCGCCCTGCGAAAGCCGGATTCGGCTCGCGCGTAATCGTGCCGCACGGTCGCGAAGTTTGCGGCGGTGGTCAGCGCCTCGACGAGCTCGGGGTCGCGCGCGAGTGCCTCCTGCAACGGCACTTCCGCCTCCGCGATCGCGGCCTCGATCGGACTGCCGAGACTGACCGCGGACAACCAGATCGCATCGGCGAGGCCGGCGTAGGCCTGAGGGAATTCTGGATCGAGGTCGATCGCCGCCTGGAAAGCCGTCCGGGCCCGGGCCAGTCCCGCAGGCGTCCGCGGGCGCAGCGCCTGGCGGCCCGCCTGATAGGCCTCCCAGGCCTCGAAGTTCCGCGTCGGGACAGCCTTCACCCGCCCCTGCTCGGCGGGCGTGAGCGTGGTCCGCAGTGCAGCGGCGACAGCCGTGGCGACCTCCCTCTGGATCGAGAAGATGCTGTCCGCATCGAGCGCGCGATCGTAGGACTCGGCCCAGAGGTGGGCATCAGTCACCGCGTCGACCAGCTGGACGGTGACGCGCACACGGTCGCCGGCGCGCTGCACCCCGCCTTCGAGGATGTGCGACACGCCGAGCCGGGCTGCGATCTCGCGGACCGTGAGCCCGGTGTCCCGGAACTGCTCGACCGACGTCCGCGAGATGACCGTCAGCCCGCCGATCCTCGTGAGCTGGGTGAGGATGTCGTCGTGAAGGCCGTCGACGAAATAGGCGTCGTCCTCGAGTCGGCTGCGATTCTCGAACGGCAGCACGGCTATCGAGCGCGGCGTGACCCGCGGGGCGGACGCCGTGCCGGAGGCGACCGGTGGCTCGCGCAGTGCGGACCACGCCAGCCAAAGCCCGGCGGCGAGTAGCAACGCCACGCCGAACGGCCAGGCGCGGCGCGCGGTGCGCCGTGGCGAAGGCGCGTCCAACGGCGGTGCGACGGGCTGGGAGGCTGCACCAGGATCAGGATTCGCCGGACTTTCGACCGCGGGCGGGAACGCGCAGCGCTCCACCGGCACGATCAGCCGGTAACCGTGTCCACGCACACCCGCGAGGTACCGCGGTGATTCCGAGTCGTCGCCGAGCGCCGCGCGCAGCAGCTTGACGCGCTGGCTCACGGTCTCCGGGCTGACCACCCGGCCCGGCCAGACCTGTCGCATCAGTGCGTCGAAGGAGGCGAGGTTCGGTGCCTCGCGCGCGAGCGCGAGCAGCAGATCGAACGTCAGTCCCGGTAACGCGATCGCGGATCCATCGCGCTCGACGCGACGCCGGCCCGGATCGACGAGCAGGTCGCCCACGCGATAGCAGTCCGTTTCCGTGGATGGCATGTCGCAGCGCACGTTCTGAAGTCTGCGGCCGCCCGCCCGGGGGCCGGCCCGCCTGATCTGCGCTGAGACTACATCCTAACGAGGCGGAACAGACAGCATCGGTCCATTCCGCCACCGGTCTGCTGGGGATCCGATCCCCGTTCGGCCGATGCGTCGAAACGCGTCGGGCCGGAGCTCCGTGATTCTCCGGCCCGACGCCGGCATCCCTGCCTCAGGGCTTTCCGTGCTTGAGCTTGACGGGCTGGAAGTAGTTCTTCGCAACCCATCGCCCCGTCCTTCTTCCGAGCGTCGCGCCGTCGTCGGAGGCGAATCGGAAGTGCATGCCGCCGTAGATCCGTGCGAGCCTGAGTTCCTTCAGCATGTGGTGCACCGACGGATACTCGTGGCTCGTGCCGGTCACGGTACTCGTCCAGGTGAAGCGGACCTTCGGCGTCTTGAAGTAAGACCTGAGGACCTCGAGGGTCACGCCGCCGAAGCAGGCGTGCGCGGCCGGGTACTCCGGATGATTCGGCGTGTTCACGAACGGCGTCCAGCCCGCGTCGGCCGTCGTCGCCGGGTTGCCGTCGGCATCCGCCGCCGGGATCGCTACCCGCGGCCGCCAGCTGTCGAAGTAGTACTTCGATTCGAAGCAGCCGAGCATCGCGTCCGCGTAGGCCACCCAGAGCATCGCGCCGAGGCGGGCGTTCTCGACCACCGTCGGCTGGTTCAGGAACACGCGCAGGTTGCGCGGCGTGAAGATGCCCGGATTCTCGGTGTGGAAGCGTGCGATGTCCTGTTGCTCGGCAGAAAGCGACGCGCCGCCAGCGACGCCGAGTTTCTTCACCTCGTCGAACGCATAGGCGTAGGTGGCGCTGCTGAGGTTCGGCGGACCGTCGGCGCGGAACTGCATCGCGCTCGTGAGCGTGAACGGCCGGATGAACGGACCGAAGAAATTCACCGGCGTACTGCCGGCCGGAAACGGCTCGAAGCGTCCGACACCGCCGACCGGCGTGTAGACGAAGTCCGTGTCACGACCGTCGTCGGCACGCTCGGCGAGCATCTTCTGTCCAACCTCGATGCCGAGCGTGATGCCCAGCGCCACCGCCCCCGCACCGGCGCCGGCCTGGTACGGCGCGCAGTCCGCCGCGTACTCCGGCGAGCGGCTCGGAAACAGCCCCGTGAGCACCGTGCACGCCGCCGCCGCGGCCGCAGCTTCCTGCGAGGCGCCGGCGCTCGGACTGACCGGCACGACGGCGAAGGGCTCGTAGCCGCCCGCGATCGCCACCACCGCGTCGTACATCGCCGCGTGCAAGGTCGCCAGATCCGTGCCCACGGATCCACGATGCTCTTCCGGCGTCACGGCCGGGTAGGCGCCTGGCGGAGTGGTCATGGTTCGCGCCCCGATGGCGTTGAAGTCGGCGATCACGTCCGCCGACACCGGACCGGAGGCCACCAGCCCGCAGGCGAGCAGGCCGCCCAGGGCCCAACGCAACGGCGAGCCGGACACCGACAATGGATGACTGGATTTCATGGACGCTTTCCCCCTGTGACATCTGATGAGCTGCGCCCGGACCTGCCCGGTGACGCCGGGCCGAGGCTGGTCCCGGCCCGGCCGCGCTGCATGAAGGTTTGGGAAAGCTTTGGTGAAGGTTCGGGAAAGAATGCGTCGGGCGGTCAGTCCGATCGCTGGAGTGCGTCCCGCAGGCCGGGCAACAACGCCACGAAGCCCATGCGTTCCGCCTGTTGCTGCAGCTCCTGCAGCCGGCCCACGTTCACCTGGCGGCGCGCCACTCTCCCCGCGGCCGCCAGCGCCTCGGCCCGGGCGATCACGAGGTCGGACCACGGCAGCGGCTCCTCGCGGGTGTAGGCCGCCAGCCCCGCCGCTTGGTGCCGGACGGCCGGCCAGTCGCGGGCCGCGAGCAGGAACTCGATGGCGAGCATGCGGAACTCGAAGTGATTGTGGCTGACCGAGCCGCGCGCCAGCAGCTGCTCGCCTTCCTCGAGCACGGCGCGCCCTCCGGCTGCGTGACCACGCACGTAGGCGAGCGCCGCCAGTGCCCAGGGCCCGCAGTAGGTGGGCGCTTCCGTCCGTGCCCATGCGACCGCCTGCTCGAGGGCCGCGACGGCCTCCTCGACATGGCCCAGTCCATGCAGGGCCAGTCCCTGGTGCAGCGTGCCCTCGATCTCGAAGCGACGCGCACCCAGTTCCCGCGCCAGCGCCGTGCTGCGTTTGCTGCCTTCCAGCGCGGCCGCATAGCCGCACCTGTAGAACTCGAGCGAAGCACCGACGCTCCGGGACAGGAGCTCGGCGCGCACGTCGCCGGCCCGGTGAGCATCGACCGCAGCCTGCCCGACGCATTCGATGGCCGGTGCAATATCCCCGCAATAGCCGCGACAGGCGGCGACCATCGGCAGGTAGGCGAGCCGCAAGGGCTCCAGTTCGTGCCGCTCGCTCAATTCCAGGCACCGCAGCACGTAGGTCAGAGCCGTCCGCATGCGACCGCGCTGGTACTGGGCGTCGCCGAGTCCGCCGAGCGCCCGCGCGATGTCCTCCGGGGAGCGGGCGTGCTGGGCCAGTTCGAGCGCCCGTTCGTGGGCACGCAGGCACTGGTCGAATTCGCCGCGCGGGAAGTGCAGGTTGCCGCGCAGCGTCCAGACGCGCGCCAGTCGGCGCGGATCGCCCTCGTCGGTCGCGTCGCGCTCGGCCTCCTTCAGCGCGGCCAGGGCCTCTGCATGACGGTCGAGGACGCGCAGGCTGGTCGCGAGCCCGAGACGGGCGCGGGCGCGCGGACCGGGCGTGGCCGCAAGCGCGGCGCTTTCGCGATACGCGTCGATCGCTTCCTCGGTCCGCCCGCGCGCCAGGTGGATATCGCCGAGTTCGGCGCTGGCACCGCAACGATCCGAGTCCGATGTGGCGAGCGCCCGGGCACGTGCGGCGTGTAGGAGGGCACGGTCGAAGCGGCAGGCGCGCTGCTCGAGCGCGGCCACCCGCAGGTGCGCCGCCGCGGCGCCCGGATCCTCGGCCGCGGCAAGGTGCTCGGCGTGAAGCGCGGGGTCGCGGCCCTCGTACCAGATCGCGGCCCGCAGGTGCAGCGCCCTGCGCGTCGAGCGCAGCAGCGCATCGTAGATGGCCGCGCGGATCAGGGCATGCGTGAAGCGGCACTCGGTGTCGTTGCAGTCGAGCAACCCGCTGGCCTCGATGGCTGCCGGATCGCTGGCGGGCGATGCAGCGACGTGGCGCAGCGCCTCTAGGCTGAACCGCGCACCAAGCGTCGCGGCCGCATGCAGCACGCGCTGCACGTCGTGCGGCAACCGCTCGACCCGCGCCAGCAGCAGGGCGCGCACCGATCCCGGCATCGCGGTCTGGCCCGCCTCCGCGCTGCGCAGCAGCTGGACGAGGAACAGCGGGTGTCCGGCCGCGGTCTCGATGCAGCGCTCGAGGACGTCGTCGGCCAGCCCGCCGAAGGTCGCGGCGATCTCGCGCGCCTCGTCGTCCGCGAGCGGCGCGAGGTCGAGCGTAGTCACCGGGCAGCCGCGCGCCCGCGCGCGCCAGGCAGCCGGGAACGGATCGCCGTCGATCCGCGTGGACAACGCCAGCAGCACGGGCCGCTTTGCGATCGCACTCGCCAGGTCACCGAGCTCGGCGATCTCCGTGCCGTCGCCCCAATGGGCGTCCTCGACGATCACGAGCAGGGGTCGCTCCGCGGTCGCACCCGCGAGCAACTCGCCGAGGATCCGCGCGCGGGCGCGCTCGCGAGCCGCCGGATCCATCGCCGCCAGCCGTGGAGCCGACGGGCCAACGGGCTCGAGCGCGAGCAGGTCGGCGGCGGCCGTCGTGTCGTCGGGCTGGAGGCACCCGCTGCGGATCGCCCGCTCGATGGCGTCGCGACCCGACGCCGCGCCCGTGGCAACCTCGAGCAAGCGGCGGGCGAGCGCCGGGCCCGGTCGCTCGTCCGCCGGCTGGCCGAAATCCAGCACGTGCACGACGTGCACCGCGGCGCGATCTGCGACGCGGCCGGCCAGTGCCTCCAGCAACGACGACTTGCCGATGCCCGGGTCGCCGCGAACGATCACCGCGCGGCCCCGTCCTGAGGCCGCAACCCGCTCGAACAGCGTCTCGAGCAGCGCGAGCTCGGCGCGACGCCCGGCAAGCATCGCGTCGCGACGAACGCCCGGTCGGCCCTCCGCGAGCATGAGGACTCTCGACCCGGCCGGTGCGCCGGCGGGTGCCGGCGCCAGTACGTAGCGATCCGACACCTGCGCGGCAACGTCCTGCGCCACGACCAGCGATTCGGGCTCAGCCGCCTGTGCCAGCGACTGCGCGACCATGACCGCCTGGCCGGCGAGCGGAAACGGCACGTCGTCCCCCGCGGGCAGCACGAGCCCGCGAGCAAGTCCGAGCGCGAACCGGGGCGTGCCCTCGTCGGCCACCGCGGTGAGCTTGGCCGCGGCGCGCAACGCCCGCTCGAGCTCGTTGCCGGTCGAAGCCGTGAGTCCGAAAGCCGCGACCAGGGCGCCCTGGCTCGGCCGGTCCATGACGCCGCCCAGGCGCTCGACGAACTCCCGGACGCGCCGCTCGGCGACCGACCATCGGTCGCGAACCGTTTCGGGATCTTCGTCCGCCGGACCGTGCCAGCGGCCGAGCCGCGCGACGAGCACGACCACCTCTCTCAACGTCGAAATCGGCGGGGCCGCACGCGTTGCGGGTACGCGCTGCGACCCGTCGAGGCCGGCCGCCGCCGGATCAACCGTCGCCGCGATCGATGGTGCGGGCTCGTCTTCACGGGCCCCGGCGGCGCGCCGGCGACGCAGCACGTCGCGATACAGCGCTTCGGTCGCCGGCTCCGGGGCAACGTCGAGGTCCCGTCGCAGCGCCTCGCGGCACGCGCGGAACTGCCGCAGCGCCTCCGTGTACTGGCCCCGCCGCGCGTAAACGTCCATCAAGTCGCGTTGCGCGGCCTCGTTCGCGGGCTCGACCGCCAGCAACCCCGACAACGCCTGGATCGCGCCGTCAAGGTCGCCGGTCGCCAGGCATTGCGTCGCGAACCGCTGCAGCACCTGCAGCCACTCGAGACGCAGTACGCGGCGGTGTTCGTCGATCCAGGTCTCGAAGGCCGGCGAGCGCGCATCGAATCCGTGCAGCAGTTCCCCCGCGTAGGCTTCGGCGGCCTGGGCAAGGGCGTGCGGCGAGCCGTCGCGTGCGAGGTCGCGGAGCCGCTGGACGTCGCTCGAGGCGAGGGCGTCGTCGAGCGCGACCGAGCTCGCGTCGCTGCGCAGCGCAGTCGCCGCTGCTTCGGGCAGGCTGCGGCGCAGTACCGCGAGCGCCTGCCGCAGGCTCGCGCGACCGAGCTCCGGGTCCGAGTCGTCCCAAAGCAGGCTGGCCAGTCGATCGCGGGCGAAGGGGGTGCCCGGACGCAACGCGAGGCAGGCCAGCAAGGCCTGCGCCTTGCGCGACGAGATGCGGATTTCCCGGCCGTCGGCGGACAGCACGCGCATCCCGCCGAACAGCTCGACTACCAGTTCCGTCATGCCCCCTGCGGCGGGCCGGCGCCGGCCCGCGGCTCCTGACTTCCCCGAGGGTCATTTTCACGGTTTTTTCACGCCTGTCGAGACAAGCCCTTGACGGTGTGTCCGTAGCTTTCACGCCAGACCGGACGCCGCCCTTGCCAGCATCCGGGCCACACAACGCAGGAGGAGACGACCATGACCCTTTACGACTGCCGCGGCATCGCCACTTCGTCCACCCACCGGGCCTCGCTGAAGAAGCTCGAACAGGCGACGGAACTCACCGCCTCGTACTTCGTCGACCCGCTCGCCACCATCAACGAGGCGCTGGAGGCCGACCCGGCCTTCGCCGCAGCGCACTGCCTGCGGGCCGCCCTCGCCGTCATGTCGAGCGAGCGCGGCGCAAGCCGATGCTCGAGGAGAGCGTCGCGTCCATCGAGGCGCTCGGGGCGAGCGCCAATCAGCGCGAGCGCTTGCACGCCGCCGCGGCGCGCGCGTGGCTTGAGGGCGACTTCCAGCGCTCGCTGCGGCTCTATGGCGACATCGTCGTCGAGTACCCGCGCGACCTGGTCGCGCTGCAGACCGCGCATGTCGCCGACTTCTTCCACGGCCAATCGACGTTGCTGCGCGACCGCGTCGCGCAGGTCCTGCCGCACTGGAATGCCGACGTGCCGGGCTACGGCTACGTGCTCGGCATGCATGCCTTCGGCCTCGAGGAGACCGCGCTCTACGCCCAGGCCGAGGAGACCGGCCGGCGGGCGCTGGACCTGAACCGCCGCGATCCGTGGGCCGTTCACGCGGTGGCACACGTGATGGAGATGCAGGGCCGGGTCGGCGAAGGCATCGAGTGGCTCCAGGGCCGGGTCGCCGACTGGTCTGTAGACAATGGGTTGGCCTATCACAACTGGTGGCACCTCGCGCTCTACCACCTCGAGCTCGGCGAGGAGGATGTCGCGATCGCGCTGTACGACACGAGGATCCGTCCCGCGCAGAGTTCCGTCGCGCTCGAGATGGTGGACGCCTCCGCGATGTTGTGGCGCCTGATGCTGCGCGGCGTCGACGTCGGCGATCGCTGGCAGCCACTCGCCGACGCCTGGCATCCGCCGGCGCGCGATGGCTTCTACGCCTTCAACGACGTCCACGCGGTGATGGCATTCGTGGGCGCCGGGCGGTGGCCGGAGGTCGACGCGGTGATCGACGGCCTCGAGCGGGCCGCGACGGGCCGCGGTACCAACGCAGCGATGTCGCGCGAGGTCGGGCTGCCGGTGGCGCGCGCGCTCGACGCCTTCGGTCGCGGGCGCTACGAGATCGTAATCGACGAGCTGCTGCCGGTGCGGGCGCACGTGAACCGCTTCGGCGGCAGCCACGCGCAGCGCGACGTCGTGCACCTGACGTTGGTCGAGGCCGCGTTGCGGGGCGGGAGGACCTCGCTCGCGCGCGCGCTCGCAGCCGAGCGGGTCGGCGTGAAGCCGTCGAGCCCGTTCAACTGGCGGCTGACCGCCCGCGCACTTGCCGCTGCCGGTCTGGGCGCGGAATCGCAGCGCGCGCTCGAATCCGCGGCCGCGGCCGATGTGGCCCAGCGGGCCGCCCTCGGCCGGCCGGCGCGGGCTGCCGCTTGATTCCGTTCACAACATGTCGCAGGAGAGGATCATGAGAAGTCTGTTTCGAGAAGTGATGGTGCCGGCCGCTGCGTCGGTCGGGTTTCTGGTCGCGATGGCGATGCCGCCGGCCGAGGCGCAGGAGGTTGCTGCTGAACCTGGATCGGAGGTGATGGTTGCCTCCGCCAGGCCGGTGGCTTCGATCTCGGTCGACGAATCGGGCACGGATGCCGGCGTTGCGCCCGAGCCGACCCCTGGCAAAGCGACGGCCCGCTCGACGCCGCGCCCGGTGCGCGTGAAGCGCATCGGCAAGTTCACGATCCAGCGTTGGGAATGAGTGAGCGGGACCGGGGCGGCTCTCCAGCCGCCCCGGTCTTCGCGACTATTTGCCGATGCAGAAGCTCGCGAAGATCTTCCCGAGCAGGTCTTCGTTCGTAACTTCGCCCGTGATCTCGCCGAGCTGCTTCTGCGCGTCGGTCAGCTCCTGAGCCACCAGTTCGCCCGCGTGACGCTCGATGAGCAAGCGATTCGCCTCTTCGACGTGGGTCCGCGCTCGGCGCAGCGCGTCCAGGTGCCGCGTTCGCGCCGACAGCATGCCGATGCCGGACGAATGGAACCCGACGCAATCCTTGAGATGCCGGCGCAGCAGGTCGAGGCCGGCGCCGGTCGCGGCACTGAGGTGCAGTCGAACGATCGGTGAGGGGTCATCTCCGGCAGCCGGCGGCTCGAGGCGCGGTTCGCCGCCAACCCGGTCGATCTTATTGAACACGACGGTGCGCGGAGCGTGGGTCGGCAGCGCGGCGAGGTCGGCGTCGATCGCAGCCACGGCTTCCGCATCCGACGCATCGACCACGAACAGCACGCGGTCCGCGCGTTCAATCTCCCGGTGCGCCCGGCGGATGCCCTCGATCTCGACCTCGTCCGGCGAATCCCGCAGCCC
>Ga0105096_10001048_pt1 | contig 10888 bp, 11 predicted proteins | sample PPLLak3cmMay2015_FD_87036 | JGI IMG/M metagenome (GOLD analysis project Ga0105096, IMG submission 87036) | Freshwater sediment microbial communities from Prairie Pothole Lake near Jamestown, North Dakota, USA - PPLs Lake P7 Core (1) Depth... | ecosystem: Environmental > Aquatic > Freshwater >...
CCGGAACTGTTCAACGAGGGAGAGATAGAGCGGATCGCCGCCCACGTCGAGCTGGTCGAGCTGCTATTGGCAATGCTTGGCGGGGCACACGACTTCGAGCCCAACCGCAGCGAGCGGACCAGGCAGGCGCAAGCCCTCATCGTCAAGCTCGCCGAAGACCATGCCATGTCCCAGACCGGCGACCATCTCTATGTGAGCGACTTGTGCCGAGTCGCAGCAGTGAGCGAGCGCACCCTCGAGTACGCATTCAAGGAGGTCATGGGATTGACGCCGGTGACCTACCTGATCCGGGTCCGATTGCACCGCGTGCGCCAGGCGCTTCTGGCGGCGACTCAGGGATCAACCACGGTGTCGACGGAGGCGCTCAACTGGGGCTTCTGGCACTTCGGCGAATTCTCGCGCGCCTACAAGGACTGCTTCGGCGAACTGCCGTCGGACACGCTGCGAAGAAAGCCGGGGGAACTGCGGACGTAGGCCGTGCCGGCCGCGGCGCGCCGACGCGGTACGGACGCAGCCCAGTCGCGTCGTGACATCGCGCGCCCCGGAGGGACGTGCGCCTCACTTCTGACGATCCTCCGGGCGTCGGCGGCAGCCCGGCCAGTTGCCGCGGACGCGCGTTTGCGGGGACAATCGGGGCACGCCGATCCCCGGCGCCGCCGAAAGATCCGCCGATGGCCCGCAAGGTCCCGACCCGGCCGCAGGGCACGCTCGTCGTGCTCGAGTTCGCCTCCCGCATCCTCGCCGACAACCCGCTCGGGGACCCGCACATCCGCAAGCTGGCGGTGTGGCTGCCGCCGCAGTACGACGAAGGGCAGCGGCGCGGCCCCGGCAAGCGCTATCCCGTTCTTTACGACCTCGTCGGCTTCACCGGCTCGGGACTCGCGCACTTGAACTGGCGGCCGTTCGACGAGAACGTGCCCGAGCGCGTCGGGCGCCTGATCGCCGAGAAGAAGATGGGGCCGGCGATCGTCGTGTTCCCCGACTGCTTCACCTGCCTCGGCGGCAACCAGTACGTCAATTCGAGCGCGATCGGCAACTACGCCGACTACCTCACGCGCGAGATCGTGCCGTTCGTCGACCGCGAGTTCCGCACGCTCGCCTCGCGCGAGCACCGCGCCTGCTTCGGCAAGAGCTCGGGCGGCTACGGGGCGATCGTGCACGGCATGAAGTACGCCAGGTACTGGGGCGCGGTGGCCGACCACTCCGGCGACGCGTACTTCGACTTCTGCTACCTGACCGACTGGCCGCGCACGCTCAACGAGCTCGACCGCTACCGCCGCAAGCGCCGCCTGGCCGGCCGCGTCGACGTGCCGCGCGACGAGCGCGGCGCAGGACTGGGCGCGGACGACGGTCGCGTGCGCCGCTTCCTCGAGGCCGTGTGGACGAAGGACAAGCTCTCCGACGCCGAGGCGCACGCGCTGATGATGATCGCGATGGCCGCGACCTACGACGCCGACCCGAAGGTGCCGCTCGGCTTCCGCCTGCCGGTCAACCTCGAGACCGGCGAGCTGATCGCCCGTCGCTGGAAGGCGTGGCTCGCGCACGACCCGATCCACCTCGTCGCGCGCTACGCGGACAATCTGCGCACGCTGCGCGGCGTCTGGATCGACTGCGGCTGGCGCGACCAGTACCACCTGCACTACGGCGCGCGCATCCTGTCCAAGCAGCTCGCTGCGCACGGCATCAAGCACGTCTACGAGGAGTTCGACGACAACCACTCGTCGATCGACTACCGCATGGACGCGAGCCTGCCTTTCCTCTACAAGGCCGTGAAGGGCTGATCCCCCGCATGCGCGCCGTCCGCTACGACCGCTACGGCCCGCCGGAGGTGCTGCACGTGGCGGAGGCGCCGGAGGGCGTGCCCGCCGCGGGCGAGGTGCGTCTGCGCGTCGAAGCAGCGAGCCTCAACCCGCTCGACTGGAAGATCCGCGAAGGCCACCTGCGTCTTCTGCCGCTCAGCAAGTCGCCGCCGCGCACCACCGGCTGCGACCTCGCCGGCGTCATCGTCGCCGTGGGCGGCGGCCCGGGACCGCGCCACGTCGGCGAGCGCGTGTTCGGCTCGCTGTCGCCGTTCGGGCGCGAGGGCTCCTGTGCGCAGTCCTGCGTCGTCGCCGCGGAGCGCCTCGTGCCGATCCCGCCCGGCATCGCGTTCGACGTCGCGGCCTGTCTCCCCGTCGCGGCCGGCAGCGCAGTGCAGGCGCTTGCTGACGAGGCGCGGCTCGCCGCCGGGCAGCGCGTGCTGATCACCGGGGCGGCGGGGGGAGTGGGCCACTTCGCGGTTCAGTTCGCGAAGCACCTCGGCGCCCGCGTCGTCGGCATTTGCGGGACGGCGAACGTCGCCTTCGTCGAGGAGCTCGGCGCGGACCGCGTGGTCGACTACCGCGCGACTGACGTGACGACACTCGACGAGACCTTCGACGTCGTGTTCGACGCGGCCAACGCGCTGGACTGGCGGCGCGCGCAGCACCTCCTGACCCCGCGCGGGCTCTACCTCGGCACCGCAGGATCGCTGGCGAGCGCAATCGGCACCGGTGTCGGCACGCTGCTGGCCCCGCTGTTCGGCGGCACGCGCGCGCGCAACCTCGCGCTCCAGGCGAGTGCGACGGCCTGGACGCGCCTCGCCGGGCTCGCTGAGCAGGGTGTGCTGAAGCCGCACATCGCGCGGCGCATCGGGCTCGCCGAGGTCGCGGCGGCGCAAGCCGAAATGGCGACGGGTCACGGACGTGGCAAAATCGTCGTCCTGCCCACAGCCCCCTGACGCGGCCATGCCGTTCGCGATCCGCACACTCGCCCTCGCCTTCTACCTCTACGCCGGTGCGGCGCTCGCCGTTGCCAACGACGCGGCGAAGTCGCGCCACCCGGACTGGGAACCTGGCGTCGAGGCGATCCGCGCCAAGGAGTGGTCCGTGGCGATCGACCACTTCAAGGCGGTGGTGCAAAACGAGCCGGACAATGCCGACGCGCACAACTGGCTAGCCTACGCGTACCGCAACCGGCGCGAGCTCGAGCTCGCCTTCCGGCACTACGGCATCGCGCTGCGCCTCGATCCGAACCACCTCGGTGCGCACGAATACGTCGGCGAGGCGCACCTCGCCGCGGGCAACAAGGCGAAGGCGCGCGAGCACCTCGCCATCCTCGCGAAGCTGTGCAACAGGCAGTGCGAGGAGTACCGCGACCTGGCGCGCGCGATCGCAGCAGCGCCGTGACCCGCCCCGTGACCCGCGAGTAGCCCTGGAGAGCACCATGCGTTGGCAAGACATGCGCCGCAGCCAGAACGTCGAGGACCGTCGCGGCAGCAGCCCGGCGCGGGGCGGCGGCTTCGGCGGCGGCATGCGCATGGGCCTGGGGGGGCTCGTGATCGCGCTGATCGCGAGCTTGCTGTTCGGCGTGAACCCGCTCGAGATGCTGACCGGGGGCGATCCGCCGCCCGCGCCACAGCAGGCGTCTCCGGGCTACGGCCCGCAAGTGCGGCCGGGGACGCCGGCGGCGCCGAAGCAGGGGGACACCGCGGGCGCCATGATGCAGGCGGTGCTCGGCAATACCGAGGACGTGTGGCTGGCGGTGTTCGAGGCCCAGGGCTGGGGCAAGTACCCGAAGCCGAACCTCGTGCTGTTCGACGGCCGCGTCGCCTCCGCCTGCGGGCTCGCAAGCGCGGCCGTGGGTCCGTTCTACTGCCCGAGCGACCGCAAGGTTTACCTCGACACCGCGTTCTTCGACCAGCTCGCGCGACGCTTCGGCGCCCCCGGCGACTTCGCTGCCGCCTACGTCGTCGCCCACGAGATCGGGCACCACGTGCAGAACGCGCTCGGCATCATGCAGAAGCTCGGCCCGCGCCCCGACAACGCGACGCAGGTGCGCCTCGAGCTGCAGGCCGACTGCTTCGCCGGCGTGTGGGGCTTCTACGCGCAGAAGCGCAACCTGCTCGACCCCGGCGACCTCGAGGAAGGCCTGCGGGCGGCGGCCGCCGTCGGCGACGACATGATCATGAAGCGCACGCAGGGCTACGTCGTGCCCGACGCCTTCACCCACGGCTCCGCACAGCAGCGCCAGCGCTGGTTCCGTCAGGGGCTTGCGACCGGCGACCCGCAGCAGTGCGACACTTTCGCCGTCAATCAGCCCTAGCCGTCCCGCGGCGGGCGGCGCCCCGGTGCAGTACACGAAGACTGAGCCCGAGAGGACAGCACGTTGAGCGCCGCGGCTCCAGGCGACGGCGCCACAGTCGCGTGTCCGGGCTGCGGCGCGTCGATGCGCGCGCTGGTGCTCGGGCGCCGGCCGCACGGCGAGGCCGTGGTCGACCTGTGCCCGACGTGCCGCGGCCTGTGGTTCGACGCGCACGAGAGCCTGCAACTCGCGCCGGAGGCGACGTTGGCGCTCCTGCGCGAGGCCGCGGCCCTTCCAGGCGCGCACGCATCCCGGCGCGACGGCCCGCTCGCCTGCCCGCGGTGCCGCCGCGGCCTGGCGGCGACGCAGGACGTGCAGCGCACCACGCGGTTCACCTACTGGCGCTGCCCGCGGGGACATGGGCGCTTCACCCCGCTCGTGCAGTTCATGCGCGAGAAGGACTACGTGCGGCCGCTCTCGTCCGCGGAGATCGCGCAGGTCCGCGCGCAGATCGGCACGGTGCGCTGCAGCGGCTGCGGCGCGAGCGTCGACCTCGGCCGCACGCCCGCCTGCAGCTATTGCGGGGCGCGCGTCGAGGCGCTTGACCCGGAGGCGATTCGCCGGGCGATCGCTGCCCCGCCGCCCGCCAGGCCAACCGCGCCGGCCGAAACGGCCGTCGACACGCTGCTCGCGGCGCGGCACGCCGCTGCCCGGCCCGTGCACCCAACGGGCGCCGACCTCGTCTTCGGCGGGCTCGCGTTCCTCCTCGACCGCTTCACCCTCCGTTAGAGGCCGCGATGCCGCGCGGGCGGACCGCGCCCGGAGCGGCATTTGTGGAGGGGCGCGGGGGCCAGTACAATGGCATGTTCTTGCACCCGCTTTGCGAGGACCTCCGCCATGATCCGATTCGTTCTGGCGACCGCGTTCGTCGCGTTCGCCGCCACCGCGTCCGCGCAGCAGGCGGCCGCCCCGGTCGCTCCTGCTGCCTGCGAAAAGCCCGGCGACCACCCCGGCCGGCTTGCCAGCGACAATATGCGCCGCTCGTGGACGCGCAACGCCAACGCCTTTCTCGAGTGCCTCAAGAAGTACATTGGCGACCAGCAGGCCGCATACAACTCCTACGTCGAAAAGGCGAAGCCGCACCTCGATGCAGCCAACGGGACCATCGACGAGTACAACAAGGCGGTCGCCGCGTTCAAGTCGGCAGCCGAGAACTGACGCCGGCTCGCGTCTCCCCTCAGCGGGGAGCGGGGCCGGAGGTGAGGGGTGAAGGCCGCTCCGGCAGATAGCGTTCGACGCTGGTCACGCGACCGTTGAGGCAGACGAACGCAGCGTAGGCGTTCGCGTTGGCGGCGTCGAACACGTAGACGTAGCGCGAGCCCGTGCCCACGCCCTGGCCGACGATCAGCGGCTCGTCGCGGTCCGGCGGCCCCGCGTCCTGCAGCGCGGCCGTGCAGGTCTTGCCGACCGTCAGCGCTTCGCGCACGCGAGTCTCGCGATCGACGACCGCGGCGGGCGCACCCGGCGCACCGCTCGCGCGATCCGCCGCCTTCGCATCGCTGCGGATCCACGCCACCGCATTGTCCTGGAAGCCGATCCGCGTCACCTCGGTGCCCTTCGGATAGACCCACACCTCGCTGCCGACCTCGCCGCTGCGCGGCGCACGGATCTCGGCGGGCGAGCCCATGCCCTGGGTCACGAACGGCTTCGGCATGCCGACCACCGCGCGGCCTTCGCGGGCGGCGGCTTGCCACATCGCCTCGGACTTTTCGCTCGAAGGCGCGCCGGGCCGCGCAAGCACGGGATCGGCAAGCTCGATAGGCGCACCGCTCTGACCGCCCGTGCACGGCGACTGCTGGTAGGTCGTGTGGCCGCCGCGATCGACGCACTTGTAGACCTGCGCCGCGGCCGCCGCCGGCAGGAGCGCGACGGCAAGCGGCAGCGTCCGGCGTGCGAATGCGGCGAAGGTGCTGGAAAGCGGCATGGCGGTGAGCGGTCCGGCCCCGGACGAGCCTACGCTATCATCGCCCGCGGGCCAAGCACCTCGCCCCTCGCCCCTCCCATGCCCGCCCGCGCCCTCTCCGGTGAAGCCGTCGACCCCGCGGTCGACGCGACCGCGCGCGCGATCGCCCGCGCGCTCCTCGAGGGCTTCGACAAGCACTATGCGCTGTTCCGCGACTGCGCGCGCGCCGCCAAGCGACACTTCGAGGACGGCAACTTCCGCGCCATCGGCCACATCGCGCGCGAGCGCATCGACTTCTACGACCGCCGCGTGGCCGAGGCCACCGCGCGCATCGAGCGCGAGTTCACGGCCGCCGGCGGCGCTGCCGCCGACGCGCTCTGGGCTCGCGTCAAGCTGCACTACATCGGCCTCCTGATCGAGCACCGGCAGCCCGAGTGCGCCGAGACGTTCTTCAACTCGGTGTCGTGCAAGATCCTGCACCGCGCCTACTACAACAACCGCTTCATCTTCGTGCGCCCGGCGGTGTCCACCGAGTACCTCGACGCCGACCCGCCGACCTACCGCAGCTACTACCCGCGGCGCAACGGCGTGCGCGGCGCGCTGATCGACATCGTCCTCGACTTCGGCTTCACGCGCCGCTTCGCCGACTTCCGCCGCGACCTGCGCAACGTGCTCGCGGCCTTTCGCCGCCGCCACCCGCGACCCTTCGAGGCCGCGCAGAGCCTGCAGATCCAGGTGCTCGGCGGCCTCTTCTTCCGCAACCGCACCGCCTACATCGTCGGCCGCGTGATCAACGGGCTCGTCGTGCAGCCGTTCGCAGTGCCGGTGCAGCACGACGCCGCGGGGAAGCTGCGGGTCGACGCGCTGCTGATGGAACCGACCGAGCTCGCGCTGCTGTTCTCGGCGAACCGTGCCTACTTCCTCGTCGACATGGAGGTGCCGGCCGCCTACGTCGACTTCCTCACGTCGGTCGTGCCGGACAAGACGCCCTCCGAGCTCTACACGATGGTCGGCCTGCAGAAGCACGGCAAGAACCTCTTCTACCGCGACTTCCTGCACCACCTGCGGCACTCCAGTGACCGCTTCGTCGTCGCGCCCGGCATCAAGGGCCTGGTGATGAGCGTGTTCACGCTGCCCTCGTACCCTTACGTGTTCAAGGTGATCAAGGACCGCATCGCGCCGTCCAAGGACACCGACCGCAAGCGCGTGCAGGAGAAGTACGCGCTGGTCAAGCACCACGACCGCGTCGGCCGCATGACCGACATCCTCGAGTACTCCGACGTGGCGTTCCCGCTCGCGCGCTTTTCCGACGAGCTGGTCGCCGAGCTCGAAGCCGAGGCGCCCTCGCAGGTCGAGCGCTCCGGCGACCACGTGGTCGTGCGCCACGTCTACATCGAGCGACGACTCACGCCGCTCAACCTCTACCTCACGAAGGCCGACGCGTGGGAGCGCGCGCGCGCGTTGCGCGAGTACGGCGACGCCATCGCCCAGCTCGCGCGGGCGAACATCTTCGCCGGCGACCTCCTGTTCAAGAACTTCGGCGTCACGCGCTTCGGCCGCGTCGTCTTCTACGACTACGACGAGATCGAGTACCTGACGGACTGCCGCTTCCGCCGCATCCCGCCGCCGCCGCCGGGCCACGACGAGATGTCGGGCGAGGTGTGGTACGCGGTGGGGCCGCGCGACGTCTTCCCCGAGGAGTTCGCCACGTTCCTGCTCACCGACCGCGAGATCCGCGACGCGTTCATGCGCCACCATGCGGACCTGCTCGACGCGGCGTGGTGGCAGGCGACGCAGGCGACGATTGCGCGCGGCGAGGTGCCCGAGGTGCTCTCGTACCCCGAAACCGCGCGGTTCCGCGTCGCGGGCAGCAGCCCCGCAGCCGCCCGCGGCAGCGTGCCGGCGACGGCGGCGGGCCTGTGAGCCCGAAGGGCCGCCCCGAGGGCGAACGAGCCCCGAAGCGCCCAGCGCGGAGGGTCGTCCTGTGAGCCCGAAGGGCCGCCCCGAGGGCGAACGAGCCCCGAAGCGCCCAGCGCGGAGGGTCGTCCAGTGAGCCGGCCGGGGCACCGTGGTCGCGTGCGTGCCGCAGTGGCGCTGCTGCTGGCGCCGTTCGCGAGTTTCGCGCAGTCGCGCCCCGACGCGGCGCACGAGCGCTTCGTCGAGCGCGCGTTCGCCAATCGCAACCGTGCGATCGCGGCGGGCGACCAGGCCTACGGCGCGGTGCTGGTGTGCAATGGCGACGTGGTCGCCGACGGCGTGTCGGCCGTGGTGACGAGCGCCGATCCGACCGCGCACGCCGAGATGCAGGCGCTGCGCCTCGCGATGGCGCGGTTCGGCCGCCGCGACCTCGCCGGCTGCGTGCTGTACGGAACGTCGCGCGCCTGTCCGATGTGCGAGTCGGCGGCGGCGGCGGCCAACGTCGCGCGGCTGTTCCATGGGCGCGACGCGGCGGGCGGGCAGCCGCCGCGCGCGCATTGACGCGGCTGTCCACGACAGCAGCAATGTCAAGCGCTTCGACAGTCGCCGCGCGTCCCACGCCGTTCGGCGGAACTCGCGTACCGGCCCTCGCCTGCCCGTCGCGTTCGTCCTATCCTTGCGCGAGGATGTCGTCGGTACCGGCCCGAGTCGAGGCCGGACGAGAAGGCGACGCGACACGGCATCGCGACATGCGCCACCGGGGGAAGCCGCCTTGTACCTGAACGTCGCCACGCTGTACCGCATCGGTCCGGGGCCCTCCTCGTCGCAGACGGTGGCCCCGCTCGAGGCGTCGCGGCGATTCGTCCACGAGCTCGCGGCCGATGGCCTCGTCACGCGCACGGCGCGCGTGCGCGTCGAGCTGTTCGGCGGGCTCGCGTGCACCGGACGCGACCTGGGCGCGCAGCGCGCGGTCGTCGCGGGGCTCGCCGGCATCCTGGCGGCGTCCTGCGATGCCGCGCTGCTCGCGCGTTGCACCGCCGACGCCGACAACGACCGCGTGATCGCGCTTGCCGGCCGCCACCGCATCGACTTCCATCCCGCGCGCGACGTCGTGTTCCGCGTCGACCAGACGCTCGCCTACGACGGTAACGCACTGCGCTTCACCGCGCTGGACGCGGCCGGCGACAGGATCGCGGCGCGCGTGTACTTCTCCACCGGCGACGGCGCGATCGTCGCGCAGGACGAGGTCGGCGCGCGACGGGGCCCCTTGCGCGTGCCCTACGCCTACTCGTCGGCGGCCACGCTGCTCGACGTCGCGCGCCGCAACGGCAAGCGCATCGCCGACGTCGCTCTCGCCAACGAGTGCGTCGTGCAGAGTCCGGGCGAGGTGCACGCGACGCTGAAGCGCGTGGCCGACGCCATGCGTGGGTCCATCGAGCGCGGGCTCGCCACCGACGGCATGCTGCCCGGCGGGCGCGTGCGCCGCGCGCCCGCGCATGCCGACGGCCTGCGGGCTTCGCAGGCAGCCGCCACGCAGTGGTGCGCGGCCTTCGCCACCGCCGTCGCGGAGGAAAACGCCGCCGGCGGACGCATCGTCGCCGCGCCGTCGAACGGCGCCGCCGGCCCGGTGGCCGCGGTGCTCACGCACTACCGCGAGTCGACACCGCTCGCCGGCGACAAGGGCGTCGCCGAGTTCCTGCTGGCCGCCGCGGCGACCTACGGCGCGCTGCGCGCGCAGGGACTGGCGCAGGCCGGCTGCCAGAGCGAGATCGGTCTCGCGGCGGCGATGGCCGCGGCCGGCTACGCCGCGGTGCTCGGCGGCGCGAACGAGCACGTGCTGCTCGCCGCCGAACTGGCGCTCGAGCCGCACCTCGGGCTGGCCTGCGACCCGGAGGGCGCACGCATCCAGCAGCCCTGCATCGAACGCAACGCCGCGGCCGCGGGACGGGCCGTCACGGCCGCGCAGAACGCCGTGCGCTCGCCATCGCCGCGTCCCGCGGTCGACACGCTGGTCCGCTCGATGGTCGAGCGCGGCAGGCAGATGGCCGGACGCTACAAGCAGGCCTCGCTCGGCGGCATCGCGGTCAACGTCGCCGACTGCTAGCATTCGCCGAAAATTGCGGGGGAACTGCGCTCCCGCAATTTTCGACGAGGGGTATCAGAGCGCCGGCTTCGGGCGGCCGTGCGCCGCCGCTCGGAAAAGGCACGAAGCACCACGCGTCCTGCGCCTGCCACGCAAGTGGCGATGCCCTGAGCAGTGCGGGCAACGACGTACAGGTGGCGGACGGTGCTATCCTCCGCGCGAATCACAACCCCCGCCAGGCCCGCCGATGCCACGCGCAGCCCTCGTCCCCCTCGCGCTCGCGACCCTGCTGCTCGCCGGCTGCGGCGGCGGCACCAAGGAAGAAGTCCCGTCGCCCGACACCTACGAGTGCCGCATCGACGGCGCGCGCTGGCTGCTGCGCTTCACCGAGGGCGAGGCGCGGCTGCTGAGCCCCGAGGGCACGCGCACCAACCTCTACCAGATCGCCGCGGCGTCGGGCGTGCGCTACTCGAACGGCATGCTCGAGCTGCGCGGCAAGGCGCTCGACCTCATGCTGGTCAACGACGGCGTTGCGCAGCGAGTCGAAGGCTGCAAGCCGGTGATGATCCCGAAGGAAGACCCGAACCCGTGGCTGCGCATGTGGCAGCCGCCGCCACCGGCGCCGCTCGGCAAGTAACGAGCCCTCGGTGAACGTCGGCGTCGTCGGCACCGGCGCGATGGGCCTCGGTGTCGTCGGGTCGCTGCGCCGTCACGGCGTGCCCACGTTCGCGCGCGACATCGTCCCCGGGCGCATGGCGCAGGCCGCAGCGCTCGGCGCGGGGCCCACGGCGTCGCCCGCCGAGCTCGCGCGCGGGGCCGACGTC
>Ga0105096_10001053_pt1 | contig 10872 bp, 10 predicted proteins | sample PPLLak3cmMay2015_FD_87036 | JGI IMG/M metagenome (GOLD analysis project Ga0105096, IMG submission 87036) | Freshwater sediment microbial communities from Prairie Pothole Lake near Jamestown, North Dakota, USA - PPLs Lake P7 Core (1) Depth... | ecosystem: Environmental > Aquatic > Freshwater >...
TCTTTTCGAATGGCTGACACCTTTTTCCTTGGTTACTGTAGCATTGTTAATAGCCGCCTACAGCCTGTTAGGTGCAACTTACCTCTTCGGCAAAGTGGATGGACCATTACGTCAATCGGCCGCCATTTGGGCTGGCAGGTCAACCATTTTAATAACGGTATTGCTGGTGATTTTCTTTTTATTTGGCTCTATCAATACGCCCTTTGTGATTGAGCGCTGGGCACAACACCCATTTTACTTTGGTATTTTGGTGCTTATGGTGGCTGTTATGTTTTTACTGTTGCTATGGAATTTGAAGCAACAACGTTATTCCAATCCGTTTATCTTGTGTCTGATCTCATTATTTATAGTCTTGGTGGGGCTTGTCAGTAGTAACTATCCCTACATTATCCCCGGAGTTATGACCTTGCACGCGGCAGCCTCATCAACAAAAACACTGGAATTCATGCTTTTTGCAGAGGGTGGATTATTGCCATTAATGCTGATCTATAACGGCTATCAGTATTATGTGCTGAGAGGGCAAGTTACTGAAAATCACTGAACTATTCCATTGCGCTGCATCCTCGCTACCTAAGCAATAATTTGACTCTTCTGGAATTTATGGAAAATTGAGTAGACCTTTTTAATTCCTGAATATTTGTTCCACCATTTTTTTATGACATTTAAAATCATTTTTTATATTATTTTTATGACACTCAGCACTGCAAATCTGGCAAATTCAACTTCAGAAAAAAAATTACCACCTTGTCGGGACAGCCCAAACTGTGTTTCCAGTCAGGCAGAAGATGCCAAGCATTTTATTGAACCTTTCAAAATCAGTGGCAGCCCTGAAGAAGCATGGAAAGCATTGAAAGAAGCTCTTAACAGCCAAAGCCGTATGGTTATTACCCATGAAACTGCTGATACGCTTCATGCAGAGGCAACCAGCCTGGTTTTTCGCTTTGTAGATGATATTAACGTGATTCTTGATACCGAAACGAATCTCATCCATATCCGTTCTGCCTCTCGCACAGGCCATAGTGACTTCGGGGTTAATCGCAAGCGTATAGAAGCACTACGGCTGCAATTGCAAAAGGCTCATGTGATAGATTGAGTATTCGGCATCAGCAATACCCATAGCTTATAAAATCACTGTGCCGTTATTCTCAGAGCTTTAAATGACTGCATACGCAAACTCTTTGTTTATCTTTCGTCGTGATTTGCGTGTGCATGACAATACAGCGCTTAATGAAGCTTTACGGCTTTCCAGACAGGTATTGCCCTGCTTTATTTTTGATCCAAGGCAAATAGAGCCACATCCTTATCAGAGCAAACCAGCCCTGCAATTTATGTTGCAGTCTATTGGCGATCTTCAGCAGCAATTGCAAACAGTTGGCGGTAAACTCGCTCTTTATCATGCCTTGCCTGAACAGGTTGTATGCAGTGTGTATGAGCAGTTGCACATACAAGCCGTATTTATAAACCGCGATTACACGCCTTTTAGTCGACGGCGTGATGATGAGTTGGCTGATGTCTGCCAAAAATTGGGTATAAGCTTACACACCCTGCCTGACGCCTTGCTTACCGAACCAGAACAGGCAGTGAAAAACAATCAAACGCCCTATAAGGTTTTTACTGCGTTTTATAATAATGCCAGGCAATTTCCCGTGGCATTGCCGCAAGCATTATCAAGTAAAAATTTTTTGTCACCAGCATCTGATTTTACAATCGATCAGCTTGGTTTATTAATGGCTGAATCAAAATTGAATGTTATTCAAGGGGGGCGTAACCATGCTCTCGCTATTCTCGATCAGCTTAATGCGTATTCGGGTTATCAGCATACGCGTGATTTTCCTGCACTGGATGCGACCAGCAAACTTTCTGCGCATTTAAAGTTTGGTACGTGTTCTGTACGGGAGGTTTATTATGGGATCACCAAGCAACTCGGCAGCGAACATCCCCTGTTACGGCAATTATACTGGCGCGATTTTTTCACCCATATTGCTTATCATTTTCCACAGGTTTTTGGCCGACCGTTTCTGGAAAAGTTTGCTCATCTGCACTGGGATAATAACCGCGATTATTTTCAGGCCTGGAGTGAAGGTAAAACCGGCTTTCCCATTGTTGATGCAGGAATGCGTGAATTGAACGCTACCGGCTTTATGCACAATCGGCTCAGAATGATAGTCGCATCTTTTCTGGTCAAAGATTTGCATATCAACTGGCGTTGGGGCGAGCGTTATTTTGCCCAACATCTGGTCGATTACGATCCCTGTGTTAATAACGGTAATTGGCAGTGGGCAGCATCAACCGGCTGTGATGCCCAGCCCTATTTCAGGATATTCAATCCCTGGCTACAGCAGCAAAAATTCGATCCCGATTGTCAGTATATTTATCACTGGATACCCGAACTTAAATTGTTTTCACCGAAAACCATCCATCAATGGGATAAAAAACACAGTGCTTGCAGTTATCCTGCACCGATTATTGATCATTCCAAAGAGAGCCAAATAACCAAGGTGTGGTTTAAGGAATCAATTATCACGCAGATATAATGATGTAGATATTTTATTTTAATTCCTAAATAATGCCTGATAAGCTTGGGCAGACTGTTCCGGCTGACTGTCAAACAGCCCCCCGATGACGGCTAACAAATCGGCTCCCGCTGCCAATAATTGCGCACCATTTTCCGGCAGAATACCGCCTATGGCGACAATCGGGATATTAAGCAGCTGTTTTGCCTGTTGCAGTGTCTCGATCTTCGCAGGTGCAGCCAGTGGTTTTGAGGAAGAAGGAAAAAAGCGCCCGAAAGCGACATAAGTAGCCCCCTGCCCTTGTGCATCCAGTGCCTTCTCAACAAAGTTATAACAGGAAACACCGATGATGGCGTCGTTACCTAAACGCCTTCTAGCCTGTGCAATGGCACCATCTTCTTTGCCGATATGGACACCATCAGCTCCCACCGTCGCCGCCAGTTCTACATCGTCGTTAATAATAAGCGGAATCTTATGCTGATGACAGATTTTAACCAGCTCTTTTGCAAGGAAAAGTGCATCAGCCGGATCTTTATCGCGATACTGCACAATTACTGCGCCGCCTTTAATCGCCGCTTCAACTTCGTTAATAATGGTATCGGCTGATTTATTTTTCGTCTGGGTAATGGCGTAAAGTCCACGTGTGGGAAATCTCATGTGTCTTCCTCCATCCAGAAAAATCGATTAGGAATGTATTGACCTCTGCCCGGTTGATAACCACTGTTTAACGAATTCCAGGTATATTCCTGAGCCTCCATAACGGCCTGAACAGGCTCCAGTCCATGTGCCATCAAGGCAGCAATACTGGTAGCCAGCGTACAACCGGAACCATGGTAACTGGCCGGCAATCTGTCCCAGGTATAAGTTTCCCAGCAACGGTTATCATAAAACAGTTGATTACTCACCGAGGGCGTCGTTTCGTGCGTTCCCGTAATCAGGACATATTCACAACCCTGTTCCAGCAATTCCAGGCCACATTCATCAAGCTCATCAAATCCCGCCAATCTGCGGGCTTCTTCACTATTGGGCGTTAGCACAGTGGTGCAAGGCAGCAGAAAGTCGACAATCGTTCCAATAAGCCGGTCATTTGATAATTCAGAACCGCCTCCCGCCGCCAGTACCGGATCCAGAATAACCGGAATGTGCGGGTGTTGTTTTAAAATCGCATAAATGGCTATTGCAGTTTCATGATGCCCGATCAAGCCAATTTTAAAAGCATTAATATTCAAGTCATCCAGTAATGTATTCGCCTGGCTGATAATGTTTTCCGGGCTCTGTGGAATGAGCTTTTTTACATTCCGGGTATCCTGCTCGGTCAAGGCCGTAATAACACTGGCGGAATGACACTGATGACTGACCAAAGTTTCAATATCCGCCTGCACGCCAGCACCTCCGCTGGGATCATGACCGGAAAAAGAGAGTACAACGGGGCGGTTAGAGGGCATTGGACTTCCTTGGAAATTAGGATGGATGATGCAGACCGATACGATGGCAAGGTCTTAAAGTATCGTAGTATCGTAAAGTGGGCAAACGTTTTTTGGTTTCTTTGGTATCAACTTGGATAATTACCAAAAAGGTACGCAAGTACATCCCCTACCCGGCTTTCCTTCATTCAGCGCATCAGCACTATTTGCTAAATTTCGACCGGCTTTGGAGAAATCCTATTGACTTAGACCTTTTTCGAGCAACTCCAAACCTCTCTCTACTTTCCCCCTGCCTCGCTCTGCCCTGATCAGAAAACGTGTTTCCGTATCCATGTCGGCTAACAGTAATGTGGTCATTTCATCGATCAAACGATTGATACTGGTGCCTCGCTGGTTTGCAACTTCTTTGAGGCGACGATATTTGTCATCGGGTAGTCTTATGGTTAATGCAGTCATAATTGTAATTCCTTTAAAAATGCTTCAGGTGTAAGTACCGCCAGATTCGGAAAATTCAGTTCCATCCTGGATACATCGCGAAGATTTCGGGTCACGATATATTTTGCGTTCCCTGCAACAGCTAGCTCGACCAAATGATTATCACCTTCGTCAGGTAAATTGGGGCGCCAGCCGTAGTAGATTCGCGTCCATTCACAAACAGAGAGGAAAATATCCAGCAATTCACTACGCTCTTCATGATTGAGCCGACTTTGCGAAAAAAGTTCGGTTCGAGCAAGCACATCTTCGTACTCATTGAACAGTGCGTTTCCCATCAAAGGAACCGCCTGTCCGCGCAGACAGACAGCAATAACAGCGCTGGCAGGCCCCGCACCCAAACACGCACCCAAAAAAATATTGGTATCGACAACAATTCTCATCGGTCAATGGTATCACGATTGCCACCATTAATGATATGACAAGGGTACTCCTGATTTCACTTTAAAGCCAAGTACCGGGTAGGCTTTTTGCTCACCGATATAAGCGATTTATATTTTCCATAATAGCTTGCTATTTATAATGTGGTTATGTAGATTTATTCCAAATTCAACTATCGATCATCCATTAGAATAATATTATGCAGTGTTTATTAAATTTTAATGGTCACCTGAAAGTGTGTCTAAATCATAGTCGCGCGGCATGAAAATTATAGGTTGGCTATTCATTATGATGCTGTCGTCCGCTGCGACCGCCAATTGTGTTACATACGATAGCGCAGTCATCACGGGGCGTTTACAAAGATTGGTATTTCCTGGTCGTTATAACTACGAAAGCATTGCCGGTGGCGACGAAGCCGAAACTGGCTTTTATCTATTTCCACAAACGCCCCTTTGCGTTGCTCTTGGTGACAAAGAGCAGGAGCCATTAATCAAGAATGTATCAATGGTACAGCTTGTTCTCGAAGTCAAAGAAGAAGGAGGTTCCACATATGCTTCGTTGGAACCATATATAGGGGATTTAGTGTCATGTTCTGGATCTCTTTACGCGGCGCATACCGGCCACCATCACGCAGAAATACTTATGTGGGCCGCATTGTGCCGCACACCGCTACGTAACAAAGCGTTCAAGGTCGACGCGCCTGACGGCGCGCGACCTTAACTCCAACGTTATGCTTCAGATGCGTGAGCTGCTGAACAACCTCAGAAAAGAAACCGAAAACACCCTTCGGATTTTCTACGCGCTGCGGCAATTTCAGTTATTTTTAACTACCGAGGAGGGCGTCGAGAAAATCAACAAGAATGCAGATTTCTGGATCATCTACGAGACATCCTTAAGATCGAATATGTTCTTAGGGATTCGAAGGCTATATGAAGCAAAGTCGGGTTCCTTCAATTTTCAGAGGTTTATCGATTCGTGTATTAAAGACATTTCTAGTTTTTCCAAGGCGTCCTTGCGATCTAGAAAATTTGAACGCAGTCATAACGCTGACGAATGGATCGACGACTACATGAAAGACGTATACGAACCGGTTGAAGCAGACTTTAGGTCTCTCGCCAAATTAGTTAGGGAGAATAGCAAGAATATGAAAGGCATTTACACCGATGCTGCCACGCGAATTTATGCCCATGCGATACATATGGATCACGCCTCGATGTCTAAACTGAGTGAAAAACTGAACTTTGAGGAAATCGAACAAGCTTTAACCTCTATTTGGCATGCAAATGAACAAGTGTGGCAGATGTTTGAAAACGGAAACAGCCTCAGTTTCGAAATAAAGAAATATCCGTACGCACAAGAAGTCATTGATTCTGTTATCAAGCAGATCGGCTAAACAATGAAGCATAAATTGAGCGGGACCGGGTATGTACCCCGTCCTGAACGTTTCAAAATTCCGAGCAATAATCCCATTCGTTAAACATCGCAGATGGCGTGAATAACCCAGTTGGCGAGAGTTACTTCCTCATTGATTTTATGAAAAACGCAAAGCCAGAATGAATTTTCAACTAATAAAAGACAGCATTTCTTCCTCGCCTGCTTTTATTTTGGATGTTGGGGAAATGATTAACACCTTAAAAGTTTTAAACACCTTACGCCACCGGTGTTGGGTAAAGGTTTTATACTCAATCAAGGCATTACCTTTTTCCTCTATTCTGGAAATTGCAAAACCCTTTGTTGATGGCTTTTCTGTCAGCTCTTTATTTGAAGCGCGACTGGCGGATGAAATTTTAGCGGGGCAAGGCGGCATTCATTTAACAACACCGGGCATAAGGCCGGATGAATGGGATGACTTGGCGCGTTTGCTTACGCACATCAGTTTCAATTCGTTAACTCAATATCAGCGCTTTGCTTCGGCCGCCCACGCACAAATATCCATTGGTATTCGGGTTAATCCCAAGTTGTCTTTTGTTAAGGATGATCGATTTGATCCCTGTCGGCGGCATTCAAAACTGGGTGTGGATATTGATGACTTGTGGCAATCGTCATATCTTGATCAAATGAAAGGACTGCATATTCATAACGTTTTTTCAGCAACCGACTTTACGCCGTTAATTAAAACCATTGAGAAACTTCGTAGTTATTTTGGGAAAGACCTGGCTAAACTCGACTGGTTGAATCTGGGCGGCGGTTATTTGTTTAATCAAATAAAAGATCACCGTCCCTTTATTGAGCTGGTAAAGAATCTAAAGAAAGATTTTGACCTTGACGTTTATATTGAGCCAGGCAAGGCGGTTGTAGGTCATGCAGGGCATTTAGTGTCCACTGTTATCGATAGTTTTGTCAGTGATGGCAAAACCATTGCCATACTGGATACGTCAATCAATCACAATCCTGAAGTGTTTGAGTATCAGCGCTCGCCTGAATTAAATGAACACGATCCAAAGGGACATCATTCAGCTATTTTAGCGGGCTGTACCTGTCTGGCCGGGGATGTATTCGGCGAGTATCGTTTTAACAAACTTCTGGCCGTTGGCGATAAAGTAATTATTAAAAATATTGGCGCCTACAGCCTGATTAAAGCGAACCGGTTTAACGGTTACAATCTGCCGGATATTTATATGGTTGAAGACCAGCAGGTGAAAAAATTAAAACAGTACCCATATCAGGATTATCGCCGGCAATGGCTGGCGGATTGATGACAATCAACAGAGGCTGATTTTATGTGGTTCGACAGGCTCACCACGAACGGAAAAAGTGAATAAATTGAACACATTCATCGTTCGCTGAGCTTGTCGAAGGGCATTAAACTGGCGTTTTGCAAGTATCTCAACAACAGGAGTTTAAACATGAAAGCAATATTAATGACAGCAGTCGGTGATCCCGATGTTTTAAAATTTCAGGATATAAAAGACCCAGAAATTTCAGAAGCAACACAGGTTAAAGTCAAACTGCAAGCGGCAGGCGTTAATCCTGTTGATACTAAAGTCAGGCGTAATGGCGTGTTTTATGGCAATCCTTTGCCAGTGGTTTTGGGTTGTGATGGTGCGGGCATTGTTGTTGAAACAGGAACAAAGGTAAGCCAATTTAAAGTCGGCGATAAGGTCTGGTTTTGCAATGGAGGACTGGGGCGTGAACAGGGCAATTATGCAGAATACACAGTGGTTGATGAGCGCTGGGTTAGTTTAATGCCTGAAACATTTTCATTTACAGAAGCCGCAGCTTCCCCGCTGGTGTTGATTACCGCATGGGGAGCTTTGTTTGATCGTGGCGGTTTACAGGCCGGGCAAACCGTGCTTATTCATGCCGGTGCAGGTGGCGTCGGACATGTGGCGATACAATTGGCAAAGCTGAAAGACGCCAGGGTTATTACTACGGTGAGTTCCGCAGAAAAAGCAGAATTTGTTAAAAGCCTGGGCGCTGATGAGGCCATTATTTATACGCAAAACGGTTTTACCACTGAGGTAAACGATCTTACCGGGGGCAAAGGTGCTGATCTGGTTTTTGATACGGTAGGCGCAACTGTATTTAAAGAGAGCATCAGCGTAACTGCTCATTTTGGCCGATTGGTAACTTTGCTGGATCCGGGTGAGTTGAACCTGAGCGAAGCCAGAATGCGAAACTTATTGATTGGTTTTGAACTCATGTTAACTCCGATGCTCAGAGACTTAACTGAAGCAAGAGACAAACATGTTGAAATTTTAAAGCAATGTGCAAAATGGGCTGATAAAGGGCTGTTAAAGCCGCATGTCAGTAAGCAGTTATCCCTGCAAGAAGCAGTAATTGCGCATCAGTTGATCGAAGCCGGTCATACGAGCGGAAAAATTGTTTTATCTGTTTAAGATATGTTCATTCGACGTTCATTTTATGGCGATACAGTCATGCTTGCTGAATTCAGCAATCCTTATTTATGTATAATAGATATATTAAGTTATGGATGATAATTGAAAATAATGACACTTTAATAGGTTATGGCAGAAAAAAAAATATTCAGGCGCAGTTCCAGATACAACACGAAAAAACCGATAAAAAAATCGACTTCTCATTGGTTTAGAAACCTGTTCCTGGTTTTGGTGGCGGGCGGATCGTTTATGTTGTTCAGTTATATGGGCTATCTGGATTATAACGTCCGTGAACAATTTGAAGGCAAACGCTGGGCTATTCCTGCCAGGGTTTATGCCAGTCCGCTTGAGCTCTTTGCAGGCTATGCCCTAAGCGCTGAAAACTTTGAAGCGTTATTAAAAATTCTACATTATAAGGAAGACGCAGCATTATCGGCAGAAGGAACCTATTTTAAAAATGGCTCACAAATCAGTGTAAAAACCCGTGATTTCGTCTTTTGGGATCAACACCAACCCAGCATATCGATGTCGCTGAACTTTAACGATGTGGGCATAGAATCCATTACGGACATAACAAAAGCGGAGGATATTGCCATCGTCCGTATGGATCCAGTGCAAATTGGCAGTTTTTATCCCACCATCAAAGAAGACAGGGTACTTATCAAGCTGGAAGAAGCGCCGGACTCTCTGGTCAAAGGTCTGCTTGCATCAGAAGACAGAGATTTTTATCAGCATTTTGGCGTTTCACTGCGGGGTATTGCCAGAGCAATGTGGACCAATGTTCGTGCCGGCGGCATGGTACAGGGCGGCAGCACCATTACCCAGCAGTTGGTTAAAAACTTTTATTTATCCAATGAGCGACGTTTGTCTCGTAAAGTAAAAGAAGCCTTAATGGCACTGATTTTAGAATATCGCTACACTAAAAACGAGATTCTGGAAGCCTATTTGAATGAAATCTATTTAGGTCAAAATGGCGCAAATGCAGTACATGGCTTCGGCTTGGCCAGTGAATTTTATTTTGGCAGCACTTTGAAGGATCTCCCTCTCGAACAGGTCGCTTCGTTGGTCGCATTGGTACGTGGCCCCTCCGAATACGATCCAAGGCGATATCCTGACCGTGCTTTGCAACGGCGAAATCTGGTGCTTGATGAAATGTCAACAGAAGGCTACATCTCAGCTGACCAGGCGGTTGAGGCAAAAGCCAAACCATTAAGTGTAATCCCACGCCCACAACGCTCTTCAAACCGCTATCCCGGTTTTCTTGACCTGGTCAAACGGCAATTAAGGCAAGATTATCATGAAGAAGATTTAACCTCTCAAGGGCTGAGGATTTTTACCACGCTGGATACTCAGATTCAGGATACCCTGGAAAATACCGTTGATACCAAACTAAACCAACTGGACAAGCTGCCGAACGCCAACAACCTTGAAGCAGCCGTCATAGTCACACGTCGGGATAGTGGCGAAGTTACCGCATTGACCGGTGGCCGGGAAAATTTAACAGGGGGATTTAATCGCGCATTAGATGCATTACGTCCTATCGGCTCCTTGATGAAACCGGTAGTTTATTTGACAGCTTTGGAATATCCAAACAAATATACCATTACCACCAGAGTGAGCGATTCGACCATTGTGGTTAAAGGACAGAATGGTACAGACTGGATTCCTAAAAATTACGATCATAAACATCATGGAAATATCCCCCTGCATACGGCTTTGGCGAAGTCTTACAATTTGGCCACAGTCCGTGTTGGTATGGATATTGGCGTAGCAAGAACCGCTAAAACATTAAAAGACATGGGCGTTACAAGAGAGCTTGATTTGTTTCCTTCATTATTGCTGGGAGCGTCATCATTAACACCCATAGAAGTTACGCAGATGTATCAAACGTTAGCAGGGGATGGCTTTTCAACACCGATAAAAAGCATTAGAGCGGTAGTTGACACCGAGGGCAAACAATTACAAAGTTACCCGTTAACCGTCAAACAGGCGGTAGATCCAGCGGCAACCTATATCGTCAATACCATGTTGCAGGAGGTTATGCACGAAGGTACAGGACGTTCGGCTTATGAGTCTTTCCCAAAAGACTATGGCTTGGTGGGTAAAACAGGCACCACCAATGATGCCAAAGACAGCTGGTTTGCAGGCTACACAGGGGATTATTTATCCGTGGTCTGGGTAGGCCGTGATGATAACAAACCGATCGGGTTAACCGGTTCAACA
>Ga0105096_10001054_pt1 | contig 10870 bp, 17 predicted proteins | sample PPLLak3cmMay2015_FD_87036 | JGI IMG/M metagenome (GOLD analysis project Ga0105096, IMG submission 87036) | Freshwater sediment microbial communities from Prairie Pothole Lake near Jamestown, North Dakota, USA - PPLs Lake P7 Core (1) Depth... | ecosystem: Environmental > Aquatic > Freshwater >...
TGCTGCTCGGCGAGTACCTGACGGCAGGTACACCCTACATCTATGTGATCGCCGCGGCGGATGTCATCAGCGGCGGGACGTTCGTGCTCGGTGACCGGGTTAAGCGCATGGCATCGCCACTGCGCTGTCAAGGGTTCGCGTATCTCAATGGCATCCTCTGGTTGTCGTGCTCGGTCGCGCCTGCTGGTGGTCGCATGTATCCCGTGTTGCTTGATGACTTCCTCGCCGACGGTACTGACGGCGCTTCATACACTGGCTACCTTGAACGTCCGGAAGCCGCGTGTCCCCGCCCGCCGACGGCCTATGCCGAGGACGTGAAGTTCGATCCGACCGGCCGCCTATGGATGATCACGGAAGGTCTCAGCGCGGTCGACGATGCCGACGAGTTCCTGTGCGTCTGGTCATCCGAGATGGATGGTGCCGAGGAGAATACCTATCAGCTTCGCTACGATGGCGCAGGCTCGGTCGAGATCAAGGTCAATGACCGCCTGTTCGTCACACGGAGCTGGACGCCTAACGTCACGCCAGCCGCCATCAGCATCCTTGGACCACCCACCGGCGCATCGTCGCAGACTGGCGGCTTTGCCTGCGCACGAGTATGGAATGTAGTGGTGCAGGAACCTGACTTGAACCTGCAGGATTACTCTGGGCAGGAGTTCGTCTACAGCAATGTGGTGGCCTCACGTTGGCAAGTTCCGCTGTTGAACGCCGACGCTTCTGAAGAGCCGGGGTCTGAGTGGACGGTGGTGGCCGGTGAGCTTGCTCGTCAGATCAACGGCACACCGTTTCACCGTGGGCAAGGTGAGTATGGATTCATGGGCGGCTTGGCTGCCTCAAGCATCGTGACCCAGCGGATTAACCTGCTCGCGTCTTTGCCAGAGGACTACCCGGACATCGAGACCAGCTGGGGACAGCTTTGGTTTGGTGTTGAGTGGCTGGCGGCGAGCTGGCCTGCGCAGTCCGATAGGGCAAGAGTGACGCTGCGCTTCTACGATGTAGCTGACTCACTTCTGGCTACGTCTGCCGCGCCCGACTTCACACCCAACCAGGATGCCGCTTACATCTATCGTTCATGGGGCGCGCCATTCCCGGCCGGCACGCAGTCTGTCGAGGTCGAGGTTGACATGCTTCGTACCGACGGCACCGACAACAACGGGCACTGGGATGACCTACGCCTCAACCTTTACGGAGCGCAATCGTGACCACATCCATACTGACCCTTCGTGAACTTCAGCAGTCGCAGTCGTCGCCGCACCTGATCATCAACGAGGGTCTGCGCCGGATCGAGGCGGCGGCACAGATCTCCGTGGTGTCGCGCGGGTTGAATGCCTCGCCCGGGTCGCCGGCCGCTGGCGCGGTCTACATCGTTGGCACGGCACCGACCGGGGCGTGGGCAGGCCGCGCGAACAACCTTGCGTTCGTGATCGGTGGCGCATGGCAGTTCCACGCACCCATCGAGGGGTGGATCGCGTTCAATCGTGACGACTCAACCTTCTACTTCTTCGATGGCGTGGCATGGGATACCTTGGCTCTTGGCGGCGGCGCTGGCACACTGCGTTTCCAACTGGCCTGCTCGGATCTCGTGAACCCGTTGACTGCGTCTGCCGATGTCGCCTACTTCCGAGCACCAGAGGCGTTCACCATCACCGCGGTGCGCGCCAGCCTGTTGGTCGCCAGCAGCAGCGGCGCGGTGCAGGTCGACATCCAGAAGAATGGCACCAGCATCCTCGACAGTTCGCTGCTGGTCATCGACGCCACGGAAAAGACCAGCGTGACGGGACCAGTGTATGACATCGTGACCAGCGCCGTTGCGGACGACGACGAGATCACGGTTGACATCGTCTCGCCGGGTGACTCGCCTGCTGACGCGGTTGGCCTGATCGTCACCATCATCGGGTCGCCGGTATGAGTATCTCCTTGATCAATCCTTACTATCGCGGCATCGGCGAGATTGTGATTCCTCCCGAGCCGCCGTTTGAATTCTCTGGTGCGCTGGTGAACCGCAGCGGTAATGACACGACGCTGACCACCATGAACTGGAATGCCGAAGTCTATGACATCGGCGGCTGGCATGATAACGCTACCAATAATGATCGGCTCACAGTTCCGAGCGGCGTTAGCTTGGTGAGGCTGTCCGCCGGCATTGACTGCGGTCAGGCACAGGCCGGTGCGATACTGGAAATTTACCGGGATGACGTGGCGTTCTTCGCCGATGGCGGCGCGCGTCAACGCGGTAGATCACAGCAGACTGGATATCAATACTACTGCGTAGCGACTGGCCCAGTGCAGGTGACCGCTGGTCAATACTTCACCACACTTGTCTCAGCCATTACTGGTGCAACTGTGCAGCAAGATGCGGCGACGTGGTTTGCCGTTGAGGCGTTGGATCCTGACACGCGCTACGTGCGGCTCGGGCGCACCACTTCTCTTTCCACTGCGGTCGGCACTCAAACAACCACAGCGTGGCAGACCAAACTTGAGGAGGTCGGTGATCTGTCGTGGGCGGATCTCGGCGTCAACGCTGAGCGCGTGGTCATACCCGCTGGGGTCAGCTGGGTGATAGCAACTCATTTCCAGGACTGGACTTCTAGCATCAGCACCGCGGAGCAGGTGGTCGCATCGTTGCGGTTAAACGGGACCCGGATAGCGGAGCGGGATGTGGAAGGAAATACCGACACCAATACACGCAACGGCGTGGTGTCGGGCCTACTAGCAGTGGTGGAGGGAGACTACATTGATGCGCCATACTTCACCACCAATTCGGAAACACTGAACACTGGATCATGGTTGGCGGTTGAAGAAGTGCGCGGGACGGTCAAGGGTTGCCGAGCCTGGAAGTCCGGTGCCACCCAAAGCATCAGCGCCAACACCAACACAATTATCTCGCTTGACGCTGAGGCATTCGACACCGACAGCGCGCACGACAACGCGGTGGACAATTCACGCATCACCGTCCCGTCGGGCTGTACGCGGGCAAGGGTCTGGTGGGGTCTGTCGATTGCCTCGACCACCGCAAATTCACGCGGCTTCCTAACCAAGAACGGCGCGCGGTTTGATGGCGGCGGAGAGTACTGCAATGAGACGTCGGGACAGAACTTCTTGAACGGTCAGTCAGCGTGGGTGGACGTGACTCCCGGAGATTACTTCGAGCTGAACTACCGCAGCAGTGCCGCCACCACGGTGCAGAACCAAGAGTTGACTTTTTTGACCGTACAGTTTTCGTGACTTGGAGTACCAAGAAGTGATTGAAAAAGTTTCAATGGTTTTATTCGGAGGCATCATGAGCGAGATCAAGGCTCACCCCTATACCACGGTGCTAGCGCTGTTCGCTTTCGGCTTGGCCAGCAGCGTCATGTTCACGCAGGCACCAGCCAGTGAGTTGGTCGAGGTCAAGGCTTCGCTGGAGCGCACCGAGAAGCAACTGCAGAAGATCATCGTCGGGCAGGTGGAGGCGAAGGTCATCATTGCCCGCGTTGAGTTCTGCCGCGCACATGCCAGCACGGACCCCGAGGCCGCGGCACGACGCGCTTTCCTGGCCGCCAAGGTGCGCGAGCACATGAACGAGTACTACGACTTGACGCTGCGCAACTACGCCGTCCCGCCGTGTGGTGAACTATGAAGCTGTCACAACACTTCTTCCTGCACGAGTTCGCGCGCTCCTCTATGGCGGCGCGGATGGGGCGTGACATCGTGGTTCCGGTAGACGTCATCCCTCGGCTGCGCGTGCTCTGCACCGAGGTGCTGGAGCCGTTGCGCATTGACATGGGCCGCCCGATCTTCGTGCTGTCGGGCTACCGCCCCGAGTGGTTGAACAAGGCGGTGGGAGGTTCGCTCGCGTCGCAGCACATGAGTGGCGAGGCCGCCGACTTCGTGATGGCCGGCTTCCGGCCCATCGACGTCTGCCGGCGCATCATCGCTTTGGACCTGCCCTTTGATCAGCTCATCCTTGAGTTTGATCAATGGGTCCACGTTTCGTTTTCAACCCGGCATCGTCAGCAGGTGATAACGGCGCGCAAGATCGAAGGCAAGACAACCTATCTCAGTGGCATCGTGGAGGTGCAATCATGAAAGACAAGATCCTGGAATTCATCAAGAGCTACCCGTGGCAGTTCGCCGCTGGCGTCCTGCTATTCCTGTTCGTGGTGTGTGCCGCCAATGCGCAGACCACACCTACCGTCACGCTGACGGTCAGTCCGACCAGCGGCATTGAAACTGCCACGCCGACGCTCACGTGGTCGAGCACGGGCGCGACTTCGTGCGTGGCCTCTGGCGGCTGGAGCGGCACGAAGGCTACCAGCGGGACGCAGACGTTGCCGGCTATTACTGCGAGCGCGACCTACAACCTGACCTGCAATGCGGCAGGCGGTTTCGCGACTCTGACCTGGACTGCGCCGACGCAGCGCACCGATGGCTCAGCACTGACCAACCTCGCCAGTTACCGGATCAAGTACGGCACGACTAGCGGTGGCCCCTACGGCACGGTCATCCCAATCGACTCGCCGGGCACGTTGACCTACACCGTCAACAACCTGCCGCCCGCCACCCATTATTTCGTCATGACTGCGCTGGACGCGGCAGGGCTGGAGAGCCCGAACAGCGCTCAAGGCTCGAAGGTCGTGGTGGTGCCGACGGCCTCGGCCTCAGCGCCGGTCACGATCAACTACCGGCCGCGCCCGCCCAGCAACGTCACGGTTGCGCAGACGACAGCGTGGGAAATACAGCAGCATCCTTCTCAAGGTCCACGGCTGGTCGAGGTCGGCACGTTCGACCTCGGTGACGAATGCGGTGCGCAGTTCGTCGGTGACTTCTACGAGATGACGGTCGAGCAGACGACGCGGCTGACCGGCCGCTATCGCGGCGGCATCCTGCTGGCCACTTGCAGGGAGGCGTGAGTCATGGACATCCGGTCAACTGCCATCGGCGCCAGCAAGAGCAAGACGATCTACCTCGGACTGGCCGTAACCGTCATTGGCTACCTGCAGCTGAACCTCGCGGTGCTCGGCCCGTGGGTCAGACCTGAACTGCTCGCTCTGGCGAACATCCTGCTAGGACTGGTGGTCATCATCGTGCGCTTCGTCACCAGCGAGTCGCTGGAAGCTAAGGGCACTCCATGAATCCGGTGTGGATGATCCGCGGCGCGCTGGCCTTGGGCGTCGTGGCCGTGTTCGCGTTCGCCTTCTTGGTCATCAACGACTGGCGCAAGGATGCTGCGCGCCTGCCTGCGGCGGTGGAGGCGCTCGACCGGGCGGTGGAGGAGCGCGATGCGTACATGCTTTCGGCCAAGTATGTCGCCTCAATCGCGGCCGAATCCGAGCTGGTCATAGAGGCGCTGACCAAGTCCAAGCGGGTCACTCAAGTTATCTACCGGGAGGCGCAACGTGAAGATCCTGACTGTGCGGCGTGGGCTGCTGCTCCTGTGCTCTGTCCTCTTGACGGCGTGCGGATCTCAACCACGGGTGATTGAGCGGTGGAATGTCTGCCCCGACATCCCGGCCGGGTTGACCCGCGACTGCGGCGTCTGTCAGGCGAGCGAACCTGCGCCCCGCACCAACGGTGAGTTGGCCGAGGCGTGGTTCGAGTGCCGGGCCTGCGCAGCCGAGTATCGGGCACGGGTTGCTGCGATCAAGACGCTGGCGGAGTGCCGGCGAGGGGCCACAGGAGAAGCCGCAGGAGAAGCCGCAGGAGCCGCCCCGGACGGGACGAGAGGCAAGGGGAAGGGGCCGCCGGGGTAGGCCGTCCTGCGCCCCGAGGTTTGGGCAGGCTAGCGGTAATGGGCCGCGACCCAAAGCCAGCCGCGCTGGATCTCCGGGTCCCAGGGATCATGTTGGCCGTGGAAGATGACCATGCCGGGCGTCGCTATACCCAGTGGTCCTTAACCCATCTCAGCGGACTGCTCCATGGCTTCTGTGGCCCATTGAATTGGACCAGCCTAGCGTCGGCCGGCAAACGATTCTCGCTGCCCTTCATGTCGCGGATCGAATAGATCCCGACATCCTTGCCGTAGTAGGGTTCGCACCCGCCGAGCTTGTAGCTCAACCACGCTTGATCAGAGCCGCGGAAGCCGGCAGCCCGCGCCGCCTGGATCGACTCCGCGCCATTGAAGTCGGTCCAGACATTCGGGCGAGTACCGGCCTTCAGCAAGTAGATCCCGCCACCGAAGCGTAGCTTCTGACCCCAGTCGCGGTACGGTCTCCAACCGACGAACTCCTCGTGGCGGTCAACCAGCGGTGCCCAGTCCTTGGTCGGCACCAGGTCGACGTCGATGCACAACAACCGATCACCGAGGACAGTCGCGCCCGGAGAAAAGTTCCACAGACGACGATAGCAACTCGGGAAGCGCCCGCCCTCGGGTGAGCGCAGCCTGCCAACCGCTCTGGCTTCAGGCGGGGTGATGAGCACCTCAACCTTGGGGTCGAACCCCTCTGCGCTGTCGGCCACGCAGACGAACCGATGCGGCACGCTCATGTAGCGCGCGACTGCCCGCCGCAGTGTGTTGACGTGCTCGGGCGCATAGGGACGGTCACCGAGGCCAGTGCCGTTCCACAACCAAGTGACGATTGAGACCATGACGTTAGCCTACCTTAAAGACCAAGTCCATATCGAAGGCTCCGACTTGCCTGTATCCGAATTGAGCAAGATACGCAGCCGCCTCGCCGGCCTGCCTATATCTAAGGCTCTTGTTGTTCTCCTCGATAACCACGACCGGCTTCCACGTCTGGAGTAACCGTGCCGCGCCCTGCAACGCGATGAGCTCATGGCCTTCAATGTCCAGCATGATGGCACCGAGGTTGTCGGTGTACTGCTCCGGCAGATCATCCATCGCAATCGCCGGGAACATCGTGCCGTGTTCTGCAACCGCCGAAGATCCGCCGAAGCGCTCGACGGCACCAACGCTGATCGTCACATGCCCCGTTGATCGTGTAAGAGCGCAGGGCAGCACAAGCACGTTGCGGGCGGTGATGGCATCGACGCACGCCCTCCACAGGAGCAGCAGCGGCTCAAAGGTTAACACGCGCTTGAAGTGCGGAGACAGCGCCGCTCCCCAGACCCCGACATGCCCGCCGGCCTGGATCACGCAGCCACTGTTGCGAACGTGAGGCATCATCGTGTCAATGACGTCCGGCTGACCGATCTTGGTGTCCGCCGTCAGGTAGCTCGGTCGCCGCCACGCGGCCGGGGCCTTTCTCATGACAGCCTCGACAGTGCGACGCGCTGGCCGCCGGTCCATCGGGCTGGTGTATGGCCTGCGCGCTTGATCCAGTCTGGGACTTCCTCGAACGTCAACCCTGCCTGCCGCGCGGCCCGCTGATAGTCCGCAAGCGTGTGGCGGAACTGTTTCACACCGGAGCGCCAGGTCTTCGGCTCAGGCACATAGGCCCAAAGGAAACGGCTCTGCGGATGCATCACCGCGGCAGCCCGTCTCATAACCGCTTCCATGATCTCCTGCGGCAGGTGGATGAATACAGAGAACGACCAGAGGAAGTCGAAGTGACCAATGTCGTCAGGTCCGGGAATCTCACCCAAGTGGAATGTTGGATTCTGCGCGGCCCATTGCTCGCTCGCGGCTACTTCGCGCGCGGCCTTGATCGCTGCCTCCGCGATGTCCACGCCGTGATAGTTGCCCGGGTGCAAGTAGGCTGCGGCCTTCCGAGCTAGACGTCCTGTGCCGCATCCAATGTCCAGCAGCCGATGACCCGGCCGCATGCCCTGCGCCACCAGGAAGTCACGCTGTAGATCGCCGTGCGTGTCCCAGTTATCTCCGGCTCCGACCGCAGCCTGATATCCCGTGAGCTCGATTCGCCGTGCAGTGTGCAGCGCATAGGCATCAATGAAGTCGTGCTCAAGGTAAAGCGCGACAGTCACGGGATCTTTCTTGGTCTTCGCCGGCATCTCATCCAGCTCTTGCTTAGTCAGTTTCATGTCTTTCCTTTTGGGGTTTAGTTAGTTCAACCTTCGGCATCCAACGCATTAGCAGACCGCCGATGCTACCAAGATCAAGCGCCTGTATTCCTCGTGCAGACAGACGGTTTGCTAGGCAGGTCGCCGTTGGCCCGCAAGAGATCAGGACTACGGACGGCCGCTCAGCGATGACCTGCTCTTCGAGGAAGTCGATCACCGCATAGGCCTGATAGCTCGGGCACTCCACATGCACCATTCCCGGGCCGCTCGTAGCGCGGGCGCAGGTCAGTAGCTTGCTGCTCGGCTCGGAGACCACCACGACCCGCTCGCGTTTGGCCCAGATCCCTGAGATCAGGTGAAAGTACTCGCCCGACTCCAGCCGGTCCGCCGCCGAATCGGGGCGAGTGATGAACGCCGAGTGGTATTGTCGCCCGTCCTTGCGCCTGAAGTAATTGATGAAGCGTGCCTCGTGACGCAACCAGCTTTTGTATTTGGGGCCTGCCGGGTTCATGGTCGGGATCGCAACCAAGCAATCGGGGTGCGGGTTCCGTACCACCCTACGCATCTCGGCGGTCAGTGCCAGATTGACCGGCTCGCGGCTGTAGCCTTTGCCATCAAGGATTTTCAACTCGCCATCGCCAAAGCGCGCAATAGACTTGCCCTCGCGCAGACTGTGGACGGTGTCGAACTCGCCTTTCACGTGCGGGTACATAGATCCTCCCTTACCCACGGGAAGCGGATTGGATTACTACCTTTGAACTTGCCCTTGAGCGCCGCCTTGCGACGCGCGAACTCGCCCGGCTCCCTGCTCAACGTGTGATCCGAAGCATCTGCCACTACGCTGCGAGTGTAAACGTGCAGGTGGGTGCTGGTCGGTGCCAGCAGTGGCGGTCCACCGGCGCGCTCAAGCTCTGCCAGGAAGGGTGAGCCGCCACCCAGACAACCAGAAAAATCTTCGTTGTATCCGCCCGCCCTCCAGTACAGCGCCTTCGTGCACAGGTAGGAGTCAATGTGGGGGTGGATCATTCCGAACTCCTGGTCCTTCGGGATCTTGTCCTTGCGCCGGGTCTCATCGGCCCGTCCATTGCGGTAGCGCTCGAACCGATACCAGCGCCGCGGATCAGCGTTGAACTCCAACAGGCTGGCGGCGCACTCCGGTGGCAGGACATGGTCGATGTCGATGTGGACTATCCAATCGGTCTGCGCCTCCTGCGCACCTAAGTTTCTGGCCCCTCCGCGATTCCAAGGTATGTCGACCAGGATGCGGTAGAGGGCGATCCGGCTTCGCAGGGCGACTGAAGCCCGGGTGTTCACAATCGAGGCAGCGTCCTCTGGACTACCGTCGTCAACCAGTATGATGCTGACTGCCGCGGGGTACTTTTCCCACACCAGCACTTGCTGTTCGAGCATAGCCACATTGCGGTAGAACGGGACGACGAGACTGAACTTACCGATCTTCATCCGCTCTGCCAAGTGGTTCATGCTGCCCCGTCCTCGCTAGTTTCAGTATCGTCGTCATCCGTGAACCCCCTACCGTCGCAATGACGGCAACTCCACTTCACGTCATACCAGCCACCGCTGTCAGCAGTTTGGCCGCGCCAGCGCAGCTCGATCAGGAACCCCTCGCCGTCGCAATGCTCGCAGGGTGTCATAGCTCACCTCGGTGCTGCAGCTCGCCGCGATGCCACGGCGCTTGATAGCGACGGCGCAGCGCGTCCAGGGTCGGCGCAACCAGACCGGTGGCTTTCTCGAATGACGACCGCGCATGGCGCAGTTGCAGGTGGCCGTCACCTGACATCGCGATGATCTTGCGATTGCGGAAGTCGGTTAGACGCCAGCGCCATAGCCGCATCCGGTCCCTGTAAATCTCTCCCACCAGGTCTGCGCAGTTCATGGCAGCGCTACGATTGATGGCATTGGAGTCATAGCTTGCCCATCAGCATTAACGCGAAGGTGAAGATGCACACCGAGGTGATGGCGCTGGCGGCGATGCACAGCAGCATGAGTTGTCGATCCGCGGCCGCGTCCTCTGCCTCGTGTGGGCGGTCAGCTTGCTGTTCCTCGGGCGTCTGCTCTGGGTCAACATCCGTGGTGTCCCGGCACAGCGCGCACACCCAGCACCTGCGCGCCATGGTAGAGATGTCAATCCAGTGATGCTCGTGCGCTTCACAGGTCATGGCTTCTCTCCCTCCCGATCAAGTAATATAAACCGCCATTCCTCATGGTCAACAAAACTGACCGTGCTCCCGTTATCAAGCCTCACATGCCAGTACGGCTGCTCGTCTGGACCGGGGGAGAAGTCGTCAAATTCGAGCACCCCGACGATTTTGGTTCCATCTTGCATCGTTAACTCAACGCGATTCCCGGCGTCTTGCCAGTCCGGCCATGCGTCTCCCCAAGCCATGATCAAACCTCCTGCCTTTCTGACTCTCCCCCACACGCCGCCAATAAGGCGCGGGCGTCCACGATGGCGCGACATTTGGGGCATTCCGTACCAAGCCGTTCTTGCTCGCGCAAAGGCATGTGCCGCGGGGAATCAATCACGCCGCGCAACACCTCCAGCGCGAGGTCGCGTTCGGCTTTTGTCCTAAGCGCGATGGCATGGCGTGCTTCCAGGGCGAAGAAACTATTCGCATAGCTTGACGCTTCTGGGATCGGCGGCAGCGCAGCGATCTTGTCTTGGATGTCACTCATGGCTTCTCTCCCATGGCAGCGTCGATGGCGTCGAGCGCCTTCCGCGCGAACGGGGACTTGTCACCGACCGCAATCACGAACGCTTGCCGGAACTGGGCTACAGCCGACCGCAGTTGCTCGTAGTCGTTGGCACCGACGTACTCGCCCGTCGCAGCTTCATCCATGTCACAGTAGCAATCGGCTATCATGTCCCGATCCAACCTGTACCGGGTTACGCTACTCACGGCTCTCTCCTCGTCGTCGGTGTGGGCTTGCGCTTGCGCCATGACTTGATCCA
>Ga0105096_10001055_pt1 | contig 10865 bp, 9 predicted proteins | sample PPLLak3cmMay2015_FD_87036 | JGI IMG/M metagenome (GOLD analysis project Ga0105096, IMG submission 87036) | Freshwater sediment microbial communities from Prairie Pothole Lake near Jamestown, North Dakota, USA - PPLs Lake P7 Core (1) Depth... | ecosystem: Environmental > Aquatic > Freshwater >...
CGGACATTGGCCGCCACGCGGCGGGCCGCTTCGATGGCCACGGCGCTGCGTCCCTCCATGCTCGATGCCGCCCATAAAAAGTGGATATTGTGCGGGTAGTAAAGCGCCGGGTAGAAACCCTGGGCGTTGCACTGGGCGATGTAGTCCTCATCGACTGCCGCGGCCCTGACGTTGGCCTCGGAGGCGTCGTGGTAACGACCGATGCGAAAGTACAAGTGGGACGGCATGTGCACCAGGTGACCGGCGCCGGGCACCAGGTTGGCCAGCGTGTCGGCGGCGGCTTCAGCCCGGCCCGGGTTGGAACTCGCTTCCACCGCGTGGATGTACAGGTGCAGCGCCAGCGGATGCTGCGGTGAGCGCGCCAGCACCTTTTCCAGCGCGTCGATGACTTCCACCGTCTGCGGCTTGGGGTTTTCCGGGTCGAGCCAGTAATCCCATGGCATGGTCGTCATCAGGGCCTCGGCGAACAGCGTTGCGGCGTCGTCGTCATCCGGGTATTTCTGCTGCAGCGCGCGCATCGCATCGGCATAGGCCAGGTCCTGCGTTTCCCGCGGGGCCGCGGGGTCGCCGCCATAACGCAGGGCCAGCGCGTCGATGTAATCGGCTTCCTGCGCGCTGACCTTGTCCTTCAGGGCCAGCGCGCGCCCGATGGCGGCATGCGCCTGCAGTTGGGCCTCCTCGGACATCACGGCCTTGCCGTTGCTGGTGACGTTGATGTTCGGTCCCAGCGCGAGCGCCTCGCCCCAGAAGCACATGGCACAATCCGGGTCGAGGGTTTGCGCAGCCTTGAACGAGCGCACCGACTCGGCGTGGTTGAAGGCAAAATCGATGACCAGTCCCTGGTTGAAATATTTTTGCGCCCATTCATCACTGGTGGTGATGGGATGTGCGTGGTTGCCCATGCCTTCGAACAACGGCGCACCGGCGCGCGCGACGACTTCAGCCTGCGTGGCTGCCGCCGGTGCTGCCGGGGGTGTCGCCGCGGGTGTTGCCAAGGGTGTTGAATGAGGCTGGGCCGCCGGTGCTTCCGCGGCGCGTTCATCACAGGACAATAACAGGCTTGCAAGACCGAGCATCAAGCCGAGACGGATCAAAAAACCTGTGTTCATGATATTCCACTTCCTCAAATCGGGTTGTCTGCAATACAGTATAGTGCCGCTGGCAAAAACTGCTGGGGCAACGCGTGCGTCACGTTGTATCGTAGTGGTTGTATCGTCGCAGCCATTGACTGCAGGCAGTTGCATGCGGACAGTTATGCGGGTGGTTGAATGCGGGCAGCTGAATGTGTCGGGGCGGATACGCCCGTTCGCACTGCAGGAGGGTTCAGTAAGATGATTGTAACGTTTACCACCAAAAACTATGCCGACATCACGATGTTTGGCGATGTCGCGTTGGCCTTGCTTAAAATGATGGGGCACAGCCCGAATGTGCCCGGGGCGATTCTGGCTGCCGATGTGCCTGCAGCCCTCGCCCGTCTCAAAGCCGGGCTGGAGGTTGTCAAGACTTTACCGCCCGTCGCTGACCCCGACGAGGATGAGGATGAGCCGGTGGTGAGCATGGCGCACCGCGCCCTGCCGCTGGTCGAACTGCTCGAGGCAGCCATCAAAGCGGGCGTCAACGTGATGTGGAAGTAGGCCGAAAAACGCCAGCGGGGCGGAACCCGGTATCAGCCGGGCTTACCCTGGCTCACAAGGCTTTCCAGAAAACTATCGATGGCCGCCAGCGATTCGGTTTCATCCAGCAGCGGCGCGTGCCCCCGGTTCGGGATCGTCACCACGACCAGGTCCGGCTTGATGGCCCGCATGCGCTCCACGGTCGCTTCCGCAAGGATGTCGGACAGCGCACCGCGCAGCACCAGGCAGGGCATGGTGACGGCGCGGAATGATTCCCAGGCGTCTACCGGGATGCCTCGGATCTTTTTGACCAGCCCGACAGAATTGAGAAACTTCAGGATCCTGCCCACCCTGTCCGGAGACTTGAGGGAGGTGTATATCTTCGGGTCGACAGCCGCGACCGGAACCCCGTCCTCATTTTCGACGTACGACAAGCGGGCGTGTTCGGCCCAGAACGTCTCCGGCACACCGGGCAGGGCGGCGCCGAAATTCGCCTTCAGCTGCGCGGCGGCGTCCTGCCAGTTGCTGACAGGTTTCTGTGCGCTGGCGTAAGCCAGGATACGTTTGACCCCGGTCGGGTCGATCTCCGGGCCGGCGTCGTTCAGGACAATGGCGCATAACCGTGCCGGGACCAGGCTGGCCATGGTCATGGCAATAAATCCACCCAGCGAGGTGCCGATGAGGATGGGCTTTTCCAGTTTCGCAACATCCAGCAACCGCCGCACGTCCTGCGTGTAGGTGACGATGTTGTAATTCCTGCCATTCGGATCATGTTGGGAGCAGCCACGTCCCCTCAGGTCCGGACAGATGACCCGGTACCTGGATGCAAGGTGCAGGGCCAGGTCATGGAAGTCCTTGCTGTTACGCGACAGCCCCGGCAGACAGACGATGGTTTTCTCGCCACTGCCATAGTCGCGGTAGTAGAGTTCCAGTCCGTCCGCCGAGCGGTAACGATTTTCTTGATATTGCATCCGTCATTACCCCTGATTTGCATCTTTGCGGCGCATCATTTGCAGATGCAACACCACGAAAATCACCGCGCCTGAAAAGGACAGGGACACGGGCAGCAGCATGGCCCAGGCGCCGCTTGCGGGCCGCCAGGCGGACAGTATCCCGTATAAACCCACACCGATCAGCGGCATGACCAGGCCTCTCAGGCCGGTCAGCATGACATGGATGGCCATGTACTGCGAGGCGTTGCCATCGTTGCTGAAATCATTGTGGCCAAGGTTCCAGCCGAGGTTGCCGCCCGCATAGGCACTGCCGAGAAGCACCGCGGCGGGCCACAGCAGTTCCGTTCTCTGCATGATGATCGCCATCGCAAAGAACGCGGAAGCCACCACAAAAAACCAGCTGTGGATGGCGCGATAGGTGAATATGTGGCGCCGGTCCAGCATCCTCGCCCAGAAGGGGATGGAAAAGCACAGCACCAGCAGGGGCAGGGACGAGGTTACGGTGACCTGCTGCAACTGGTTCAGGTGCAGGTGTTCGTTGAGCAATATCACGGCCAACGGCAGCAACATCAGGTTGCCGCTGCCAAGCACCATCATGGCCATCATGTAATGCCTGAAGCCGGTATCCCGGCGCAATACCGAGGTCAGCACCGACAGGTTCAGACGCCGCCCCTGCAGGGTCTGCTCGGCCAGTTCGGCGGCGATCAACTGGCGTTGTCTGCGGAAGTGGGATTTACGGTTGCCCCAGGCGGCGGCAAACGCACAGGCGGCGCCGAGGATGAAGGCCGGTCTGAACGCGTCCGGACGCCAGTCCAGCAACAGTCCGATCAGGGCCGAGTAAGCGCCCACCAGCAACGAGGAGAGTTGCACGATACGGGCCGTGACCCGCGCGCGCCATTCGCGGCTGTAGTTGGCCCGCCAGACGGCCGCACGTACGATCAGGATGCCGGACCAGGCGGTGCGGGCGAGTATCGCCGTCAGGCAAAAAATCGCCAGGCCCAACGACGTTCGACCCGGCAGCGCCATCAGCACGAGGCACACGCCCATCATCAGCATCAGCTTGCTGAGCAGGGCGAGTTTGTCGCGTCCTTCAGCCATGGCCGCAAACATGAAACTGGCAAGGTTGGTGAATGACGGCGCCGCGGCGACTGCGGCGACGGCGATGTTGACCACCATCGGTGAGGCGACGCCGGCAAACTGGTTCTTGACGATGACGCCCAGCAATCCGCCCTCAAGCGCGCCCAGGGCCACGGAGGTCAGGCTCCAACTGGTCAGTTCGCGGGGTACCAGGGCGGCCGCCATACGCGGCATTTGCTGATTCCCGGTATTGCTGTTTTCCGGTTTTACCTGTTTGTTTTCCAATCAGCCGCTGCCGTTACCGAAGTGCTTCACGCTGTTCGTATCATCACACAACGTGTTATGGGCTGCCGCGAATTTTCGAGGCGGTTTGTGCCACTGGCCGTGAATAAAGGGGACGGAGATTAATTGCAATTAATCTGCCCCGTCCCCTTTATTGTCCCCCTTTATTGTCTTTATTGTCGCTTTATTGTCCGGTCCCCTTTATTGTCCCGTGCGCGGTCCGTCACTGCTTTTCGAACAGGGCTCCCAGCACCGTTTTGGTCTCGGCGATGTAGGCGTCGATGGCTTCAAACTGGCTGGCGGCGACTTCGACTTCAACGGGCTCTTTCTCAACCGTATTGGCGAGCATGAAACGGACCTTGCCGCCGGCTTGCGCGAGGCCTTTCAGCGCTTCTTCCTCGATCAGGTAGAGCGCCGCCTCCATCATCATGCCCTGGGTCATGTCACGGCGCGTGGATACATGTTTGATCGGGTACTCCTGGCCATCCTTGGTTGTGACGATCGAATCGCCCTCGATGAGTGCGAATTCCTTGCGGAAAACCACGATCAGCATCGACCAGCCCTGTTGCGTGTATGAAATGACGATCTGCGTGTTCTTCGGTATGCGGTCGATCTTGTAGATGCACGAGGTCTTGTTGTCCTCGGCATCGACCTTGCAGTATTCGGCAAATAGCGGTGCGGACCAAAGCGTCAGCGCAAGTAAAATGAGTGTCCCAATAGTTTTCACGTGTTTCCTGCCAATTTACGCAATGCGTCACAATGCAATGGTTTGCTGCTGCTTAAAGACCCTGTCGCCGGTCTTTTCCATGTAATCGGGGGCGATGGTACCTAATCGAAATGTGCCGCTCAAGCGGCACGGAACATTGGTATGCCCATCAGTCGTTGCTGCTGGTCTCCCGATACAAGCCGTCCTATAATCCTGCTCCTCGTCATCATACGCTTGCAAGGCCCAGGATCGAACCATGTCTGACACGCACCAGGATGTCTGCATACCCGCTGAATGGACCCGACACGCGGCGCTCTGGACGGCCTGGCCGTCGCACCCCGGTCTGTGGAAAGACGACCTTGCAGGCGCACGCGCCGAAGTGGCGGCGATGGTCGGGGAGTTGTCTGCCGGCGATGTCATCAGGGTGCTGGCCTGCGGTGCTAAAGCCGTGGCATCGGCAACGCGCGCGCTGGCCGGACAGGCCGAGGTCGTGGCCGCGGACTTTGGTGATATCTGGTTGCGGGATACCGGGCCCATCTTTACCAAAGCCGCCGGCAAACTCAGTGCGCTGCGTTTTGCCAACAATGGCTGGGGCGGCAAATATGTACTGCCGGGTGACGATGCGGTGGGCGATATTGTGGCGCGGGCGGCGGGTGCACCGGTCACACGTTTCGATTTTGTCCTCGAAGGCGGCGCGCTGGAACACGACGGCGCGGGCACCATCCTGACCACGCGGCAATGCCTGCTGAACGCCAACCGCAATCGCGGCTGGTCGCAGACGCTGGCGGAAACGAAACTGCAGGAAGCGTTGCACGCAAAGCGCGTGCTATGGCTGGAAAATGGTCTGCTGAATGACCACACGGACGGCCACGTCGACAACCTGGCGCGCTTTATTGCGCCGGACACGGTCGTCTGCCAGGCGGCGAGCGGCGCCGATGACCCGAACGCGCCGCTGTATGACACGCTCGCGGAAGAATTGCGCGGGCTGCATCTGAACGTGCACCGCATACCTTCACCCGGCAGGGTCCTTGGCACCGATGGTGAGGTGCTGCCGGCCTCGCACATGAATTTCATCATCGGCAATGAGGCCGTCGTGGTGCCGGTTTACCATCAACAGTACGGCGACGCAGCCGTACGGGCATTGCAGCGGTTGTTTGCGGATCGCCGCGTGGTCGGGGTTGCCTCCAGCCACCTTTTGACCGGCGGCGGATCCTTCCACTGTATTACCCAGCAACAGCCGGCTTGATGAACAGGGCCATGACCAACAGCAAAAGAATGATCACCGTTGCGGCCATCCAGTCAGCCTACGGCAATGACATGGGTGCGAATATCGACAAGACCATCGCCTTCATCGAACAGGCTGCGCGGCAGGGCGCGCAGGTCATCCTGCCGTCTGAACTTTTCCAGGGCATCTACTTCTGCACCACCCAGGATGAACGCTGGTTCGATACGGCTTACCCGGCCGCAGCCCACCCGTGCGTGGTGAAACTCCAGCCGGTTGCCAAGGCGCTGAAGACCGCCATCCCGGTTTCCATTTTCGAACGCGATGGCCAGCACACCTACAACAGCGTGGTCATGCTGGACCATCTCGGCGGGATCATGGGCGTCTACCGCAAGAGCCACATCCCCGACGGGCCCGGCTACCAGGAAAAGTACTATTTCCGGCCCGGTAACAGCGGCTTCAAGGTGTGGGACACGGTCTATGGCAGGATCGGCGTGGGTATCTGCTGGGACCAGTGGTTTCCGGAAACCGCGCGGCAGATGATGCTGCTGGGCGCCGATATCCTGATGTTCCCGACCGCCATCGGTTCCGAACCGCACGACGCAGCGCTCGACACCGCCGCGCCGTGGCGCCGCGCCATGCAGGGTCACGCGGTTTCGAACGTGGTGCCGGTGGTGGCCTCTAACCGCACCGGCATCGAACACGGGCTTGGCGCGCCGCAGAATTTCTACGGGCATTCCTTCATCGCCGATCATCGCGGTGACCTCGTCGCGGCTTTTGGCGCCGGTGAGGAGGGCGTGCTGGTGCACAGCTTCGACCTGGATTTCCTGAAAACCCACCGCAGTGCCTGGGGTTTTTTCCGCGACCGCCGCGAAGACCTCTACAGGAACTGAAACAACGGGGCAGGTGTAAAGTGTCAACCGCAGTCGGGCAGTCGAAAAATCTCAGGTGACGGGTTCTCGTTGCCGTGCATCACTGTTCGTCCTCAGCGTCAGCACCGGCCAGTGAATCATCGGTGGGCACCCAGCTTCCATCGGGGTTGTAACTGTCGATTGCCGCAACCGTCTGTTCGGTCTCCGCGCCGAGGTCTTTCTCAAAGACCAGGCCGCGGTGGCCGAGCATGAATGTCATGACGCCGGAATTTCCGTACTTGGCTGGCCAGGCGATCACCCCGAAACCACCTGTCAAATTGCCGTTCTCATCCAGGAAGTTCATTTCGCCACCGGGCGCATCGGCGCCACGCCGGGTGAGTATGCGGTAGAAGTAACCTTGGAACGGATGCGGCGAGTCATCCCAGGCCTCTGATCCCGCCAACTGCTCTCCCAGCGGACTCAACTCCGCCCCGTCTTCCGTGGGCCAATACAGGCCGTCCTGGTTACCCGCGGTACTGCGAAACCTTTGAGCATACGCGCGCGGCTTGCCATCCCGCGCTACGCTCCGGTACTCCCGCTGGGCCTCCACGATTTCGTGCAGGGTGGTCAGGGTCGACAGTTCGTTACGGCCTATCCGCCGGTTCAACAACTCCTCGCGGCCTTCAGCCGTGTCGAAACGCCAGCCATCGCCCTCTTTCACCAGCGGAATCGGCCACGGCCAGGCTTGTTCACCGAAAAATGCAATTTTCGTATTTTCGTCAAAATCCTCGAAGACCACCCGCTCCGCGATCAGCATCTTGACCCGTTGGAAGTCCTCCTTGTCGGTTTCGGCATCGCCGGACTGGAACATATCAATGCTGCCGGGGCCGAACATCTGCTCGATGCGCTGTCCGTCGGATTGACCGATCAGCTCAGACACGGCCTGGATGGCGGCTTCGGGGGTAGCAAAGACAAGCTGGGATGGCTGCGGTTTGCAGGCAGATAGCATGACCATGCTGCACAGGACCAACAGAAAAACGTAGTTTTGCCTGATTTGTATATTCATTTCATTCTCCTCGAACTAACGCCGGCGTCCGCCGCCGCCACGACTCGCTCCGCCCCTGGAACCACCGTAGGAAGTTGCTCCCCGGCTCGATGCACCACGGGAACTGGACATCCGGTCGGTTGACGGGCTGCGTGAACCACTGAGGGCTGAGCTGCTGCCACTGCTGCGACTGGCCGTCGACGGGCTACGTGCAGCTGAACTGCCGCCGGTGCCGCGATTGGCCGTCGATGGGCTACGTGCGGCCGGACTACCGCCGGTGCCGCGATTGGCGGTCGACGCAGTGGGTTTCGAGGATGCGCTGCCGCGGTTGCCTGCCTGCGCCCCCGTGCCTGCGCGGCTCGAGGCTGTTGCCGACGAATGGCCACGGGCCTGGCTCTTGGTGACCCGGCTGGAGCCCGAGCTTGCACCGTGCTTTTGCGCGACGCTGGAATTGTTGTAATTGACACCCTTGCGGTGGCTGCTGTCGTGCTGCCAACTGCCCTTGCCGCCTTCACCCTTGCCGCCTTCACCCCTGCCACCTTCGAAATTGTTGTTGGTGTTGCGGTTGAATTCGGTATTCCGGTCGATATCGATGTTGACATCGTTGTTACCCCAACCCCAGTTGCAGCCACCCCAGAGCGCCGCGCCGACGGCAACGCCGGTGCCGAAGGCGAGTAAGCCGTACCCGGGCGCAGGCGGGTAATAATAGCTCGGGTAATAATAGCTCGGATAACCCCAGGCGGGACCATAGACGACGGTCGGTGAGTAAGTGGGTACATAGACCACTTCAGGTGAGGCCGACTCGATGACGATGATCTTGTCGGCCTGTTGCGTGACCGTCTGTTGCTCTGTCGTATCGAGGTTGCCGGCCTCGTAGGCCTTGCCGCGCATGCGCTGCACGGTATCGAGCAGATCGTCCTCCTGCGCCAGGAACGAATCGCCCAGGTCCTGCGTCCAGTCCAGGTTCTCACTCATCTGTTTGAGCACGCTGGGCAGGGTGGTCAATGACTCGACACTGGGATCCCAGTCCTGTTCCAGCAGGGCCTGGTTGAGCGCGTCACCCTTGAGGTCCGGTTGACCACTGATCCAGCGGTCCGCCTCGACGATTTCGAGCGGGTAGGTTGCTGCCATCAGGATCTGCATCAGCAGGGCGTCGGGATACAGCGCGATCGGCGCCACCAGTTGTTCCAGTTGTGCGGCGTCAAAGGCGTCGCTGTCCGTGGCCGTTGTCGTTGCCGCTGGCGTAGGTACTGCCGTTATGGTTGCCGTTGTGGTTTCCGTTTGCGGCGCCGCTGGCGTGGACGAATCCATTTCGCCTGCCTGCGTCAACAGTTCTGCCGTGCTCGGAGTTTCAGTAGCAACTGCAGGCGGCACAAGCGGTGAACTCAACAGGATCAGTGTCACGAGCGCCGGTAGCGTGATGAGCAAGAAATATCGTCCGGTCCTGTCGCGATGCGGTTTCATGTTCAATGCCTCTCAATGAGTTTGGCAAGCATCCGCCTGGCAGTAAGTGCGTAGCTTGTTCCCGTCTATTGTGACTAAAAACCCCAGAGAATAAAACCCGTATTTTTTCCGGGTACAGGATGAATAAAACAATCGATGGACACAATCATCGGCTTGCAGGATTCAGGTGCTGCGGGGTCATGTGGCAGGTTCGCCTGGCGCAACTGGTATTTTTTCCGCAGCGCGTTAATATGACCGCGGCGGAACCGTGAACCGGTCTGCCCCGATTAAAAGGAACAATTCAGTATTCTGCAATTCCCGAACGAGGAAACAACCATGCTGCCAAACAACGACCAAAGCATTGTTCGAGTCACAGTAGAGGTCGCCATCCACCTGTTGCTGTTTTTCGCTCTCGTCGCCTGGTGCCTGCAAATCGTGACGCCTTTTATTTCATTCCTGATTTGGGGAGTCATCATTGCGGTCGCAATGTACAGACCTTTCCTCAGGTTGCGTGCGGCGGTTGGGGAACGCCAAAAGCTGGCGGTCCTGATCTTTGCACTGATCGGTTTAACCGTTTTCATCGTGCCGGTCTGGATGTTTGCCGGGTCGGTGATCGAAAGCGGGCGCGATTTGAAAACTACTCTCGGTTCCGGACAGTTCCATATCCCACCCCCCAACGAGTCGGTCAGGGAATGGCCATTGGTCGGTGACGAGGTATATCTTGTCTGGGATTCGGCATCCAATAACCTTGGAGCGTTCCTGAAAAAGAACAACGACCAGGTAGTCAGTGTCGCGACGCGCGTTGTTGCCGGCGTAGCCGGCATCGGGCTGTCTATCCTGCAACTGATTGCAGCGACCATCATCGCCGCGGCCTTATTGGCCAATGACACCACCGTCATCGCTGCGATCAACAGGCTTTTCAGAAGGCTGGCCGGTGAAAGGGGTGATGAACTGCTGGACTTGACCGCGGCCACCATTCGCTCAATTACCGTGGGCGTTCTCGGCATTGCCTTTATCCAGGCTATCTTGGGCGGTGTGGGCATGTTGGCCGCTGGCGTGCCTGCTGCTGGCGTCTGGGCGCTTTTCATACTGATTCTGGCGATCGCGCAATTGCCCCCGTTGCTGGTATTACTGCCTGCGATCATTTACGTGTTTTCCACCGGCGACAGCACCGCCACCGCAATCGTGTTCACGATCTGGAGTTTGCTGGTTTCCTTCAGTGACGCCGCACTCAAGCCCCTGCTGCTGGGCCGTGGCGTCGAAGCGCCAATGCTGGTCATACTGTTGGGTGCAATCGGTGGAATGATCCATTCCGGCATCGTCGGTCTATTCCTGGGTGCAGTGATTCTCGCGCTTGGTTACAAGCTGTTCGTGGCCTGGCTGACATCGGGTGAGGCAGGTGTAAAGGGTGATCCAGCGCAAGGTGAGGTCAGGTAATAGCCCTGTGCTGTGCCTCAACAGGGCACTTGGGCACGCCAATCACTCTATACTGCTACCATCATGAACAAATACGCCTGCTTGAGCGCGTGCCTGACGCTGCTATTATCAGCCTTTCCCAGCCTGTGCGGAGCCAGTGAGGAAACCGTGAAAAGCAATGTCAGCTACAGCAGTGTCACGGCTTTGAGTTTCAACCAGGCCAAGGCAAAACTGGTGTATGGCGCTGACAATCCCGC
>Ga0105096_10001056_pt1 | contig 10863 bp, 8 predicted proteins | sample PPLLak3cmMay2015_FD_87036 | JGI IMG/M metagenome (GOLD analysis project Ga0105096, IMG submission 87036) | Freshwater sediment microbial communities from Prairie Pothole Lake near Jamestown, North Dakota, USA - PPLs Lake P7 Core (1) Depth... | ecosystem: Environmental > Aquatic > Freshwater >...
AAATATGCGTAGCCGCTATTATACGCGATTGTTTTGCCCGAGTGACAGTCTCCGCTGCGCTGCCGTATTGATCCGTTTTACGGAATCTGACTTCGATAATAACCAATGTTTGATGATCAGTCATAATTAAATCGAGTTCACCTTGTTTGCAGCGGTAGTTCCGGCAAACTGGCGAAAGTCCCTTATTAATGAGAAATTTATGTGCTTGCTCTTCCGCGCTTTCACCACGGATCAAGTGAGCAGCTTTGGCTTTGAGTTCAGTAAATAGCATTGCTAACTCCTGGTTTGTATTCATTCTGGAAACAATGAATTAGCAAGATACTGATATAATTTGCTATTTTCTCGGCCAAGTACTGTTCATAATCATGGCGGTTCATGGTTTTATGTTGTAGGGGTTAAGTGAATGAGAGTATCGAATGTTAACTGAATTTGGCAAATTATACGTTGTTGCTACTCCAATAGGTAATTTAGCCGACATAAGTTACAGGGCAGTTGAAGTATTAAAACAGGTTGATTTGATTGCAGCTGAGGATACCCGCCATGTAAAAATGTTGCTGCAGCACTATGGCATTACCAATAAGCTGGTTTCATTGCACCAGCATAACGAGGATAAAGCATCGCCTGTATTGCTGGAAAAGTTACGTGCAGGGCAATCCATTGCGCTGGTCTCGGATGCAGGAACGCCGTTGCTAAGTGATCCGGGTATGCCGCTGGTAAAAATGGTGAAGGATGCCGGTCTTGATGTTGTACCCATACCGGGGGCTTGCGCGTTGATTGTAGCATTGTCGGCCGCGGGATTGCCGGTTAGTCAGTTTTCATTTGAAGGCTTTTTGCCCAGAACATCGTCGGCGCGTAAAGTTTTTTTTAATGAAAAAGTCATGTCTCCAAAAACTTGGGTTTTTTATGAGTCCTGTCATCGAATTCTGGCTTCATTACAAGACATGGCGGAGATATTACCTTTAGATCGTCAGATTGTAATTGCAAGGGAATTGACCAAGCTCCATGAAACCATTGTGAAAACCAGTTTGGGGAAAGCCCTGGAATTGGTGGGGCAAAATGACAATATGAGAAAAGGTGAACTTGTTGTTATTGTGGATGGGGCTGCTGAGAATAAAAACGAGCATATCATTACCGCTGAGCAGGAAAAATTACTCCAGGTGTTATTGCGACAGTGTTCTATTAAGACTGCTGTTGCAATGGCTGTAGAAATCACAGGGGTTAGAAAGAAGTTGTTATACCAGGCTGCGTTGGCAATGGATAAGAAAAAAGACGCTTAGTTCTGTTGTTATCGTTTGCTGGGTTGCTGTTGGCACGATGAATGCTGTATAATTTTGAGGTGAAAGAGTCGGCTGGGCAGTCGCTGTTTTATCGTCAAGATAAAATGGAGGAAAGTCCGGGCTCCATTGGGCAGGGTGCCAGGTAACGCCTGGGAGGCGCGAGCCTACGGAAAGTGCCGCAGAAAATATACCGCCTGTCACTTATGGCAGGTAAGGGTGAAAAGGTGCGGTAAGAGCGCACCGCGCAACTGGTAACAGAAGTGGCATGGTAAACCCCACCCGGAGCAAGATCAAATAGAGGAGCAGACGCGTGGCCCGCGCGGTTCCTGGGTAGATTGCTTGAGCTGCAGGGTGACTTGCAGCCTAGATGAATGGCTGTTCTCGACAGAACCCGGCTTACAGGCTGGCTCTTTCTTTATTTATTTGTTGTGTATGAGTGAGCTGTCAGGTTCATTTTTGTTGCTTAATTTTCAGAATGTGTGTTGAACTTCTAATTCAAAATTTGCCGGTTAATTTGTGCGGCAAAATCCCTCCTCGTTGTTCTATCTTGCATTAAAAAAGCTGATGTTTTTCGCAGGGTTATACTTAAAGTATTGCCTTAATAATATCAATTAACCATATGATAAAACATAGAATTTATTTTGCTATGTTTTGTGTGGTTTGCTCTCTTTTGGAGAGTGATGTAAGTCATTGTCAAAAAAGAAAGAGTTTAAATGAAATCATCCTTGACTAAGAACTGTTTGGAATCTATAGTAAATAAAAGTGGTAAAAAAGTGGTGAAAAGTGGTTTTTTTTAGAATTATTTGGGGTGGGATTTGTTACGAGGAATCAGTTCAGTCAATTTAGACGATAAGGGACGTCTTGCAATTCCAACTCGTTACCGGGAAGAATTACAAGATTGTTGCGAGCGTCAAATGGTTGTAACGGTTGCTGTAGACGAACGATGCGTTGGAGAAAACGGTTGTTTATGGCTCTATCCACTGCCTGAATGGGAAAAACTTGAACAAACGATCAGTAAATTACCTACTTTAAATAAAATGGCCGGCAAGTTAAGGCGCTTTGTTATCGGTAATGCATCTGAATGCGAAATGGATGGACAGGGTCGGTTGCTACTACCGGAAAAGCTCAGGAAATTTGCCAGTATGGATAAAAAAATTGTCCTGGTCGGTCAACTTAACAAGTTTGAAATCTGGAATGAAGATGCCTGGACAGCCAAAGAGAAACAATGGTTGGATGGCGATGATAATGAAGATCTGGAAGAGCTAGGGTCTTTATCTTTTTAATACGGGAGATTTGTTAGTGGAACATTTACCCGTTATGTATGCAGAAGTCCTGCAGCAATTGGCGATTAAACAAGACGGTATCTATCTCGATTGTACATTTGGACGTGGCGGACATAGTCAGGGTATTTTGAATCTGCTGGGTCCAGGCGGACAATTGCTGGCTGTTGATCGTGATTCTGATGCTATTAATTCAGATTATGCACAAGTTATGCTTACGGACCAGCGGTTCAAACTAAAGCATAGCTGTTTTTCTGAGCTGGAAAGTATAGTTAAAAATGCAAGTCTGGCAGGAAAAATCGATGGTATTTTGCTGGACTTGGGGGTGTCTTCACCTCAGCTCGACAATCCCGAAAGAGGCTTCAGCTTTTTGCGGGATGGCCCGCTGGATATGCGCATGGATGGCAATGCCGGTGTTTCGGCTGAACAGTGGCTAGCTAGTGTCGATGAGAAAGATCTGGTTAAGGTTTTATTTGACTATGGTGAGGAAAGATTTGCGCGACGCATAGCTCGAGCGATAGTAGAAAAAAGGGCGCAGTCGCCTATTAAAACGACCAGGCAACTAACGGAACTAATTGAAGATGCAGTACCAGTAAGGGAGAAACATAAGCACCCTGCAACACGTACGTTTCAAGCAATCCGTATTGAGATTAATAGAGAGCTGGATGAATTAAAGGCAGTTTTGCAGCAGTCCGCCCGAGTCTTGAGGCAGGGAGGACGTTTGGTAGTGATTTCTTTTCATTCCCTGGAGGACAGAATTGTAAAGCGCTTTATTAGGGATGAGTCCGGCGCTAAGTATAATCCGGGCAGATTGCCCATTAAGGAAGTTGATATCGCAAAAGGCGTTTTAAAGGCAAGGGGTAAAGCGTTGAAAGCAGGTAAGCAGGAAATCAGTCAAAATCCAAGGTCCAGAAGTGCGATTATGCGAGTCGCTGAGAGAGTTTAAATGGTTACAAATCGGCTTTTGAGTGTGGTGGGCACAGTACTGCTATTATCCGCTTTAGCGGTGATTTATAGCAAATACTATTCCCGTTTGATCTTTATTGAGATACAAAAACAGGAAAGAGCACTGGATCAGTATGAAGTCGAATGGGGGCAGATGCAATTGGAGCTGACAATGTTGGCGGAACAGAATCGAGTAGAGCTAGTGGCACGGGAGCAATTGAAATTGGTCATGCCGTTACGAGAAAAAATTATTTATATAAAACCGTAAATGTTAGATTTTCGAGTTAGAAGTACGCCAAAACGACCAACAGGTGATTTTTCTGCCAGAAGAAAATTCCTGGTTGTTTTTATGATGGTTTGCATGTTGGTATTGACAGGTCGCGCGATTGACTTACAAGTCTTGAGTAAACAGTTTCTCAAGCATGAGGGTGATATGAGGCAGGTCGATGATGTGTCCGTTTCAGCATACAGGGGCATGATCAAAGATAGAAATGGTGATCCTCTGGCGATTAGTTCCCCTGTTGAGTCTATTTGGATAAATCCGCGTGAGCTTAAATTTGCGAAAGACGACCAGATCAAGCATATGGAAAAGTTGTTGAATTTGCCGGCGGGGAAAGTAACCGAATTGATTAAGGAAGATTCACATAGGCAGTTTGTTTATATAGCGCGCAGGGTTAATCCGCAGCTTGGCGATCAAGTGAAAGAATTGAAGCTTAAAGGCGTTTATTTTGAACGCGAATTCAAGCGTTTTTACCCTACAGGTGGAGTTTCCGCTCATATAGTTGGCTTTACCAATGTTGATGATATCGGGCAAGAGGGAATGGAGTCTGGTTATGAAAATTTATTGAAAGGAATTTCAGGCAGTAAACGGGTCATAAGGGATGGACAGCGTCGAATTATAGAAGATATAGAAAATATTAAAGAGCCTGTTTCAGGAAAGAATCTTGATCTAAGTATTGATCAGCGTATTCAATATCTGGCGTATAAAGAATTGCAGTTGGCGGTCAGTGCTAACAAGGCCAAATCAGGGGCATTGGTAGTATTGGATGCAAAAAACGGGGAAATCCTGGCGGCAGTTAACCAGCCCTCTTTTAATCCGAATACCCGAAGTAGCTTGAAAGAAAGTTTGTACAGGAACAGAGCGCTTACCGATGTGTTTGAACCGGGATCAACAGTTAAGCCCTTTGTCGTTGCAGCGGCTTTAGAGGGTGGTTATGTAAGTCCTAATGCCACTTTTGCAACGCATGGAACGTATCAAATCGGACGCAATACAGTTAAAGATGTACATAATTACGGCACCCTGGATTTAACGCATGTAATAAAAAAATCCAGTAATGTCGGTGTTAGCATGATGGCATTGAAAATGCCTCCGAAATATTTTTGGGGAGTTTATCACCGGCTTGGTTTTGGTATTTCAGCAGGCTCGGGTTTTCCAGGTGAAGCCAGTGGCACTTTGATGGACTATAAAAGGTGGCATGATTTCGACCGGGCAATTCTGTCATTCGGCTATGGTTTGAGTAGTTCTGCGTTGCAACTTGCAAGAGCATATACGGCTTTGGCGGATGACGGTATTTTGCATTCAGTGAGCTTGCTGAAACGTGAAGAAGATGATGATGCTGTTCGGGTATTTTCAGCTAAGACGGCTAAAAGTGTCAGGAAAATGATGGAAACCGTGCTCATGAAGGATGGCACCGCTTATGAAGCCAGGGTTGACGGCTACACTGCCGCAGGTAAAACAGGGACAGTAAAAAAGGCTTCAGGTTCCAGGGGATATACCGAGAAGAATTATTTTGCAGTTTTTGCCGGAATGGCACCTGCCAGTGATCCACGGTTGATTATTGTCGTCATGATTGATGAACCTTCTGCGGGTCAGTATTACGGCGGACTGGTTTCTGCTCCGGTATTTTCCAAGGTGATGGCGGGAGCCTTGAGAATACTGGAAGTTGCACCTGATCAGGAAGAAACGATGCCCATTTTGTTAACTCAGAAAAGCCAGTAGCAATGCTCATGAGGCTGAAAGAGCTATTAGAAGGATTTGTTTCATTTACAAACTTAAGTTTGGGAGAAGCTGAGGATAGGCAAATTACGGGTCTGGCTTTGGACAGTCGGGAGGTTGTTGAGGGAAATGTATTTATTGCCTTGGCGGGTGCCAAGCAACATGGCCTAGCTCACGTTGCACAGGCTGTTGATAAGGGGGCTTGTGTCGTTGTTTTCGATCCCGCAGGGGGGCGCAAGCAGCCGGTCGAGCAGATCAATAATGTGCCGATGATTGCTGTGGAAGATCTGGGCCCGAAGCTCGGTGATATAGCAGCCCGATTTTATGGCGATCCATCAGGATTTATGGATGTTATTGGCATCACAGGGACTAATGGCAAAACCTCTTGCAGTCATTTTTTAAGCCAGATGTTGGATGATTGCGGAATAGTCGGCACTCTTGGATGGGGTGAGTGGGGCAAACTTAGTAAAACACTTAATACCACCCCTGATGCCCTGGAGACTCAAAGAGTACTGGCTGAATTACTAAAAGATAAAAAAAAAATAGTAGCGATGGAGGTTTCATCGCATGGCTTGGAGCAGGGCAGGGTTAATGGCGTTACTTTTAAAGGCGCTGTTTTTACCAATATTAGTCGCGATCATTTGGATTATCACGGAACTATGGAGGCCTACCTGCAGGCTAAATTAGCGTTACTAAACAAGCCAGGATTAGCTTTTGCAGTAGTCAATCTCGATGATTTTTATAGCGACCGGATTATTGCCGCGGTACCCGAAACTGTTGTTTTGTGGGGCATCAGTGTTCAGGGAAAAACCTTGGCTTCATGCGAATGCATCCGTGCAGAAAATATTTTGCATAAAGTGGATGGCATTGAATTTGATGTGTGTTGGCGGGGCAATAGTCTGCGGGTAAACGTACCGCTTTATGGTGACTTTAATAGTGAGAATGTCTTAACCGTTCTGGCTGTGATGTTGGCCATGGGTGTTTCAATGCCTGAGGCGGTTAAAAAACTTAAGCTTATAAAGCCGGTTGCGGGACGTATGGAACGTTTTGGCGGAGATGGGCAGCCACTGATTTTTGTAGATTATGCCCATACCCCCGATGCTCTGGATAAGGTTTTATCCAGCTTGAGAAAACACTGCGGGCAGGACCTATGGGTGGTTTTCGGCTGTGGTGGTAACCGGGACAAGGGCAAGCGTCCAGAAATGGGGCGTATTGCAGAGCAGTGGGCGGATCACGTGATTATTACTGATGACAACCCGCGTTTTGAAAATGGACAGGATATAGTTAAAGATATTTTGGCTGGCTGTAGAGACGTAATTGATCGCGAATCTGTTAGTAAGATAGAAGTGATTCAAAACAGGGAACAGGCAATACAAAATGTGATAGCGAGAGCCGCTGAAAAGGATTGCATTGTGGTTGCGGGTAAAGGCCATGAAGACTACCAGGAAAGTAATGGAGTGCAAATAGCATTCAGTGATAGCCAGGTTGTGATTGATGCATTAAAAATGAGAGTCGGATAACAATGAAAATGATGCTGAGTGACTGTGCCGAAGCTGTGCAAGGAAAGCTCATCGGCGAAGATGTGGTTATCAATTCCGTCAGCATAGACACACGGGCAATTAAACCAGGTCAACTTTATATTGCAATTAAAGGGCACAACTTTGATGGTAATGAGTTTGTTGATCAAGCTGAAGAGGCAGGAGCAATTGCGGCTATCGTGCATAAAGGTGTTAAATCAACCTTATCGCATATTATTGTTGATGATACGCGGTTAGCATTAGCTGAGCTGGCCGGGGCATGGCGGCGTTTTCTCTGCGAACGTGGGAGCGACAAACTTTCGATTGTCGGAGTTACCGGTAGCAACGGCAAGACAACCGTAAAAGAAATGGTCGCTGCAATACTGGCTGTCAATGCCCCTGTCTTGTTTACTCAAGGTAATTTGAATAATGACATTGGCGTCCCCTTGACGTTACTCAGCCTGAATGAACAGCATCGCTATGCAGTGATTGAAATGGGCGCAAATCATGCAGGGGAAATTGCTTATACCAGCATATACGCACAAGCTGATGTGGTGATTATTACCAATGCAGGAGCGGCGCATATAGAGGGTTTCGGCAGTCTTGAAGGTGTTGCCAAAGCTAAAGGTGAAATCATTGAGACGCTTAAAAATGACGGTATTGCAGTCATTAATCATGATGATGGCTATTTCGACTATTGGAAATCAGTCGCAGGAAATAGACGCGTTCTGACATTTGGGTTGAATGACAGTGCTGATATAACGGCTAAAGCAATTAAAACAGAAATTCGCAATAACGTGTTTGTTACCTCATTTGAGCTAGTTACAGCGCAGGGTAAAGTTGACATTATTTTAAAACTGGCAGGTCGGCATAATGTTGTTAATGCCTTGGCTGCCACTGCTGCAAGTTTGGCTTTGGGTATAGACCTGAAGCAGATTAAACAAGGACTGGAAGGTGTAAAACCGGTAACTGGCCGGTTGCAACCCCTGGTTAGTCGTTTGGGAAATATCATCATTGATGATACCTATAACGCAAATTCGGCCTCTCTGAAAGCCGGACTTGATGTTCTGTCTAATTTTAAAGGTAAGCCATGGCTGGTATTAGGGGCATTCGGTGAATTGGGTCCTGATAGCCCGAAAATGCATGAAGAAATGGGTGCGCTTATTAAAGCCAGCGGAGTTGTAAGATTGTTAGCTGTAGGTGCAGATAGCCAAAATACTGTACGAGCCTTTGGCAAAGGAGCGACTTTTTTTGAAAAACAACAAGATTTGATTGATGTGCTAAAGCAAGAACTGAAAGGAGATGAAACGATTTTGATTAAAGGTTCACGAGCGCAGCGCATGGAAAATGTAGCGGCAGCTTTGGTTGATAATTTCAGGAATTAAAAATGTTACTTTACTTGGCAGATTATTTAATGACCTTTGATGGCGGATTCAGGGTGTTTCATTACCTGACCTTTCGCGCCATTCTGGGTGCATTAACATCCTTGATGATTGCTTTCATTATTGGGCCGGTAATGATCAGGAAATTAAGCCGTAGAAAGATCGGGCAAAGCATTCGTGAATTAGGTCCACAATCCCATTATGAAAAAGCGGGCACTCCTACGATGGGTGGAACTTTAATACTGGTAGCAATCGCATTGAGTACTTTGTTATGGGCTGATCTTGGAAATAGATATATTTGGGTTATTTTGCTGGTAACCATGGGTTATGGCGTTATCGGTTTTGTTGATGACTATAGAAAAGTCATTAAAAACAACAGTGATGGATTGTCGGCTAAAGCTAAATATTTCTGGCAATCTGTAATAGGTTTAACGGCCGCTGTTTTCTTGTATAAAACGGCAATTCTACCGGCAGAAACACAATTCATTATCCCCTTTTTTAAGGACTTCATGCTGAATATGGGTTGGATGTATGTGGTTCTGACCTATTTTGTGATCGTTGGAACCAGCAATGCCGTTAACTTGACCGATGGACTGGATGGTTTGGCTATCATGCCTACGGTGATGGTTGCTTCGGGCTTGGGAATTTTTGCCTATCTCTCGGGACATGTGGCTTTTTCAGACTATCTGGCTATTCCTTATCTGCCCAATGCGGGAGAACTCATCGTATTTTGTGCTGCTTTAGTGGGTGCCGGATTAGGGTTTTTATGGTTTAACGCCTATCCCGCGATGGTGTTTATGGGAGATGTCGGCGCGTTGGCATTGGGAGCGGCTTTGGGTGTATTGGCAGTATTGGTCAGGCAAGAAATCGTCTTGATGATTATGGGCGGTGTTTTTGTTATGGAGACGGTATCCGTGATGATCCAGGTTGCTTCTTTTAAGCTGACCGGAAAACGGGTTTTTCGTATGGCTCCGATACATCATCATTTTGAATTGAAAGGATGGCCTGAACCTCGGGTTATTGTGCGTTTCTGGATTATCACCGTTATTCTGGTACTGATCGGATTGGCAACTTTAAAATTGAGATGAGAAAAATGCACAAGGTAAATCAAAGTATTTCTCTGATTTCTGGTTGGCGAGTGATTGTGAGATGAAAATAGATAATGTGGCGATTATAAATTCCTTAAGAAAGAATTTCGCATTGGATCCACAAAACTCCAAGGTTTTGGTGGTAGGGCTTGGCAATACAGGTCTTTCGGTTGCGCATTACTTACAAAAACTCGGGTTTAACTTTGCCATCACCGATAGTCGTGATAAACCGCCGTTAATAGATGAATTTTTTCAAGTGATGCCGGATACGCCTGTTTTTACAGGCGGATTTGATGAGGCGGCTTTTAAAGTGGCAACACATTTGATTGTCAGTCCAGGTGTATCGCTAACTGAAAAGTCGATCGTCAAAGCCATCGCTAATGGCTCGAAGATAGTAAGTGATATTGATTTGTTCGCATGTTCCGTTGATGCACCGATCATTGCCATTACTGGTTCAAATGGTAAAAGCACGGTTACAACCATGCTAGGTGAAATGGCAAAATGCGCCGGAAAAAAGGCGGGTGTAGGTGGTAATCTTGGTACACCGGCATTGGATTTACTGGAGCAGGCGGCAGAATTGTATGTATTGGAGCTTTCAAGTTTTCAGCTTGAACGAACCAGTGTTTTGAATGCTGCTGCTGCAACAGTGCTTAATGTCTCTGCTGATCATCTAGATAGACATGCGGATATAGCCAAATACGCACAGGAAAAGCAGAACGTTTTTAGTGGTAATGGTGTCATGGTTATCAATGTCGATGACCCTATTGTTGATGCGATGCAGGAAGAAGATAGGCGTATATTGACATTTTCAATTAAAAAGGATGCTGATTTCTATATCGCTAACAAGGGGGATGTTGAGTACCTGATGCACAATAAACAATGTCTGATGCCATTAGCTGAATTACCGCTTGAAGGTAGACACAATGCAGCCAATGCATTGGCTGCATTAGCATTAGGAGTGTCTATAGATTTAGATGAGCATGCTATGTGTAATGCTTTGAAAACATTTAAAGGATTGGATCACCGAATGCAGCGTGTCGCGGAAATACGCGGTGTCACCTGGGTAAACGATTCAAAGGCGACCAATATTGGTGCCTGTGTTGCAGCGTTACAAGGCTATGAACGCAAAGTTATTCTGATTGCAGGCGGGGATGCAAAGGGGGCCGATATGAAGGAATTGACACCCGCAATTAAAGAAAAAGCAAAAAGTGTGATTTTAATGGGCAAGGATGCCGGATTGATAAAACAGGCACTGAATAATTGTGTTCCCGTTTATGCCGCCGAAAACATGGCACAAGCTGTTCAAATTTCTGCCAGTCTTGCGAGGGTCGGTGACAGTGTATTGCTGTCTCCCGCCTGTGCCAGTCTTGATCAATAT
>Ga0105096_10001058_pt1 | contig 10860 bp, 5 predicted proteins | sample PPLLak3cmMay2015_FD_87036 | JGI IMG/M metagenome (GOLD analysis project Ga0105096, IMG submission 87036) | Freshwater sediment microbial communities from Prairie Pothole Lake near Jamestown, North Dakota, USA - PPLs Lake P7 Core (1) Depth... | ecosystem: Environmental > Aquatic > Freshwater >...
ATCCCGATGGGGTCAACTTCAGCGTCTACGCGCGCCGAGCCGCCGGCATCGACCTGCTGCTCTTCGACCGTCTGGACGCGGGCCGGCCGGATCGCGTCATCTCCCTGGACGCCCGCATTAACCGCACCTACGACTACTGGCACGTCTTCGTGCCGGGCATCGGACCGGGCCAGCCCTACGCCTATCGCGCCCACGGGCAGTGGCGGCCTGAAGCGGGCCTGCGCTTCGATGGTCAGAAGGTGCTGCTAGACCCCTATGGCCGCGGCGTAGCCATGCCCAAAGGCTGCGGCCGCGACGCAGCCATCAACCCCGGCGACAACGTGGCCACGGCCATGAAAAGCGTGGTGATCGACCCGCGCGCCTATGACTGGGAGGACGACCGGCCGCTGCGCCGCCCCTACGCCGAGACCATCATCTACGAGATGCACGTGCGCGGCTTCACCCGCCATGCCAGTTCAGGTGTAGCGCCGGAGCTGCGCGGCACGTATGCCGGCTTGGTCGAGAAGATCCCCTACCTGCAAGCGCTGGGCATCACAGCCGTCGAACTGCTGCCGGTCTTTCAGTTCGACCCGTGCGACGCGCCGCGCGGCCGCGTCAACTATTGGGGCTACAGCCCGATTTCCTTCTTTGCCCCTCATCTTCAGTACAGCGTCAGCAGCGACCCGATCCAAGCCATCGAGGAGTTCCGAGCCATGGTCAAGGCGCTGCACCGGGCCGGCATCGAGGTGATTCTGGACGTGGTCTACAACCACACGGCCGAAGGCAGCCACATCGGGCCGACCTTCAGCTATCGCGGGCTGGCCAACGACGACTACTACATCCTGGAGAGCAACCCGGCCCTCTATAAGAACTACAGCGGCACTGGCAACACCCTCAACGGCAACAACACCGTCGTGCGGCGCATGATCCTGGACAGCCTGCGCTACTGGGTGCGCGAGATGCATGTGGACGGCTTCCGCTTCGATTTAGCCTCGATTCTTTCGCGCGACGAGCACGGCGTGCCCATGCTCAACCCGCCGATCCTGTGGGACATCGAGAAGGACCCTGTGCTGGCCGGCACCAAGCTGATTGCCGAAGCCTGGGACGCGGGCGGGCTGTACCAGGTAGGCAGTTTTGTCGGCGACCACTGGAAGGAGTGGAACGGCCGCTTCCGCGACGACGTGCGCTCCTTCGTCAAGAGCGATCCCGGCATGACCGAGGCCGTGGCCAGCCGCTTTTTTGCCAGCCCTGACATCTACGGCCATCGCCAGCGCGAGCCGGAGCAGACCATCAACTTCGTCACCTGCCACGATGGCTTCACCCTCAACGACCTGGTGTCTTACAACCGCAAGCACAACCTGGCCAACGGCGAGCAGAATCGCGACGGCGAGAACTACAACCTGAGCTGGAACTGCGGCTATGAAGGCCCCACCGACGATCCCGCCATCGAACGGCTGCGCCGGCGCCAAATCAAGAACTTGCTGACCATCACTCTGTTGGCGTTGGGAGTGCCCATGCTGTCGATGGGCGACGAGGTGCGACGCACGCAGCTCGGCAACAACAACGCCTACTGCCAGGACAACGAGGTCAGTTGGTTCGACTGGACTCGGCTGGAGACGCACGGCGACATCCTGCGCTTCGTGCGGCAGCTCACCCGGCTGCGCCTGCACCTGGATGCTGTGGTGGAGGGGCCGCACCACCTGAACCTGTGGCAACTGCTGCACAGCACCAGGGTCCAATGGCATGGCGTCAAGCTCAACCAGCCCGATACCTCCTACACATCGCACAGCCTGGCGTTGACGGCCTGGGGGCGCTGGGCCGTGTTTCACCTGATCTTCAACGCCTATTGGGAGCCGTTGACCTTCGAAGTGCCCGCGCTGCCGCCGGTGGCGCACAGCGACTGGCGGCGCATCATCGACACCTCGCTGGACTCGCCGCTGGACTTCTGCGAGTTCCCCGATGCGCCTGTGCTGTCAGCCCCGTTCTACCGGGCCGAGGCGCGCTCGGTGGTGGTGCTGGCTTGCCGGCGGTTGGACAACGGGGATTGAGGCCATGACCAGCACCTATTCGATGCCTCCTTCGCTTGCCGGCCGGCCTGAGGTTCGCCTCAAGCCGGTGACCGGCCTCGCACCCGACGCGTGGCAGCCCGATCTGGCAGCGTATCAGCTCAAGCTGATGGCCTACCACCTGCAACTGGTGGCCGGCTTCGACGAGCTGCTGGCGCTGGAGGCCATTGACTTCGAGCCCTTCGACTACCAGGTGCGCGCGGCGCGCACGGCGCTGCGCCGTTTTCGCGGCCGTGGCCTGCTGGCTGATGAGGTGGGGCTGGGCAAGACCATCGAGGCCGGCCTGGTGCTCAAGGAGTATCTGCTGCGCCAGATGGTGGCGCGCGTGCTGATCCTGACCCCGCCCGGCCTGGCGGAGCAGTGGCAGGAGGAGCTGGCCGTCAAGTTCAACCTGCCCGACTTCGTCACCAGCAACGCGCCGGAGTTCCGCAGCCTGGGCACGCAAGCTTGGGCGCGCTACCCACGGGTCATCGCCTCGCTGGCCACAGCCCGCCGCGCCGACCATGCCCAGGCCATCACCGCACTTGAGTACGACCTGGTGATCGTCGACGAGGCGCACCACCTCAAGAACCGCAGTTCGGCCTCGTGGCAACTGGTCAACGCCTTGCAGAAGAAGTACATCCTGCTGCTGACGGCTACCCCGGTGCAGAACCGGCTGTCCGAGCTCTACAACTTGGTGACTGTGCTCAAGCCGGGCCAGCTCAAGAGCCCCAAGGAGTTCAGCCAGCAGTTCGTGGTGCGCGGCGACCCGCGGCTGCCCAAGAACCGCGCCCTGTTGCGCGAGTTGCTGGGCGACGTGATGGTGCGCCACTCGCGCGGCCAGATCAGCCTGAAGCTGCCCCCGCGCCGCGCCCACACCATCCGCCTGCGCTTTCATCCCGACGAGCAGGCGCTTTACGACGGTATCAGCGCGCTGGCCCGCCAGATGATGGAGGAAGGGATCAGCGGCGCGCAGCGCTTCGGCCTGCTGACCCTGCTGCGTGAGGCAGGCAGCAGCGCGGCGGCGACAGTGTCGACCCTGCAGTCGCTGGCGCAGGTGGCCGGCCTGGCGCCCTACCGATCTGTGCTACTGAGCCTGGCGGAACAGGCCGCGGCTGTGACAGAGTCGGCCAAGGCTGGCGCGCTGGTCAAGCTGTTGAAGGCCCAGGCAGCGGGCGGCCAGGGGGACAAGGTACTGGTCTTCACCCAGTTCCGCGCCACCCAGGAGATGCTGGCCCAGCGGCTGCGCCAGGAGGACATCGCCTTCGTGCTTTACCACGGCAGCCTCAGCACAGCCCAGAAGGACGCGGCCATACGCGACTTCCAGGCCGACCAGCCGGTGCTGCTGTCCACAGAGGCGGCCGGCGAGGGGCGCAACTTGCAGTTCTGCCGCGCTATGGTCAACTTCGATCTGCCTTGGAACCCCATGCGCATCGAGCAGCGGGTGGGCCGCATCCACCGCGTCGGCCAGGACCGCCCCGTGGATATCTTCAACCTGGCGGCCGAGGGCGCCATCGAAGACTACGTGCTGGAAATCCTGGACCGCAAGCTGAACATGTTCGAGCTGGTGATCGGCGAGGTGGACATGATTCTGGGCCAGATGGGGGACGAGCGCGACTTCGAGGAGATCGTGCTGGACATCTGGGCCCAGGCGCGGTCGAGTGAGGAGTTGAGCATGGGCATGGCCGGGCTGGGCGACGAGTTGGTCAAGGCTCGGGCGGCCTACCAGCACACCCAGGAATACGATGAAGCCCTGTTTGGGGAGGACTTCGACGCCCAATGACCCAGCCTGATGCCAGCGAGCAGTTCGATCTGTCCCACTTTGTGCTGGGCTATTTGGAGCACGCGGGCGGAATGGTCGCGCCGCCGGCCTATGGCGTGCACGAGGCGCTGCTGCCAGACGAGTTGGCCCAGCAGTTGCAGGTCGACTCCTACTTGCTTCTGGCCTTCGGCGTCGAGGCCGAGGCCGGCGCGCTGCGGCTGTCGGTCAACCATCCCCTGGTGGAGGCCATGGCCGAGGAGGCGGCGCAGCAGCCCGGCCACGCCCAGGTGGCCATCAACCACGTGCGCCTGGAGAAGCCGGGGCTGTACGACCTGGCGGCTAAGACCTTCAGCTTTGCCAACGCCCGCCTCAGCGCCCAACGCAACGCGGCCGAGCGGGCCGCGCTGCACCACTATCTGCGTTTCAACTTCAAGGCCACCTTGCTCAGCGACGAGAAGCAGGAACAGATCGTCTCCGTGACGCTGGACGTGCAGGCGGGCCATGCTGTGCGGGACCCGGAGCATCTGGCCCGGTTGGTCACCTTCGAGACTGAGACCGCGTTCGATCATCTGCCGCCGGCCCGGCCGCGCTGGCCCGGCGCCGGTGAGGCGCTGGATCCGGCCACCTGGCAAGCGTTGTTGCAACGTGCGCAGGCGGCGGCTGAGGCGGCTCTGCAAGAACGCTTGGCTTCCCAACAGGCCCGCAACCAGCGTTTTCTGGAGCTGGACCTGGCGCGGCTGGAGGACTACTACGACGCGCTGGAGCGGGATATGCGGCGGCGGCTGGAGCGCGCCGATGCAGGCGAAGGGGAGCGGCGTAGCGCGGTCGAGTCCAAGATCGCCGCGCTGCACAGCGAGCGCAGCGCCAAGCTGGCCGACATCCGCGCCCGCTACACGCTGCGGGTCGAGCTGGAGCTGATCAACACCCTGCTGACGATCCAACCCAAGCTGCTGCTGCCGGTGGAGATCAGCAACCGCCGCGCGACGATCACGCGCCAGGCGGTGTGGGACCCGCTGCTGCGCCGGCTGGAGCCGCTGGTGTGCGACGTGTGCGGGGAGCCGGGCGAGGGGCTGCACCTTTGCACGGGCGGCCATCTGGCCCACCGCGCCTGCCTGGCGCCGCAGTGCGTGGAGTGCAACCGCGAGTACTGCCGGTTGTGCGCCGATCAGGTGCTGGCGTGTGTGGTGTGCAGCCGGCCGGTCTGCAAAACCAGCAGCCGGCTCTGCCCCGACTGCGGCCGCATCACATGCAGCGAGCACCTGAAGCTGTGCCATGCGGCTGATGGCAAGCCGGCTGTACGGGCCAAGGCCGAGCAGCCGGCGCCGCCACCCGCTCCGGCCGTGGCGCAACCTCAAGCCGAGGCCAAGACTGCGGCTAAGCCCAAGGCGAAGCCGACCGCCAAGACCGCCAAGCCAAAATCCGGGGCGGGTGTGCGGCCTGCCGCTCCAGCTCAGGCCAAGCCCGCGGTCAAAGCGGTGCGGATCAACGTGGAGTTGGAAGAGAGTTACCCACGGCTGGTAGCTTTCGTCATGCGTTCCACCAACCGGGTGTTGGCTACCCGCACTATCGAGCTGGCTCCCAACGGCATTCGCGTCGAATGCCAGTGCGAAAAGGGAGCCTTATGTACGGCCGACGGCTACATCTTCCGGCCGGCGCCGCTTCATTCGATCCACGAGCAGGTGAAGTCGTTTCTCGACAAGCTCCAACAGGAATACAACCTGCCAGCCAAGCGCGTGCAGTACTTCACCACCCACGCTTCGCAGGTGACCGAGCGCCAGACTCTGATCTTGCCGGCCATCTGGCGCGATCCTCGGCTGTTGAGCGAGGCGGAGCAAGGCTTCGACCAGGAGGCGCAAAGGTGGCGTTGAGCGCAAGGCCAGGTGGAAGAGCGCTGGCGAGCCTTTATGCGTTTCCAGATCGAGCGTAACCGCCGTCTGTACGCCGAGGCTGAGCCGGGCATCGCGCTGTTGCACCGAGATGGCCGCTTTTCCAGGGCTGCCGCTGCCGGTTTGTACGCAGCAATCCTGGACAAGATCGAACAGTAGGACAACGACGTGTTCAGCCAACGGGCTGTGGTGAGCGGCTGGGGCACGGTGGCCCGCCTGCCTGGCCTCTGGTGGCCCAGGCGTGGCTGGCAGAGCCTCGCCTACGCATGACCTCTTAGGGAGAGCGCTTGCCGCGCACCTGCACCCATCAATCGTCGGGCGTTTCTGTTGGCTCCGGTGTCTCCGTCGGTTCAGGCGTGCGCGTGGGACGGGACGTCTCCGTCGGTTCAGGTGTGCGCGTAGGCCGAGGTGTCTCCGTCGGTTCAGGCGTGCGCGTAGGGCGCGGCGTCTCGGTCGGCTGAGGGGTCTCTGTGGGTGCAGCCGTCTCCGTAGGTTGAGGCGTGCGCGTAGGGCGAGACGTCTCCGTCGGTTCAGGCGTGCGCGTAGGACGCGGTGTTTCTGTCGGCTCAGGCGTGCGCGTGGGACGCGGTGTTTCTGTCGGCTCAGGCGTTTCCATATCGTCGTCGTCGGGCCGCCCAGTAGGCTCCACGTCCGCCGTTGGTTGCGAGGTATGTGTCGGACGCGGCGTGGGGCTGGCCGCAGCGCCTGACCCCGCGGCGCTGGCTGGCGTTGCCGTATCCGTGGCGCCGGCGGCCGGCGGCTGGACTGCGCCGGCGATGGGCGGTGTAGCGCTCCGTGCGTCTGTTGGACCGCCCAGCAGCGGCGACACAGCCATGGGATCGTTGTCTGGCGCGGCCGGGCGAGATCCCGGCGCTCCTCCGGTAGCCTCTTGCTGGCGCTGATTGATGCGCTCCAGCAATCGTTCGATCTCACCCCGCTCCGCCGGATCGACGGTCATGGCGCGCCGGATTTGCAGCGCCGGACGGCTGAGCGCCTGCAACACGGCGCTGGATTGATCAGAAGCAGCGGCGGTGCTGACAACCGACAGCAGCGCGTTGAAACTAATCAGCGTGATGGCCACAGCGGGCAAAGCGATCAGAAGAACGGCAGTGCGTCGCGACAGACTCTTCAGTTTCGACATGGGTTACTCTCCTTCGCGCCAAGGACCTAGCTGGTCCGGCTTTGCGTTGACCGGCATCAGGGGGCTGGCTGCTCCTTCAGGGTTGACAGTTGCTGGCGAATTTTGCCTACAAGATCAGCATCGATGGCCAGAAGCTCAGCCTGCTGCAACTGCTGCCGGGCCTCGTCGGGTCTGCCTTGCAGCAGGTAGATCAACCCCAGGTCGTAGTGGACCCAGGCGTCGGCCGGCGCCAATGCCACTGCCCGCTCCAGTGTCAGCGCAGCCAGATCGATCTCATCGCGTCCGGCGTACAATGCGCCCAGGCTGCGATACGCCGGCAACAACCGGGGATCCAGGTCGATCGCCCGGCGATAGGCTGCCACGGCCTCAGCCAGCCGGCCCAGCGCATGCTCGGCTGAAGCCAGGTTGTACACGGCGTCGGCCAATGCGGGGTCCAGGCGGATGCTGGCCTGGTAGGCGGCAATCGCCTCGTCCGTGCGGCTCTGTTGCGCCAGCGCCATGCCCAGCGCGTTGTGCAGAACCGCTTCGCCGGGCGCTAGCTCCAGCGCCGACCGGAAATGCTGTTCGGCCAGGGCAAATTCTCCTGCTTCGTAGGCTGCCAGGCCGACCTGCACCAGCGCATCCGGGTTGGCGCCGGGAATGGGCGTCGCAGGCGCGGTGGCCGTTGGCGTCACCACCAGCGGTGTGCCGATAGCCATCGCGTCCAGGGGCGTCGTCAGCAAGACGCCGAAGGCCAGCACCGTCAGAATGGCAGGCATTCCCAGCAGGGCGGCGACTGCCAGCAAAAACCGGCGGTTGGCGCGCCTGGCCTGGCTGCGGTCGTCCTGGATGGTCATGCGACGGCCTCCAGCCAGGGCGACAGCACAATGGCCGCTGCCGACTCCCGGTCTTGCTGCTCAGCGCCGCCGGACTGCAGGCGCACCAGCCGGGCGTACACGCCATTGCGGCGCATCAACTCTTCGTGGCGTCCCTGTTCCGCCACACTGCCCCGATCCAGCACCACGATCTGGTCGGCGTTGCGGATAGTGGACAGGCGATGGGCAATGATAAACGTCGTGCGTCCGGCCATCAACCGCTCCAGCGCACTCATCACCAGGTCTTCCGACTGGGCATCCAGGGCTGCGGTTGGCTCGTCCAGAACCAGGATGGGCGCATCGCGCAGGAGAGCACGGGCAATGGCGATGCGTTGGCGCTGCCCGCCGGACAGCGTGCTGCCGCGCTCGCCCACCACGGTGTCGTAACCATTGGACATGCGCATGATGAATTCATGGGCATTGGCGGCCACGGCTGCGGCGATGATGTCTTCACTGCTGGCCTCCGGCCGGCCGTAGGCGATGTTATCGCGCACGGAGCGGGCAAAGAGCACCGACTCCTGGGGCACCACGGCGAACTGGCGACGCAGGTCGTCGATGCGAATCTGGCGGGCGTCCACTCCGTCCAGCAGGATGCGGCCGCCGGTGATATTGTAGAAGCGCATCAACAAGCTGGCGATGGTGGATTTGCCGGCGCCGGTGGCGCCCACCAGGGCCACCACCTGGCCATGCTGCGCCTGGAAGGTCACGTTGCGCAGGATCGCCTTGTCGGGCGCGGCGGGATAGGCGAAGCTCACCCCCTGGAAAGCGACGTCGCCCTGGGCGCGTCCCAGCGCCACGGCATCGGGCGCGTCCTGGATGCCCATGTCTGCGTCCAGCACCGTCGCCAGGCGCTCGCCGCTGGCCGCTGCCTTCTGCAGGTTGGCCGTGATCTTGCTGAAGTGGCGCAAGGGGCGGTAGATGTCGCGCAGATAGGCCATGAAGATCAGCAGCTCGCCGATGGTGAACTGGCCGATGAGAACCTGCGACACGCCGTACCAGATCACCGCCGCCGTGCTGGCAGCCTGGACGAAGTCGACCACCGGGCTGAATGATGCCTCCCAGCGAATCGACTGGAGCGCGGACTTGATGCGGTCGCGGCCGCGCGCTTCGAACTCGGCCTGTTGCAGCGGCTCGCGGCCAAAGGCTTTGACCTCGCGAATAGCGCCCAAGGTCTCCAGGGTCAGGTTGGTCATCTCCCCTTCCTGGTCACGGGCAACCTTGGCAGACTCGCGGATCTTCTGGCGAAAGCTGACATACAGGAAGAGCATCAGCGGCACGTAGGCCAGAACGATGACGGAAAAACGCCAGTTGACGAACAGCATCACCGCGGCAAAGCCGATGAACTTGACGGTGTCTACCAGCAACTCTCCCAAGCTGCTCACCAGGGCGTCCATGATGCGCGCAGCGTCGTCGGTGATCCGCTTGAGCACGTCGCCGATGCGACTCTGATCGAAAAACTGCAGGGGCAGGCGCTGCACATGGCGAAACACGTCAGAACGCAAGGCAAACGTCGAGCGCACCTGGATCTGGCCGCTGACATACTCGAAGGCGAAGCTGGTCGCGCCCATGGCCAGGGTGATGCCCAGCATGATCAGGCCCAGCACAGCCGTCAGCACGCGCTGGTCGGTCCCGAACCTGTCCGTGAGCCAGACGCCGAAGGGCGTGGTCATGGGTTGCCCGCCCAGGACGTTGTCCACGATGATCTTCAGCGGCCATGGCGCGATGATGTCCAGGCCCGCCACCGCGAAAATCAGCGCCACGGACAACAGCAGGAGCGGCCAGAAGGCCTTGAGATAGCCCAGATAGCGGGCATCGATGCCCAGCAGCGGCAGCGTCTTGGGCCCGGACTTGCTGCGCGACGTCATGGCTGGCGCTCCAGGCAGGATTCTGCCCGCTCCAGCAGCGGATCGAACGTATGCGCCAGGCCGGGTCGCGGCGCAACGACGTTGAGCAAGCGGAAGAACGTGGCCGCCTCGTACCAGGCCCAACGGCGCAAGAACGCGCTGTCCACGGCCGCATGGCGGGCGTAGGTCGCCATGAATTGCTCGCTCTCCGCCACCAGGGCATCCATGCCAGCCAGCTTGTCCAACCCCAGAAAAGCCAGGTGCGCCGTGAAGTTGGCCACGTCGATGGCAGGGTCCCCCAGCGACAACAGATCGAAGTCGATCAGCGTGAGCTGCGACCGATGAAAGAGCACCTGGCTGTAATAGAAATCGCGATGGACCATCGTCAACGCCTGGGGCGCGGGCAGCCCGTCTGCCCAACGCGCCAGTGCGCTGCGCAGGGCCAGCACGCGGCCGGCCTGGTCCTGCCGCCAGGCCAGAATCGTACTGGTGTAGGCATCCAGGCGGCCGGTTTCGTCGTCCAGCCGGTACGGTTGCAGGGTGACGCCGTGCCCGCAAGAGGCTGGCGGCGGGGCATGGTGCAGCTTGGCCAGCGCCTGTGCGCAGCGGGCGACAGGTTCCAGCAGTGGGCCGGTGGTGGCCAGCTCGTTGAGCGTGACACCGGGCGCACATTCCTGAACCTGCATGCGCATCTCTGGCACGTAGCCCAGCGAGCGCGGCACAAACACCTGGTCGCCGGCGCAGGGGCCAAAGCCATCCTGCCACAGCGCCTGCTGCAAGGCGTGCAGCCGCCCGCCCCGATCGTCGCGAAACACCTTGCCGATCACCCGGCCCGTGGAGCCGGCGTCGGTTCGCCCGTCACGCAGTTGGAGCCCGTAGGCCAGCACGCAGCGCCGGCCTGGCTTGTACTTAAGCACATCGATGGCGTCCACGCTGAGCAGGTCAAGCCTGTCCATCACCCCATCATCCACCAGAACCTCGGAAAGGAACGGCGCAGCCAGGTCGGGCCGCGTGGCCCGGTACAGCCGCTGGCGTAGCTTGGGGTCGATCAGGGGCAAGGTGGGGCCGGACTCGGCGGCCGGCTCAGGCGCGCTGGCGGCGGCGAGGGCCGCGGCCGCCGCTCCCTGGCTGCTCTCGCCCGCCTGGATCCAGCCCAACACCTGCCGGGCATTTCCATCCCAGGTATAGCGCTGCAAGACTTCTGCCGCGCCCTGCCAGGCCAGCTCGCGGGCGCGGGCCGGGTCCCGCAGCAGGTCTTGGATGCACCCCGCCAGCGCGGCCGCGTCGCCGGGCGGATAGAGAAAGCCGGTGACGCCGTGGCGCACGATCTGCGACGGCTGGCCGATGTC
>Ga0105096_10001059_pt1 | contig 10860 bp, 10 predicted proteins | sample PPLLak3cmMay2015_FD_87036 | JGI IMG/M metagenome (GOLD analysis project Ga0105096, IMG submission 87036) | Freshwater sediment microbial communities from Prairie Pothole Lake near Jamestown, North Dakota, USA - PPLs Lake P7 Core (1) Depth... | ecosystem: Environmental > Aquatic > Freshwater >...
TGGCCGCCCAACGCCCAATACTTTGCCTTGGCCCTACAGATGGCGATGCCGCGGCTATTATCCTTGAAGCGCAAGCAGGGGTAACGCATTACTATGCTGATGCGGCTGCCATACGCCAACATCTTGAAAACCTGTACCAAAATTGGGAGCAAAAAACAACCCCCACATTTAATGCAGGGGTTGTAAAATCATTTTCACGCAAGGCGGTTGCCAGCCAATTGGCCGAACTTATTTCTCGGCTTTAACCATTGCTTTTTGGCTGTTTCGCCACTCAAACGCTGCTGCGCCAATTAAAGCGATAAACAGCAAAATGGAGAACGTCAGGTCAATAACTTCACCTTTAAAATAGGTTTCAGGCTCAAATTTGAACACAATTTCATGCTCGCCAACGGGTACTTTTAGCGCGCGCAGCAAATAGTTTACGCGGATGTGCTCTACAGGCTTGCCATCTAAGTAGGCCTGCCAGATTTGGTTGGGTGCGCTGTAAAAAATTTCAGAGAAAACCACCAAATCTTCTTGCCCGCTAATGCTGGCTTTGTACACCATATTTTTTGGGTCGTAACTGGTTAATTCGATGTTATCGCCCTCTTTCATGGTTTGTATGGCGCCTACATAATCGCGGTAGCGCTCATCAATAACCACATCATAATTGGCTTTAAAATCAGTTAGCGCGGCCATTTCTGCATTGGCATCAGCCGCCCAAATAATTTTATCCACCGTCCATGCTTGTCCGCAGGCTTGCATGTTTGGCATGGCTTGTTTGGGGGCACCTTGCTCGCTGCTGGTAAGTATCCATTTTGCGTTTAGCATGTTTAGCACTTCCATATTGCCTTTCTGCAATTGGTTTTCAATGAGGTCTTGATAGCGCATCAGTTTTGCGCCATGGTAACCGCCAATGCTTTTGTGATGGTAGCTGGTGTAGCTATCGCTAGTTAAACCGGCCGTGCTATTAAACACGCGGTAGTGTATGTCAGTGTCCTTCAAAATCATATTGTCTGCATCCGTTGGGGCAAACTGTTTCATGAATTCGCGCTGGCTCACAAATTCGTTTTTGCCGAGTTGGTCTTTATCAAAAAACCATAAATCAGCAACAATTAGCACCCCTAGGGCCAGCAGGGCATATTTAAGTTGAAGTTTTTTCAGGTTATAAAACCAAAGCACGGCAGCGGCAAGCGCGATGTAAACAAAGGATGCAAAAGCGCTGCTGCGGAGGAGGCCTTGGCGGTCTTCAACCAACATGTCAACATCCAAGCCTTGCTTGGCAAGGTTTTCATCGTTCAGGCCTTCAAAACCAAAAATAAACGGACCAACAACCGCGAGGGCGAGCGCTAAACCACCGGCAATGTAAAACGCCATCAGTAATTGCTTTTTAAAGTAAGCGGGACCTTCTTTGCCTTTTAGGAGTTTATCTAACCCTAAAAAGCCGATAAATGGCAGCACAAAAAACAGTACAACCAGCGCCATGCTGGGTACCCTGAATTTGTTGAAGAGCGGCACATAGTCAAACATCACGCGGTTAAAGGCGGCAAAATTTTCGCCCCAGGCTAAAAACAAGGCAAACACCACGGCCGCAATGGCCCAGTTTCGGGTAACACCTTTAATTACAAGCAAGCCAAAAACGAAGAGAAAAAACACAATAGCGCCCACGTAATAGCCTCCATTTACCAAGCTTTGATTGCCCCAATACATAAAACTGCCGCTGTATTGATTTGCGGTTTCTTCCGCTTTTTTGGCACTCATACCTTGGCCTTGAAACGTGCGCTTTAAAAAGTCGTGCGTTTGGGTGCCTTCATAGGTTTGTTTCGCGCCCCCACCCATCAGGTTGGGCACCATCAGGTTAAAACTTTCGCCCACCCCGTAGCTCCACATCATGGCATAATCAAAATCAAGACCGCCTTTACTTTCTTCGTTGGCGGCTAGTTCGCTGCTGCCACCGCGCATGGTTTCTTGGGTATAAGCGTAAGTGCTCCACAAGTTGCCAATGTTTGGGCCGATGGCTAAAATGGCGGCAACGCCAAGCACCGCGCTTTGTTTTAAATACGTGCCGAAGGTTTTGGTGCGCCACGCTTCAATTTTATAGGCACCCATAATGCACAACACTATTATGCCGGTGTAAAAGGTTATCTGAAAGTGACCGGACTTTATACTCAAGCCTAAAAACAGCGCTGTAAGCGCAAAGCCGGCCAGTAATTTATTTCTATAAACGAGTAGTACGCCCATAATGAGCGGTGCCATATAGGCCGCTGTGCGCACTTTGCTGTTGTGCCCGGCTGCAAAGCTGATGATGAAAAACGCGGAAAAACCAAAGGCAATGCTGCCAACTACGGCAAGCCACGGGTTAACCTTAAAACTGAGGAGGAGAAAATAGAAGCCAATCATTAATGCAGCAATAATGTAGATGCTGCTGGTTTTGCCGCCCAAAACAACAATTACCTTTTGAACTTGCGTAAGCCAGTTGTTGGGGTATTCTGTACTGATTTGAAATGCCGGCATGCCGCTAAACATGGCGTTGGTCCAAAGCGGTTCGTCATTGTTGGCCGCGCGGTAGTCTACAATTTCTTTGCCCTTGGCAATACCCATTATAATATCATCTTGGGTAATAACCTTGCCCGTAAGCACCGGGAAGAAGTAGATATAATTAACCACCAGCAATGCAATTACCGGCAAAATCCAAAGTTTCAGGTGTTTTTGAAAGAGCTCTTTCATGATGTTTGGGTAACAAAAAATTAAGTGGCAAGGTTAAGAAAAATGTGGTGTCAGACTTCGATGTAGCTTTTACGAAATCGCGAGATTAAAGAATAGAAATGAGATACGAATAAAACCGCCATGCTTTAAAAAATTACTTTCGCACCGAGATGCAAAAACAGGGCATATACCCCAATTTAATAATCTGCGGAGCGCCAAAATGCGGTACAAGCAGCCTGTATTTTTGGTTGGCTGCACACCCCGAAGTAGGTGCCAGTAAAGCCAAAGAAACCTTCTTTTTTGCGGATGATGTAAACCGATTTAACCAGGGGTGCAATTACATCCAAAATGGCATGGGAGCCTACGCGGCCCACTTTACGCACATTGCAGATAAACCTATTCGGTTTGAAGCAACCGCACCGTATATATATTTTGCCAATGCCATAAAAGGCATTTCTGAACTTAAGGATCCGCCAAAACTACTTTTCATTTTGCGCGAACCGGCCGCCCGATTGCACAGCCAGTATCAGTTTGAGCGCTACCGCACGCATCGCGTAGATTGCTCATTTGAAGCGTATTTAAAAGAGCCCGGCCTTTTGGCACATGGTAATTATGCCGATTACCTTCAAAGATGGTTTTCTGTTTTTCCGGCTGAACGAATTAAACTCGTGCAGTTTGAAAAAATGATGGCCAATCCGGGCCAAGGAATGGCTGAGATTGCAAAATGGTTGCGCATTGATGCTGAATTTTATTCGCAATTTAACTTTGACCAGCGCAACGAAACGGTGAAAATTAAAAGCAAGGGCTTGCATCAGTGGGGCTTAAAGCTACAGCCGCTAATTCCTCACGCCCTGCAAAAAGCGCTATTGCCCATTTACTTGAAGCTGAATGCAGGTGCGCGACCAAAAGCTGAGACTGCAGAAATTGAAATTAAAAAAGAACTCAAAAAACAATATTCAACCGCTAACTCGGCTTTAAAAAACCTTTGGCCTGAGTTGGATTTAGATGCATGGAAATGACACAGAAACCAGATAATGAACACGTAGCCGGTTGGTATGATGAATATACCGGAAGGCAAAAAAACGTAGGTGTAAATCTTCGTCACCTCGAAATAATGCATCAATTAAAAAAGGCCGGACTTAAACAAGACCATAAAGTGCTTGAAATTGGATGCGGCATTGGCACGCTAACGTCCTTGTTGGCAGAACATGTATCGCATGGAACTGTTTTGGCGGCTGATATTAGTCCGGGCAGCATTGAGGTTGGAAAAAAAATGCTCGCACACTTAAGCAATATTACCTGGGTGGTTACAGATATGTCAGATTTTAAGCGAGCTGAAAAGTTTGATTTTGTAGTGTTGCCTGATGTAATGGAACATATTCCGCAAGAAGCCCACGCGGCACTATTTAAAACTATTGCGGCACATTGCTATGAAAATTCTGTAATTTATATTAATATACCCCATCCGCGTACGCTAGATTATAATCGCATAAATCGCCCTGATAAGTTGCAGGTTATTGATCAATCCCTCAACGCGCATACGTTGTTGGCTGATGCATTTGAGGCTGGGTTTGTGGTCGATCAATATGTGTCTTACTCGCTTTGGGAAGCTCCTTTTGATTATCAACGAATAATTTTAAGACCCAACAATCCGCTGGTTAATTTGGTAAAGCACAGCAAGACAGAATTAAAGCTAAAGGAACTTACGCGCAAATGGCTATGAGCCGACTGCTTTACATCACGCCTCATCTTTCATCTTTTGTACTGAAGGATATTGCCATTTTTGAGCAACAATATGAGGTGATTGTATCAGTTTTTAAACCAAAAACGAAGATTTTGATTTTTAGGGAGTTTCTAAAACAACTCTTTTTTTTAGTGAGCAAATACCGAAAGGGAGCGCCAATCGTAATCATGTTTGCGGGCTACCATTCTTTGATAGCAACCCTTTTTGGCCAACTAACGGGGGCCAAAGTTTTAATTGTAACAGGAGGTACAGATTGTGTAGGTTTCAAATCAATCAACTATGGCAATTTTATTAAGTTCCCCATGAACCTTGCCACGCGTTATTCATTGAAACATTGTACCGTTATCGCCCCGGTGCATGAGTCGCTGGTGTATCAAGAGTACACGTACGATACGGAGCTTGCCAAATTTCAAGGTCATCAATTTTGGATACCCGAATGCAAAACACCGGTAAGGACGATTTACAATGCTTATGATACCACCAAGTTTTTTTGCACCACAAACAACCGCCCTGAAAACACGTTTGTAACCGTGGCTAATGTTGATTTACCTTTTGCAAAAACACGTAAAGGGCTCGATTTAATATACGAATGGGCAGAAATACATACTGAGTTTATAATTACGTTGGTTGGGGTGCCTGTAGGCTGGCAACCACCTGTTAAACTTGCCAACCTAAAACTCATCAATTTTGTTAGTGAGAAAGAATTATTGGAGATATACAATCAGCATCAGTTTTATTTGCAACTCAGCGTGATGGAAGGTTTCCCCAATGCGCTGACAGAAGCCATGATGTGTGGCTGTATCCCTGTGGTTTCTGACGTGGCATCTATGCCTTTTATAGCTAATGGCGATGGCGTGGTAGTTAAGCACCGCAGTGTAGAAGCGTTGGAATCTGCATTTTTTGAAGCAAAGAGAAAAGGTTTTGCAGCGCATAACGTTATTGCTGAAAAAACTGCCAAGCGCTTTCCGTTACATAATCGCGAACGCGAATTACTAGGCTTGGTAGCCGAACTAAAAAGCAAGTAGTGGGCAAAATAAGGCGACAGAGCATATTAGGGGCCTTGAATTTATATGCCGGACAAGGTCTTGGTATGATAAATAAACTGTTATTGTTTCCGCTTGCTTTTGCCGGTAATGAAGATTATTGGGGCTTGTTGGTTTATTTAACGGGGTTAAGCGCGCTGATTAGCGGCTTGGCAAACTTTGGGTTTGCAAAAGTTATCCAACGTTTTGTGCCCATTTATCCCGAAAAACAACATGCCATCTTAAACTTTGCATTGCGCTTTACGGCTATTGGTGGCATTCTAGCCTTAGTACTCGCGTGGTTTTTTAAAGATGCGCTAACAAGCTTTAGTTCAGATGGAGCTCTTATGGGGGAGTTTTATCTGCTTTTTATAGCATTGCTACTCGCCCAAATCTTTTTCGAATCTGGCAACTCCATTTTCAGCGCTAATTTTAAAACGCATTACGGCCTCTTCGCGAATAACGTGAGTGTTCGTATTGCTACAGCACTCATTTTAGCAGCAAAGTTTGTTTTTGATTTTGGTCCAGGATTGTTCATCAGTTTAGTGGGCATTGCCTACTTGTTAAACCACGCAATCCTCCTAATTTTAGCTCTGCGAACATATTATTTCGTGCAACCCATTTCGTGGCCCGAAATGCCAAAGCAAGAATTTACGACTTATGCTCTCTTCATGCTACTATTAACTTTGGTCAGTCAATCATTTCTTTATTTGGATGCATTGTTAGTGGGCCACTTTTTAGTGTTAAGCCAACTGGCCATTTTTGATTTAACCAAAAATCTTGCATCAGTGGCAGATTTACCGGCTCGTGCCTTGGGTTCTTCAGCATTGCCCACAGTAGCGCAGCTAATGGGTAAAAGGCACTTCGATAAGGTTCAAGAGGTGTATAAAAAAGGATCGTTCGTGCAGCTTTTTGCCGGATTGTTTCTCTTTTCAATTGTAAGTATACACTTAGATTTGCTTTTGACCTACGTTTATAATGGACGGTTTGATGCTGTTAAACCTCTCTTTTATATCGTTTTTGCTGGTAAACTGGTAGATATGGCAACCGGGCTTAATTGGGCCATAATATCAAATAGTTCTAAGTACTGGGCCAATTTGATAATCGGGGGATGTGTGCTGATTATAACCATTTGGCTGGAGTGGCTCTTAATACCCAAATATGGTCTGATTGGTGCCGTAGCCGGTATTGCAATTGCACTTTTGTTAAACAATAGTGCCCGCTCAATTTATCTTTTCATCCAGTTTAAAATGAATCCGTTTGGCAGAATTCATTTAAAGCTTTTACCCATTTTGCTTTTAGTGACTTTTGTTGGACTTTTTCAGTCTGGCCATATTTGGCTCGATGTAATACTTAAGGATGTGCTGTTAGTGGCAGTTTCACTTTATTATATTAGGCCAGGCGCTTCAATTCCGGAAATAGAAGAGTTGGTAAATCGGTTTAAAAATCGAAAGAAAAATGCAATTTAATCCTAGATTTCTGTCAATGATTTTATTTTTGCTCTAAGTATCTCAAATATGAAATTGTTATTCTGGGCATGTGTAATTCTATTAACTACTGAATTAAAGGCGCAGTTTACGCTACAAACAATTGCTGGAACTGGTCAATCGGGTAGTCAAAACGGACAGGGTACGCAGGCTACTTTTAATCGTGTAACGCATGTTGTTCGCGATAGCAAAGGCAATCTTTTCGTGACAGATCTTGACAATCACTGCATCCGGAAAATAGACCCGAATGGATTAGTTTCAACTTTTGCCGGCTCATGCGGCAGCATAGGCTTTGCAGATGGTCAAGGTGGTTCAGCTCGTTTTAATTGGCCTTTTTATATGGCTATTGATGCTTTTGACAATCTTTATGTTAGCGATGCCAAAAATCACGCAATTCGAAAAATTACACCAACAGGGGCGGTTACAACTTTGGCAGGAAATGGCGTTAATGGCCTTGTTGATGGTGTTGGTAGCACGGCACGGTTTGATCATCCGTATGGAATTTGTTTTGACTCTAATGGCGATTTAATTATTACCGACCGTTTTAACCATGCCCTGCGTAAGCTTGCCTTATCAACCAAAATGGTTACAACACTTGCCGGTGGAAATGAGGGCTTCGTAAACGGTCCATTAGCCAATGCACAATTCAGTGCTCCACACGGCATTGTTCACGTTGGCAATGGGGTTTATTTTGTTGCAGATAGAGGCAACGGACGAATTCGAAAAATAGATGGAACCATAGTAACCACTTATGCGGGAAGTGGCATTGAAGGCTATAAAGATGGAAACCTAGCTACTGCCCAATTTTCTACGCTGTCAGGCATCGATGCAGATGCGCAAGGCAATCTGTACATTGGGGATTATGGCAATAATGCAATTCGAAAAATCTCCACCACCCAGGTATCTACCTTGGCAGGCAACGGTATTGATGGTTTTCAGGATGGCAATCCGCTCACAAACTGCTTAAGAAATCCGCACGGCATCACAGTTTTAGAAGATGGATGTGCGTCCATACTTATCGCGGATCATTTTAACCACGCTGTTAGATTGCTAAATTGTGACACCACTCCTGAAATCCCAGAAGATACGACATCGTTCATAGCTATCCCAAACGTCTTTTCGCCTAACAATGATGGTGTCAATGACTTTTTTAATGTTGAGGGGCACGGCCTTCACCACTATAAAATTCAAATATTTAACAGGTGGGGAACACCGCTTTTTACGGGCATTGATTTAGATGAGCCATGGGACGGGAGTTACAATGGAAAACAGGTTGCAGAAGGCGTTTATATGTTCATTATTACCTATGAAACACCTTTGCAAAAAGGCAAGCAGCATCAGGGTCATTTAACACTCTTTCGTTAACACATTTGCGTACATACTCTGCTAATCACCAATCCCATTCACAGCCCCAATTTTTCTATATTCGGCCCCGAATACAAAAACCTCATGCGCACGTTTAATTCGGCATTAATTCTTCTCGCGTTAGCTTGGTGCACGCAGGTAGCCGCCCAGGCAACCTATACACAACGCCTTTTACCCGATGTGGTAAGCGATGTGAATAATGTTTGCCCCAATGATGAGGTGGTACTTACGCTCGATTATACCGAGCCAACAAACACGTCACTTTCGCTAAATGGTATTAACGAACACGTCAATATTCCAGATAATCCAGCGCTTAATTTTGGTGCAGCAACCAACTTTACAATTGAGTTTTACGTTAAAACCTCCTCGCTTTCTCCACTCCAAATAATACTTGCAAAAGGTGGCTCAACCACAGCTGGATATGCCATTGGTATGAGTGCCGGAGTTATTGTGGTTGCTCTTTCTGACGGAACAAATACAATTCCGATAAACGGTTTTATGAATATCGCTAATGGTGCATGGAACCACATTGCAGTGGTTTTTGAACGTTCTGCTAAAGCAACAATTTACACAAATGGTTTTTTTGACAACGATGGCAACATCAATACGGTTGCAAACATCGACAACACGGCAAACATGTCTTTGGGGGCCGTAGATGCCGGTGGAGGTTTCTCTCAATATTTTAATGGTTACTTAGACGAGGTTCGCATTTGGAATGTAGCCCGCACCGTAGCCGAAATCAATGGCACGCGCCAATTGCACATTAATCCTAGTTCAGTGAACAACCTCGTAGGGTATTGGGATATGAATGATGTGGCTCCGCCAACATTGGTTGATTGCTCCACCACAGGGGCGTCTGCCCAAATGGTGGGTTCAGCCAGTTTAAATGCAGATGCACCAGTACTGCTATGGCAGTTTTTACCACGTTGGTCAAATGGCCAAACCGGCCAAACAATATTTGCCAACCCTTTAGATACGATGATGTTTACGGCTGAGGTTGGCTACTGTAAATATTTAAGCATTGATAGCCTTCAGATTAATGTAGTTGAATGCGATGATCTTGACGAAACAGGACTTGTAACCAGTGTGTGGGTACCTAGTGCATTTACGCCCAATGGGGATACAAAAAATGATTTGTTCGAGGTTCAGGCGAGCTACATCACCAATTACGAAATCATGATTTTTAATCGTTTTGGTAACCTATTGTACCACTCCAGAAACATTCTGAACAGTTGGGATGGTACTCATGAGGGTGCACGAGTGAAAGATGACGTTTACACGTACATTATTACCTACCGCAACCGTAAAGGGGAGGAGTTTAAAAAGCACGGATCATTTACAGTATTACAATAATTTAATAAGCAATAAAGTGCTTGTTGGTTAGGAAAAGATTCCTTTCTTTTGCAGCCCCAATTTTTTAGAACGTATAATCAAGCCGAAATAAGATGTCGAGAGTTTGTGAATTGACCGGTAAAAAAGCGATGACGGGAAACCACGTTTCGTTCTCTAACAAAAAGAACAAGCGTAAATTCAACGCCAATTTAACGAAGAAACGTTTTTACATTCCTGAAGAGGATAAGTGGATAACGCTTAAGATTTCAACCTGCGCGTTGAAGAATATCAATAAAAAAGGAATTTCGACCGTTCTTAAAGAAGCGCGAGACAACGGATTTCTGACCAAATAAAGAAGATAAGCAATGGCAAAGAGAGGAAACAGAGTGCAAGTAATCATGGAGTGTACCGAGCATAAAGAAAGCGGTATGCCCGGAACTTCGCGCTATATCACTACCAAAAACAAAAAAAATTCGCCTGACCGTATGGAGTTGAAGAAGTTCAACCCAATCCTTAGGCGCGTAACGGTTCATAAAGAAATCAAGTAATAGAGTTAGAAGATGGCAAAGAAAGTTGTTGCAACCCTGAAAAAAGAAGGCGGTTCAGCTATGTTCACGAAAGTGATTAAGGCTACCAAATCTACTAAAAGCGGTGCCTATACATTTGAAGAAAAAATAATGAATAAGGACTTAGCTGCAGATTATCTGAAAGGCTAAATCTTTATTCGAATAGCTTCAATTAGCCACTATCCACAAGATTGTGGCTTTTTTTGTGAAAAGGAAAAAAGTGCTATGAGTTTATTTAAACGCATTTTCTCTAAAGAAAATAAGGAAAGCCTCGACAAAGGTCTGGAAAAAACCAAGGAGGGTGTTTTTGCAAAACTTAGCCGTGCTGTTGTGGGTAAGGATAAGGTTGATGCCGAAGTGCTGGATAACCTTGAAGAAGTTTTGATAGGTGCTGATGTAGGCGTAGAAACCACGGTGCGCATCATTAACCGCATAGAAGCCCGCGTGGCACGCGATAAGTATGTGGGCACTGCTGAACTTAATGGCATTTTGCGCGAAGAAATAGCAGCCCTGTTGGCTGAAAATAATACCGAAGACAAAGCTGAATTTAGTGGCGATATAACCAAGAAACCTTATGTAATAATGGTTGTTGGTGTAAATGGTGTTGGCAAAACCACAACTATCGGCAAGTTGGCTTATCAGTTTAAGGCTGAAGGCAA
>Ga0105096_10001061_pt1 | contig 10846 bp, 7 predicted proteins | sample PPLLak3cmMay2015_FD_87036 | JGI IMG/M metagenome (GOLD analysis project Ga0105096, IMG submission 87036) | Freshwater sediment microbial communities from Prairie Pothole Lake near Jamestown, North Dakota, USA - PPLs Lake P7 Core (1) Depth... | ecosystem: Environmental > Aquatic > Freshwater >...
AGGCATTGCAAAGCGGATTCAAAATAATTTGAGCAAAACACAAATACTCATCCGGAAATACAAATGACATTGGATTGCTGATTTTTTGATGATCAAATGCCTAATTCATCATTAACACATTCACACTTCGTTGCAGAATATTAAACGCAATCTCTGCCATCAGGTTTTCCTTATCAAGCGTTGGGTTTACTTCCGAAATTTCAAAGCAGCAGATCTTTCGGTTCTGCATAAACTTGGAGATCAGGTCTTCCACTTCCCGTTCGCGCAATCCATTGCTGACAGGGGTTCCGGTGCCTTTTGAAATGGAAGAATCAAGGCTGTCAACATCAAAACTTACATATATATCGGTACAATCACTCAGGTAACGGGTTACCGCACGTACCACATTTTCAGGACCTTTTCTCCTCACTTCATTGGTTGTAATTACTTTCATCCCATGTTTTTCTATGAGCAGGCGTTCTTCTTTTTCATAATCGCGCAGGGATATGAAAACGATGTCTTCCGGTAATACTTTTGGGCAGATCTTTCCGATGTTTTTTAAGTCCTTCCAAAGTTTATATGTTTTTTCATCCAGGTCATGCACTTTGCTGTCTTCATTATCTTCATCTATGGAAATGGATAATGGCATTCCATGCATGTTGCCCGAAGGCGTTGTGTAAGGTGTATGCAGATCTGCATGTGCATCGATCCAGATTACACCCAATTTGCTTTTAGGCTTTGCCATTTTTAAGCCTGCGATAGTTGCGCCTGCCATACTGTGATCGCCACTCAGTATAACCGGAAAGAAACCCTGTTTTATGGAATCACAAACGGACTTACTAACCCTTTCATACATCACCGTAATCCCCTGTATCCTTTTGGCATAGGGTGATTCGATTGGTTCAAAAAGCAGTTTATTTTCGTGCGGAATTTTTTCTGAAGGAAAATGAATAAAGAAATTACTCATAAAATCGAGTGCTGCAATTTTGATGGCATCAATTCCCAAACTGGCACCTCTTGTTCCGGCACCAATCTCAGACGCAACTTCAATCAATTTAATATTTTTCATAAAAATAATACTTGGGTCAACAATCGTTGTAACAATAACAAATAAACAGGTATAACTTATTCAGGAATATAGAAGTTCACCGGAAGAAGCAGTGAACCAAAGGTGGGGCAGTGTATGGTATACCGTGAGATGATCATCATAACATATGAAATCAAAAGTAGGGAATTCCCGTAAATAGTCCAATTACTTCAGGAAACAGTTCTTTTTAATCCATTGGGAATGGATTATCCCCTTTCAGGCTGCCAAAGGTCATAATTGGCCTGAAACGAAGGAACATTTCTTCACTGTACCATTTTTCTTTCCTGGTTTTTTTTATCACTTCACGATGCTCATGCATGCTGTATGCAAATGTTTTCATGTGATCCATACTTTCCCAGATACTAAAGGTGGCTTGCCGGAGCAGGGGCATTTCTCCTATTCCAATAGATGTGATCAGTCCCGAAGCAAATTTCATTTGATTTGAAACAGGAGCAACATTTTGCCAGAAATGGCGGACCTTACTCAACTTTATGGTTGCACGGGTTAGAACCGCAATTGGTCCGGTGGTTTTTTTAATGTCTTTTGTTTCAATGAATTTTTTCCCGTCCCAACTGCCATGTCCATCAATTAATTCAAGGGCAATTGTCCATGTCTCGCAACGGAACCTCTTCCACCATTTTGAAATAAAAGTTCCATATAATATGGTATGAATATCGGCTGTTTTTTCACTGATGGGTTGAAGATCGGGAAGATCCTTCATGAAAACCAAAATGGCCCATTGGTTCCAATCCGGATTGATATCAAAGCTTCCATTTTTCCCACATCCCAAAAGTTTATGGAACAGTATTTTTTTATTGCTGTTTAGCGGAAACCTGAACAATGCCATCGCAGAAATAGCAAAATAAATAAAGCGGGAAGGATAACGCACTACGGTGAGAACTGCAAACATCATTGAAAGATAAGCATTCAGTAAATACTCGTACACTTACAATTGAGCAGCGGGATGGTTTACAGGAAATTAAATTTATTGATTCCCACCATTACCCATACGCATTATCATCCGGCCATCACCACCTTGCATTTCACTCATTGGCTTGATATCGTAACCTTTGGGGATCTCAAAAACTTTGTCTTCAATTACGGCGTCCAACTGCACTTTAGTGACAGTCATATGCATTTTCATGCCATTGTTTCTTTCCATTTGATATTCCATCGGGAACCCTTCAATCTGGTCCAGTCCGTTGACACCGGCCATTGCCATCATTCCTCTCCCTGCACCACCTCCTAATGAAAAGCCTTCTGCCATTTTGAAATCCGGGCAGTACCAAACTATCGTACTATTCACTTCGCCGCGCTGGTTTTTAGATTTGAGAATGGCTTTCTTGCAGGTATATCCGGCAATTTTTTTGGTCTCATTTATATATTCCACTTCAGGTTTGGCGGGTTTGCTGACAGGAATACCTGCCTTTTCAAGGGAATCGCGCCTGGCATTCCTGGAAGAATCCATCCGTGACCGCATCGCCTTTTCGTCTTCCTCCGTTGAGTAAAAACCAAATTTTCGGCCCATTGCCTCTGTGAGCGTAGTGGTTTTTTTATTTTTTTTATCGGTTATAATGATATTATTGCCGAAATCACTGGTACTCTCCACTTTGCTCATATCGCCCCTGTAATACATGGTGGTATTGGCTTCCATGCCACCTGCACCGCCCATCATCATCACCCTGTCTCCTTCGCCGGGCGAATTGCCTCCCATATTTTCCGGAAAAGTGATCTCCGTTTTCATTTTGATGATGGCTTTGTCTACAACTTTAACCTGAGCATTTACAGATAAACCTGTTAGCACTAAGCATATGGGGAGCAGATATTTCATAAAAATTTGCTTTTGATGTTATGTAACTCTTTGATGCAGAATTGGCGTCATTTCCTTCGGTTAAGACATATTAAACTTAGAAAATCACCCGAAATTGGCGATTTACTGGTTGGGAAAACCGGATTGACTTCTGGATGATTATTAAAATACAGTTTTATTCCTGTACGGTTAAGATCGGAATATGACTATGGTATGCCAGTTTCCGGGTATGGCTGGTTTTAAATAATCCCGAGAGGAAACTGTGCTTTTTGGGAACAGTTATGATCAGGTCGGCATTCCTGTCTTTAGCGAACAGGTTAATCGAATCAACAAAATCATACATGCGAATAAATGAATACTCCGGATTGAAACCCAGCAGCATTTTGTCGAGTTTAGCCCTTTCTGCTTTATATTCTGCTGTAAGTTCTACAAAGTGTTCTGTATCCACATTCACAATATGTAATACCGGTTTGAAGATGTCGAGCAGTTTGCGTAAAGTTTTTATGGGCGTGGTTGCTTCAACATCTTTGAAATCACTGGCAAAAATCACCGTATTGATTTTACGGTATTGAGCATCTGGCGGGATGATCATCACCGGACAAATTTCCTGCTGGATAACATGAAGTGTATTACTGCCCATTAAAATCTGGTCGAGGCGCGTGGCACCGGTAATACCCATGATGATCAAATCCATATTTTGGAGCTGGCAAAGTTTTTCCATATTTGAAATGAGGTGGCCTTCCTCCGCAAGGATCGCCACAGGTGCGGATGTTACCATTGAAAGGTCAAACTTCAAATTCAGCAAGGCTGATTCTGCGATTCTTTTGCGGGAGTCCACATCACTGAAAACGGATGTTCCTTCCTGGCTGGTAAATATTGAATCAAAAGCATTGTAAAGTAGAATGGAGCAGCCATAGATGTCATTGGCCATCTTTGCCGCAAACATGGCAGCGTTTTTAGAAGTATCGGAAAAATCAGTTGGGACGATAATTTTTTTCATGTTACCAATATAGCAAAATTATCTGATTTTGGCCTGGAGAGGCTAACTATGTTTTACTTTTTTAAAACATGGCTTCTCTTTTATTGAATTGTTTTTCATGAAATTTTATGATATAATCTGATGGCAGGTACTATTGATTCAAATGATTTACTAATTTGTAGCATTAATATGCCATTATGAAAAAAATCCTTTCTCTTTTAAGTTTTTGGACATTTATTTTCTACGCAGATGCCCAACAAAAAATATCCATTATTCCGGAGCCGGTTGAAATTAAAACCGGGGATGGATTTTTTGTTTTAAATCCTTCATCATCCATTTCTACATCAACTACAGATGCAGAATTGTCGCAACTGGCGGAGCAATTATCAGCCAAATTAGCGAGCGCAACAGGGTTTAAAATGCCTGTAAGGGCTGGAGGAATCATGACAAATAATGTGGGAAATATCCTCCTTCAGATCAATAAGAGCAATGAAGTGATTTTAGGAAATGAAGGGTATCGGCTTAGTATAGGACAGACCCTGGTCACCATCAGTGCAAACAAACCTGCGGGCTTATATTATGGAATTCAATCTTTATTGCAATTGTTTCCAAAAGAAATTGATCAAAAACAACCCGTGGCAAATGTAAATTGGCAGGTACCCGTTGCCGATATTACCGATTATCCGCGTTTTGCATGGCGGGGACTGATGTTTGATGTGTCAAGGCATTTTTTCACCAAGCAGGAAGTGAAGGATTTTATCGATGAGATGGTAAGGTATAAATATAATCTGCTGCACATGCACCTTACGGATGACGAAGGCTGGCGGATTGAAATCAAGAGCTACCCGAAACTAACGGAGAAGGGTGCGTGGAATGTGAAGCGTGTAGGTACATTTGGCAATTTTACGCCCCCTGCAGCTAATGAGCCACGGGATTACGGCGGATTCTATACGCAGGAAGATATTCGTGAACTGGTGAAATATGCCAAAGAAAGATATGTTGATATACTTCCTGAAATAGATGTACCCGGACATAGCCTTGCAACCATCGCTTCTTATCCTGACTTATCCTGCACACCTGGTGCTGATAAATATGTAGTTCGTTCCGGCGAAAAAATAATGAACTGGCATGCTGGTGGATTTACTGCCCTGGTGGATAATACGCTTTGTCCGGCCAATGAAAAAGTATATACTTTTCTGGATAAAGTTTTTGGGGAAATTGCTGAACTTTTTCCTTTTGAATATATACATATGGGCGGGGATGAATGTGCTAAAAATTTCTGGGAAAATAATCCGCAGATTCGGGCACTCATGAAAAAAGAAAACCTGAAAGACATGCATGAGGTGCAGAGTTATTTTGTAAAAAGGGTTTCTAAAATTGTAAGTTCAAAGGGAAAGAAAATGATAGGCTGGGATGAGATACTGGAAGGTGGACTGGCACCTAATGCGGCGGTGATGAGCTGGCGTGGTATGAAAGGTGGGATAGAGGCTGCAAAGATGGGACATGAAGTGGTGATGACTCCAACAACTTTTGTATATCTGGATTATATGCAAAGCGACGCGATTGTAGAGCCTCCTGTTTATGCTTCCCTTCGTTTGAAAAAGTCGTATGAGTTTGATCCTGTTCCGGAAGGAGTGGATTCAAAATTGATCAAAGGCGGACAGGGAAATATCTGGTCCGAACAGCTTTATAATACCCGCCATATGCAATATATGACCTGGCCCCGGGGATTGGCTATCTCTGAGTGTTTATGGTCGCCAAAATCGGCAAAGGACTGGAATAAGTTCGCTCAAAAAGTAGAGTATAATTTTGAAAGGATGGATATTCGCCAGGTTAAATATGCAAGGGCAATGTTTGATCCCATATTTGTGGTGAAGAAAGATGAAAGGGACTCCGTTTTAATTGAACTCAGTACCGAGGTTGAGGGATTGGATATTCATTATAGTTTTGATAATTCTCATCCGGATAATTTTTATCCAAAATATCAAAAACCACTTTATATACCAAAGGAGGCCCAGGTTTTAAAAGTGGTAACATATCGAAGTGGTGAAGTCATGAGCAGGCAGATCGACATGCCTATAAAGGAAATTCGAAGGAGGGCAGCTTTATTAAAAAAATAATTAAACAAATCGGCTCTTAATTGTCATATCCATTTCCGGAAAAGAAATATCCTTACATTTGGCGTTATGGGTAAGTTCGCCGGAAAAGTTGTTTGGATAACGGGTGCATCATCGGGCATAGGTGAGGCATTGGCTAAATCCTTTTGGAAAGAAGGTGCCCACCTTGTTTTATCAGCAAGGCGCCTGACTGAACTTGAAAGGGTTAAAAACTCTTTGAATCCAACAGGGAATCAGCGTGTGTTTATTTTGCCTATGGACCTGTCTGATACTTTGGCGAGTAAACAACTTACAGATAACGTAATCAGGGAATTCGGTCAAATTGATGTTCTCGTAAATAACGCCGGTTTAAGCCAGCGTTCATATACCATCGATACGCCACTTGAGATCGACCGGAAAATTATGGAAGTAAATTTCTTTGGAACGGTGGCATTGACTAAAGCAGTTTTACCTTTTATGGTGAATCGGAAAACGGGGCTAATCATTGTTATCAGTAGTATCTCCGGGAAATTCGGCTTTTATCTTCGTTCAGCTTATGCTGCATCAAAGCATGCATTGCATGGATTTTTTGAATCCCTGCGGATGGAAGTTTATAAGGACAATGTGCAGGTGATGATTGTTTGCCCTGGTAAGATCAGCACTGCTCTTTCACTCTCTGCCCTAACGGCAGATGGCGAGGTTCATAATAAGATGGACAATGCCATTGCAGCAGGTATGCCGGCCGAACAATGTGCGGAAAGAATTTTAAAGGGTGCCATCAGAGGTGAGGAAGAAATAAATGTTGGCGGTAAGGAAATTCGGGCGGTGTGGATCAAAAGATTTTTTCCAGGTTTATTTTCGAAATTGATCCGAAAACAAAAGGTCGAGTAAATAAAACTTTTTAATATTTTATATTTTAGTTTTTCGATTTTAAAATCAACAGCAGGCATGAGCAGTTTAATAACGATAGCAGGCATTCAACAGATTGGAATTGGAATACCGGATGTTCAGAAAGCGTTTACCTGGTATCGGGAACATTTTGGCATGGACATTCCCATTTTTGAAGAAGCGGCTGAAGCCAACCTGATGTTGCGTTATACCGGCGGGAAGCCGCACCAGCGACATGCTATTTTAGCCCTCAATATGCGGGGCGGGGGAGGTTTTGAGATCTGGCAATATACCAGCAGGACTCCTGTGGATGCTTCATTTGAGATACATCTGGGTGATCTCGGTTTTTTTTGTGCCAGGATCAAATCAATAGATGTTAAAGGTAGTTTTGAATATTTGAAGTCAAAAGGCGCGAACCTTGTTTCAGGTCTGGTAAAAGATCCTGGTGGTAATGATACTTTTTATCTTCGCGATCCCTGGAATAATTCTTTCCAGGTGGTTCAAAGCGATTCCTGGTTTGGAAAAGGAAAAGCACTTACAGGTGGAAATGCCGGTTGTATGATCGGTGTTTCTGATATGCAGAAGTCGATGAAATTTTATGCTGATATTCTCGGCTATGATACGGTTATATATGACCGTGAGGGTGTATTTGATGATCTTCATCATTTCCCGAGTGGGAATAGTCGTGTGCAGAGGGTATTGCTTAAGCACAGCAAGCCCAGGACTGGTGCTTTTTCCCGGCTGCTGGGCAGCAGTGAAATTGAATTGATCAAGGTATATGACCGTATTCCGCGGAAAATTTTTGAAAACCGGTTTTGGGGAGATAATGGCTTCATTCATTTATGTTTTGACATAACCAACCAGGCTGCTATGAAAGCGTTATGTGCTGCTAAAGGTTATCCATATACGGTTGACAGCGGGCCGGTTTTTGATATGGGAGAGGCAGCAGGGCATTTTAGTTATATTGAGGATCCGGATGGGGCGCTAATTGAATTTGTAGAAACCAAGCGGATTCCCATTCTAAAAAAAATCGGCTGGTACCTGGACCTGACGAAGCGTGATGCAACCAAGCCATTACCAGATTGGATGTTAAAAGCGTTAAAGTTTAGCAGGGTAGCCTAACTCTCCAAAAGTACCCCCACTCTCCAAAAGTACCCCCACTCTCCAAAAGTACCCCCACTTTCCAAAAGTACCCCCTCTTTCCAAAAGTACCCCCACCCTCCAAAGGTTACCCAACCCTCCAAGGGTTACAATAACCTCTGACGCCAAAACAAGAAAATTATCTTAACTTAGTGCATTGCGAAAAGTATTTATCATCATATTATCCCTTCAGATTCTGAGTTCCGGTCAGTTCCTCAACGAACTGGTCAAATTCAAAAATCTTTTCGAACACTACCAGGAACACCAGCAAAATGGCAGCATCCTAGATTTTGCGGGATTTATACGATTGCACTATTTTGACCCCAGGCACGAAGGAACCGACCCTAAAAACCATGATTCGCTTCCCCTCCACCAGACCTGCGTGTGTATGAATTTTGTTTTTCAAACACCTGTGGAAGTATTGACCATTTCTTATCCTGAGGTCATTGCGGGCAAATCCTATTTTACTGAATATTCCGACTTCTTACCACTGTTTAATATTTCAGCTATTTTTCAGCCTCCTAGGTATTCTGCCTGATTTTTTCTTACTGCGTACTTTCAAGATTAATTAAGGTTACTCAATCAGCAGATTTATTTATGCTCAATTCCATTATTCGCTTTTCCATCCGGAATAAGCTTATTGTAGGTTTATTTATTACAGGTTGGATCATCTGGGGGGTGATAGAGCTCTTTCAATTACCCATTGATGCATTACCGGATATTACCAGTAACCAGGTTCAGGTTATAACGGTGTCGCCTTCATTAGCTTCACCGGAGGTAGAACGGCTTATCACATTCCCGATTGAACAAGCCTGTTCTAATATTTCCGGTATAACTGAAATAAGGTCTATTTCCAGATTCGGGCTTTCTGTAGTAACGATTGTATTCGATGATGCAACAGATGTTTACTGGGCCAGGCAACAGGTGAATGAAAGATTATCCAGGGTAAAAGATGAGATTCCCCGTGAAGCCGGTATTCCGGAGCTGGCACCTGTTACAACCGGGTTAGGCGAAATTTACCAGTATGTTGTTCGACCTGCAAAGGGGTACGAACAGAAATACTCACTCGAAGATCTAAGAACCATCCAGGACTGGATCATACGCCGCCAACTTTTAGGAACAAAAGGCGTGGCCGATGTGAGCAGTTTCGGCGGCATGCTTAAACAATATGAAGTAGCTGTCAGGCCAGACAGGTTAAAGAGTATGGGGCTCACTATCAGGGATATTTTTGACGCACTTGAAAAAAATAATCAGAATTCCGGCGGAGCCTATATTGAAAAAGGGCCCTCCCTTTTATTCATTCGAACCGAAGGCCTTGCATCCAGTATCGACGATATCAATAAGATACCTGTAAAAGTAAATAACAACGGCATGCCGGTTTTTATCCGGGATGTGGCTGAAGTGCGCATAGGCCATGCCGTTAGATATGGTGCGATGACCTATCAAGACAAAGGAGAGGTTTCGGGTGCCGTAGTGCTCATGCTAAAAGGTGAGAATGCTTCCCAGGTAATTACACGCATCAAAGAACGGATGAGTAAAATTCAGAAAACACTACCTGAAGGAATTGTGGTGGAGTCTTTTCTTGATCGAACAAAAATGGTTAACCGGGCTATCAGTACCGTAAAGACTAACCTGCTGGAGGGTGCATTGATAGTCATATTTGTACTGGTATTTTTTCTGGGCAATCTTCGGGCCGGACTAATTGTAGCATCCGTGATTCCTTTGGCCATGTTATTTGCCATTGGGATGATGAACGTATTCGGGGTGTCTGGAAACCTGATGAGCCTTGGAGCACTCGACTTCGGTCTGATCGTTGATGGTGCGGTCATTATTGTAGAGTCTGTAATGTTCAGGCTTTACCATAGTAAACATCATCATGGTGAAATTAAGTTGCGACAGGCACAAATGGACGATGCCGTGGAGCAATCCGCCAGCAGAATGATGAATGCCGCTGTATTCGGACAGATAATCATTTTGATAGTATACCTCCCCATTTTAAGCCTGGTGGGAATCGAAGGCAAGATGTTTCGTCCCATGGCACAAACAGTAGCATTTGCACTGGTAGGGGCTTTTATATTATCTCTCACTTATGTACCGATGATCACTTCACTGGTGATGTCGAAGAAAGTAACACACAGCGAAAATATCTCTGATAAGATCATGAATTTCATTCAGCGGATTTATCAGCAGACACTTGAAAAAGTATTATTATTCCCCAAAACAATCCTCTCCATTTCTATTGCCCTCTTTATTTTTTCCGTCATCATTGCCAGCAGGCTTGGTGGTGAATTCATTCCGGAACTGGAGGAAGGTGATTTCGCAATTGACAGTCGCATACTCACGGGAAGTTCATTAACACAATCAATTAAAGTCTCAGGTGAGGCTTCTGTTATTCTGCTGAAATTTCCTGAAGTAACAAATATTGTCACCAGGATAGGTGCCAGTGAAATACCAACGGATCCTATGCCCATGGAAATGACGGATATCATCGTAAGCCTGAAGGAAAAAAAATACTGGACATCCGCGAAATCATACGATGAACTCGCCGAAAAAATGAGCAAGGCATTGCAGGAAATTCCGGGCATGAATGCAGGCTTTCAATACCCCGTTCAAATGCGCTTCAATGAACTGATCGCCGGTGCCCGGCAAGATGTGGTCTGTAAAATTTTTGGTGAAAACCTTGATTCATTAGCAAGCCAGGCAGCACAACTCGCGACTCTGGTGCGGTCCGTAGATGGCGCTAAAGATATATTTGTGGAATCTGTAACTGGTCTTCCGCAAATTGTTGTTCGTTATAAGCGGGATGTAATGGCCATGTATGGCCTGTCGATAAATGAAGTCAACAGGATCGTCAGGGCCTCTTTTGC
>Ga0105096_10001062_pt1 | contig 10845 bp, 11 predicted proteins | sample PPLLak3cmMay2015_FD_87036 | JGI IMG/M metagenome (GOLD analysis project Ga0105096, IMG submission 87036) | Freshwater sediment microbial communities from Prairie Pothole Lake near Jamestown, North Dakota, USA - PPLs Lake P7 Core (1) Depth... | ecosystem: Environmental > Aquatic > Freshwater >...
AAATTTTGAGGACCACGCAGTAACAATTTTTCACGAGGTCTGTCATCAATTGGAAGATCTTTTACTTTAGACATTTCTCCCCTTTCAACTATTTGCCTGCACGGAATTTATCAACTAACTGAAAAACTCCATCGTTATACCGAACAATGTTTATAAACTTATTTGTTCTGTCAAAATCAAATGAGATATTGTTATGAAAACCCGTTACATTTATTCCAGATTCAATTTTATACTTTATATTTTTTCTTGTAGGATCGATGTTTCTGATTACAGTTAAAATATACTTAGCAGTGTCATAACCATAAAGTATATTTCTGTTGATTTCCATTCCAGCAGTTTTCTTAAATGATTCCGAGAATAGTTTAAACGCTGTATCGTTAAAGTCTATAAAATAATCTGAATCAAAAGTTAGTTTATTACTAAGTTCTGATGATGATTCAAATCCCTTTCCAAGAAACCAATCCTGATTGCCGTAAATTTCAAGTTTTAATCCACTCTGAACCATCTGAGATAATATTGCATTTGCGTCACTTCCGTCTGATATCGGTGCATAAATACCCTCTAAGGAATTAGATATTGAAGATATACGTGTCATCTGTTCAGCAAGTGAAAAACTTTTACTTTTGTACGTTTCCTTAGCTGCAATTTTTCCACCCAAACGTTCAAACTCCTGACTAAAACTTGCGGCAAGTAATGGCGAATAACCCTCAATAGAATTTACCACGGCAATGCTTCTTTTATTTTCAACATAATACAAATACTGTGCAAATATTTTTCCACGGGCAGTTAAAGAAGGGTTTGCCTGATAAAAATTATCACTCAAAGAAATTAAATCATCGTCTGTTGCGGTTGGTGAAATAAGAATAATATTTGAACGATCGATCTCTTTAAGAGCATCTCTAACATCATCACTAAATACCGGTCCGATAATGCATCGCACATTATTGTTTTCAATAAAATTATTTGTTGCATTCTTTATCAGAGTTTTATCCCGCTGAATATCATTTACAATTATTCCAACTTTTTCACTATGCCCGGAATTGTATTCATGAAAAGCAAACTTAATGCCTTCCAAAATTTCTTTGGCTGATTCTATTTCTCTTCCATTGTTATCCGTTAATGATAACAGAACACCAACAATTGGGTAACCGGTACTTGTTTGTGAATCTTTGTACGCCCTCATAAAATTAAGTGCATCAACATACTCTTCGGAAGTCTTATAGTCTGATGTTATCTCATCAAATTTTTTGAGTGCCTCAGAATTTTCTCCTTCAGCTAAATATAATTTGCCGGTTAATAATATTAAAAATGATTTTTGAGATGAATATTTATCAATATACTTTTCAACTTCTGAACTACTCAGATTGCCCAAGGCTATTTTTTCTGCAACGTTTTTTGTTTCATTCTTAAAAACGATTGAATTTGATGATTCAACAAATGTAATACAGGATTCAAAAGCCTTTGAGAACTCTGATTTATCGACATGCGTTTTTATTAAAAGATTTTTAACATCATTAACATATTTACTTTGTGGATAATCTCTTATAAAATTATTTATAGATTTCTCTGCCTCAACATACTTTTTCTGTTCAACTAAAATTTTTGATACAAAAAAAGCAGAGGCAGTATTTTTTGTATTATTTTCTGTCCTGCCTGCAATTTTTTCAAAAAGATTTAGCGCATCATTATACTTTTTTGAATTATAAAAACTTAGTGCTTTCTCAAAATCCTTATTAGTATCAACAGTAATATTTTGGGGATATAATGCTGAAACAGTTAAGAATATTATAATAAATAAATTTTTCATACTCATATACTATTTATTAAGATCGCCTTTACCAGATATTGCGGGTTGATAAGCAGGATCAATCTGTAAAGCCAATCCAAAGAATAAATTTGCTTCATCAATTTTCCTTTGCTTAACAAACGATTTTGCTAACAACGTATATATTTCTGCAGAAACTTCAGAACTTAATTCAATAAATTCCGAAAAAAACTTTTCTGCTTTCTTATAATCATGCAATTGATAATAAATTTTTCCGGCAAATTCCTGAACAGATGCATCATTGGGATTAAGTTTAAGTGCCTTTTGTATTGGATTTACTGCATGAGTAAACATATCAAGGCTGTAGTAAACTTTCGCAAGAACCAAATTCAGTTCCCAAAATTCAGAGTAAAGGTACTGAGCTTTTGTTGCATAACTTAATGCAGAATTATAATTCTGTAATTCGTATTCGATCTTTGCAAGATAAAGATTGGCTTCCTGCTTAAGATCATTTTTTTCATCGGAAAATATAAACTTTGCAAAATATTCTTTTGCAAGTTCAAACTCGTTTAGCATCATATAGGAATATGCAATTAAAAATAGTGCGGCAGGTGTCGTATCCACTAGGCTATTTAATTCTTCTATTGCATCAAACCACCTGGAATTTCTTAAAAGATACTGGCCAAAATATAAATTAACATTGCTGCTGTCGGATTTTAGATGTTCAAGATCTTTCAAAACATTTATTCCTGCATCAACAAATCCTAAATCTTCAAATAATTCAGCAAGCTGAAAATAAAATTCTTCTCTTTCAGTTTCTTCAATAAGATTCTTATAGATCTGCACGGCGTGCAGATTTTTTCCTTCAGATATAAAAGCTGAAGCAAGTTTGAGTTTAAATTTTATTCTCTCTTCGTCCACTTATTCCCATTCAATAGTTGCTGGGGGTTTAGAACTAATATCATAAACCACTCTATTAACACCACGAACTTTATTAATAATTTTATTAGAAACATCCGATAAAAAATCGTGCTCAAAATTGTACCAATCTGCCGTCATTCCATCCACAGAAGTTACAGCACGTAAAGCAAGCACAAATTCATATGTTCTCGCATCTCCCATAACCCCAACAGATTGTACCGGCAGAAGTACAGCAAACGCCTGCCAAATTTCATTATAGATTCCAGCGTTTTTTATTGCACTAATATAAATATCGTCCGCTTCTTTTAATATATCAAGTTTTTCCTGATCAACTGCACCAAGAATTCTTACTGCTAAACCCGGACCTGGAAACGGATGTCTTTCAATAAACTCTTCTGGAATATTTAATTCTCTGCCAACATTTCTTACTTCGTCTTTAAATAATGCACGGAAAGGTTCAATTAATTTAAGATTCATCTTTTCAGGCAAGCCGCCAACATTATGATGAGTTTTTATTGTAACCGAGGAACCCTTTACAGAAACTGATTCTATTACATCAGGATAAAGTGTTCCCTGAACCAAAAATTGTGCATCATCAAGCTTTTTTGCTTCTTCTTCAAACACCTCGATAAAAGTGTTCCCTATAATTCTTCTTTTTTGTTCCGGATCGGAAATACCTTTTAATCTGTTTATAAATCTTTCTGAAGCATCTATGTGGATATGATTTAGATTTAATTTCTCATTAAAAATTTTGCCTATTTCATAACTTTCATTCTTGCGCATCAATCCGGTATCGATGTGAATACATGTCAAATTGTTACCAATAGCTTTTTTAACAAGTACTGCGGCAACGGTTGAATCAACACCGCCACTTAAAGCACAGATAACTTTAGCACTGCCAACTTTGTCTTTAATTTCTGCAATGCTGTTTTCAATAAAATTATGTGATGTCCAATTTCCGGTACATTTACATATATCGAATAAAAAGTTATGGATTATTTTTCTGCCTTCGTCTGTATGCACAACTTCCGGATGGAATTGTACTCCATAGATTTTTTCAGATTCATTTGCTACTGCACCAATTGGTGAGTGATCAGACTTTGCAATTATATCAAATCCTTTTGGAAGTTCGGTCAAATAATCACCATGACTCATCCAAACTTTTGATTCTTTATCAACATTATTAAATAAAGGAGAAGTTTCAATTACATTTAAAATTGCCTTGCCATATTCCCTATCCTTTGCAGGTTCAACTTTTCCTCCAAGTTTTTTACTTATCAACTGAAGTCCATAACAAATGCCAAGCACGGGAACACTAGTTTTTAATATCCTCTCATCAAGATCAGGTGCGTCTGTATCATAAACACTCATAGGCCCGCCAGAAAGGATTATGCCGGTTGGTTCAAACTTTTTTATTTCTTCAAAAGTAATTTTGTGGGAATAAATTTCTGAATATACATTTGCTTCTCTTACTCTTCTTGTTATAAGTTGAGTAAACTGAGAACCAAAATCTATGATTAGTATTTTTTCTTTAGGTTGCATAAAGTGATTTTTAGTTTAAAATAAAAAAACAAAATTCGGCTGTCCGAATTTTGTTTTTAATGTTTTCAAAGAAAATTATTACTGACCGATTAAAGCCTTATAGGCAGATGCATCTAGCAAATCTTCAAGATCTACAGGGTTACTGATTCCAATCTTAATCATCCAGCCTTTTCCATATGGATCTGTATTTACAGTTTCAGGACTATCTTTAATTTCATTGTTAATCTCTATTACTTTGCCTGAGAAAGGTGCAAAAATATCACTTACAGTTTTTACAGCTTCAATTGTTCCGATTGATTCACCTTTTTTAATTTCACTTAAAGCTGGATCGATATCAACATAAACAACATCGCCTAATTCTCCCTGTGCGTAATCGGTAACTCCAATAGTACCTATGCTGTCTTCAACAAGAACCCATTCATGTTCTTTTGTATATTTTAAATTATTTGGAATGCTCATTATATCCTCTAAAATTTTCTGAATAAACAATTAATTATCTGCATTAAACTTTTCAAGAAAACCTGTATCAAAATGCCCGCTTATAAAACGAGGATCCTGAAGAACTTTTAAATGAAAAGGTATCGTGGTTTTAATTCCTTCAACAACAAATTCTTCAAGCGCACGTTTACCTCTTGCTAAAGCTCTTTCTCTTGTTCTGCCCCAAACAATAAGTTTAGCAATTAAAGAATCATAATGCGGTGGTATTGAATACGATTGATAAATATGTGAATCTACTCTAACACCAAATCCGCCCGGAAAATTTAGAGAGGTAATTTTTCCTGGTGATGGTCTAAAATTGTGCTCGGGGTCTTCAGCATTAATTCGGAACTCAATGCTATGTCCAAAAGGTACTTGCGGGGGTGTATCAGCTTTTTGACCGGAGGCAACTAAAATCTGTTGTCTTATAAGATCAACACTGTAAACTGTTTCTGTAACGGGATGTTCAACCTGTATTCTGGTGTTCATCTCCATAAAATAAAAATTCTTATGCTTATCCAACAAGAACTCTATGGTTCCTGCACCAAGATAGTTTACTGATTTGGCGCCAAGAACAGCCGCATCACCCATTTTGGTTCTTAATGATTCATCGAGCGCGGGTGAAGGTGATTCTTCAATTAGTTTTTGATGTCTTCGCTGTACCGAACAATCGCGTTCTCCGTAGTGGAATACATTACCAAATTTATCGCCCATTATTTGGAATTCAACGTGGCGTGGATTTTCTAAATACTTTTCAATATAGACATCAGAATTGCTAAATGCAGCTTCTGCCTCTGCCTGTGCAGTTTGAAAAGCATTCTCAAAATCTTTTTCTTCCCAAACAATACGCATACCTTTACCGCCTCCGCCGGCCGATGCTTTCACTATTACAGGAAATCCAACCTCGTGAGCAATTTTTATTGCTTCGGCAACATCCTTAACTACACCATCACTACCTGGAATTACAGGAACACCATTTTTTCTCATTGTATCTTTTGCAAAGGATTTATCACCCATTGCTCTAATCATCTCAGGTGAAGGTCCGATAAATGTTATTCCGGATTCGTTACAGATTTCTGAGAAGTCAGCGTTCTCTGCCAAAAATCCATAGCCGGGATGAATTGCATCTGCACCAGTAATTTGAGCAGCAGAAATAATGGACGGAATTTTTAAATAGCTTTCTTTGCCTAAGGGTGGTCCAATACACACTGCTTCGTTAGCAAATGTAACATGAAGTGATTCACGATCAGCTTCTGAATAAACTGCTACAGTTTTAATTCCAAGCTCTTTGCAGGTTCTGATAATTCGTAATGCAATTTCACCACGATTGGCGATTAGAATTTTATTAAACACAATATCTCAATATTTATTGGATTAAGTTTTCTGAATTAAGAACAAAGGTTGATTATATTCAACCGGTTTGCCGCTTTCTACCAGTATCTTAACAATTTTACCGCTAACATCAGATTCAATTTCATTCATTAGTTTCATTGCCTCAACAATGCATAAAACTGATCCAGCAGAAACCAGATCTCCCACCTGAACATAAGAATCTGCATCAGGTGCCGGTGCTCTGTAGAAGGTTCCAACTATCGGAGATTTAATTTCATGCATTCCTGCATGTTCATCAACAACTTTATTATCTTCAGTTTTAGATGATGATTCTGAAACCTGATGAGTTACGGGAGAGGCTGCCGCAGCCTGGGTATAAGACACAGCCTGAGTTACACGAACCTTCTTGGCAAGTTTAACCCTTGTACCATTCTCTTCTATCTCAAGATCGGTTACTTCACTTGATTCAAGAATTTTTATCAGTTTTTTTATAAGATTTAGATCCATTGTTATACCTTTAATTAGGATTTTACTCGTTCAACATATTCCCCGGTGCGTGTATCTACCTTAAGTAGATCATCAACATTAACAAACAAAGGAACATTAACTGTAGCACCGGATTCTAACTTTGCAGGTTTAAATGCATTAGTTGCTGTGTTGCCCCTAAATCCCGGTTCTGTTTCTGAAACTTTTAGATATGCAAAAATTGGAGGTTCGACAGTAATTATGTCATCACCGTTAAATAAGATTTCAATTTCTTCACTACCTTTTAGATAATCAACAGAATCGCCGAATAAAATAACGGGAACATTTATTTGTTCAAAAGTTTCGTTATCCATTAGAACAAGAAACTCATTTTCACGAAAAAGGTATTGAAATTTTTTACGTTCAACTCTGATTATTTCTATAGACTCGCCTGATCTAAAAGTATTATCTAATACTTTACCGGTTTTAAGATTTTTTAATGTGCTTCGAACGAAAGCTCCTCCTTTGCCGGGTTTAACATGTTGAAATTCTGTTATTACATAGGGGTCGTTTTTATATCTAATAATAAGACCATTTCTAAAATCTGAGGTATCTGCCATGTTGATTTAAATAATTGTTAATAAATGACTTGAAAAAAATAGAGATAGAAGTCTGTAATGTCAAGAAAAGGTTTTTAACGATTATTGACAAAAAACCGTGAATTTCTTCACGGTTTTTACATAAAATCTATCAAAATCACTCAATTAAGTTGGGAGAGATATCTATCAACCTGAGAGTAAACCGCTGAGGTTTTATACTCCTCCTTGATTGTCTGAAGTACATTTTTTGCCTGATCTTTATCGCCAGCATCAAAATAATTTACCGCTGCGTGAAACATATAATCAGAATTCATTACATCCGTTTTAGAAACTTTAGATGCGTTCATATAAAGATCTGCAGCCTTATCGAAATCATTTTTGGCGGCATAATAACCAGCCTGACCAGCTAAAGATGCAGCAACATAAATATCAATATCGCCGCTGTAGTCTTCGAAATATTTTAATGCTTCATCAGATTTACCAAGATTAGCATAACTATTTGCTAGATAAATTTTTGCTGTTTCTCCGTTTTCGGTGCTGCCATATTCAGTTACGATTTCTTTTAGTCCTAACATCTTAACATCCTTTTTACCTTCAATAGCACCAAGATAGTCACCCATATCATACATATCCATAACTTTTGATAAATGACCTGCAGCTTCCTCATTTTGTCCGCTTCGGTAATTCATAAAAAGAATTACAGCTACAACAACCAATGCAACTACACCCAAATAAGTAAAAACCTTATTCTTGTTTTCTTCAAAAAAAGACTGTGATTTGTAGTAAAATTCTACAAGTTTATCTTCTTTTATTTCTTTTCTTGAAAGTTTCTTCTGTTTTGTTAACATTCTATATTCCTATTCTGATTCATAAAAAAAACTGGGGCAAATTTAACACTAAAGTGCCCAATCTTCCAAAGATTTGAAAAATCAATTAAATTATAAAAAATTGTTATTTAATAAGAATAGTAAAAAGCGATGCTTTATTTTGACAAAACTAAAAGCTGACTTGTTACTGGTTTGTTTTTTATTTCTGAAATTATTTTTAATCCTGCATTCTCAGCTAATCGAATTAAACCTCCATTAGCAGCAAAATCTTTAAAATTTGTGTAATGTTCCTTACCTGCTAAGTATTCAACGATAACATTTAATACACTCCAAAAGCCTTTATTAACAGGAACAAGATAATCCCCAATAATTATTTTGTCGGCAACTTGTGACATCTCTTTTAACAAATCAATTCTCTCTTCAGGATTTACTTCGTGAATTACATAAGTCATCACAGCATAATCATAACGATGATTTTGTGATATTAGATTTGCAAGATTTACATGAAGAAATGAAATTTTACTATTCGGATTTTTTTGAAGCGTTTGATTTGCTTTTGCAATATTCTTGCTTGATAAATCGATTCCTACTACGCTTTTTACTTTATCTGCGGCCGAGAAAGAAAATCTTCCAGTCCCACATCCAACATCTATTACATTTGAGTCTGGTTGAATTACTTTTTTGATTTCACGAAATAAACGGTCCTGGTTAGGTGCAATTATTTTATCATAAAACCAACCATCATACCAGTGATCTTTATTGTGTGTCATTGTAGGAAAAGTATAACTAGATTATATATTTACTCTTATGTGATTAGAATAAATCCAGGCACGATCTTCAAAATAGACTTCAATACGATAAGCACCTTTTTTGTTAACAACAAATTCAGCATCGATACCTTTATTAGTTTCTATAATATGTCCGTTACGCAGAAGTCTTATTTCAGCGGTAATTCCCGGTAAATAAACTTTAAACGTCACATTTTTATGATCAGGAATTGTATCACCCATTTGATATTTTATACTATTTGATTCACCATAGAATCTAAACCCTTTTGATTCCGCAACATAATCATTTGCAACAAAGCATCTTCCATCTTTTAGCGAATTATATATTTGCCACTTAGCTTTTTCTAATTCTTTTGCACTCTTACCTTTTTTAATTGCTTCATCAATTAGAATGTGAGTACGAATTGATTTGAACAAAACTTTGTAAGGAAAAATCTCTACTTCTAAAAATCCAACAAGATTGTATTTGTGTGCATGCGCATCTATTCCACCAATGCCAACTACTTTTCTTTTTTGATTTAATTCGTCCCAAACTTTCAATGTTTCCTTGGGAGGTGCAATAATAGTTCTTAATGGATGAAGAAAAGATCTATACTTATTTTCTTCAGTAAGATTTTCAACCCACTCAGACATATGGTTCCAGATTTCAATTCCGGTGAAATCTTCAGTATCCCACTCAACCCAGGGATATGCCGGATGTTCTTTATGTTTCCTTTTTTCATGCGGATGAGCTAAAAATCCTATCCCGCCAAGTTCTTTAATTTTTGCAACATATTTTTTTGCAGGAGTTCGAGTAGAAAATGCTTCATCAATTCCAAAAGCTAAGTAATGATTTCTATTTTCCTTATCATTTATCTCACAGCCAATAAGCAGTAAAGTATTGCCGTACCATTTTTCATAACCTTCCTGCAATGCTCGCAAAGTATTATGATCGGTAAGCATAATAAAATCTAATCCAACTTCATCAGCAAATTTTGCAATATCCGTTACTTCTCCGGTTCCATCCGAAAAAGTGGAATGCATATGTATAGAACCAATGTATTCAAACATTTTACTTATCTCTTGTTTGAGCCAAAAATATATATAATAAGTTTATTTGAAAAGGAAGATTTAAATGTAAGAAATAGATGGGTCCCAAAAAGAGACCCATTTAATCTATTCATCTGAAAGTTGTACCAGTGTGTTATATTTTGTGGATTTATCAACAGAAATTCCACTTATTTTATCTACAAGAATATTTATACGTTCATCATTCATATCATCAAAAGCTTCGTAAGCTTCCATTGTGGTGAATGTATAAAGTTCCTGAAAACTAATTGATTTACCTTTTACTTCGAAAACTTCATAAGATTCCAAACCTTCTGCCTTAAGAAGATTTTTTAGTTCCTTAATAACTTTTAGATATTCATCTCGTTTATCAGGAACAATTTCATACTGTATTGTGAAAAGAACTTTAGACATTTTTACTCCAATTATTAAATAAAGAATTTCTCATCTATCGAACCTTCAAAAATAATTTTTGCTGGTCCAGTTAAAGAAAGATTTTTAACTTTCTGATTTTCAACTTCAAAATTAACAGTCAGTTTATCGCCGCCAAAAGTTTTTAAAGTAATTGGCAGTTTAAGATTCTCTGTAACATAACATATTAAAGCCGCAGCAACAGAACCTGTTCCGCAAGCAAGTGTTTCATCTTCAACACCACGTTCATATGTTCTGATATGAATAACATTATCAATTACATCTATAAAATTTACGTTTGTTCCGCCAGGTCTAAAATCATTACAGTATCTTATTTCTCTGCCAAGATTAAAAACCGGAAAATCCATAATGTTCTTAAAACTTGATTTAGGATTTGATGCATCTTTTAGAACATCAGTAATTTTAATAACAACGTGCGGCGAACCAGTATCTGCATAGTTTGATGTTATCATCTGCCCAAAGGCTTTAACTTTAAAATTATACTTAATCTTTTTAGGAGAATTAAGATTAAACTTAATTAGTTCATCCTCTAAAACATCACCGGAAAATTCAGCATCGTTTGAAACAAACTTTGCTGTTCCGTTTTTTAATCGCGAAGTTTTTTCTGCAAACCAGATTGAGCATCTTGCGCCGTTAGCACACAAACTTCC
>Ga0105096_10001064_pt1 | contig 10842 bp, 17 predicted proteins | sample PPLLak3cmMay2015_FD_87036 | JGI IMG/M metagenome (GOLD analysis project Ga0105096, IMG submission 87036) | Freshwater sediment microbial communities from Prairie Pothole Lake near Jamestown, North Dakota, USA - PPLs Lake P7 Core (1) Depth... | ecosystem: Environmental > Aquatic > Freshwater >...
AACCCACCATCTCCCCCATCTGAAATATTACATAATGTACCATTATTAGTATTTTTCTTGTATAAAGCAATAAATTCTATTTCTTTTTCACAAACTTGTTCCCATGTTAAATCTGTTAATAATATTTCTACTTTATAAGAAGTTAATTTAACTATATTATTCCAATATACATTTCTGTTTTTAACAGAATGGGCCCTTTTAAATTGGTCGTCATCATATTTACCTATACCTATGTAAAAAGGTACGTTCTTATCTAATCTAATATGCCTGTATAAATAAGCCATTACAATAAATCTTTGTCTGATTTATAAGGTATATACGTTGTTTTGCCATTTATTTTTTTAGCAACAAGTGCTTGTTTTCTATTACCACTTTTCTTGTAAGATACATGGACCCATGATGGTTCACCATTAGTCGGAAACTCAGCTATAATTTGGTCAAAGTCTAAATTTTCACGAATATAGTTAAATAATTTCTTATTGTCAGCAGCTGTGTCAATATCCATAGCTTGACCTAATGAGTGTTGGCTTGTCAAACTACTGCCAGGTATAGCCAAGTTTAAAGCTTTACTTCTGTAGAAAGAGTTTATCTTAATTGGTTTGCCGTACCATTCACGTACTGGTTCAAATACCTTTTCAGCTAATAGTTTCATACTAACTAAATGTTCAGCAGTTGGGCTGTTGTCAATCTTCTTAGCTTCTCCTGTTGCTGAATAGGTAGCTTCTTTTAATGTAATGTGTTTACTAATGTTGCTCATCTGTTGTTTCTTCTTTTGTGTTTTTTGTTTTAAATATCTTACCTACTTCTGCAATACCTAAAGCACCTAGTGTAGTATATAAAAATCCGTCAAATATAAACTCATTTATTGGCATTGCCATACCTCTCATACCAGTATAGATGTCTACACCTAAAGCTATTACCATCATAAATAATGCAATAAACCCTGCTACAGACTTCTCGTTTATGTCGTTGTTGTCTGAAAATAACTGTTTAAAAAATCTCATAATATTCTTTTAGTAATTGATATGCCACCTATAAATAAATAATCATTTGCACCAATGTTGTCTATGTTAACCATAGTGCCTCTAACGTTAATTTCTAATGCTGTGTTCTTTGTAAAGTAACCTTTTATACTTGCCCCACCAATAATAGATTTACCTATTAAGTCATAGCCTACTGTAACAATAGGTATCATACCTACTCTAATACTATATATGTTTGGTGCAATGTTATAATCTGCAAGTATTGAACCCTGAGTAATTTGTTTGTTTAAAATATCAGCAAATACTTTTGTGGTTGATACCTCAAACTTAGCTGTAAGATGTTTATGGAAGTTGTACTTTAAAACAGCAAAACCCATTGGAATGTAATACTTTCCATTTGCGACTTCACTAAATGGTCTATACGCACCAAAATAAGTCGATGCACCTGCACCTGCTCCGATTTCTATGTTACCTTTAAATGGAGTTTCTATTTGTGAAACTAATAACATCTTTATCTCTGATAATTCAGGCAATAATTGTTGGTAGTAAGTTATACTGTCTTTAGCTTTACGAATACTATCCTGCTGTATTAAAGATTTAACACTTACTATATTTAAACTATCTTGAACTTTTAACTTAGCAATGTTTTGCTTTTGATTTACAAAAGTATCATTTACACCTTTAGCTTGTTCAAGTGTAAATAAAACTACTTTTTGCCCTTCTATTGTTTTAATTACTTGGGAATAAGTCAAACTGCTCACCAGTATCAGCAGCGTTAGTATTAATGATTTCTTTAGCATCTTGAAGTTCTATTTTAGTTTCTGTTAGTGTTGTTTGTAACTCTTCTTTTTCTTTTTCTAACGTTACTACTTTCTCCTTCACTTCTGTTATCATTTTTGCTTGTTGTTTTTCAGCTTTAACACAAACTGTTGAAGCTTTTTTAAATGTATTATTGGTTCTTGCCAATAATGAGTCTATTGATAAATCGTATTCTATTTCTTTATTAGGTGTAGATAACTCTACTGCAAGTATTGTAATTACAGATAATAATAAATATTTCATTATTTTATAGCCCCCATTTGTGTTAATACTTCCAACTTTGTCGTGACAGCAACTAATGCACTATCAGACCTTTTAAGTGCTGCACTTAATAAATCAACTTTTTGTTCAAGCACAATTATCTTCTGCTCATGCTTAGATATTTGGCTTGTGTAGTTAATCTTATTATCTACGTACAAGTATGCAATAGCACAAAGTACCATAAACATGGTAGCTTTAAATGGATCTTTGCTGAATGTTTTAAAACTAATTGGTAGAGTCATTTTGTATAACAGATTTATTGTTTAAAAATTCTATTACCATTTTAGGCTCTAAGTTAGTGAATTTAACGGCTATCATTAATAAAATAAAAGCAGCTACTTTCCACCCATGAGTTTTTAAAAAATCAATTGCAACTTGTTTCATAGTTATTTTCCTTGACGGTTATACGGTTTTTTATTCTCGTGTTTGTTTAACTTCTTTTTAGCTACACCTTTTTTTCTAGTTCCAAAAGGTGAAGATTTAAAATTCTGTTTAGTAGTTACTTTTGCCATTGTTTTAAATGTAATAGTAAAGGCTTATTCAGCCTCTACTATTTCTAATTTTGATTCATTTACTTCAGTGATTTTTCCAGGTAATGCCTGAATTAAACCTGCTGTAAATTTAAATGGTAATTCTACCAAAGCATTTTGAATTAATCCTAATTCTTCTCCTGTTAGTACTACGTTGTACTTCTTTCCTTGTTCTATTTGCATATAATTTATTTATTAAAGTTCTACTGTAATTGTTAAACTTGGGTTTAATCCTGACAAAATTACTAAAAACTCTTCAGATAAAGTAGCTAAAATATCAACTTTTTCTCCTGTAAAATATGATTGCTCATACTCAGTAATTAAACCGTTGCAGATTTCCATATCAGTTTCATCTGTAAAGGTTACCCAACCTGATACTTTACCCATTGCAGGAGTAATAAATTTAACTATACCTTTAGTTACTTTTTTTGGTGTCATGCTGTCTTCACTTAAGGCAACAAAACTTTTTGGACTTATTATTATCATTTTATTTTATTATTAAATTAATGCAATTGTTCTTGTCATTCCTCCAACTTGTACTTTAAAATCTGTTCCATCAAACCAAATATCTCCATTAACAGGAGTTGTTGGAGCTACACCTGCTGGTATATTCATAGAAGCTCTAGTTGTTGTAGAAGCAGATTGTAATAATCTACCAAACAATGTAACTTGATTACTAGTTAAATCTATTTGAAATCTTGAACTTGAATTAAATACATAAAATATATTTCCTTGTATACCAACTAATTGTGTTGATAAATTATTATAAGCTATCCAAGAACCTGATGTTTGCATACCTATTCCATTAGGCGTATGTTGAACTATTAATGCAGCTGTTCCATCACTACTTTCAAATCTACCAATAGCATTAGTCCCATCACCACGAACAGTTAATCTTGCTACAGGAGTTACAACTGTGCTACCTACAAAAAGTCTAGTGTTTATAGCAAATCCTCCACCACCCATAAATCCTATAAAGTTATTACCGTTATATAATTGAAGTACATTTTGGTACAATCTACTTGTAAAACCAGAATTATCAAACCAACCGCCAATATTACTTATCATTCCAGTAGTATCTATTGAAAATCTACTACTACCACCAACTTGTAAATCCATTAAATTATGAGTCATTGCTCCTAATGATGGTACAGTAGCATTTAAAAATATACCAGTTGTGTTACCTGTTTGTGTAGCTGTATTATTAATAGTATATTGTATACTTAAAGGTCTGTAATTAGCTGAACCTGTTGCTGTTGCTGCAAATACACTTATAATTCCTACAGCTCTAGCTGTTCCTGAAGTAACATTAATAGGTAAATCTGAATTTGAAGTAAGAGTTATACCATTTAACATTCCAGTGTGTGCCCCATAACGAATAAATAAACCACTACCTGCAAGTGTACTAATAATAGCATTTGTAGAAAAAAATATGCCAGATGTAACAGGACCAAATTCTAATACACCAGCAAAACTTTGTAAACTTCCAGTATTGCTTATTCCTACTACTTGTGTTCCAGAACTATTATCTGCTCTAAATATTGAGTTAGTCCCATCTCCTCTTAAATGTAATGAAGCACTAGGTGTATAAGGAGTTGTAGCTGAACCACCAATTGCAACCATGCCTAAGTTACCCCAAACATTCATTGCTAATGTTGTACCAGCAAAATTTCTATATCTAGTTTGATCAGCATCAAAGAAATTTATTCCTGAACCATTTAAATCTATATACATTGTAGCAGATGCACCAGTAAAAGCTAATCCTGTTGTACCTGCTTGGCCATTAACATATAATCCTATTGTAGAACTTGGAGCAACTCCAATACCTACACCGTAGTTAATTTGTGTTGTTGTAGTACTTACTTGTATAGGTAAATTATTACCATCACCATCAGTTAAAAATTGTAAACTTGCTGACACATTTTGGTTTACAAGAGAACCAATGTTTATTAATCCTTTGTAGTTTAAACCTATGTCACTTCCAACTAAATTTGCCATTTTATTTTAATATATTATGAACCCCAGTTTTTACCTGAAGATGAACCCCAATTTTTTGTAGTAGCAATACCCCATATCCAAGTAATAGCTGCACCACCTGCTTTAGTTACAGCTAATACTATAGGTCTACCATATTTTATAATGACTTGAATCATTAAACTTCGTATCTAAATGTTACAGTTAAATCAGCAGTATTATCTGAAGCTTTAAGTGATATAGTAGATAAATCAGCTATATTATTAAATGGAAATATTGCACCATCAGGTAAAGCTAAATAAGTAGTTCCACCATCAGTAGAAACCCATAATGTTTTACCTGAAGTATTAGAAACATATACTAATTGAGCTGGTATAGAAGTAGTAGATAATTGTACAAAATTAGCTGTAGTTACTACACTACCGTTATATCCCCTACGAGTATAAAACCCAACTAGGGAGGTTATTAAAGATTCTAAATTAGTTAATCCCATTTTATTATTTATTTATTACAAATATAGTTAAATCAAATTAATTTTTAGCAATTAAATCCCAATGATTGTCTACTGCATCATACCTATATATAACACTTTGATAATCTAAAGTAAAAGTAAAAGGATCTCCTGTAGTTGTTCCTGTAGGGCCGTTAACTGATACTTGCACATCATTTGCACCTGCTTTAGGGCCAATAGCTTTTATTATAGCAATATAACCATCAGGTACGTCTGAAGAAGCAGGTAAATATATTACATGACTTGCAGTTCCTGCTGATCCGCCATATGCAAACCTAAAAGTATTTTTTGGTAAACTCATAGTTACAGTTATTGTTGTAACTGGAAAAGCATATAATTGAGATTCTGGTAAAGCAATACCTAAAACTGAAACGTATCTGTTTGCTTCTATTCTTATTTTACCTGTGGTATTATATGTATTTCTTAAAACTACTAAGTTGTTACTTTTTGCATCAATAGTTGCTCTAGGTGTATTCCAAAAAAATCCAACAGTGTTAACTGTTTGTGGGTATGTTGGTATTATTGGGTCAACTAAACCAAATTGTATACCTGCTATTTGACCAGAATTAGGAGTACCTTCATTATTAAAACAATTAAGTTTTAAGTATGTTACACCATTACTTCCATTGTCTGTTTGATCATAAACTAACATTCCTTCTATACCATTTACTAGTTTATATTCTAACAAAGCAGAACCCAATGTACCAGTATTTAAAAATTCTAATTTACTATCTGTAAGTTTTAATTTAAATAAAGTATTATCCCAAAAGAATTTAGGGTTATTTTCAGTTAATCCGGTACCGTTTCCAAAAGGAACACTACCTACTAAAAATGAAGGAAGAGTAGGAATTGTAGGAAACGTTGCAAGAGTACCATCACCTCTAATGTATTGAGAAATAGTACCTGCTCCAGTAATAGCTATTACTCCTGAAGTTGTTACAGGAGAACTAGCAACTGCAAAAGCTGCTGGCATTGATACTCCTACAGATGTAACTGTGCCACTAGTAACAGGAAAAGTAGCTAAACTACCATCTCCTCTTACGTATTGAAATATTGTACCACTAGGTGTATTAAACTTATTGTTAAAACTAATCCAATCTGCAGCACTAAGTATACCTGCATTTGATCCAGTAGCAAAAGGTATTTGACCAATTAAACCATCAGATAAAATAGACAAAGGTACTTTATAACCTGTTCCAGCATTTGCCGATAATCTTAAATTAGCATTTAATACTCCAGCTGGAGCTGTTAATTGTATAGAAGGTGTTGTAGTTATATTACCAACATATTCAACACTTTGAATATATTCTTCTAAACCAATAATATCCCCAGGAACATGAGTATGAGGACAAGGAGTAAAACATGAAGGTTTACCTTGAATACTATTCCAAGTTACTACTGAAGGTGCTGGGCATGAAGGATCTGTAAAACCATTTAATGGTCCAGAGTCACATCCACAATTATTATTAAATTCTAACATGAACAGGTTACTATATTATTTATTCTATCTACTATATAATTTAATTCTTCTGTTGAAAGAAGATTAGTATCTAATTGACCATCAATAGCCCATCTTAAAAGAAAGACTTCTCTATACAAACACATATCTATACAAGGTACAGAATACAACCATTGTTTAGCTAAAACTCCAGATAAGTCTGTATATAAACCATTTAATTCACATATAACATCATTTATCTGGCTTTGATTATAATTAACAATTACATTCTCCACCATTGCAGTATATAGTTAAGGCTTGAATAATTTCTTGAGCTTTAGTGTATTTACCTAAATCCATATTAGGTTGTATTGACATATACATCATTACAGCTTCATATAACTTTTCAGTAGATTTGTTTTTACAACTACATGTTGATAAAGATAACTGAGCTATTTTAGAATGTAGGCATTTGTTAATATTGTATGTGTTAGCAAAGTAAGCTGTTGATTCATAAGCTACACTATAAGCATGATCAGATGTTAAAGTTATACTTTCATTTATTTGAATTGTATTATTTGTATTTACAGATACAACTTCATAAATAAATAAATCACCGTCTATATTTATTTCTATATATTTAGCATTTATAAATTCATTGTAATCAGGTACATTAATTAAATTACCTGTTACAGTATTTTGATTAACAACATCTATTCCATCAAACCAATTATAATAAATTGATTTGTAAACAGCATCTACATAATTAACACCTATTAATGTAGCTAAATCAAAAGATTGTGTAGTACCACCTGCTATTAATTGAGCGTTAGTACTATTATAATTTGTAGTATAAAGTAATTCTGTAGTTACAGGTGTAGTACTTCCAGTATAAGTTAAAGTACCATTATAATCTAATATGCTATAGTTACTAGAAATTATCTCAACTATTTCTCTGTCACCTGTAGGAGTTTGACCTGCACCATAACCTCCAGGGTTTAACGTACCAAATACACCAGTAGTTTCTGTTAAAACTAAATACTGAGTTGATTGATTTGGAACTGATTTATGTTTAGATATTAATGCCATTATATTAGTTGTATACTCTTATTTCAATTAATTTGCTAGTTAATTTATCATTTATGCCCGAAAATTCTTCATCTAATGTTTTAATATCTATTAAATCTGCACTATTAAATGTAACTTTTAAATTGTAAGTCTTACTACCATTATCTATACATCTTGTTTGGTCATTTAAACTAACTGTTTTATCACTCGTAAATAAACTATTAGACCCCATTCGATACTCACCTGCACCAGCATACGTAAACCAAACATTACCAATTGTATTTTCTAATACATTTACTACTGGAGCACCTAAGTTGTAACCTAAATAAGTATTACCATTAGCATTTTGGTTATTTGGTGTTGTGCCTGTTGCTACAAAAGAAGTACCTATTTCATTATTAGGAGCACCAACATTTGTAAAATCTGTTGTATCATTATTTTCTATAATATAAGTAACTCCTACAGTTAATGGAGTACCATAATCGGTTCCTATATAAATAGTACTAGGGTCATCTGAACCATTCTGTGATACTAAAGCAGTGTATACTTTATAACTTGGTTCAGGTATTGGAGTTGGTTCAGGTGCCATAACTGCTTTAAAATCTTCTAAATTCATTACAGAAGAATTACCACCTATAGTTAAGTTTATAATTGCATCCCTAAGATTAGGAATTGTTCTTTCAAGAAAATTGCCAAATATTGTATTCATATTTCAAAGATACAATAATATTATAAAACAAAAAAGGGTAGAATTTCTTCTACCCTTTTATTATTAAAATTAATTACTAATTACCAAGCAGTGCTAGATAAAATTGTAGCTAAAGTTGTAGCTTGAGATGAACCTGTAGGTACAGCTATAATAGCTGATAAAGTTTCACCTGCTTTGTAACCTTGAGCTGTGTAATCAGGAACACTAGTTCCGTATTGTAAACCTAAAGTTACATAACTAGTACCACTTACAGAATAAAGAGGGAAATTATTCGGTAAGAAGATACGGTTAATAAACCCACTGTAACCAGCAGCTGTTAACTCTTTCTTAAATACTTGAGGATAAGTACCGTTACCTTCAGTGTAAACACCAGTAACAATTGTACCAGCAGCAGAAGTGTAAGATCTAGTTACAACTTGGTTGTTTTGTACAGGAGCACCTGAAAGGTTTACATTGCAACTAACATTTAAAATTTTGTTAGGCATTGGTTCCAATACGTTTGATCCGTTGAAAGTGTTACCAGTTTCAGTTACACGGATACCAGCATTAGCAGCAACTACAGTAGCAGGAACAACAAAACCAGTAGTTAAACCAGTAAGTGTAGCACCTACAGAAAGCATTGAGTTAACATAAGGATACTCTAAAGTAACAGTAATACCACTAACACTAGCAACTTTGTATACTGCATAAGTGTTACCACTAGCAGCACCAAAACGTAAGTAAACACCAGCAACAATACTAGTTGAAGTAGTATCTAAAGTAACAACAGTTGAACCGTTAGTTACAGTTGCAACTGGAGTTGAAACTGGAGCAGCAGTAGCAGCAGCACTTAAAACTTCAGCAAATGCAAAACGTTGAGCTGGCATTGTGTCGTTACTAGAAAGTAAAAACTGAGCATTTACATCTTTAACAATACTTTCAGCAATTGCAATTTGAGTTGCAGCAGCAGAAGTTTGGAAGAAAGGTGTAGAACCTACAGTTGGGAAAGGAGGGTTACCATAAGTCAAGTTTTGAACCTTGAAATCATAAGTACCAGCAATACCTGAAGGTAAAGCATAAGAAGCTACAACACCATCATAACCAGTCACAAATACGTTAGGTATTGGTGCAGTAAATGCGGTATTTAAATAAGCTCTTTTTTCTCCTGGTTGGATAGTAAACGTTTTGATGTTTTTACCAGCAGGAACTCCTTGAGCAATTACTACAGGTAGTAAAGCTTGGGCAGCACTAATAGCACTAGTAATCAAAGTGTAAGTACCATCATTAGCCAAAGAGTAAACTCCAATTTGACCTGAAGTTAACAAGTAAGGACTTGCAGCACTTGTGTACGATACATCTGTACCGATTAAAACATTTTTAAGCATGTTTGTTTGTTTTTGTTTTTATTTGTTATTATTAAAAAAATTTATTCATTAGTTTGCTCTACTGCACTTGAAGTTTGTATCCTTTGTGGATTAGCTTCAAAGTTTTCAAGCAATAAGTTTACAGCATCCCTAACAATTTCAGCATGTGTTTCTTCTGACAACTCACAAGTTTGATTCTGTTCTATGTTGATTTGTTTTGGTTTACGAATATAAGATATAGCTATTTCTTTTACAATAAAATCATTTGGTTTAAAAAATACATCTATGCTATTATTATGAATAATACATAAAGGTCCATCTGGAACAGATGTATCATTAAACGGATCTTGTTGTGTAATATATACGTCATCTTGTTGTATAAATCTATTTGCTACTACTAAATTAGCTCCTCCTGTTGCAGTAAAATACGTATAGTTTTTTACAGCCGTGTTAAAAGTTGTTGAAGCTTCACCTAAACTAACTTCTATATCTCCAGTAGTAGTACAAACACCAATTACATCAGCAGTTAAGTTTTTAAATGTACTATAGAAAGACCAACCAGCTAAATTTAAACTATTTAAAGAGTTTAAAATTAAACTTATCAAAGAACTTTTATCTTCTAAACTATAACCAATTATTTCAGGGTTAGTAGTAGAGTTAAATACACTAGCTCCGTCTACAGAAATATCTAATGAAGCATATGTAGTATTAGTATTAGGTATACTAGCTAAAGCAACATTAAAAGATTCTACTGCTGTAGATTGAGTTATTGTTCCACAATCATTATAATAAACTTTACTTCTGTTAGAAGTTAAGAACAAATAATCGTCTGGAAAATAAAATCTACCTTTAGTTTCGTAATCAAAATCTGTTGAAGAAAGTTGATATACTTTATCGTAATAATTAGGTACAAGTAAGTTTCTTAAATCATCTATTCTTTTTTGACTCATCTCAAATCCTAATTGTTTAGCATTTGAACGTGCAGAATAACGTTGTTTAATAAATCTTTCTTGTGCCCTATTAAGAAAATAATCTTTTTCTTGAGGTAAGATAATATCATATAGATTGGAGTTGACTTTATTCAACTCCAAATCTATAGCAATATGTAAATCTTGTACGGTCATTAATTAGTTTTTTCTTTTTTTACTTTTGTTGTTTTTACTGTTAGAGGGCTACCAAATTGATCAAGTCTAGCTTTTAAAATTG
>Ga0105096_10001065_pt1 | contig 10837 bp, 9 predicted proteins | sample PPLLak3cmMay2015_FD_87036 | JGI IMG/M metagenome (GOLD analysis project Ga0105096, IMG submission 87036) | Freshwater sediment microbial communities from Prairie Pothole Lake near Jamestown, North Dakota, USA - PPLs Lake P7 Core (1) Depth... | ecosystem: Environmental > Aquatic > Freshwater >...
GCTCGACCTGCAGCCCTTCACGCTGGTGGGTGCGACCACGCGCGCCGGCATGCTGACCAACCCGCTGCGCGACCGCTTCGGCATCGTCGCGCGGCTGGAGTTCTACACGCCCGAGGAACTGGCGCGCATCGTCACCCGCTCGGCCGGGCTGCTGGACGTGCCGGCCGAGGCCGAGGGCGCCTTCGAGATCGCCCGCCGCTCGCGCGGCACTCCGCGCATCGCCAACCGGCTGCTGCGCCGCGTGCGCGACTATGCCGAGGTCAAGGGCGACGGCCGCATCACGCAGGCGCTGGCCCAGGCGGCGCTGGCCATGCTCGACGTCGACCCGCTGGGCCTGGACCTGATGGACCGCAAGCTGCTCGAGGCGGTGGTGCACCGCTTCGACGGTGGGCCGGTGGGCCTGGACAACGTGGCCGCGGCCATCGGCGAAGAGGCCGGCACGATCGAGGACGTGATCGAGCCCTACCTGATCCAGCAGGGCTACCTGCAACGCACGCCGCGCGGCCGCGTGGCCACGCTGGCGGCGTACCGGCACCTGGGCGTGGTGCCGCCGAAGCCCAGCGCCGGCGATCTGTTCGAAGGCTGAAACAACGGACTGGCCGCGTCACTTGAGGTGGCCTGCGATGTGTCCACGGTTACACATCGTGTAACGGCCGTGGTCTTGTTCACACGCTGAGGACGCCGCTTGTAAGCGTGCAAGTGCGCCGTTAAGGGTTGCCGCTTTTGCGGCTGCCCTCAACTTGTCGCCTCCCCTGCCGATACATAGGATCGTCGCGACCGACGGTATGCGTTCGCGCATCGATGTGGCGGCGACACCGACATCGACGCGCGTAGTGGGCCGACTCGGGCCCGACCAGTGTCCAGTGCAGCGAAAGAGATCCATGCAGCGGAATCGCCCACACGGCTTCACCCTGATCGAACTGATGATCACGGTGGCGATCATCGCCATCCTCGCCGCCATTGCGCTGCCCAGCTACCAGGACTACGTGCGCAAGGGCCGGCGCGCCGACGCGCAGGCCTTCATGCAGGAAGTGGTGGCGCGGCAGCAGCACTTCCTGCTCGACCGGCGCGCCTACGGCACCGGCATTACCACAGCCACCAGTGCCAGCGGCCTGGGCATGACCATCCCGGCGAACGTCTCCAACTACTACGGCGTGACCATCGCCACCGACAACACGACCGCACCGCCGAGCTTCACGCTCACGGCCACGCCTTCGGGCAGCCAGGCCTACGAGTCCTGCGGCACGCTCACCCTCGACCACCGCGGCGTCAAGACCGCCAGCGGTTCCGGAACATGCTGGTGAGCAATTCTCCATCTCCAGCCCGACGGCGTCCGCGCTGCGCAGGCCGTCGCGCCGCGGGCTTCACGCTGATCGAGGCCGTGGTGGTCGTCGGCCTGCTGGCCATCGTGGCCTCCATCGCCGCGCCGAGTTTCCGCTCGTTCATCGGCACGATGAACTCCAAGTCGGTGGCCTTCGACCTGATCAACGACCTCACCGTTGCACGTTCGGAGGCCATCAAACGCAACGCCACGACCTCCGTCACGCCAGTGGCCGGCGACTGGGCCAAGGGCTGGCAGGTGCTCGACGCCAACAACGTCGTGCTGCGCGAACGAGCCGCGCTGAGCTCGTCGTTGAGCGTCGGCAGCGCACCGACGACCGGCGTGCAGTTCCGGCCCAACGGCCGCCTGTCCGACGACACTGATCCCGGCAACCTGGCCTGGTCGGTCAGCTCGTCGATCAGCGGCGTCACCGCGCGCTGCGTGGTCATCAGCCCGACCGGTGCGGCCCGCGCGAAGACCGGGAGCTGCTCATGAGGCCCAAGCGCTTCGCCGCGCAGCGCGGCTTCTCACTGATCGAGATCCTGATCACGCTGGTGATCACGGCCTTCGGCCTGCTCGGGCTGGCGGCATTCGCCGCCAAGTCCACGCAGCTGGGCGTGGACGCCACGCAGCGCGCGCGCGCCGCCGCCCTGCTCAACGACATGAGCAGCCGGGTGGCAAACAATAAGCCGAATGCCGCGGGATACGTCACGGGGGCAGTGCAAGGGGCCGCCATCGATAACAACTGCGCGGCGGCGGCAGTCGGGGCTGCGCGCGACCTTTGCGAATGGAACAACCTGCTCGCCGGCGCCAACGACGGTGGCGCCAATTCGGCCTTCCTCGGCTATCGCGGCTGCGTCACCCAGCCCGATCCTCTGCAGCCGGTGTTCGTCATCACCGTGGCCTGGGGCTCGCTGACACCCGGCATCCCGCCAGCCGATCTGTGCGCGCAAGGTGCCTTTGGCGACGATTCGCAACGACGCATCATCCGCTCGCAAGTGCGCGTGGCGGCGCTGGCAGCATGAAGGCGCATCTGCACAGCCGGGCGCTGCGGCGCAACGCGCACGGCTTCACTTTGGTCGAGATCCTGGTCGCGCTGGCACTGGGCGTGCTGATCCTGCTGGCGCTGACGATCCTGTTCGCGCGCAACAGCGGCAACCAGTCCGAGCTGGAACGCAACACGCGCCAGCTGGAGAACGCTCGCTACGCGATCGACCTGCTGGCCGAGGACGTCATGCACGCGGGCTACTACGGCGAGTTCGACCCTGATCCGCTGGTGGTCAACCCCGCCGACTGGAGCCAGCCGGACCCCTGCGCAATAGCCGTCAATGCGCAGGGATGGAACACACCGAATCCGCCGGTACCCACTTCCGCCAATGCGGCCGAGCGGGTACAGGTTCCGGTCGCGGTGCAGGGCATCGAGGCCGGCACCGCCGTCGGCTGCCTGGCCGGCCGCGTCGCCGGCACCGAGGCGTTGGTCATACGCCATGCCGAAACCGGCGCGCCGACGACACTCGCCGCCGGGCTGAACAACAACATCTACATCCAGGTCGCACGCTGCGGCCTCGACACGTCGCGCATCCGTGCCGACTCGGTGCCGTCCGGCATGCTGAACCTGCGCCTGCCGGACTGCGCCACCGTGAACAACTCGCTGCGCCGGCTGACGCAACGCACCTACTACGTGGCCAGCTGCAACGACTGTGGCGCCAACGACGGCATCCCGACGCTGAAGCGCGTCGAAATGATCAATGGTGCGCTGCGCACGATGTCGGTGGCCGAGGGCGTCGAGAACATTCAACTCGAATTCGGCCTGGACACCAACGACGACGGCGTGCCCGACGTTTTCGTGGCCACTGACGGCGTCGATGGCGCAGCGCCGAACCTGTGGCAGAACGTGGTCGCGGTGCGTCTGCACGTGTTGACGCGCAGCACGCAGCCGACGCCGGGCTACACCGACGCCCGCACCTACCAGCTCGGCCCCGTCGCGGTGACCCCCCAGCCTGACGGCAACAAGCGCACGCTGATGACGACTACCGTGCGTCTGCACAACGTCGGCGGCCGGAGGGAGTGATGAGGACAGCGATGCGCACTCAGCGCGGCTCGACGTTGCTGGTAGTCATGATCTTCCTGCTGATCTTCGGCATCATGACCGCGTCCGCGTTCCGCGGCTCGCTGACCAGCGCCCAGGCCATCGGCAACATGCAGTGGCGCAACGAGGCGATCACGGCCGCCAACGATGCAATCGACCGCGTACTCAGCAGCGCCGATTTCGCCATCAAGACGGCGCAGGTCACCCAAGATGTCAACGCCGCTCCCTTTCCACTGGACGTCAACGGCGACGGCGTCACCGACATCAGCGTCAGCTTCCCTGCGGTCACACAGCCCGATGCAACCGGGACTCCGGTCACGCGCGCTGGCCCGCGCTGCCTGCGCGCCGAGCCCATCCCGGCGGCCAAGCTGGACCCCTCGCTGCCGGCCGACCTGGGCTGCTTCGGCAGCAGTTCCGCGGGCAGTTCAGGGCTGGGCGTCGGGACGGCCGGCGGCGGTGTCTCCACCGTCACGCAGTCGCCCTCGCTGTGCTCGAACACCGAATGGTCGATCACCGTGCGCGCCGTCGACGCCGTGACCAACACCCGCGTCGATGTCGTGCAGGGCGTGGGTGTGCGCGTGCCTACGACTGCCATACCGACTTGCGACTGACATGCTGCGCGCAGGGTGCATCGCGCCCGGCGCCAAGGATCCCAAGCGAAGGAAGATGCAATGAGCCCAGGTCACAGACTCCACGCACTCAGGCACTCCCGCATTGCTGCGGCCGCCCTGCTGGCGCTGGCCGTGCCTTTCGCCGGCCAGGCCGCGGATACCGACATCTACGGCCCCACCGGCAGCGGCAGCGCGCCTAACGTGGTGTTCCTGCTGGACAACACCTCCAACTGGTCGACCAACAACCAGAACTGGAACTCCGGCGATTCGTGGGACCGCTGCAAGTCTCTGGCCGAACCGGCCAGGACGCAGTGCCAGAACCTGATCGAGGCCATCTACTACGCTGGAATCCCGACCAGTGGCGGCAGCGCGAAGAAGCGTCCCTGGGACAGCGGTTACAACAACAATGCCAACAAGGACGGTGTGCACCCGACCCAGGGGCAGTTGCAGTTGCGTGCGCTGAACCTGGTGCTCAACTCGCTGGTGTGCTCGGGCGCGGCCAGTGCGCTGAAGGTCAACGTGGGCGTCTCGATGATCGGTGACAGCGGCTCGACGCTGAGCACCGGGCATGCGAGCGGCTTCATCCGCTTCGCGGTGCAACCGCTGACCGGCACTGCGGCGACCAGCGGAAGCAGCTGCAAGGCGCTGATCGACGAGTTCGACAAGATCGACAGCAAGATCACCGACCCCACCTACAAGGCGCCGTCGAACGCCAACTACGGCGCGGCGATGTACGAGATCTTCAAGTACTTCGGCGGACATTCCAACCCCACGCTGGCCGGCAACCCAGCGCCCAACGGCGGCACGCCGGTGGGCGCCACCGGCTACGGCCCGGTGCGCTACTCGAGGCTGAACTCTCTGGACGACCCGGCCGCCTTCACCGACGCCGGACGCAGTACCTACAAGAGCCCTATCACCGCTGCCGAAAGCTGTGGCAACAACTACATCGTGCTGGTCGGCAACACCTATCCCAACTTCGAACCCAACAACGGCGGGCCGACGATCTTCCAGGGCATCGGCTACACGCCGCCAACCCTGTCTGCGCTGAGCTCCGACACCAGCCGCTACGCCGACGAGTGGGCGTACTTCCTGGCCAACACCGACGTCAGCCTCGAGTCCGGCGTGCAACGCATCTTCACCTACGCGGTGAACACCTACAAGGACAAGCCCGACGCCGACCAGGGCAAGCTGCTGAAGTCCATGGCCGTGCAGGGCGGCGTCGGCGCCGCCGGCTATCTGGAGGTCGGCGGCGACCTGGTCAAGCTGGTCGAGACCTTCAAGGACATCCTGCTGAACATCGCAGCAGTGAACAGCGTGTTCACCGCCACCACGCTGCCGGTGTCGACGACCACGCAGGGCACCTTCCTGAACCAGATCTTCGTCGGCATGTTCCGGCCGGATGCGAATGCGGGCCCGCGCTGGGTCGGCAACCTGAAGCAGTACCAACTGGGCATGGTGAATGGCGTGCTCGACCTGGTGGACAAGAACGGCAAGCCCGCAGTGCTTTCCGGCGCAGGCTTCTTCTCGCCGCTGGCCGAAAGCTTCTGGACGGAAGACAGCGTGTTCTTCGACGCATCACGGTCTGGCACGCCGCCGTCGGCCAGCGACCGTCCCGACGGGCCGATCGTCGAAAAGGGCGGCGCCGCGCAGCAGCTGCGCAAGATGGGCGCAGCGAGCCGCAACATCAAGGTTCTGGGTGGCAGCGGGCTGCAGGACCTGCCGAGCAATGCCGCCTTCAGCCCCTTCACGCTGGACGAGGTGAAGTGGATTCGCGGCGAGAACAACGTCGCCACCGGCCCAGGCGCCGAGGCGTTCAACGGCTCGTACTCGAACGCCGCCGGCACCACGACCCCGCTGGGAAGCACCGGTGCGCGCCACAGCATTCATGGCGACGTGCTGCATTCGCGGCCGGTGGCACTGAACTACGGCAGCGGCGACGTGGTCGTGTACTACGGCGCCAACGACGGCTTCTTCCGCGCCGTCGACGGCAACAAGACCGGCGGCACGGCCGGCCAGGAGCTGTGGTCCTTCATCGCGCCCGAGCATTACACCATGATGAGGACGCGGCTGCGTACCGGCACGGAGACGATCCACCTGCCCGAAACCAACAGCAGCGGCGGAACGATTGCAGCGCCCAGCGGCAGCGCACCGAAGAGCTACGGCATGGACGGCCCGATCGGCGTGTACGCACGCTACAGCAGCGGCGGCGGCTCGGTCACGCAGGCCATCATCTATCCGACGATGCGCCGCGGTGGCCAGAGTGTCTATGCCTTCGACGTGACCTCGAAGTCTGCGCCGGCGTTGCTGACGGGCTCCTCGTGGCCGATCACGGGGGGAAGCGGCGACTACGCCAAACTGGCGCAAACCTGGTCGATGCCCAAGCCGGTGGTGTTCAGCAACAGCAGCGTCACGGCACCGATCCTGCTGATGGGCGGTGGCTACGACCCCGCCGAAGACACCAACAATTCCAGCGGCATCGGCAACGTCGTCTACGTGATCAACGGCTTCACCGGCGCGCGCATCGCCGCGCTGCCCACCGACTATTCGGTGCCCTCCGACGTGACAGTCGTCGACGTCAACGGCGACGGCGAACCCGACCGCGCCTATGTCGCCGACGTGCGCGGCAACCTCTACCGCATCGATTTCCCGCTGAAGGACGACGTGCTCGACGCGTCGAAGTGGACGGCCACGCCGGCGGGCATCACGAAGATCGCCCAGCTGGACGGCAAGGTGTTCTTCGCGCCGGACGTGGTGGTGACGAAGAACTTCGTCGCCGTGCTGGTCGGCACCGGCGACCGTGAGAAGCCGCTGCTGGTGTCGACCTCGGACAACTTCTTCCTCATCAAGGACAACGTAGGGGAGCCTCGCAAGGAAGGCGTGAACCCGAAGGTGCTGACCAAGTCGGATCTGACGCGGGTGGCGAAGATCGACAACACGACCATGACGCCGGGCTCGCCCAACCCCACGAGCGACCCCGAAGGCTGCTACCTCGAACTGGCGACCAACGGTGAGAAGGTGGTGAACGCGCCGTTCACCATCGCCGGCGCCACCTACTTCGGCACCAACCGCCCGAAGCCGGCCAGCAGCACCACCTGTTCGGCCGACCTTGGCGAGGCCTACGCGTACAAGTTCCCGCTGTTCTGCGGCCTGCCCTCCAAGCCCAACCCGATCGTCGGCGGCGGCCTGCCACCGTCACCGGTGGGCGGCATCGTCAACATGGTCGTCGACGGCCAGAACGTGAAGATGCCCTTCATCATCGGCAGCGGCGAAGGCAATTCCTCCTTCAAGCCGGGAGAGCCGAAGTGGCCCATCCCGCCGGTGCGTTCGCGCCTGAACTGGCGCATCGACAACACCAACCGCTGAATCCCACGCGGCATGGGGGCGGTGCCGCAGGGCACCACCCTATTCGCTCCCCAGGTGCCCCACATCGCCCCAGCCGACCAGCACCAGGCCCTCGCCCGCGTGCAGCAGCCGGTTGAGGCCGGCGTTCGCCAGCTGCCAGGTGCGCGGCGCGTCCAGCGCCAGGCGCGTCGCTTCGCGGTACAGCAGGTCGAGCACGCCGCCGTGGGTGACGAGCACGATGTGCTGCCCGCGATGCGCCTGCGCCAGGCGCTCCACGGCGGCGACCACGCGCACGCGGAAGCCGCGCAGCGCCTCGCCGCCGGGGGCGCCGAAATCCGGGTCGCGGCGCCGCCAGCGCTCGGCCTGCTCGGGCCAGCGCTGCTCGATCTGCGCGAAGCTCAGGCCCTCGAACGCGCCGAAGGCGCGCTCGCGCAGCCCGGCGTCCACGCGCAGCGGCAGCCCGGTCCGCGCGGCCAGCGGCGCCGCCGTCTGGCGCGCGCGCAGCAGGTCGCTGCTGTAGACCGCGTGCAGCGGCTCGTCGGCCAGGGCCGCGGCCACGCGCTGCGCCTGCTCGTGGCCCAGGGCATCGAGCTCGATGTCGGTGTGGCCCTGGATGCGCGCCTGGGCGTTCCAGGCCGTCTGCCCGTGGCGTACTGCCACGATGCGCGTGACCTCGCCCGACGACACCTCAGACGCCCCAGACGATGGGTTCGCGCGCGGCCTGGGCCCGCCTGAGCATGTCGATCACCGGCCACAGCCGCTGGCGCAGCGTGACGGCGGGTCGGGCCGCCGCCTCGTCGGCGGGTTCCTCGTCGGCCTCTGCGGGCGCCTCGTCGCCGCGCAACGCGGCCTGCAGCGCCTCGATGGCCGCGGCCATGTGCTCGACCTCGATGATGCCCTTCGGGGTGGGCTCGCGGCCGATCAGGCGCAGCATCTGGTCGCCGTTGGGCCCGAGCATGATCACGTCGCCGCAGGCCTTGGACTTGAACTTGTAGATCATCGGTAGACGTACTCGCGGTTGAAGGGATAAACGGACTGGGCACCGCGCAGCGTGCCGTCGTCCAGCCGTCCGCTGGGCCGGGCGGCCAGCATCTGGTGCAGCGCCAGCCAGCCGCGCTCGAAGCCCATCGCGCTGCCGGCCAGGTACAGGCGGTAGGCGCGCACGACGCGCTCGCCGACGATGGCCTTGGCGCGGTCGAGCTGCGCCTCCAGCCCGTCGGACCAGCCCCACAGCGTGCGCGCGTAGTGCGGCCGCATGTTCTCGGTGTCCACGCCCTCCAGGCCGGCCTCGGCCATCACCTGCAGCACGTGCGACACGTGCAGCAGCTCGCCGCCGGGGAAGATGTAGCGCTCGATGAACTCGCCGATGCCGGCGCCGAGCTGGGTGTTGCGCGTGCCGCCGGCGGTGATGCCGTGGTTCAGCAGCAGCCCGCCGGGCTTGAGCAGCTGGCGGATCTTGTCGAAGTAGCGCGGCAGGTTGACCCGGCCCACGTGTTCGAACATGCCGATCGAGGCGATCTTGTCGAAGGGCTCGGCCTCGGGAAGCTCGCGGTAGTCCAGCAGCTGCATCTCGACGCGGCCGCGCAGGCCGCGTTCGTCGATCAGCCGGTTGACGTGCGCGTGCTGGTTCTTCGACAGCGTGATGCCCGTGGCACGCACGCCGTAGCGCTCGGCGGCCCACAGCAGCAGCCCGCCCCAGCCGGCGCCGATGTCGAGGAAGCGCTCGCCGGGCTGCAGCATCAGCTTGCGGCAGACGTGGTCGAGCTTGGCCTGCTGCGCCTGCTCCAGCGTCATGTCCGGCTGGCGGAAGTAGGCGCACGAATAGACTCGCCTCGGGTCGAGCCACAGCGCATAGAAGTCGTCGGACACGTCGTAGTGGAACTGGATCTGGCGCGCATCGACGTCCGCACGGTGGCGCGACAGCGACTTGCCGCGCTGCAGCAGCTCGCGCCACCAGGCCAGCGGTCCCGGGGCCTCAGCGGCGTGGGTCGGATCCTCGCGCACCAGGCTCGAAGCCACGTCGATCAGCGGGCGCATCGCGCCGTCGATCTCGATGCGGCCCTCGACATAGTCCTCGGCCAGGCGGCCCACCTGGCCGGCCGCCAGGTGCGCCAGCGGCGCGAGCGTGTTCAGGCGCAGCGTGACGTTGGCCTGGGCCGGCCCCAGCCGCCGGCCGCCGGGCAGCAGCACGGCCAGGGCATTGCCCGGGGCCATCACCAGTTCGGCCAGGCGTTGGGCGGCAAGGGTCTCCAGATTCGGCATCGTGCGCTCCGTTCCCAGGAGCACACTTTAGCGAAGCGGCGGGCCGCCGCGCCAGGGCCGTTCAGCCGCTGACCAGGCGCATGGTCGACGGCAGCGCCGGTACGGCGGCGGCCTTCGCCAGGCGCAGCCGCTGCTCGAAGCTGCGGATGTCCAGTGCCGGGGCGTAGAGATAGCCCTGGAACTCGTGGCAGCCGTTGTCCAACAGGAACTGGCGCTGGCCCTCGGTCTCCACTCCTTCGGCAATGACCTTCAGGCCCAGCGCGCCGGCCATCTGCAGCACGGCCACGACGATCGCGCCGTCGCTGTCGTCGCCGGGCAGGCCGCTGACGAAGCTGCGGTCGATCTTCAGCTTGTCGATGGGGAAGCGCTTCAGGTAGGCCAGGCTCGAGTAGCCGGTGCCGAAATCGTCGATCGACAGCCGCACGCCGATGCGCGCCAGCGCCTGCAGCCGCTGCAGCGCCTCGTCGGCGTCGCGCACCAGGATCGACTCGGTCAGCTCCAGCTCCAGCAGCTGCGCGGGCAGCTGATGCTCGGCCAGCACCTGGGCCACCCGCTCGACGAACTGCGGCTGTCGGAACTGCAGCGCCGAGACGTTGATCGCCACCGGCACCGACAGCCCGCGCGCGCGCCATGCGGCGGCCTGGCGCACGGCCTGGGCCAGCACCCAGTCGCCCAGCGCGACGATGAAGCCCGAGTCCTCGGCCACCGGGATGAAGCGTGCCGGCTGCACGTCGCCCAGGCGCGCGTCGCGCCAGCGGATCAGCGCCTCGGCGCCGACGATCCGTCCGCTGCGCAACTCCACCTGCGGCTGATATTGCAGGCGGAAGCGCTGGCTGACCAGCGCCTGGCGCATCGCGTGGTCGAGCTGGATGTCGGCGCGGTGGTCGGTGTTGCGGCGGCCCTTGAGCACGCGGTAGTTGGCGCGCCCGCCCTCCTTCACCGCCTGCACCGCGGCCTCGGCGTGACGCACCAGTTCATCGGCGCCGTGGCCATTGCCCGGGCACAGCGCGCCGCCGATGCTGCAGGTGAGCGTGAACTGCGCGCCGCCCAGGCTGTAGGGCACGGCCATGGCGTCGATGATGCGCCGCGCCGTGGCCTCGGCCACCGGGGCGTCGGCTTCGGCGACGATGAGCGCGAACTGGTCGCCGCCGGTGCGCGCCAGCAGGTCGGCGCCGCGCATGCAGGCGCGGATGCGCTGCGCCGCGTCGACCA
>Ga0105096_10001067_pt1 | contig 10828 bp, 13 predicted proteins | sample PPLLak3cmMay2015_FD_87036 | JGI IMG/M metagenome (GOLD analysis project Ga0105096, IMG submission 87036) | Freshwater sediment microbial communities from Prairie Pothole Lake near Jamestown, North Dakota, USA - PPLs Lake P7 Core (1) Depth... | ecosystem: Environmental > Aquatic > Freshwater >...
GTCATACTGAACTAGCTTCAGTATCTGAAAATTTAAATAATGAGATTCCGAAACAAGTTCGGAATGACATAGTAATTAAATTACGTAGGTGACTTAATTATTCTGTGATAACCTTTTGATATCATCTCTTAACTTTGCAGCACGTTCAAACTCTTCACTTTCCAAAGCTTCACGCAATTTATCCTGCAGCGCTGCTAGCTGAGCTTCTTTAGACATTGGTCTTTTATCAGATTCTAGGTCACTTGTTCCAAATCCAGCTATATCAGTTTCATCCGAAGGAATAAATGCTGCCGCACTCATGACTAATTCATTTACAAAAATTGGAGCATAAGTTCGCACAGCCAGAGCGATAGCATCACTCGGCCGTGCATCAATTTCATTTGTTAATCCGGAAGCCTCAAGAATTATCTTAGCATAAAAAGTATTTTCTTTTAATTCATTGACAACTATTTCTACAACATTAGCACCAAGATTATCAACCAGAGTCTTTAATAAATCATGAGTTAACGGTCTTGGGGGTTTAATGCCTTCCATTTCAAGAGCAATTGCCTGGGCTTCAAACGCACCGATAATTATGGGTAACCTGCGTGTGCCTTCAATTTCTTTTAATAAAATTGCATAAGCTCCACCAGTAGATGGGTTGGTTGATAAACCTAATATTTCACACTGAACTTTATCCAACTTTTTAGCCTGCTATATTATGATCGAATTTTTTTTATTTCTTCTGTTAACACAGGTAAAATTTCAAAAATATCACCGGCAATTCCGTAATCAGCAACACTAAAAATCGGGGCATCTTTATCTTTATTAATTGCCACAATATATTTTGAAGTTGACATTCCGGCAAGATGCTGAATCGCTCCAGAAATGCCACAGGCAACGTAGAGAGAAGGGGAGACGGTTTTTCCTGTTTGTCCCACTTGCTCACGATGCGGTCTCCAGCCGGCATCAACAACTGCACGAGAAGCCCCAACAGCGGCTCCTAGTGAATCTGCAAGAGATTCTATAAGATTAAAATTTTCCGGTCCTTTCATTCCTCTGCCACCTGAAACAATTATATCTGCTTCAGCAACATCTAATTTGCCTTCAGACTTTTTGAATGATACAACTTTAGTTTTAAGATTTGGATTAGATATTTCTTTAGTGTCAACAGATGCGCTACCGTTATCAGATAATTCTGCTTTAAATACATTTGGTCTTATCGTAAAAACTTTTACTTCAGATGATAATTTTACTTTTGCAAAGGCTTTTCCTGCATAAATCGGTCGAGTTGCGATAATGTTTCCTGATTCAACCTGAAGATTTACACAATCCATAACGCAGCCTGAATTTAGCTGTACAGCTAATCGTGGTGCAAGATCGTTTCCGAGAGCTGTGTTACCAACTATCAAACAAACTGCATTTACTTCTTTTGCATAATTACTAATTGCCTCTGCATAACCACTTGAAGTGTAATTACTAAAATCAGAATTTTTTAAATGGATGACTTTTGATATACCATACTTAGAAATTTCATTAAGATTATTTACATCCGCTCCGGTAACTACTGCTTCAACTTCTAGGTCTAATTCTTTACCTAATCTGGATGCAACACTTGCTGCCTCGAATGAAACTTTTTTTAATGATGCTTCTCTTTGCTCTAAGATTGCTAAAATTTTATTTGCCATAATTTTACCTATATAACCTTTGCTTCTTCTCTTAATAATTTAACTAATTCAGCTACAGCGCTGCTATCGGTTCCTAATATTCTTCCGGGTTGTTTAGCAGAAGGAAGATTCATATCAATTATTTCAGAATAATTTGAAGATTGAGCAACAGCTTTTTCAGTAATAGTTTTTTTCTTCGAAGCCATTATACCCTTTAATGAAGCGTATCTTGGTTCATTCAATCCTTTTTGAGTTGTGATAATTGCCGGTAGTTCAGTTTCAACAACTTCTCTTCCGCCTTCTATTTCTCGTTCAGCAGTAATTTTCGATCCATCTAATTTAAAATCGACTACAACAGGGACACAGTTATAACATAATAATTCAGCAGTAACCTGTCCGGTGATTGAGTTATCAAAATCTACAGACTGTTTACCAAAAAAAGCAATCTCACAACCAAGTGATTTGATCTCGTCTGCAAGAGCTTGGGCGATTCCAAAAGAATCTCTTTGAGTATCATCTTTTAACAAAACACCCTCATCAACACCCATCGCTAATGCTTTGCGTATAGATTCTTTATTTGCATCGCCACCAACGCTTATAGCGTAGACGACGGAATCACCACCAATTTTTTCTTTAGTTTTTAATGCTTCTTCTACTGCAAATTCATCATAAGGATTTATGATAAAAGTAACACCAGTTTGATCAATTGTTTTTCTATCCGCTCCGATTTTAATTCGTGTAGCAGTGTCTGGAACATGACTTACACATACTGCTATTTTCATTTAACCTCCGTAAAGTTCTTAGTTTTTGATACAAAAATATAAAGAGACAGTGCCCTAAAATCAATTAAGAGATGATTTATTATTTTTTTAAATAAATTAAATGTGTCAGCCGACCATAATTTTACTTAAAGCTTTTATAAAAAATTTCAAATCGCTATTTTTTATATATGGAATTAAAACCGAATAAAACCATACAGGTTGAAATAACCACTGAAGAAACCTCAGATGTTGATATTTCTTCAAGAGTTCTGTTGTTCAACGATGATTGGCATACATTTGAAGAAGTTATCGCCCAGCTAATTATTGCAACACAATGCAGCTTTGAACAAGCACGTGGTTTTGCTTTTGAAGTTCATGTAAAAGGTAAAGCAATAGTTTTTAATGGTTCAATGAGCTCCTGCTTAAAAGTTTCCTCTGTACTTGAGGAAATTGCATTACATACACAAATTCTAACTTAATCTATTTTTGTAGAGATTAAATTGATGTTATGTTCACAATCGTTACAGGAACAATATTCGTATATCTCATCATACCCGTAATCGATTGTTAATTCTTCACCAGACTGAATATCCCCGGCAGCAAATAATATCAAATTGCCATTCTCATCTTCATCGATATCACAATTATAATTGCAGGAATGGTTTAAATATCTTAACTGAGAATGATTAGAGGCATCTATGTATTCATTTTCATCTTTATAGAAAATGTAAACGTTGCCTTCATCTTCTCTTTTTACACATTCATCAGCATTAATTAATTCACCCCTTATAAGAGTAATTATTTGTCCTTCTTTATGCTCAACAGTAGTAAAAAGTCCCATTCCGTGAACGGAAGAATCTTTTACTGCAAGATTCTCAATAGTCATAGATTACTTCGTATAGTTTTAAAAATTGATTTAGACGTAAAACAAACAAAAATGATACTGATAAATTCGAATGATTATGTAGCGGAAAATCACTGAAGCAGATCAGAAATAAAATTTGTGACGCAAACATAGTGAAAAATTTTCATTTCTTAAATTAGATTGATTCTGTGAAACTAATTTCTAATGGAGATTAAATTTGTTCACTTAAGATTTATAATGTCAATTATCAGTAATGGGAGAATGCTTACTACTATTTTCAAAACAAAGAATTTTGATGCTTTAGGAATAATAAAATCATACTATTTCTTTGGTATTTAATTTGTTTTACTGATAAATAGTAAATTTTGATTCAAGGAATGTTTCATTATTACAATAATGAATTCTAATTTTAGTTGCCTTTATTGATAATTCTTTGAATATTACGACAGGATTTAATCATCATTTAGGAGATCTTATGAAAAACTTCATTTATATCCTTACTTCTCTAATATTCGCTCCATTCTTTCTTATCCAGGCACAAAATGGTTACACATATATTGGTGTAGAATCCTGTGGAATGTGTCATAAAACAGAAAAACAAGGCAGCCAACTTTCAATTTGGAAGAACAGTGCCCACTCTAAGGCTTTTGAGACTTTAAAGACTGAGAAAGCAGACCAAATCGCTGCAGAAAAAGGATTTAAAACACCTGCTGCAGAAACAGCTGAGTGCTTAAAATGTCATGTTACAGGTTATAATTTAGATGCTTCGATGATGGGTAAGAAATTTAAAGTTGAAGACGGTGTACAATGTGAAACTTGCCACGGACCAGGTTCAGCATACAAAGATATGAAAGTTATGAAAGACAGAGATTTATCCATTAAAAATGGATTGGTCTTTCATGATAAACTTGAAAATTTCTGTATCGGATGTCATAATGTTGAAAGTCCAACTTATGTAGATATGGACATTAACGAAGCTTGGCAAAAGATTATACACTCAGTACCTAAAACTGAAAATTAATATCATTATTGAAAACACTCTGATAGAAAATTAAATGAAAAAATTTATACTTTTGCTCTTCTTAGGAGCTACAGCATTTGTCTCTGCTCAAAATATTAATGGTAGATTTTCGAGCTCACTTTATACCTTTGAAAGGTATGATTCATTAAACACATCCGAACAGTATTTGCGAGCCTACGAAATGTTGAATCTTAATCTTAATTATGATAAGATTTCAATAAGATCATATCTGAATTTTGAAACTGATGTGATGAATGATTTGGAAACAGATCCAAGATTAAGATTTTACAACCTTTATTTTGAAGCCCGAGATATAATGGATATTGCCACGGTTAGATTGGGTAGACAGCCAATTATCAATAGTATTGCAGGTGGCGTTTATGATGGTGCATCACTTACACTTAAGCAAACCAACTATAAACTTAACGCCTATTTTGGTGGAAATGTTCCTGCTTACCAAAAATTTGAGTTAATTGAAAACTTTGATGAAAATTACTTATTTGGTGGAAAGTTTACTACCACAGTACTTCAAGATTTTCAACTTGGGCTTGGTTATGTTAATAAGAACTTTCAGCCCCAAAAATATACTGCAAATCGTTTAAACCCTGATCTAAATCTTATCGAAGTTGATATTGAAAATAAATCTAATCAATACGAGTTTGTTACCGGTGAAGTTAACTATAGTAAACCAGGATTGGTTTCTATCTTTACCAGATATGATTATGACCTAAACTTCAATCAAACATCAAAGTTTGAGTTTGATGCTCGTACCGAAGCTGTTGATAGATTAGGAATAAATATTTACTACAATTACCGTCAACCAAAAATAAGATACAACTCAATCTTTGCTGTTTTTGATTATGGCAATACTTACGAAGTTGAAGTTGGAGCAGACTATAAGATCAATAATATGTTTACTGTAATTGGTAAGGTCGGAAATGTTGAATATAAGGACGAAAATTCTCAAAGAGTAGCTCTTGGATTATCCACAACATATGGCAGTATAAACTACAGAAAAACTTTTGGATATGCCGGGGAATTAGATGCTGTATCATTGTATTCGGGTTATACTTTATTTGAAGGATTGTTTACACCTTCTGTTGGTCTATCATACACAAATTACAAGCTCAGTCCTGATGATGAAGCAAACAATATTACTACATTAATGGTTGGTGCAAATATCCGCCCTTTCCGTTCGCTCTCGTTTGATTTACAGGGACAGTACATGGATAACAAAATTTATAAGAATGATATGAGATTATTCTTCAAACTAAATTACTGGTTTAACTTAAATATTTAATATTCTAACTATGCAAAAATTAAAAGTTTTATATCTGTTTGTCTTTTTGGGCTTTGTTGTTTTTCTTTTAGTCGGAGCGTTTAGTTCACAAAAAGAAGAAATAGCCAATTCCAATGAGGGAAGAATTAAATTTTCTCATTCGCTTCATAAGGAATTAGTTGATTGTCAAACATGCCACTCAGCAGTAAGCGAAAGTATAAGTTTAAAAGATCCGCTTTTCCCAAATCATGATAATTGTGCAGATTGCCATGAAGTTGATAATGATGAGGAATGTTCTACCTGTCATTATGATGATAATTATGAAGCACTTGTTAAAAGTGAATCAGGTTTATTATTCAATCATAAATTACACTTAGCTAGTGAAGGTTCTAATTGTGAATCGTGCCATCAGGGCTTAAGCGAAGTTGATTATAGCTGGCAATCAGCAGGTGCCAATCCACCTATGGATCAATGTTATACTTGCCACAACGATAAAACGGTTGCATCAAACGCTTGTGAATCCTGCCACATCTCAACTGTTAACTTACTTCCGCAGGATCATAAAGTTGTTAGCTTTTCAAGGAACCACAAATTTGCTGCTCAAGAGTTTAATTCAAATTGCGTCATGTGTCACGATAATCAAAGTTGTGAAGACTGTCACGTTTCTACAACCGGAATTACTGAAACGAATACGCTTAATGATTTCTATCAACCATATTATCCAAGCAATTATGTTGATGGTGCAAAAGTTCAGGCAATAAACAGAGTGCATGAATTGAATTACAGATTTTCGCATGGTATAGATTCTAAAGGTAAAACTGCTGAATGCCAGACTTGCCATCAGGTAGAAACATTCTGTGTCGCATGTCATCAGTCAGAGGAACAAGATTTTGCTTTTGGCGGAATTGTTCCATCTTCCCATTTAAAATCTAGCTTTAAAACAATTGGTGTCGGTTCCGGTGGTGGTGATCACGCAACTTTAGCTAAACGAGATATTGAAAGATGTATGTCTTGCCATGATGTAAACGGCGCTGATCCAACTTGTATAACCTGCCATTTTGATGCTGATGGAATAAAAGGAACAAATCCTAAAACTCATCCAACTGGCTATATGAGTGGTGAAAAGGGTGATTGGCACAATGATCTTGGATCAATTTGTTATAACTGTCATACAAGTGCAACTCCAAATTCTCAGCCAACTACCGGTTTTTGCAATTATTGTCATGGAATATAAATGAATTTTATTAATGGAAAATTTATGAATTACTTAAAACTTATATTTTCAACATTCATAACATCACTAATTCTTATCAGTTGTAGTGATCTAAAAGAAGATGTTGCCTCCTCAGCACCTGAGCTAGCACTTCACAAAAGCGGAATAATAGATCCTACCTCACCTGATTTTCATGGTAATATAATTGCCGATGCTAATTGGGATATGAAACAATGCCAACAATGTCACTCTGCTAATTACTCCGGCGGAACCGCTGAAGCAAGTTGTTACGATTGTCATACTCAACCCGGCGGTCCTGAAGCATGTAATACTTGTCATGGTGAGTTTGCTGATCCTTTAAGAACTGCACCACCTAGATCATTAGATGGAAGTATTTTTACCTCTTCACCTGGTGTTGGCGCTCATACTGCCCATCTCTATGAGAATAAAATTGGTAAAGAGATTCTTTGTGTAACTTGTCACAAAGTACCTTCCAGTTTTAGTTCAGAAGGTCATTTAGGCGATGATGATAAAGCAGAAGTAATTTTTGGCCAACTTGCAATACATAGGGGCGTTAATCCCAATTATAGTTTTACAAATAATAATTGTTCCGATTCCTATTGTCATGGAAATTTTGTTTTCTATAAGGACTCTTCAGCTTATGCTTTTGCTTATACTGCTCCAACAATGGTTGGTAACAACATTTCAGTGAAATGGAATCAGGTTGATGGTTCTCAAGCTGAATGTGGATCCTGCCACGGTTTACCCCCAACAGGACACATAGCATCAACATTAACAACATGTATTAATTGTCATCAAGGAGTTGTGGATAATCAAGGAAATATAATTGATCGAACCAAACACATAAACGGTATTAAAAATGTTTTTGGAAATTAGTAAAACGGTCTAATAGAATTAAGAAGCCGCTTTAAAGAGCGGCTTTTTTATATTTTAAAATGAAGATATTTAATAACAATAAAACCAACAACGGTATTGGTGATAATATTAGTCTCTCAGACTACGATCGAAAATTAGAAGAACGCAGGGCTGAGTATGAACATCTAAATGAGGTTTTGCGTGGGATGCGTGCAGAAGTATCTAATTTAATGGATGAAATTAAAATTGTTACTGATAATCTTGTAAAGAAGAATGCTGAACTGTTTTTATTGGAAGAAAGCATTGGCGATCTAAAAAGAAGTTATGAATTACTACAGCAGAATGTTAAATATGAAGAAGAGGCTTTCAGCAAAACAAACAATGAGTTGATAAAAATTAAACAAGAAATAAATGAAAGTCTGCCTTATTATGACAAATTAAATTTGGTTAAGAAAGAATATGAGTTTATTTCATCCGAAATAATTACCCGCCAAAAAGATTTAGAAAAAATTAAAAGCGAAAGTAATCCTTTACAAGCCGTTAAAATTAAAAACAATACCAAGAATATTTTAAAATCTTCAATTGTTAAGAAAAAGAAAAAGTGTCAAGCAAAAACCAAAACTGGATCTAAGTGTAATCGGTATGCTGCTGAAGGTAGCTTGTATTGTTCATTTCACTCTTCAAGCGTCAATTTGAATTAATAAGAATTTCTGGAATTAAAACGTATCCAGATATTTTTATTGGCTCTAACACAATTGAAATAAAATATTAATAAAATATGCACATCCTAAAAAATCTTAGAGAACCGATGAATGGCTTTACCCATTTTATCGGGATAATATTTGCTATCACTGCCACAATTTTGCTGGTAGCTCCATCATTAAATCCTTATAAACCAAATCATTTTTTTTCATTTTCTGTTTTTGGATTTGGGATGATTTTGCTTTACACCATAAGTACTCTATATCATTGGTTAAAACTATCTGATGAGAGTATAAAGAAATTGCGGAAAGCAGATCATATAATGATTTTTATTTATATAGCCGCTACTTACACTCCTGTTTGCATCATAGCCTTAAATGGAACTCTTGGATGGGGATTGCTAATTGCAGTTTGGTTAGTTGCGTCAGTTGGAATAATAATAAAAACATTCTGGATGAATGCTCCTAGATGGTTATCCACATTTATTTATATTCTTATGGGATGGTTAGCTGTTATTGTAATTTATCCTCTTGTTAATGCTGTACAAATAGAGGCATTTATCTGGTTATTAATTGGCGGGTTATTCTATACAATCGGCGCAGTTATTTATGCTCTAAAAAAACCTGATCCTTATCCAGGCGTTTTAGGTTTTCACGAAATATTTCATATACTAGTTTTGCTCGGTACTTTCTCACATTTTTGGATGATATACAAATATATCGCCATTCTCGATTAAAAACATAAGCTGATAAGTTATTCTTAGAGACTTCTGAAAAATAGATTCCTGAACATTTGTCATTCTCGCGAAAGCGGGAATCTGTTAGATAATAAATGGATTCCTGTTTGCACAGGAATGACGAATTTAATTTTTCAGAAGTTTCTCTTATTTAGTTGATGTTCTATTAACCAAATAAATATAAGTACTTAATAAAATTGCTGCGCTCAACTGAAAATAAAACGGCGTCGAGAATAACCTATCATTTAAAAAAGCAAAAGAAATTAAAGCAAACTTGAGCGAATAGTAAATCACTTTGCTGATTAAGATGCTTAGAAAAAGGGAAGTAAAAACATTCTTAAGTCTATCTTTTAATAAGAAAAATAAGCTAAGGTTTATAACTAACTCGGCACTTAGTAGAAAAGATTTAATTATTTGCGGATGTGATGAAATCAAAAATGAAAATAATGGAAGTGTTAGAGCAATTATAAAAGCATTTTTCTTTGAAGTATGAATAAGTGCAATAACTAATGCAATTCTCATCGGATCAAGATAGTAAAGAGGGAATGCAAACAAATGAGAAATTGCGGGTAAAAAATAAATCATCAACAAAAGAAAAAAATCAATCAAATAAGTTTTTATATTCGATTTGAAATCAATTATACTTAATATTTTTTCCATTTGTGATCCTTTTTGAGTATTTACTGCAGCAAAAATAAATTAAATCTACTCAAGCTCAAAGAATAAAATATCATCTATACATTTTAATCTAAATTGATTATTTTTACTCAAGTTATTTTTAATATCAATCACCGAGAGTTGTTATGAGAAGACGTGATTTCATCTCCAAATCTCTAAAAGCCAGCTTAATCGCCGGGGCAGGACTTTCAGTTGGCAGTTACTCAAATTTATTTCCTTCAACAATATTACCATTTGCGAGTGATTATGATTTAGCCGCTATTAAGGGTGGTGAACCGGATGCCATGTTCGATGAGGCAATTAAAGCTTTTGGCGGGATGTCTAAATTTGTGAAGAAGGGACAAACTGTTGTAGTAAAACCAAATATTGGCTGGGATGTTTCGCCGGAAAGAGCAGCGAATACAAATCCAATTTTGGTTAACAGAATCATAAAACATTGTTTTGATGCCGGGGCAAAAGATGTTTATGTTTTTGATCATACTTGTGATAATTGGAATAAGTGCTATTCTAATAGTGGAATTGAACGAGCTGTAAAAGATGCAAAAGGTAAAATAGTTTCCGGTGCAAGTGAAAGTTATTACCAGGAAGTTACAATTAAGCAGGGGAAGAAATTAAAAAAAGCTAAAGTACACGAGTTAATATTAGAATCAGATGTGTTTATTAATGTGCCTATTTTAAAGCATCATTCCTCTGCAGATGTAACAATAGGAATGAAAAATTTAATGGGTAATGTTTGGGATCGCGGCTATTGGCATTCCAATGATTTGCATCAATGTATCTCGGATTTTACCTCTTTCCGTAAACCCGATCTAACAGTTGTTGATGCATATTATGTTATGAAAAAAAATGGTCCGCGCGGTGTTTCTAAAGATGATGTTATTACAATGAAATCACAGATCATCTCAACAGATATAGTTGCTGCTGATGCAGCTGCAGCAAAGTTGTTTGGTGCTGATCCCGAAAAAATAGATCATATAAGAATTGCGAACGAAATGAAACTCGGTACAATGAATTTGGATAAGCTTTCTATCTTCAGAAAAATAATGTGATA
>Ga0105096_10001068_pt1 | contig 10822 bp, 10 predicted proteins | sample PPLLak3cmMay2015_FD_87036 | JGI IMG/M metagenome (GOLD analysis project Ga0105096, IMG submission 87036) | Freshwater sediment microbial communities from Prairie Pothole Lake near Jamestown, North Dakota, USA - PPLs Lake P7 Core (1) Depth... | ecosystem: Environmental > Aquatic > Freshwater >...
GTTTCGGCAGGCAGGAATTGATTACTTGAAATTGATGGAGACGTTGATTGAAAATGGAGAAATTTGATGAAAAAATGTCAAAAATTATCTATGATTCGGGGTTGGATGAGATCAGGACCACCCTGAACCAGAGAGAGTCCGCGATTCTTTCGCCTCTGGCGGCATTTAGTTCTTCATGCTCAAGGAGAAGGGAAGAGGAAGAACTGGTTAAAGGATACCGTCAAAGCTTTTCCCTCGATGTGGATCGGATACTTCATTCCCTTGCCTACACCCGCTATATCGATAAAACTCAGGTCTTTTATTTGATTCAAAACGATCATATTACTCATCGGATGCTCCATGTTCAGCTGGTATCAAAAATCGCCAGGACTATCGGGAGATTTTTGGGATTAAACGAGGATCTGATTGAAGCTATCGCATTAGGACATGATATCGGCCATACGCCTTTCGGTCATGATGGAGAGCGGATTTTGTCGGAATTATGTGTGAAAAACGGCATAGGACATTTTCTCCACAACATCCAGAGCGTGCAGTTTCTGGAAAGAGTTGAGCGAAAAGGCAAGGGATGGAATTTGTGCCTTCAAACCCTTGACGGTATTTTGAGCCATGATGGTGAAATTCATGAACGAAAGTTAAGTCCTCAAAGAAATAAAACCTTTGATATTCTGGACGCCGAAATTTTACAGAAAAAAAACGATCCGGAAAAGAATCTTATTCCCATGACCCTGGAAGGGTGCGTGGTCCGGATGGCAGATACGATAAGCTATGTCGGCAGGGATATCGAGGATGCCATTCGCCTGAACCTGATCAAGCGTTCGGATATTCCAAAGTCCTGTGTCCGACTTCTTGGGGATACCAACGGCACCATTGTATATCACCTGGTGACGGATATCATTAAAAACAGTTTTAATCAGCCTTTCATTATGTTCAGTAACGAGGTTTCAGAGCAGTTGTATCGGCTGAAATCATTCAATTTAGAACTGATTTATATGAACCCGAAAGTCAAGGTACACCTCAACACCATTCGCGAGCTTTTTGAGATGCTCTTTGATAGATTTTTAAACGATATCGATACCCGAAACAACGAGTCGGTGATTTTTACTCATTTTTTAGAAAACATGTCCCATAAATATATCGATCGACATTCTTCCCAGGAAATTGTCCGAGACTTTTTGGCCGGTATGACCGACCAGTACTTTATCATGAATTGTCCTAAACACCTGAGGCCGAAAGAGAATAATTTATAGCCGGTAGGTTATGAAAAAATACCAGGAACGTAGCTATCGCGATTTGATTAAAAACAGCAGCCTAGTTTTTTTTAAAGCAGTAGTCAAAGAAACGGATTTGGCCATATATGCAAAAAAGCCGCTGGAAAAGCTCGCCAGAGATTTGATATTAAAGCACAGGGGCTATTTAGAGGCGTATATTGACAGATATCCGGAGTTTGCCACGACACTTTTACCGTGGCCCTTATTTGAACCCGCTCCGAAGATCGTCAGGGATATGGTATGGGCGGGTCATCAGGCGGGTGTCGGCCCCATGGCGGCAGTGGCTGGAGCAGTGGCCGAACATGTCGGAACAGACCTTTTGTCACAATCATCCGAGGTAATTGTAGAAAACGGAGGCGATGTTTTTTTAAAAACCAGCGGCCCAACCATTGTTGGGATTTTCGCCGGAAAGTCTCCTTTGAGCCTTCGCATCGGACTCCGGCTGTACCCGGAAAATGCTCCCATATCGGTATGTACGTCATCCGGGACTGTTGGACATTCAAAGAGTATGGGAAAAGCGGATGCCGTATGTGTGGTTTCCCGATCCTGCTGCCTTGCCGATGCTTCGGCAACGGCTATCGGAAATATTGTATCCATAGAAAGCGATATTCCCAAAGGCATTGAATTCGGAAAACAAGTACAGGGAGTTCAGGGAGTTGTGATCATTGTGAACAAAAAAATCGGTGCGTGGGGAGATATTGAGATTGTGCAAATTTGAGAAAATGGTTGAGTTTTCAGGATAAAAAGTATACTCAAATAAAGCCGACACTTGAGATTGAATGAAATTATCCTGATAATATTAAAGATTTTCAATGCTGCTTAAGGGGGAATAGGTCATGAAAAAAACCAAAAAGGCAAAAATTGTTTTTTGGATTATTTTTATTGTGTTAGCCCTGATTCTTTTTCTTCAAAATCAAGGTTTTTTCATGTACAAGGACAAATTGGCCTTAAATCTTTTTGTTTTTGAATTTAATACGTCCCCATTGCCCATGGTCGTTTTTGTTGCAGGCTTCTTTTTTATTGGTTTTATCATTGCCTTTTTCTTTGCCCTGATTGATAAGTTTCGTACCAAAAAAATTATCCAGGATCTGAACTTGAAACTCGAGGAACAAAACAAGATGCTGACGTCACAAAAAAATGAGGTGGATAGATTGAGGACGGTTTTGCAGGAGGGTACGGAGATAAGTTCCGGAGTGAACCATACCGGAGCAAATAAATCGGTTTCATGATCCGCGGGTTTTGATGATAAAAGTTAACAGGATCCGACATTGACCCCTTCCTATGGCTGCTGAAAAAACAACCCCAATGCTCGAGCAGTATTTGGCTATCAAGGAGGAATACGCTGATTCGATTTTATTTTACAGGATGGGAGATTTCTATGAAATGTTTTTTGAGGATGCAGAGGTAGCCTCCAAAATATTGGAAATTACTCTTACCTCTAGAAATAAAAACGACAAAAATCCTGTTCCAATGTGCGGTGTGCCTGCAAAGGCAGCAAAGAGTTACCTGGCTAAGCTGATAAATCAGGGTTATAAAGTAGCTATCTGTGACCAGGTAGAAGATTCCTCCGAGGCCAAAGGTTTGGTCAAACGTGACGTGGTTCGGGTGATGACACCCGGAATGCTTATCGAGGATGAACTTTTAGATTCCAGCACCCATAATTACATTCTTGCAGTTTGCTATCATAAAAAAACAGCCGGTATCGCTTATATGGATTTGTCCACCGGCACATTCAAAGTGTGCGAATCCGAAGATAGTTTCAACCAGGTCATGGACGAGGTATTAAGGATCAATCCGAGTGAGGTACTTTTCCCTGAAGCATTGAAAAACGATCCTTTGTCAACTCGGATTATCCATTTCATGCCGCGGATTTCCGTTTCGTATATTCCGGACAGGGCTTTTGAATACACAAGAGCGCGTGAACGGCTTCTGGAACAGTTCCAGACCTTTTCTTTGGAGGGTTTCGGGTGTGAGCGAATGAAAGCCGCAGTAAGTTCTGCCGGAGCGGTCCTGTTTTATGTTCAAGAGACCCAGAAACAGAAGCTGAGTCATCTGACCAACATCGAGCCCTACATGTTGAACCAGTTTCTCGTCGTAGATGATATCAGTTGCCGGAACCTGGAACTTTTACAAAATATTCGTTTCGGAAGCATTCAGGGAACTTTGTTGACTGTTTTGGATAAAACTTCCACTGCCATGGGAGGAAGACTTATGAGGCAGTGGATTCGCTATCCCCTTATTGATCGGGAAAAAATTCTGGCACGGTTGGATGCTGTTGCGGAAACCAAGGAAAAAAATGATATCCGAAAAGCCGTCCGGGAACAATTAAAATCGGTTTACGATTTGGAACGTTTGGGAAGTAAAATTTCCATGGGCCAGTCCAATGCGCGGGATTTGATAGCCCTTAAACGATCAATACAAAGTCTTCCTGAAATTTTTTCAAAAATATCGACTCTTGAAGCCTCACTTTTCAAGTGGGATAACTATCCTGATAAATTATACCAATTGGCCGATTTGATTGAAAATGCAATTCGGGAAGATGCTCCTCCGGTTATCAATGAAGGGGGTATGATCAAGCAGGGGTACCATGATCGTTTGGATGAACTGATTCGCATAAGCACGGACGGCAAAGGATTTCTGGCGCAACTGGAGGCTACGGAAAAAAGCAAAACAGGAATCAATTCCCTAAAAGTTCGTTATAACAAGGTTTTCGGCTATTATATCGAAATACCGAAAACCCATTCCCAATCAGTTCCCGATCATTATGTTCGAAAACAGACCCTGGTTAATGCCGAGCGTTATATTACCGATGAACTCAAAAACTTTGAAAATAAAGTTCTTGGGGCCGAAGAACAACGGGCGTCCCTGGAATATGAAATTTTTAACGGTATAAGAACCGAAGTAGCTCAAGAAAATAAAACAATCCAGCAAGTATCGCAATTTTTGGCAATGCTTGATTGCGTGATAAACCTTGCGGAAGTTGCCGAGCAAAACAGTTATCACCGACCTGTTATCAATATCGAGGGAATTCTCAGCATCGAAGAGGGAAGGCATCCGGTGGTTGAAAAATTAATCACGGGAGAAAGGTTTGTGCCCAACTCTATTAACATGGATAACGATCAAAATCAGATTCTGGTAATTACCGGCCCTAACATGGCCGGAAAATCCACGGTACTTCGGCAAACGGCCTTAATTGTCCTGATGGCGCATATGGGAAGTTTCGTGCCGGCGCAAAGTGCGGACATTTCCATCACGGATCGAATTTTTACAAGGGTAGGTGCCCTGGATAATCTGGCTCAGGGACAGAGTACTTTCATGGTGGAAATGGAGGAAACGGCTAATATTTTAAACAATGCCACAGAAAAAAGCCTCATTGTTTTGGATGAGATCGGGCGGGGAACCAGTACGTTTGATGGTTTGAGCATTGCCTGGGCTGTGGCGGAATACCTTCACGACTTGAATCATTCCGGCGTTAAAACTCTATTTGCCACCCATTACCACGAATTGACGGATCTAGTATTGACAAAGCAAAGGGTGAAAAATTACAATATCGCAGTCAAAGAATGGAATGATGAAATTATCTTTTTAAGAAAACTTGTCGAAGGCGGCACCAACCGAAGCTATGGTATTCAGGTGGCAAGGCTTGCCGGGATACCCGAAAAGGTAATTAAGCGGGCTAAAGTTATCTTAAAGTGTGTTGAGGAGGGTGAAAACAGTCTAAAGGGTTTGGCCATCAGAGAAAAGCAAAAGGAAAAAAAAGGTCCGGTTCAGTTGCATCTTTTCCGGAGTCCGGATCAGGAGGTAATTTCTAAAATCCAAAGAACGGATGTTAATCAGTTGACGCCTATCGAGGCACTTAATATTTTAAATGAACTCAAAGACAAGCTGAAAAATTGATAGAAATTTCTAAAACATTTTATTTTTTATGGCTCATGATTCAAACCGGGATTCAAAGATGAAAAGCAATAGGGGATTGTTCGAAATATTGATTGCGTATTCGGCCCTATTAACCGTCACTTTTATAGTAATGCCCCTATATGTGAATGCTCTCAGTTCAAAGGATAAATATTTTATTGCCGAGAGTTGTTATAATAAGCTCAAGAAAGATCGATCCGGACATAAACAGCGTGATCATTGGATGATGTGTATCACTAAGTATCAGGATGTCTTCCGGAATGATCCCCATGATCCCTGGGCCGCGGCAGGGCTTTACATGTCCGGTGTGCTTTACCATGAGCTGTTTAAAGTGTCAGGTTTAGCCTTGGATCAAAGGGAAGCCATAGATACTTTCCAAAGAATCATCAAACGGTATCCTTCGAGCAAATACCGGCAAAAGGCAATAGAGCAACTTAATAAAGTTGTTCGGGCTGAAAAAAATGATGCACCCCCCAAAAAGTTGACGCAACAAACGCCCAAAGATTTGCCTTCGGACCATAAAAAAGTTGGGAAAGCTGAGCATTTAAAGGTTATTGATTCGGTGCCTGAAGCAGATTTCAGCCTTGAATCGGATAAAACGGTTATTGCGCACAAAAAAAGTTTGAAAGATCAAACCCGTAAAAAGTTGCCTTCAGACCTTAAGACGCCTCCAGTCTGCGAGTCCTTAACGGATTTTATTCTCATGTCTGAAACGGATAATCATCACAACCCGCTGAAAATTTCGGAAACCAATGCAATCTTTGTTACCGGACTTCGCTACTGGTCAACCCCGAATTACACCCGCATAGTTATCGATGCCGATGGTGACACGCCATTTAACGAGCATCTTTTAAAGCCTGATCCGGAACTTAATACGCCTCGAAGGCTTTATATTGACCTGGATAATGCACGACTTGGAAAAGACATGGAAAAGATTGTGCCGATCAACGATGATCTTTTGAAAGATGCCAGAGCAGGGCAGTACACACCGGAGACTGTGCGTGTCGTTGTAGATATCAAAACTTTTTCAAAGTATAAAATTTTTCCGCTTAAAAACCCTTTTCGTATTGTCATTGATGTTTGGGGTACTTCCGATAGTCCTACGGAGTTGGCGTCGGCGCCTGCTGTAATACCCATTCCGGGAGATGAAAAAGTCGAGACTGGTACCTTGGCGCGCCAGCTTGCATTGGGTGTGAGTCGTATTGTCATTGATCCGGGTCATGGTGGAAAAGATTTTGGAGCACCGGGTTACATAAAAGGAGTTCATGAAAAAGAGATAGTTCTCCAGATTGCAAAAAGGCTTTCAAAAATGATTCAGAAAGAGATTGGATGCCAAGTCTTTCTTACCCGGAGCGATGATCGTTACCTGACCCTTGAAGAACGTACCGCGATTGCAAATACCAGAGAGGCGGATTTATTTATATCGCTTCATACCAATGCCCATAAAAATAGCGGAGCATATGGTATCGAGACATATTTTTTAAACCTTGCCACCGATGATGATGCTATTCGCGTAGCCGCCATGGAAAATGCCACTTCAAAAAAAAATATCAGCGACCTTCAGACTATTCTGACCGATCTTATGCAAAACACCAAAATCAATGAATCAGCAAGGTTGGCTTCCTTTATTCAAGTATCCATGAATGAAAACTTGAGTAAACGCTATGACCTGATCAATAACAAAGGAGTCAAGCAAGCCCCATTTTATGTGCTTCTTGGTGCCCAGATGCCTGCCATTCTTCTCGAAACCGGATTTATCAGCAATCCTCGTGAATGTAAGCGTCTTCTGAGTTCTGAATACCAGGATCATATATGCAGGGCCATCGTCAATGGAATACGTCAATACATTATAGACACTAATCCAGGCGCGATATTGACTACTAGTGTTCCTTAATTCGATAAAAAGTTTTCAATGATCATGGAAAAACGGACAGGTAATTAGAAAAAACCGCAATGGAAAATAATCACGAACAATATTTTTCCCAATGCGACCATTTTTCGACTTTATCATGGTGTTCAATAAATAATTTGCTAAAACAGCCATCTGAAGAAAACGGCGGTTTAAACACGGACGTCATGATTGAAGATGAAACCGGGGAGCAAATTTCTGAAGATGACGAATTTATCCGTTGTGTCCAATGCCTTAATGCAATCACAAAGCCCATAGACCGAATTGTAATTGGGGGGGCACATGGTCATACTTTTGCCAACCCCCATGGAATCCTGTTTGAGATTGCCTGCTTTAGCATTGCTGATGGGTGCAGATATTTAGGACCCGGTACCGATGAATTTACATGGTTTAAAGGTTATACCTGGAAAATTGCCGTTTGCGGCAAATGCCTTCTTCATTTGGGATGGCAATATACTTCCTCAGACAAAAACAGCTTTTACGGTTTGATTGTCGATCGCTTGATTTACCCCAAATAATCGACAGATTTTTATAGGAACAACAAATGGATGAATTGAAAAATTTTGAACCCACATTGTCGCGCTTTTCAAATGAGGTATTGTCTAAAGGTCCTGAGGCGGTTTTGCCACAAAATTTAGATTCATTCTGGTTAAAAAAAATTCAAAAGATAGCCGATCAATATCTGGATACCGGGTTTGAATCAAATGACTGAGAAAATATCAGTGCCATTGAAGATTCAATTATCACGGCTTGTGTCTATGAAATATGCAAACATCAAAACAATGATACCGTCGACTTTCCAAAAAAAAAGTTTTTTAAGTACGCTACCATCTTTCTAGTTTGTATAACCATGGAAACCGTTCGGCGGGAATCGGGAATTCAAATCGACCTGCCGACCTTGGAAGATATTTTTTCCGAAGGGCGGATGAATCTTCTGAAAAAAGCAAATCCTGAATTGGGAAAATTCTTTAAGCGGGTATGTATAGATTAGAACTCTCCTGATATTATTCACTAATGGATCGTCTCAAGTTTTTAAGCTCACCTCTGCGTTTTTTATTTTCAATCCTTCTTTTTCTGGAACCCTGTGAAGGTTTTGTTTTTCTACGAACTTTGACAGGTTTTGCGGCTTTTTTGATCAGTTGAACCAGTCTTTCAAGAGCATCGGCACGGTTTTTTTCCTGACTGCGGAAACTTCCGGCACATATAATTAATTCCCCCTCCATGGTCATTCGTCTTCCCGCAAGCGTTGTCACTCTTTTTATGATTTCTTCGCTCAAATATGGACAATTTTTAACATCAAACCTAAGCTGAACGGCGGTGGATGTTTTATTCACATGCTGCCCACCGGGACCTGATGCTCTAACAAAATCAAACCGGATTTGTTTTTCGTCTATGAAAATATTGTCGGTAATTTTTATCATAAAAGATTAAAATTTATGGATCATTTCTTCGCATATAAAGTTCCAGTTTTCTTACGACAATAGAGCAAGAAAACGTGAGGATAAAGTAAAGGGCTGTTATGGTAATCCAGATTTCGAAAGTCAGATATGTGGCAGCCATTAATTCCAGCCCCTGAAATGTCAGCTCCTGAATCGAAATTACGGAGACGATTGCTGAGTCTTTTATAGTCGAGATAAGCTGCCCCGCCAAGGGCGGCAAAATCCGTCGCACTGCCTGTGGCATTATGATATGAACCATTTGTTGCTGCCATGAAAGACCCAAAGCATAAGATGCCTCCCACTGCTTTTTCTCAACAGACTCAAGACCTGAGCGAACAATTTCAGTAATATAAGCACCCTCGTATATGGCCAAAGTGAAAATTGCGGATAAAAACCCAGAAAAATGTGCCGGTGAAGCAAAAAGAAATGTCAGTATGCTTTTATGTTCATCTGAAAGAGAACGAACAAAACCGTCAACCTTTAAAGCGGTCATGATTTGGTCACTGATAAAAAAGTAGAATATAAATATCAGTACCAGTGGTGGGATGTTTCGAACAAGCTCGACATAGGTTCGTCCGATCATGCGCTTAAACAAGCTTCGGCTAGTTCTAAACACCCCCATGACCGTTCCGATAAGAACCGCGAGTATCGTTGCCCAAAAACTCAGCCGGATCGTGGTAAAAAATCCTTCCATAAGTAAATTGGGAATCCATTTGCCCACGGAATCATCATATCGGAACATGTAACCAGGAATTGCGGACCAATTCCAGCGGTATTGCATGTGCGTGGAAACATAAAAAACAAAATACACGAAAAGGCTCAACAGCAGCAGGGTAAAAGTTATATCTGCGATGGCTATGCGCGTATTTCTTTTGTTTTGCAAAAATCGCACTTAATTAATTTGGTCCTCCCAGTCCCGGGTCCCAAACCAGTATTCTTTTCGCTCCTTAAGCCAACCTTCGGCCTCAACAAATCTGATCCAGTTGTCAAAATAGTTCAACGTGTCCAAATCAGATTTTCGTATGGCAAATCCATTGGGTTCATGGGTAAAGGAATCTTCTAATGGAAGAAAAAGCTTATCCGGGTTTTTGATAACTTGAAACGCCGGCAACGGTGCCTGGGCCACCATGGCATGGGCACGTCCGTTTAAAAGCTCTTGAACTGCCTGGGATTCATCATCAAAAAGTTTGAGTTGCGCCTTGGGCATATATTTTTGGGCTGCGGTTGCGGCGGTGGTCCCAATTCTGGCTGCAATGGTAACTTCGGGCGCATTAAAATCGGACAACTTGTTGAAACCCTTGGCCAGTTCCTTGTGTGCCATGATCGATTGTCCCGAATAGTCATAAGGGATTGTAAAATTGACCTTAAGATTTCGATCCGGACGGATACCCATACCTCCGATAACAACATCGAACTTGCCGGTTAACAGAGCAGGAATAATACCGGACCATTTGGTAGGAATAAATTCGATGTTTACACCCATGTCTTTTGCAAGACGGTTAGCCACATCGACTTCAAAGCCGATGAGGTTGCCCTCCTTATCTCTCATGGCCCACGGAACAAATGTGGACATACCGACTCTTATCACCCCTCTTTTAAGAATCTGTTCCAAAAGGCTGTCCTCTGCCAGTTCCTGTCTTGCCGAACCGGCCATGCCGGAACTTGATAAAACAGTAACAACCATAATGACGCTTAAAAATAAACTTCCGAATTTAAACCAACGCATGTTTTCCTCCTCGATTTTTGGGTTAAAATCTTCTCCGGCCTTCGCAGGAGTATAAAATTTATCAAAAGTGATATCACTGAAAAACCTTCAATATTTGACCCAGAAATAATTTGGTTCGTTCTTTTTGCGGAGCCTGAAAGAAAGTATGAGCATCAGCTTGTTCAACGATTTTTCCATCTTCCATAAACACGATTCGGTCCCCAACCTCCCGGGCAAACCCCATTTCATGCGTGACCACAACCATGGTCATGCCCTCTTTAGCCAGGGTTTTCATTACATCCAAAACTTCACCGATCATCTCTGGGTCAAGGGCGCTGGTGGCTTCATCAAAAAGCATGACTTTGGGTTTCATAGCCAGGGCGCGTGCAATGGCGACACGCTGTTGCTGTCCTCCGCTCAGATGATGGGGATAGCTGCCGGCCCTGTCTGCTATTCCTACTTTTTGTAAAAGAGACATGGTATTTTTTGTGGCCTCGGAGGCTTTAATTTTGCGAACCTTCCTTTGCGCCAGATTGATATTTTCCAAAACGGTCATGTGGGGAAACAAATTAAAAGATTGAAAAAC
>Ga0105096_10001069_pt1 | contig 10820 bp, 11 predicted proteins | sample PPLLak3cmMay2015_FD_87036 | JGI IMG/M metagenome (GOLD analysis project Ga0105096, IMG submission 87036) | Freshwater sediment microbial communities from Prairie Pothole Lake near Jamestown, North Dakota, USA - PPLs Lake P7 Core (1) Depth... | ecosystem: Environmental > Aquatic > Freshwater >...
AATCTAAAATGCAAATATGTAATCGACTTTTCCTTGCTGGGGGATCTGGAATATTATACCGGGATTAAATTTCAATTTTTATCTTCACAGGTTCGAAAATCCAGAAAAGAGATCCTGTGCTCGGGCGGCCGTTACGACAGCTTGATTAAGTTAATGTGGGAAATTTCGGAACCCGTTCCGGCAGTCGGTTTTGCTTTGTTTGCCCGCAATATGATTCCGTCCATACCCGCAATTACGGACAAACTTCAGAATATTTGTATTTACATCGGAAATATTACCAAAGGAAATGTGGAAAAGGGACAATATCTTTGCGACAAGCTTTCCGACCTGGGTTTTTCGGCTCGAATATCCTTTGCGCAGATCAAACCCGAGGACTATGATGATTATGGCCTGGTGATCGAAGTGGATCACGACTCCTATGAAGACGGATACCAGATATTGTCCAGTCAAAAGATCGGAAAACCTTTGTTGATGAACCTTTTTGGAGAATTCAATGGCCTCTGATACCATAAGTGTTTGTCTTCCCAAAGGAAACCCCATGAACCCCCTGGCCGGGTATTTTGAAAAAACAGGATTTCCGGTTTGCGAATACCATTCCCAAAACCGCACTTACCGACCTGCCGTTGATAATCTTCCGGTCAGAGCCAAAATCATGGCAGAGAAAGATGTTCCCATCCAGGTGTCCATCGGCAACTATGACATCGGCTTTAGCGGCTTGGACTGGATCAAGGAACTGACCACTAAATATCGTGGAAGCGATATTCACATTTTCAAGTATCTGGGGTTGGATCAAAAGGGTATTTATGCCTGCACCGGGGTAAACGGAAACTTTAATTCAGTGCAGGATCTTCACAAAAAAAATGGTTTTATCACCATTGTCAGTGAGTATCCGAATCTTGCGGAGCACTTTGCAATCCAAAACCGCCTTCGAAAATTCAAGATATTTTCAGCTTGGGGAAGTGTCGAGGCATATCCACCCGAGCATGCCGATGTGGTCATTTTAAGTGCCTATAACCCGGAATCTTTATCATCCATGGGGCTTTGCAATATCAGTTGTGAACTCGAGTCCGAACTTACATTGATCATAAACCGCAAAAGCTTTATCCAAAAGGGTCTTTCAACCGTCTTAAAGTTTTTTTCCGATTCCGTAAATTCATCCGGAGAATCAACATGACAGGCATACCTGACAAACTGAATATGGCCGTGCCCGACGGGCACCTGATGAACCATGTGCTGCCTTTTATCGAGGACGCCGGCCTTTTTTTCGAGGGATACGAAAACGATAAGATAGAACGCAGACCGCGATTAAGACCACTATCTGATGAATCCTTAAAGATGATACCCGAACCGGATAAAGTGGCAATAAAAGTTATCCGTCCACAAGACATGCCGACCCATGTGGCAAATGCCAACTTTGACCTTGCCATTTCAGGCACGGACTGGCTTGCCGAACATAAAGAGCGATTTCCCGAAAGCCCCGTGATGGAAAAATTACGAATGGGGTTTGGAAAAGTTCGCATTGTTGCGGCCGCGCACGAAGAAAAAGGCAACACACTGGAAGAATTCATTAGGTCTTTCCGGACCCAAAACGGTAAAACGCATTTGAGAATTGCCTCGGAATATGTCTATCTGGCAGATGCATTTGCTCAGGAAAACAGGCTTCATCCCTATCGTGTGATCATGACTTACGGCGCAACCGAATCTTTGATTCCTGAAGATTGTGATATGATCATCGAAAACACCGAGACCGGAAATACGCTTAAAAAAAATCACTTAAAAATTATCAGTACCCTGAAAATTCTTGGCGCTCCATGGTCGGAGGGATGCCTTATCGCCAGCTCCAGGAGTATGGAAATCGATTGGAAGCGCGAGCTTATGGATGCTTTTGCCGCACTCTTTAAAAAGCACCTTCAGTCACAAACAAAAACCTGAACTGGTGAATCCTTATGCCAAACAGTTGTTTGAGCCTTGACATAGCATATGGATAAAGCATCAGGGCGGGCCGGGTATTATTCTTGTGGAGTAAAATACAGCTTACCGACATCAAATCCGAGTGATTCGGCTTTATTGACTAACATATCGGTTATTTGGTCATCTAATCGCCGACTTCTTGATAAAATCCACAAATATTTTGATGAACTTGCCACCAATGCGTACTGATACCCTTCTTTTTCCAGTTCGATAATTTTATAATCCGCATAAAAAGGTCCGAAAAATGATACTTTTAAGTGACCAATATTTTCAGCTCCGGCAAATTTGGCCTTACCCGTGGCTTTTGAATATTTTTTCTTTTTCGTATTATATCCTTCATTGGTGACTTTTACCTTACCGTTGTTCAGGGATTCATAAGTTGCGGTCACATTGATCAAATCTTTTTCAAACCAATTGGGTAATCTTGCTATTTCATACCATTTTCCACAATATTTCTCTATTTCAAAATTCTCAACAGGCTCCATACTGATTTCCGTCATACTGCGAAACGAACATGAACTCAAAAAAAATACAAAAAGAATGATAAATAACGATTTTTTCATTTTCAATCCACCATATTTTTATTCATTGTTATCAATTGGTACGGACACTCAATAAATGAATCACTTTGGATTCCGATCTTTACTTTTATGTTATTTTTAAATAAGATTCAATTAATGAGAAGGAGATTTCATAAAACAATTTTAACCGAATAAGGGGGGATCGCATGGATAAATTTACAAAAGACGATCTAAAAGAATTATTCGAAACCAACCATTGGCCTTCCATAAGCATTTACATGCCTACCCAGCGAGCCGCGAACACTCAGCAAAATTCAATTCGATTCAAAACTTTGATTCAAAAAGCCGAAAACACTCTTTCTGACTATCAATATAAAGATGCCAATAAATTGCTGGCAGAGGCAAAAAAGTTATATAATGATATTGCTTTTTGGAATCAACGAAGCGACGGACTCGCCATGTTTATTTCCCCGGAAATTTTCAAAATATACCTTTTACCCCACATTTTTGACGAACTATTGGTCATTACTGGTCGCTTTCATTTAAAACCCCTGATTCCGGTAATCAGTTCCGGTGCCCATTTTTACGTATTGGCTGTCAGCCGGAATAACATTCGGTTGTTACGGTGCACTCACGACAGCGTTGAAGAATTGGAAACCGAGGCAATGCCCACTAGTATTCATGAATTTCTCAAATACGATACCGATAAAAAACAACTTCAGTTTCACACCAGAGTTAAAGAGGGCGGTTTCGGAAATCGTCCCGCCATGTTTCACGGCCAGGGAGCAGGTGTCGATGAAACCAAGGATAATCTTTTCCGTTTTTTCAAAGATATAGATAAAGGTATCCAGAATGACCTTAAGGATGAAACAGCCCCTCTGGTCTTTGCCGGAGTCGATCATTTGTTTGCTATATTCAAAAGTAAAAACTCCTACCAACATCTCCTTGATGAAGCCATCACCGGCAACCCGGATGAAATCAAAAGCGACGAGCTAAAAAACAGGGCATGGAAAATTGTTGCGCCCCTTTTTCAACAGGAAGAACAAGAGGCTGCAAAAACCTACATAAATTTACGCCATACCAACTCCACTTCCTGCGAACTTAATGAAATTATATCAGCAGCCCATTTTGGCCGTGTTGATTTTTTATTTGTTGCAAAAGGAATACAGGCATGGGGGCGCTTTGACCCTGAAAGCAACAAAGTTATTGTTCACAATGAAAAAGAGCCCGAAGATGAAGATTTGTTGGATCTGGCAGCGGTTCATACAATAGCCAATAGCGGACGAGTGTTTGCGGTCAAACCGTCGGAGGTTCCCGACAAAGGTCTGGCCGCAGCCGTTTTTCGTTATTGATCAGGTTCAAATATCGGCAATTATTTAGTGTCTGAACGAAAACTTCCTTCCTTTATGGGAATAAAGGATTTTCCGTTCAGGCACTGCTATTGTGGGTTTTGAAACTTATCCATGTTCACCCGTTCCCGGCTGATAGCGGTGACAACTGTTTTTTTCAACCGGCGTTTTAAAAGTATTCGATTCAGATAAGTCATGGGAGTGCGATATACCTTTACCCTGCCCGATATTGCGGCTTGGGGCTCAAAAATCAAATCAATGATATGGCATACCGAAGCGACTTTGCTCAAAATTGCGCAACATCCCGCACAATAGGTAATGATTTTTTCGTCATGGGCTTCTGCTGCTCGAAGGCAAGCCCAATTCCGTGACAATTCCGGGTTTATCAAATTGACTCCACCACCTTCACCGCAACATAGGGTATTTTTACCTGAATGCGCCATTTCCCATACATGAAGGCCGGTAGACATCACCAGATGACGGATCGCGGTGTGAATCTTCTCATCGGAACGAGCCACGCAGGGATCATGAATGCAAACAGAACCCGACAAATTGTTTGAACCGGGCAAACCTTTTTGACTCATGATTTCGTATACTGTTTCAACACGGATAGAGCCTCCATATTTTTTGAAAATTTTGTAGCAACCCGGGCAAGCGGCAAAAATCGTTTTAATCCCTTTTTCCTCTAAATAGTGCTTCATTTCGCCAAAATTTTCTTTAAACGAGTTATGCCTCCCAAGATCATGAGACGGCTTACAGCAACAATCCAGCACAACGCCAATGTTCGGAAAATGGTCTCTGAGATAATTAAAAAGCCGAAAGGTTTGTTTGGGACGGGTTCCCGCCAGGGTGCAGCCCGGAAAAAATACCGTATCACATTCCCTGGGCAAAGCATAATATGTATATCGTTTGGATATTCCTCGTTTTTCATAATCCAGCAGGGCTTTATGCCGCGAAAAATTGAAGCCGTCGCAGGATACCACCTCTTTTCGCATCTCCAAAAATATTTTTGCCGGGTTCAATCCAGCCGGACACATTGTCGTGCAAAGTTCACAGAGGCAACATTCAAAAGGAAGGTTCAGGAAATTTTTGTCATGGCAATCAAAGGCGGCTGCAATCTTTCCAGGATTGCCGTACTTTTGAAGAAATGCGCATTGTTCAACGCATAAATTACACCGGGTACATTCCTCTTGAGCCGACATCTTGCTCTTGCTCATAACTTTGCCCTTACCCTTGCTCATACACAAATCTTTATAAACTTCATAATTTAAATTGGATCAATTCAGAAAATATTATTTTCAGATAATTTTCTTGATTGCCCCGGGAATCTGCTCGATAATTTCAGCAATCTGAGTGGCAGGGGTCGGCATAGCATAAACCCCGGCAATTCTGTTGATTTTTGCGGCTTTGGTGGAAGCATCCCCGACATTCATACGAGAATTCACCAAGGCGGCGACAATGCCGGTAAGAGTATCTCCCGTACCACCGATAGCCTCCATGGCTTCAGCACCCGGGTGGTCGACGATGTTCAAAATACCATTATCGAAGGCAATATAATCCCGGTTTCCTTTTACCAGAAGGTACTTTGCAGCATTTCGAAACCGATATGCTCTTGCGATCAATTCCTCCACCTCATTTTCCTTGTGAATAATGAAACCTCGCGTGTAAAAGGGATGCGGCGCTTCTTCATCGGCCAAAAAAGTCAGTTCTCCGATATCGGGAGTAAACAGGTCATACGCTGCAGCCTCCCCACTCATTTTTGCGGCATACATAAATCCTGCGTCAGCGATGAGAACGGGTCTCTTAGCCATTTCTTCAATGGTAAAAAGAACTCGGTTATGCCAATCCACATCCGGTTGAAGATAATGAAAAGCAATAACATCAAAAGTTGTAAGGCCTATCTTCTCGGTAAGAAAACGGTAAAGTCGCCGGCTTCCGTCTCCCAGACCGATATCACCGACTAAGAATGCAACGGGCAGAGGCTCTCCAAGCACCCGGCATACTTGAATCGCCGCCGCCAACAAGGCAGGGGTCCCACGGTTTATTGGAAATCGTCGCCCTGCGACGGCAACCTGTTGAAATTCCATGGTCGCCTCTCCCATCAGAACAGGAATATTTGGATCAGGAACGGTTCCAACTATAGCAAGCATTTTTTTCTCATTTCGTTATAGGCAAGATCCAGGGCATAACCACAAAGGGTATGCCCCAGTTCTCGGGGTTTTGGAGATTCCGCCAGTGTTTTACCTACCAGTACCGAGGCAAGATAGGGCACATCCGGGCATCCCCCTCCTGAAACATTCACAATCACTTGAGTTTCTTTGTCAATGGTAAGTTTCATATTAGCGGCACGCACCATGAGATAACGGCCAAAGTCCGTGGTCTGAAAAAGCCCGACCGGTTCCAGCAAGGGACTTGTAACCGGGGCAACCTGCAGGGGTGAAAGATCTTTATTCCGAAGAAGCCTCATAATGTTGAGTGAATCCATTAGCGGAAATTCAATCACCAAATCACACCCTGTCCTGATTTCGGGTGGAGGACCCATTACCCGAACTGCGCGACCTTCCGCCTTAAGAATGTTCTCGGCCCGGATAACCTCACTGGTGTTTTCAAATACAAGCAACCCTCGCTCAGATTGTCTGAACGACTTTGAATCCTCTGTCTTTTTTCTTTTGAAAAAGTTGAAAAATGCCAATATCAATCCTTTGCGATACCTATTTTATAGCCATCACCTTCAGGCTGAATATTCTCAACACGCCATCCCTGACTCTCAGCCGCTCTGGTTACATTTTCCCTTGAGGTATCCGTGTCTACAATAATCTCGATTCGGCCTTTACCTGATCTTTTAATTTGATCCAGCGTCATCAAAACAGGCTGAGGACAGGAAAGACCCCTTGCATCAATAATTTTTTCCATAACAACCCCATCTTATACCATTTTTTGCATCATGGTAAATCCGATAAACAAACATACCAAAAGCCCGACCAACACTGCGGCAATCCCATATGGGCCAACCCCGGCAGGAGAACCGGCCAACCCGAAGTTATGAGAAAATGCCGCCCCGACAATCATACCCATGACAAAAACAGCGGCGTCTCCATCACCTTCACCGGTTAAAAAAAGTTGCCGGCCCGGGCATCCTCCGGCCAGAGTAAATGCAAGTCCCGCCACAAGCATACCCGCAAAGTTCCAAACATGCATGCTATGGGAAATCGGCTGCCCGGTAAAACCCGGATTGAACTGTTTCAGAACAAGATTGGTACCAAAAGCGAAAACCAGAAGGGCAAGAACTCCCTTAAAAAGATGTGCCTGGCGGAACAAAATCAGGTCCCTGAACGCCCCCATGGTGCAAAAACGGCTGCGTTGCGCCAAAAATCCCACTCCAAGCCCGACAATTAGGGAAATAAATAGCGGTGCATGCATGGCTCCAGGGCCTTTAATGCTATAAAATAATATGCCGCTGCTTTCGCTGTCCGGAATTTGGGGGAATATGAACATCAGAATCAGAAAACCTACCATAACCAGAGGCAATAACCATCCGACCGAAGGATAGGTCCGGGTCGTTCTTCCCAGATTATAACCTCCCTTTAAAAACAGAACTCCAATCCAAATGCCCGCCACCAGACCACCTATACCCAGTATTGCATTACCATCACCACCGGCCAGTCTTAAAATCGCCCTCCATGGACATCCGAGAAAGACAAGCGCTCCTATCATGGCAAAAATACCCAGTATAAACCTCACGATAGGTGCCGACCCAGCCCGTGGACGATATTCCTTGAAAAGATAGGCCGCAACCAATGAGCCAATTACAAAACCAATAATTTCGGGTCTCATATACTGGACAACCGCGGCACGATGCAATCCTACGGCACCGGCAATATCTCTTTCCATACAGGCCACACAAATACCCATGTTCCCAGGATTGCCTAACTTTTGAAGCAAAGCGGCAAAAACACCGATGAACGCTCCAACACTGACAATTCCCCACCGGGTAGAAAAAAAACTTTTGATCTGACTCATTTTAGTTCTCCTTAATTTCTAACAATGTCAGTTTGCCATTTTATCCAAAAGGGCATTTGACATAGGTGGCGTCTCTATGTCAAATTTAAAATATTAATATATCCGAGAGTAAACATTTAGATTTTCTATGGAATGACATGGTCTTAATTTATTTCATTCACCGAATCCACAATCATGCAAAGAAGCTTTATAGAGCTGATATGCGGTGATTTTTAATGATTGACAGAAAGATTTCCAGTTGATAAAAGTACCAAACATTTTTTTAAAACTGAAAGGAGGTTTAATAGGTTTATGAGGAAAAAGTCTTTAGTTCTAAGCTCAGCAATCGCAGTAATTGCTACACTGTTTATTACGGTGGGTATTTTCGCAGACACGTTGGGGCCTGACGTTGTCAGAATGGAAACCAAGGGTTATGAAAAGCATGAAAGGGGTATTGTCGAATTTCAGCACAACAGACATGTTGTAGAATTTAACCTAAGTTGCGGAAAATGCCACCATGATCAAGACGGCAAGCCTTTGGATTCTTTTAAGATGGGTGACAAATCTCCAAGTTGTATCGAATGCCATGATTTAGACTCTACACATAAAAGCCATGTTGGGGACTTTGATGTAGCCTGTGGGAAATGTCACGTGGATCAGGATGGTAACCCTTTAGATGTTTTAAAAATTGAAAGCTGTATTGCATGCCACCAGACACCCGGCCTGAGTCCAAAAGAAGTAGGCGCTCCAAGATTGACCATGGAACAACGCTTGCAATATCATGGAGAGGCTGTCCATTTCACGTGCCGAAACTGTCACAGAGACTATAATGTCGAAAAGAAAGCCCAGTTAGCTCCAGTAGCATGCAACGACTGTCATCCAAAAAATGGGAATGAATAAGAAAGTCCCTTTTTGAGGGGGATATAGGGGGATCAGCATCTATTGAAAGACCCGTGGTTTGGCGGTATCATAATATGTCATAAAATCCGTGTTGCTCCATCATTAAAATAAATCGGACGTCCTGGTGAAAACCTCAAAACCACCAAAACCAGGACGTCCAAAAACAAGCAGACACTGCATTACCAAAGGCGGAGACATTATGTGCTCCTAAGGGTCAAAACCCTCTCCCTCTCCACGTTCCATTTGTTGTAATGCTTTGTTTACAGAATAAAGAAGCCCTTTTTGCATAACCGGTTTAATGAGGTAGTCTATAGCTTTCATTCGAAAACTGGTCTTGACCGTTTCCGCAGACGGGTATGCCGTCATGATGATCACTCGGGTGTTGAGCTTTCTCCGCATTACCTCCTGTAAGATGTCTGTTCCCCATCCATCATCAAGAACAATATCTGCAATTATCAAATCAAATTTCATCTCATCCATTCTCGACAGAGCTTCAAGGTAACTTTCAGCAGTGATCACATTATGTCCCGCCTCTTCGAGGAATCTGTGAAAGCTGAATGTGAGGGATTCTTCATCATCAATTACGAGAATATTTGCCTTCATTCAATATCCTTGGGAAGACCGGTCTATTTCAGGAGAAACTCATTAGTACCCGCGTTTTTTTCGGAAACATCAATCACCACCCATTTGTACCACGATTGCATATATGTTCGGAATGACTATTCATTATAGTTTTAACAATCAAGATCTGTGCCAAAGAGGAGGCAGGTTATACCATCAATGCCATTTCATGATGGTATAACCTGAACTTAAGGCCCAGAGATGGAAATTCTTGCCTAAAGACGGCAAGCAAAGATGTGTTGCATGCAACACTTTCGTTGCATGATAATTTTTTATTTGCAACATTTCAGGATCAGGAGGTATCTTGACTGAGGTTGTATCTTTTAATCTTACGGTAAAGGGTCACGCGATTTATCCCTAGCAACCTGGCTGCTTTTGCTTTATTCCATGCGGTTTTATTCAGGGCTTCAAGAATTGCGATAGAATCGGTATTCCGTATCTCATCGGGGGAGCGCCGTCTGATTTTTTGAATGCTCATGAAATCTGACGGCAGATGATCAAAAGTAATGACATTTTGGTTGCACAAAACGAAGGCATGCTCCATAGTGTGCTCAAGTTCCCGCACATTGCCCGGCCAGGAATACTTGAGAAAGGCTTTCAAGACATCAGAGGATATCGCCTCAATGTTTTTTTTGAATTTAGCGTTGAACTTATTATGAAAATGTTCAACCAGAAGAGGGATATCTTCACGCCTATCCCTTAGGGGTGGCAATCTGATCTCGACCACCTTCAGACGGTAATAGAAATCTTCTCTCAATTCGCCGATACTGACTTTTTCCATTAAATTTCTGTTCGTTGCAGCAATCATCCGAACGTCCACTTTGGTTGGAGCAGAGCTTCCAACCCTCTCGAATTCTCTCTCTTCAAGGACTCGCAGGAGCTTCAGTTGTAACTTTGGTGAGATGTCACCAATCTCATCGAAAAAGATTGTGCCGCCATCCGCTCTGTGAAACCGCCCCACATTGTCTTTGATAGCGTCTGTAAACGCTCCTTTAACATGGCCGAAAAGTTCGCTCTCAAGAAGATTTTCAGGCAATGCCGAGCAGTTCACCTTGACCAATGGTTTGTGGCTGCGTTCTCCTGCAAAATGCAACGCTTCGGCTACCAGTTCTTTTCCTGTTCCGCTTTCTCCCGTGATGAGAACAGTCGTTTGAACAGGAGCCAGTGCTTTTATGAGGGAATAAACTTTCTGCATCGGCTCACTTTGGCCTACAATGCGATGGAACCGCCAGTGCTCTTCAAGCTCTTTTTCGAGGTCGGCCATATGCGTATCATCCCTCAACACCATAACGACACCCGAGTGCACGCCCTGGAGGCTGAGCAGAGGATATGTCCTTACACTGATGACCCTTCTTGCACGATCGTCAGGCCGGCATTCGATATGGTCTATCTCTAAAGGCTTTCCACTTTTAATCGCTTCATCCAGAACCTCTCGGCATCGCCCATCGCACATTTGGCG
>Ga0105096_10001071_pt1 | contig 10795 bp, 11 predicted proteins | sample PPLLak3cmMay2015_FD_87036 | JGI IMG/M metagenome (GOLD analysis project Ga0105096, IMG submission 87036) | Freshwater sediment microbial communities from Prairie Pothole Lake near Jamestown, North Dakota, USA - PPLs Lake P7 Core (1) Depth... | ecosystem: Environmental > Aquatic > Freshwater >...
TTAGCTCAGTTGGTAGTAGCGCATCCTTTGCAAGGATGAAGTCATCGGTTCGAGTCCGATATTTTCCATAAGCCCAAGTGGTGTAATGGTAGCCACGTATGCCTTAGGAGCATATATCGTAAGATGTGGAGGTTCGAGTCCTCTCTTGGGCACTAAATATTTAAAAAGTCTTATGACTGATTCCGAAATATTACTTGCACTTAATATTATATTATCTCCATATCAAACAAAAGTTGTTAAGTCCGGACCAAAGGTTGATAAAATACGAATAGTATCAGCACAGAGGGGTGAGGATCAAAGTAATATATCCAAGCAATTGAAATCTAAGAGAATAAATTATAAGAATGAAATTGATAAGAGTGAGTCATCATTTCCTGTAACTAAAATTATATTACCAAAATCGAATTCAATAATAAAATTAATATATAAAAAATCCAGTGGAGGTGGGTCTGGAGCAGGTGCGGCACTTACAAAATTAACTGAATGTGCTCAAGCACTTTATGCAGCACTAGTTTTTAATGTTCTAAAGAGAGAAATGAAAATTAATGATGTAACAAAAGAAAATTTTGTAAAGGCAATGTCTACTACAAATATTGATACAACACTTCAAAGTATATTGAATGATTTGCCCGATGACTGGATAAATTCTTCAATTACTGGTGCTAATTTATTATTCCGAAAGTTTAGTGGTAGGGGAAATTTTACTTTTCATAGAGGATCTACTCAAGTTAATTTCATCGAATCAACTTTTACTCGTATTAATAAAGAAGAGAAGGCATTTGGTAATTTGAACAAATGGAATCCCTCTGATATTTACATCATAAGTAGTGGTTCTAATTTAAATCAAATTAGTAGTGAAGCAACTTTAAAGGGATTGAATACGAAAATGTTCGAACTGATTAAAAATAATGATGTTATTGGAGTTTCGTTGAAAAAGATAGTTGGTTCTGCTGCGATATCTCAGAAAAATTTCCCAACAGATACTAGAGCAACTAAGGCAAAATATCAGGGAATGACTACTAATTTGGATGCTATGGATGGTTATATCCAATGGGGTTCTTCTCCATCGGAAAAAATTCAATTTAGAAGTTTTGGTGGAGAAAGTTCATTGACTGGATGGCAGGGTGAAATTAAAGGGGCTTCGGCAAATCAAGGAAAAATTTCTCTTGGACCAATTAATTTTATTTTAAAGAGGCACGGATTAAAACAACTCCCCCCTTCGGCACAATCTGCATCTTTAGCATTAAAAAATAATATAGAGCACTGTAGAAATATTGCGGAAATAATGTCTCTTAATGGAGTGATACTCCCCCAACAAGTAGAAGAGACTGCAAAAACTATTCAGTTAAAATCTAATAAGTATAGATATTCAAAATATCTTGTTATGAAATTATTCGAAATATTCTCCTCTGCCCCAGTAAGTTTAAAGAATGAGGTAGTTCAGGATTTTTATTTGTATGCTAGCTCTCAAGCAGTATATTCTGCACCATATTATAAAATGGAATAATGAAAGACCTACAACTATTCATCGATAATATCCTTGATATTTTCACCACTAAAAAATCATTATCAAAAGATATATTTAAAGATTTTGTTGAATATGTTTATATTACTCTTCAAAAAGAAATAGACTCAACTAAGAAGGAATCTATAAAGAATAAATATATTAAGATTAGGCATAGTGTCCTACAATACATTATTGCAAATGAAAAATCAATAATGTTGAGTATTCGTAATAAAAATAAAAAATAAGAATGAAATCCTTTTTCCAATTTCTCAAAGAAGCATCAGCATCACAACAAGCCCAGCGTCTTGGTCTTGTTGGAGATGGTCACGGTGGATGGTATGATCGTGCAACAGGAGAGTTTACCGCTAAAACTGAAAAAGGAACTCTAAAATTTTATAATAAGCGTCAAAAAGTTGGGGAACAAGATCCAGCACAAACAGAAAAAGAAAAAAATATTTCGGATCCAAATTATCAAGATCCAGCACTTCAACAGCAAGTCGCTCCTCAACAAGCACCTGCACCAGAACAACAAGCACAGGAAGCACCACCACAAAATTTCTTACCAGTAGAAAAAACAAAAGGAACTTTAACAATTGCTTTTGGTAGGTTTAATCCTCCACATTTAGGGCATTTGCAGTTGATGGATACTGCAGCTGCATCAGCAGAACAGGAAGGGAGTGATTATATGATTATCCCCTCTCGTAGTCAGGATAAGAAAAAAAATCCTCTAGATGCTGATACAAAGGTTTCTGTAATGCGTCAAATGTTTCCTCAACATAGTGAGAGAATTATGAATGATGCAAATACTAAAACTATATTTGATGTTCTTAAGAAAGCACATAATGATGGTTATACAAATGTAAGAATTGTCGGCGGTGCTGATAGAGTTAAGGAGTTTGAAAAACTTTCAAATAACTATAATGGAAATCTTTATCAGTTTGATAATATTGAAGTTGTTTCTGCTGGAGACAGAGATCCAGATTCTGAAGGAGTAGAAGGTCTTTCTGCATCAAGAATGAGACTTGCTGCGGCAGAAGGTGACTTTAAAACATTCCGTTCAGGAATGCCCCCAGAAATGAAACCTAAAGATGCAAGAGCAATCTTTGATACTGTTCGCCAATCTATGAATATTACTGAAGGATGGAATCTTTGGGAAATTGCTCCAAAGTTTGACTGGAAGAATCTTCGTGAAAATTACATTCAAGAAAAAATTTATCAGGTAGGACAGTTAGTTGAGAATTTAAATACCGGATTGGTTGGTCGTATTATTCGTAGAGGAACTAACTATCTTATTTGTGTAACTGAAGATCAGATTATGTTTAAATCTTGGATTAAGGATGTGAGTGAAGCATATCAAGAAAAGAAAATGGAAAGAAAGATGAGACTTCCAGGAAAACCAAATACTTTAGTAGGAACTAGTGGTTATAAAAAATATGTTCAAGATATGGCTCCTGGTTATAGTTATGGAAGAGAATTCATAAATAAATATAGAAAAAGTAAGTAATTAAAAGTCTTCCAATGAGTAATTCAATTTTTGAAGAGGATAAGAGAGAAGGATCTGCTCCTGTAGGTGGAATGGCTACTGCACAACAAAAGATTGAAAAGCAAGCAAGACAACTCGCTTACGATACTCGTTATGAAATAAAAAAAGAAATGGGAGATAAACCAGCAAATCCTGCTGCAATGAAAAGACTTCTTATTCAAAGATTGCAGAAATCAACTGCTGCTCCAAATGTTAAGTTGAGAGCAAAGCAGATGTTACTTGGTGAAGATTATATTGGTAATGTTTCAGATTTTGCTTCTGATTCATTAGCAAATGCATTATTCAAAGTTTTTGTTGAAGGAGTTCATATAGAAGAAAGAATTGAACTAAATTATTTGAGAGAACTTGATGAAAATCCTGAAAGAAAGTATAAAGTAAGAGTTACTGATAAGAAAACTGGAAATTCTTATGTTCGTTATGCAACTCGTGAAAAAATTACAGATCTTCGTTCTAATCCAAATATTCAATCAGTTGAAATGACTGAATATGGTGAGCCAAGAGAAGGCGAACGCCAAAGAGGTGATCAAACTGCTGCCGCCAAAGCAGGTCAAGATTATGATGGAGATGGTAAAGTTGAAAGTGGCGCTAAAGAACATCGCGGTGTAGTGCATAATGCAATTCAGCGTAAGAAGGGAGGAGTTCCTGATGGTAAAGATACATCAAGTGTAAGAGAAGAATTTCTTACCGATGCTGCAACTGAAGGTGCTAGTGATAAAAAAATTACAGGAAAAGGTGTAAATAATTATTCGGGAAAGCGTCCTGCTGTTACAGTTATGCCCACAGATGGAACTGAAGTAAACACCAAACGAAAAGATGTTTATGCTCATTATGAACCAACAGGTGGGGTAATTGCCGAAAAAGCGGTAAGTAAGGCGCAACAAAAATTTATGGGTATGGTTTATGCAGTCAAAAAAGGTGCTGAACCGATGAGTTCCAAAGTTGCTGCCGCCGCAAAGGGAATGAGTAAGAAAGAAGCAAAGAAATTTGCCAAAACCGAGCACAAAGGACTTCCCGAAAAAGTGAAGGAAGAAACTGATTGTGGTTGTGATGAAGAGGCACCCAAGTCAAAAAAATCTGAAATGGATCCGAGAGAGATTCCTACTAAAGTTAGTATGGTAAAAAATAAATTGAGAGCAATGGGTCTTAAGATGTCTTATGAACCAGAAGGTAATCTAGTTGATGAGGCAAGAGCATCTGAAAAAAGAGGAATGGGTTCTCCAGAATCTCCACTTTCTGCTCCTGGAAGAGCAGTAAAAAAACAAAGAGGAGAAGCGGGTGGAAGACACCAGTATAGTGGTAGTGTAGAAGATGGCGGTGCTCAAGGTGAAAGAGGAAGACCAAAATCTGATCCATATTCTCAAGCACAAAGATTAAAAAATCTTGTTTCCAAAAAACCTGGAAAATATGCAGAAATGCAAAGAAAGAAAAAAGGTGGAGACATTGGATCTAGATTTGACTAATTCTAAATAGAACAGGATACTCTTTATACGGAGGATATTATGAGGGACACATTAGTTGCAGTAGTAAAACCACTTATTATTTCAATTGCAACACATCCAGCAGTTAAAAATCTTGTTCTTGAACTACTCAAAAAGTATGTTGATAGCACAGATAATAGTATTGATAATGTAGTTTATGAATTGGTTAAGGAAAAACTTTTCAAACCAGAAGCATAAAGATCGATACAAATTTAATTAATATAGAGGAGACCAAACTTAGGGTCTCCTTTTTTTATAAATATTATCAGAAAAGAATTTTATAGGTAAAGAATATGGCTCTTTGGGGCAAGGCAGACAATCTATTCTCTCCTGGTACAGTTGCAGTAGATTATGCTGCTAAAACTATTACTGGAACAGGAACATCCTTTAGATCAGCGGGAATCTCTACTGGAACTACAATTACAATTGGCGTTGGAGCAACTTTTGGTCAAGCAGTAATTTCTTCAATTACTTCTGAAACTGTAATTTCAATTGCAACCACTCAGTATCTAAGTGGAGCAGTAATTTCTGGCGTTGGTTATACCTTATCGCAAAAACCAGTTTATACTCTAGAAGATTCAAATTACGATCTTACACCAACCACTTCTTCTGGTTTAACTAATGCCATTTATGGTGTTGATGAATACGAAGCAATTTCTAATATTGTAACCGGATCACAATACAAAGTAGCACACGCCGGTTGGGTTGGTATTCATACTTATACTGATATGCACGGTAGATTGAGAGTTAAATCAGAAACTCTCGTTGCGATGTCTGGTATTAGTTCTAATACACCCGCAACTTATACTGCAACTGGCGATGCTGCTGACGATGCAGTATTCCCTGATCGCTACATTACACTTAGTGTCGCTGCTTCCCCATCGAATTCCGTTGGTGTTGGAACCACTGTAACATTCACTTCAACAGCATCTGCAACTCCTTCTGCCGCTCTGTCTTATCAGTGGTATGATAATACTGGAATTCTTGCAGGTTCAATTGGAATCAGCACATTTATTTCTAACCCAACAACTGCGAACAACGGTAAGTCTTACTATGTTGTCGTAACTGCTGCTGGTGGAGCAACCGCAACTTCTACTCCAATTACTCTAACTGTAACTGCCTGATAATCTATGAGATTTAATGAGTTGAATGAAGACAACTATATGCTCTTCGCTATAAAATTTTATAATAATCCTCAAGCAGTAACAAAGGAAGATTTTGAATCGGATTTAAAAAGAATCCGATATATTAAAAGATTATTGAAAAGATATAAAAAAGATGGGGACTTGAAAATTCATTTAATACTCAACCATCTTATTATTCTTTTTAATGTCTTTAATGATGCTGCAATTCCTTTGTTGTTTTATAATTTAGATGAAGACCTTTGGCCTTCTATTAAAAGTTTTTTGGTTTTTTTGAACAGAGTTCCAGAATATCCTAGAACACAAATAAATAATATTCCCGAAGATCAAGACTGCTTAATTCAATTGCAAGCATTATAATGAATAAATTAGATAAACTTATCTCTATTATTCATACTCTTAAAGAAGAGGGTATGCTTGCTGGACCACCAACAAATAGTCTTGCTGGTGGAAAAATAGCAGGAACTGTTGAGGCAGGTGATAATCCTCCTGTGGATTTGAGAAGAGGTAAGAGAAGGAATTGGAATCCATTTTTTAAGAATCTAGCAAAGATACAACGAAGAAAAAAAATAAATAATAGTAACAATTAATTGACTTGATTTCATTAGAATTGCGAAATAAGTCAACCCTATACATACTAAAATGTTTAATACTAACACGGCAGCAGACACTAAAATTGCTGTTTTGGAGGAGCGTCTTTCTTCATACGAACTTATGCTAAACAAGATAGACGAAGCAATCCAATTAATGGGTAAAACTAATCAAAATATTAGTAAGATGCTTGCAGTTCATAATGAGAGATTGGAGCAGTGCAGTAAAACTGATGATTTGATTGTGAATATGATTGATGATATGAAAAGTGAAAATAAGGAACAGCATACTAGAGTAGAAAAAAGAATTTCTGGATTAGAAAAAAAGATAGAAGAATTTACAAAGTTTCGTTGGGTGATCGCTGGAGCACTTGTTATATTTTCATTTGTAATTTCTAATTCACATATGGTTGTGGATATCTTGACACCAGACACACCTCCTGGTAGAATAAGTCAACCAATGTAACATCCTTTTATAATGGATTTAATTGATTCCAAGTATATTGGATTAGTTTCGTCACGCCTACAAAAGTTTAAAAGAGTAAAGGCAGATCTCTACAACTTTCGCTGTCCTATTTGCGGAGACTCTCATAAAAATAAAAGTAAAGCAAGAGGATACCTTTACGCGGTGAAGGTAAATACTAATTTTAAATGTCATAATTGTGGAGCAAGTTTATCATTCAACAATTTTCTTAAAGAAATAGATCCAAATCTTCATAGTCAATATACTATGGAGAAATTTAAGGAAGGATTTACCGGTAAGAATTTTGTTGTTGAAGAACCAAAGTTTGAATTTCATACTCCAAATTTCTCAAAAAAACTGAATCTTCCTAAAGCATCAACTAATGATTTCTCTAAAACTTATTTGGAAAATAGAAAACTAAATCCGGAAAAGTTTTACTTTGCTGATAAATTCCAAGAATGGACAAATACTCAAAAATCTACATTTAGTAGAATAGTAAAGGATGAAAGTCGTATAGTAATACCATTACATACGATGAATGGTGAGATCTTTGGATTTCAAGGAAGAGCACTAAATTCTAATAGTGTTAAATATATTACCGTCATCTTGGATGATTCAATTCCCAAACTTTATGGGTTGAATAAAGTTGATGAAAATAAGACGGTTTATATTGTCGAAGGTCCATTTGACTCTGAATTTGTCGAAAATGGAATAGCGATGTGTGGTGCTGATGTTGATATAACATCTTGCAACTTCAAAGACGTTGTTTATGTTTTTGATAATGAACCACGAAACCGTGAAATTTGTAATAGAATGAATAAAATCATTGAAAATGGAAATAAAATTGTTATATGGGAAAAGGCAATTCAGCAAAAAGATATTAATGACTGCGTGATAGCTGGACTTAATGTTATGAATATGTTAAAATTAAATGAATACTCAGGTTTAGAAGCAAAAATCAAATTTAACGAGTGGAAGAAAGTATGAGTAACGGGACTAACGTAGTAAAACGATCTGGGCAAACTGAGCATCTAGATCTAAATAAACTTCACATTATGGTTGAGAAAGCGTGTGAAGATTTGGCAGGAGTATCCGCTTCTCAAGTTGAAATGCAATCTGGTATTCAGTTCTATGATGGAATCACCACTGCAGAAGTACAGGAGATCCTAATTCGCTCTGCAAGCGACCTTATTGATATTGAGCACCCCAACTATCAGTTTGTTGCTGCTCGCCTTCTTCTGTTCGCTCTCCGCAAGCAGTTATTCGGTCTTATGCACGAGTGTCCAACTGTTCTTGAGCATACTCGTAAGTGTGTGGAGGTTGGGGTATATGATGAAGAAATATTATCTCTTTATAGTGAGGAAGAATTTGAAAAGTTGCAATCTTTTATTAATCACGAAAGAGATTATCTTTTCACCTATGCTGGTCTTCGTCAAGTAGTTGATAAGTATCTTGTCCAAGATAGAAGTTCTGGTGCTCTCTATGAGACTCCTCAATTTATGTATCTTTTGATTTCCGCTACTATTTTTTCAAAATATCCAAAGGAAACACGTTTAGACTACGTTAAAAAGTATTATGACGCAATCTCCAAACATAAAATCAACATCCCAACGCCGATCATGGCAGGAGTCAGAACACCGCTCCGTCAATTTGCATCTTGTGTTCTCGTTGATGTTGATGACACCCTCGATAGTATCTTTAGCAGTGATATGGCTATTGGTAAATATGTCTCACAAAGGGCTGGTATCGGCATCAACGCAGGTCGCATCCGTGGTATCAACGCTAAAATCAGAGGCGGAGAGGTACAACACACAGGCGTGGTGCCCTTCCTTAAGAAGTTTGAGGCAACTGTCCGATGTTGCACTCAGAACGGCATCAGAGGTGGTTCTGCTACAGTTTTCTTTCCTATCTGGCACCAAGAAATAGAAGATATTCTGGTTCTTAAAAATAATAAAGGAACCGAAGATAATCGAGTTCGTAAGTTGGACTATGGTATCCAAATTTCTAAACTGTTCTATGAAAGATTTATTCGTAACGAAGAAATCACACTCTTCTCTCCACACGATGTTCCTGGTTTGTATAGTGCTTTTGGTACTGATGAATTTGACAGTTTATATGTAAATGCAGAACTTGATGAGACTATTCCGAGAAAAACTGTTGGAGCACAAGAACTCTTTCTGGACCTTCTGAAGGAAAGAGCAGAGACTGGTCGTATATACATTATGAATATTGATCACTGCAATTCTCATAGTTCTTTCTTGGATAAGGTTAATATGAGTAACCTTTGTATGGAAATCACTTTACCGACAGTTCCCATTCAGCATATTGATGATGAATCTGGTGAAGTTGCTACTTGTATTCTTTCAGCAATCAATATTGGTAAGGTGAAACACTTTGATGATATGGAAGAACTCTGTGACCTTTCTGTTCGTTCTCTTGATGAGATTATAGATTATCAAAACTATCCAGTAAAGGCAGCAGAAAACTTCACAAAAAATCGCAGATCTCTTGGTGTTGGATATATTGGACTTGCACATTATCTCGCAAAGAATGGTCTAAAATATGAAGATCCAAAATCTTGGCAATTAATTCACGATTTAACTGAAGCATTTCAATACTACCTTATCAAAGCATCTTCAAATCTCGCAAAAGAAAAGGGTGCCTGTGAGTATTATCACAAAACCAAATACTCTCAGGGTATTCTTCCAATTGATACATACAAGAAGAATGTTGATGAAATTGTTCCGAACAATTTAAAGTATGATTGGGATAGTCTTAGGGCACAAATTAAGCAGTATGGGATCAGGAACTCAACACTGTCCGCACAAATGCCTTCGGAGAGCAGTTCCGTTGTGTCAAACGCAACAAACGGAATCGAACCACCTCGTGGATACTTGTCCATTAAGAAGTCGAAAAAAGGTCCTCTTAAGCAGATTGTTCCCCAGTATCAATCTCTTAAGAACAACTATACGCTTCTTTGGGATATGCCTAGCAATCGTGGTTATATTAATATTGTTGCTGTTATGCAAAAGTTCTTCGATCAAGCGATTTCTGGAAACTGGTCATATAATCCAGAGAATTATGCCGATAATGAAGTACCTGTTAGCGTAATGGCACAAGATATGCTTACTTGTTTTAAGTTGGGACATAAAACAGCATATTATCAAAACACCTACGACATTAAGACTGATGAAGTAGTGGAAGAACCCAAGCAAGAACTTCAATCTCTTCTCGATGAAATTATGAGTTCTGATGAAGATGATTGCGAAAGTTGTACAATTTAATTTAGTTAAATATACCTGTGTGAGTCAAATTATGGTGTTTAGTTTTAAGAAAAATTCAGAGGAAAAATCTATGGTAGAATCTATCACTGTGTTTAATTCGCAGGAAGTAGATACTAAAAAGCAACCGATGTTTTTTGGTGCTCCTTTGGGTATTCAGCGTTATGACTCTTATAAGTATCCAATTTTTGATAAATTGACCCAACAACAACTTGGATACTTTTGGAGACCTGAAGAAATTTCTCTACAAAAAGATAGAGGAGATTATCAGACACTTCGACCTGAACAAAAGCATATTTTTACATCAAATTTAAAATATCAAATTATGCTCGACTCTGTTCAGGGTCGTGGTCCTGGTATGGCATTTACTCCCTACTGCTCTCTTCCTGAATTGGAAGCGTGTATGAAAGTATGGGAGTTTATGGAAATGATTCATTCTCGTTCATACACATACATTATTAAAAATGTATATGCTGATCCTGCAGATGTATTTGATACCATTCTTCGTGATGAAAGAATCCTAGAACGTGCCGTGAGTGTTACTGAAGCATATAACGATTTTATCAATAGTGCTCATCATTATGGAACTTCTGAACTTTGGAAACACGCCCAAGAATCAGTTCCTTACGCACAGGCAGAAAGATATGAACTCAAAAGAAAACTGTTTAGAGCAGTTGCAAACGTTAATATTCTTGAAGGTATTCGCTTTTACGTCAGTTTCGCTTGCAGTTTTGCATTTGGCGAACTCAAACTTATGGAAGGAAGTGCAAAGATCATCTCACTAATTGCAA
>Ga0105096_10001072_pt1 | contig 10794 bp, 7 predicted proteins | sample PPLLak3cmMay2015_FD_87036 | JGI IMG/M metagenome (GOLD analysis project Ga0105096, IMG submission 87036) | Freshwater sediment microbial communities from Prairie Pothole Lake near Jamestown, North Dakota, USA - PPLs Lake P7 Core (1) Depth... | ecosystem: Environmental > Aquatic > Freshwater >...
GGGCTCCGGGGAAGCCGCCATCCGGGTGCCGGGCTTGGCCCGGAAGTTCTGCACGATCACCTCCTGCAGATGGCCATGGCGTTCGTGCGCCGCGCGCAGCGCCAGCAGCGACTCGATGCGCTCACGGCGGGTTTCACCTATGCCGATGAGAATACCGGAAGTGAACGGCACTGCCGCCAAACCCGCCAGCTCCAGGGTCTGCAGGCGCAGCGCCGGGTCTTTGTCCGGGGAGCCGTAGTGCGGCATCCCTTTCTGGCACAGCCGCTGCGCAGCGGACTCCAGCATGATGCCCATGGAGGCGCTGACAGTGCGCAGGCTGGCTATTTCGGCAGCGGTCATGCAGCCGGCGTTGATGTGCGGCAGCAGTCCGGTCTCGGCGAGCACCCGGGAAGCCACATGCCGCACATAGGACAGGGTATCGGCAAAACCCAGTTCATCCAGCGCGCGGCGCGCCGCGCTGTAACGCAGCTCGGGCTTCTCCCCCAGGGTAAACAGTGCCTCCTGGCACCCGAGCCGGGCGCCCTGGTGGCACAGTTCCAGCACCTCCTCGACACTCATGTATGGCCGATCTATTTTCTTCGGAGTCCGCGCGAAGGTGCAGTAGTGGCAAACATCCCGGCACAGGTGGGTGAGCGGGACAAACACCTTGCGCGAGTAGGTCACGACATTGCGGTACCCCCGGTCGCGCAGCTCCCCCGCCACGGCGGCGAGTGCGGCAGTGTCGGACACATCCGCCAGCAACAGCGCCTGGTCGGATGTGGGGCGCCGCCCCGCCAGCAGCCCGGACCTCAGTGCCTCCCAGTGACGCATCAACTTACCTCTTCCCTGTCCAGTGGATGTTCATGCAAGCTCAGCGAGTCCAGCGCCAGGCCGATCCGCGCGCCCAGACCGGCGCCGTGCAGCAGGCCGGCGGTGTGCCCGGTGGCGGGCAGATCCGCATACTGCAGCAACAGCGCCAGGTCCCCGGGCTCATCCACATCGAGGCCAATGCCCGGGCGTCGCAACACAGATGCCCTTATGCCCCGGCGGCGGGCAGCCTCCAGGTGCCGGTCGCAGCTGTCTTTACCGAAACAAAACTCCGGCATTCCCGCGAGGTCAAAACACAGCAAATTCGTCCCGCTGCCGTGGCGGTCGCTCCCCACCACCAGGCCAACCCCATCACGCTTGGCGGCCAGAACAGCAGAAATATCCGCGCCCGATAGTTGCGGCAGGTCGGCGTGCACCAGCAGCACCGGTTGCCCGCGCAGCGCCAGCAGGCGGGCGCTCGCACTGCCGACAACCGCATTCAGGCCGCGGCAGCCCAACTCGCTCTCCGCCCAGTGAGTTGCGCCGAATTGCGCTGCGAACAGGTAGGCACCGGGATCGTCCGATAACAGGGTAATTCCCGCGACTTCAGGGTGGGCAGCCAACACTGCCAGTACGTCTTCCAGCATCGCCTGCGCCAGGGCCCGCCGTTCCGAAGGGGTCAACAAACCCGCCAGGCGAGTTTTTGCCCGAACCAGGTCCTTCAACGGTACCAGTGCCTGCACCAATGCCGTCAGTTCCCGCTCCACTGCAGGATAAAGCGTGCGAGGCCCTGCTTGTCGGCCCTGCTTTTCATAACGGTGCGGGTAACGGCCACGTCCACTCCCAACTGACGGATGTCAGCCGCGAGTATAGCGTCACTTTCGTCGATCACGAAGCAGTCCATCAGCCGCGGGTAGCGACGGCAATAGTGCCGCGCCACGTCCACGGCGGAAACCCCCAGCCCCAGTTCCGACATCATCTTGGCGGCGGGTCCCTTGAGGGCCAGCCCCGCCACGATGGGTGACACGACCACCACCGGCGCCGGGCTGTCCCGCAGGGCCGGCCAGAGGCCCGGCAGCTGCAGGATGGGGTCGACACTCACGAAGGGATTTGACGGACACACAACCACCGCGCCGAACGCTTTTTGCCGCAGCAGTCCCATCACCTCCCGGTTGGGGCGGGCGGCGGAGATCCCGTCAAAACTGAAGCCGGTCACCACCGGTTCGCACTGGTCGCGGACGAAATAGCGTTGGAACGGCAGCTCGCCCCGATCCGTGTGCACTACCGTGCGCACCGGGTCATCGCTCATGGGGTGGATATGACTGGCCACACCCAAACGGCTGGCCAGGGCGGCGGTAAGTGTGCTGAGCCGGCTGCCTGACCTCAGCTGATCTGTGCGCCACAGGTGGGTGGCCAGGTCCCGGTCACCCAGCCTGAACCAGGCTTCGCCGCCGAGTTCTTCCAGTGCCGCCATGGCCTGCCAGGTCTCTCCCTCCAGGCCCCAGCCCAGCGACTCGTTGGCACGGCCCGAAAGCGTGTACAGCAGGGTATCGATATCCGGGCAGATATCCAGCCCGAGGTGTCTGAAATCGTCGCCGGTATTGGCCAGCACATGAAGCTCGCCGGGCGCCAGGGCGTCTGCAAGACCCAGCGCCAGCTTTGCCCCGCCGACGCCGCCGGACAGCGCCAACACCGCGCGCGGCACAGCTGCCATCAGCGAAACATATCCAGGGCCCGGTCGCGGATAAGTCGCCCGGATCCTTCCTCGGAGGATGCGAGCCCCGCCCCCCGCGCCAGCACGACCGGCAGCCCCTGGGTGGTCTGCCCCATCAGCAGCGAGGCCGCCGCCGCGAGCTCGTCCGCAACCGCGGGTTCCGTCACCTGGAGGATGTTGCCGAACATGTCACGTTCGCCGATCTGGTTGCGCACCGGGTCCAGCCCGGCGGTGCCGATGGCGATGCCCACGGTGCCATGGCGCCAGGCGCGGCCTGCGCTGTCGTTGATGATCACCTGGGGTGCGACACCGGTGAGTGCGCCCAGTGCCGCGCGCAGCGCCCGCGCCGCGGCATCCGGATCCCGCGGCAGCAGCAGCACCCGGGGGTCCTCCACGCTGTTGGCGATATTGGAGCGGTCGATGCCGGCGTTGGCGTGGACGTAACCGAGCTTGTGCTCAACGATAATCACCCCGGGCCGCACTCGTATCACCTCGCGACTCTCGGCCAGCATCACCTCGACCTGGCGCGGGTCCTTGTGCGCCCGCTGCGCCAGGGCGATGGCCTCGGGGCCCGGTTCGATATCAGCCAGGCGGACATAGCGCCCCTCGGCTTTGGAGACGATCTTCTGGGCAACGACCAGCACATCGCCGGCAAGCAGATGCAGGCCGTTGTGCTGCAGGGAGTCGGCTATCAACTGGCCCAGGTCATCCCCCGGCTCGACCAGGGGAAAGCCCTCCAGGGCGATCAGCTCAAGCCGACTGGCCATCAGGCATCGCCCAGGCCGGTTATCCTGATCCCGGCGTGGCAGCCGTATTGTTTGTTGATGGAAATCAGCACCGAGGTCAGTGCCTCCGCGGCGGCGGCATTGTTGATCATACCGGCGTGAAATCCCCGCATGCCCGCCGCTTCCACCAGCTTGATGACCGCCTCGCGCGCTTCCTTTTTGTTGCCGCTGACCAGCACGTCGCAATCGACACCCTTGCCCTCCTGCAGGTGGGCTGCGGCGACATTCTGGAAGGCAGACACCACCGCGACCTCTTCCCCCAGCAGTTCCTGGGCGATCTGGCCGGCGCTGCCCTGGGGCGGCAGCTGGACCCTGGCCACCCTCGGCGGCATCAGAGGCACGGTGACATCGATCAGTATCTTGCCCTGCAGGGCTCCCCGCACCGATTCGAGGGTATCCGCCTGGTGGCTGAACGGCACGGTCAGGGTGACGATGTCGGCCGCCGTGGCGGCGTCGAGGTTGGCCATGGCCTGCACCGTCACCGACCCGACCCCGCGCTCGGCCATGACCTCGCGCAGGTCAGCGACCGCTGCCTGGGCCTTTTCAAGGGTGCGGGAGCCGATGATGACCTGGTAACCCGCCTGCGCCCAGCGCCGGGCCAGGCCCGTGCCGAGGTCGCCGGTCCCGCCGAGGATGGCGAGTACCGGTAAATCTGCTGATGTCATGACTTTGCGTCCTGTCTGGAGTGAAAGCATTGCCCCGCTGCGAGGCCCTGGAATGTGCAGCCTATAGGAATTCGGTTAGGATGTGCGCGGCCGGGGCATGTTATTTAAATCATTGGCTGAGCACAAGTTGGGGCAACACGGCGGTCGAGGGAGTCCACTATGAACAACCCGCTGGATTTTGGGGGCAAGGTCGTGCTGGTAACCGGCGGCGGCAAGGGCATTGGCAAGGGCATCGCGGAAGCCTTTCTGGCTGCCGGTGCCCAGGTGGTTGTGTGTGGCCGTTCGCAGCCTGATGCGCTGCCCTCATGCGCCGGGCGCGAGGCCTTGTTCACTGCGTGCGATGTGCGGGATTACGACCAGATCGAGGCCTGCGTGGATTTTATCAGGGCGCGCTGCGGGCGCCTCGACGTGCTGGTAAACAACGCGGGGGGCGCACCCCATGCCGACGCGGCGACTGCCTCACCGCGATTTTCGGAAGCCATCATCCGGCTCAACCTCATCGCCCCGCTGAACTTCAGCCAGGTGGCGAACAGACTCATGCAAACCCAGGCCGAGGGTGGCAGCATCATCAATATCGCCAGTGTCAGCACCCTCAGGCCTTCGCCTGGCACCGCGGCCTACGGGGCTGCCAAGGCGGGACTGGTCAACCTCGGCAGTTCACTGGCGGTGGAATGGGCGCCCCGGGTGCGGGTGAACGCCGTGATTGCGGGCCTGACCCAAACGGAGCAATCAGGCCTCCACTACGGTGACGAGGCAGGCATCGCCGCAGTGGCCGCCACCATACCGCTGGGGCGCATGGGCCTGCCCGCCGACATCGGCAACGCCTGCCTGTTTCTGGCTTCGCCATTGGCTTCCTACGTGAGCGGGACCAGTTTTGCCGTGCACGGCGGCGGCGAAAAACCGGCTTTCCTCGGGGCTGCCAACCCCAGCCGCTGAGTGCCGATGTGCCCGTCGTCCGCATGAGGGCACAAGCCGCCGCTCTGGTTGTCGCCTGTCGATATAGGGGTATACTGCAACCATAACGTGCCAGAACTGTGATCCTTGTCCCATTACCGCCCAACAAAAGACAGCCCGGCTGTAGCCCGGCATGCGAAGACCTGATGCCTGAACCCGTAGCGCAGCCGTCCACGCTGTCCGCCAAACTCGAACTGGCAGATGGCACCCGACTCGTGGGCGACCTTTCTGCCCTTCCCGACGGCGGCCTGCAGCTGGCTGCATCCCGGGTCCTGCGCAAATCCGCCTCCGGCCAGGAACCGGCACTGCAATCAGGCACCGGCGCACAGCTGGTAGTGGATGCTGACATGGTCGCAGGCACGCCTGCCGTCAGCGCGGTCACACTGCAACAGGTCAAGGGTGACACTATCCGGCTGGCCTTTGCCGATGCCCGCGCTATATCGGCAAGGGCCTTGCTTTCCCGCCTCGAAGCGACTGCCCCGGCCCCCGCTGCGACGGCAGCACAACCCGCCCCACCCACCACCCTCGAGAGCTTCCAGGCCGACAGTCTCGGCCGACTGGAGAAGCTGCTCAAGCCGTTCCTGGTCGACCTCGCCAATTTCCTGTTCGACCTGTCGACCCAGGTGCGCCAGTCCAGCTCCGACCAGAATGTTTTCTACGACGCCACGATCGCGATCCGGCGCTCCCTCGGGCCGCTGTCCTCGGATGTCGTGCGGCAGCTCAAGGAGCTCTATCTCGATCCCACGCCGGCACAGGACCAGGAACAGTTGCAGGCGCCCACCTCCGACCAGGAGGGCAACCTCAACCTGGTGGACCCCGCGGAATTCGAAAGCTCCCTGGCACTGGAGCGTATGGTCACCCAGGGCGAGGAGCTCTACCGGGTGCCACTGGAGGCACTGGTGATACGTTACGCCAGCCTGATCGACGCCGATCCCAACCGGGTCAGGCTGCCGATCCATATGCGGCCCCTGTGCCGGGCATTCCAGCGCACAGTGCAGGCACAGCATTATCCGGCGCCGGTGCTGCTGAAGGTATTCGAGTACTTTACCCGCAGCTTCCTGCAGGAGCTCAAGGCCTACTACCACAGGCTCAACCAGGATCTCGCCAGCCAGGGTGTACACCCCGGCCTGGAACAGGAAATCAGTGCCAAGGGCTCGCTGCTCAAGCGCAGGGCGCCGCCCCGACCGACAATCCGCCAGGCGCCCGCGGCAACACCTGCACCGGCGCCGGTTGCCGAGCATGCCCCGGGCGCCGCCACTCTCGCGGATATGGCCAGGGCGATTTCGCGCTCGCAGACAGGCTCGCAGGCGCCGGCCAATAGCCAGCAGGCCAAGTACGACAATATCTACAGGTCGGTCATCGATGCGCTCAATTTCAGGCGATCCGCAGACGATGCGGCGCCGGCCGCAGGGTATGACTCGCCCCCGACCGGGGGTGCCTGGGACGGCGGCAAGCTGCCAACCGGCGCCCCGGGGCGGCAGCAGCTGGCCAATGCGGGAGACATCGCCCGGGCGCTCGGCGCCCTGCAGCGGGACGCCGCGGTGCGAGCGGCCGTGGAACAAGGCAATTCACTGCGCGAGTACCTCGCCAACAACAAGCAGTCGCTGGGCGAACTCAAGGACACCACCGGCCTTACCGAGGACAGCCTCAACCAACTGGACCTGGTGGACAACCTGTTCGGGACCATCAAGTCCCAGCTGGATCTGAGCACCGAGTTGCGCCCGGCGCTGGGAGACCTGCACATTCCCCTGGCAAAACTGGCCCTGCTGGATTCCCACTTTTTCCTCGACCGCAGCCACCCCGCCAGGATTACCCTGGACAAGCTGGCACAGCTGTCCACCTCCGCCAATTTCCCCAACAAGGCATTGGAAGGGCGTATCGCGGAAATCGTCAACCAGATCGTCACCGACTACGACAATGACAACGCGGTATTCGACTCCGCGCTGGAAAAAATCGACAAGCTGGTTGCCCAGCAGGAGCGGGCCCTGTCGCGCAATGTCGAGCGGGTGGTGCGGATCCAGGAAGGGCAGGAGAAGCTGCAGAAGGCGCAACAGGCTGTCGACAAGGTGATTGCAGCCAGGATCAAAACTGCCCATGCGCCCAGGGTGCTGGTTGACCTGGTGGAGAACGGCCTGCGCGACCTGCTGGTCCTGACCCATATAAAGGAGGGACCGCACAGCAGGGCCTGGAAAGACCACCTGAAAAATCTGGAGCAGTTGCTGGTCTGGCTTGGCGCCCAGGACCAGCCGGGCCCGAACCAGGACATGATGACCCAGCGCGGGCTGGAGGCCGGAACGCTGATCGACATGATCGAACAGCAGATTGCCTCCGGCCTGCCTACCAATGTTTCGCACCAGCCGGTGCTGGACGAATTGCGCGATATTGTCAGTGGCAATCGCGAGGTCGAGTTTACCGACTTTTCCTCCAGCGCGGCCGAGGCGCGGGTTGAGCCGGCGCAGCTACGCGCAAAAATAGAAGATCTGCCGCGACTGCGCCGCTGGGTGATGCGCGTCGAGCAGATGCAGAAAGATACCTGGCTGACCTACCGGGACAAGGCGGGCCAGAAGGTGCGCATGCAACTGGCCTGGATAAGCGCGGATCGTGATCGCTTCATCTTTGTCAACGAGCGTGGCCAGAAGGTTGCGGACATGAGCAACATCCAGCTCGCCCGACAACTGAGCAGAGGCATGCAGCCCCCTGCGCCTGCGGACAAGCTCCCCCTGGTCGACAGGAGCCTGTACCAGACCCTGGAACATGTGCAGAAAACCCTGAGCTTCGCCCGCAACCACGACTCCCTGACCAAGCTCATCAATCGTGCAACCTTCCTCGATCAGATGGGTCGGGCCCTGCGGCACGCCCAGCAAAAGGGCTCCCAGCACGCCGTGCTCTACCTCAACATCGACCAGTTCAGCCTGGTCAATGACGTGTACGACCGCGTTCATGGCGACCAGGTACTGCTCGAGTTCGCCCGGCTGCTGGCGCAGTTGCACGGCAAGAAGTCATCCTCTGCACGGATAGAATCCGACAGTTTTGCCGTGCTGCTGCTGGACCGTACCCTGGAACAGGCGCAACAGGTCGCAGAGAAAGTCCGCAAGGATATCGCTGCCAGCAGCGTGGATATCGAGGGTGAAAAAATCAGTTTCACCGTGTCCATCGGCGTGGTGGCGATCCGGGGGGACAGCCCGGAGGTAGGCCAGATCCTCAACAGCGCCCGCAACACGATGCACCATGCCAAGGAGCAGGGCCGCAACCGGGTGGTTCTATTCGAGGAGACCCGGGCGGCGGCCAGCACCTATACCCAGGACAAGTTGCGGGCGAAGCGCGACCTGGAGCAGGCGGTGGCGACAGATCGCTTCGTGCTGCAGGCACAACCGATCGTGCAGACACGCATCAGCGGCGCCATTGTGGAGCAGCTGCACTATGAATTGCTGCTCGGACTGGCCAACAAGGACGGCAGCCTTGCCTCCCCGCAGGACTTCATCCTGTCCGCCGAGCGCTACGGCTTCATGACCCTGGTGGACCGCTGGGTGGTGCGCGAGGCGTTCAGCTGGATCAGCCAGCTGATGGATGCCCAGAAAGTCATCCCGAGCCTCTCCATCAACCTGTCCGGCACCAGCGTTACCGATGACAGCTTCATGGATTACCTGTTCGAACAGATCTCCGAGTACGGAGTAGGCACCAGCCGGATCTGTTTTGAAATCACTGAAACGGGCACTATTTCCAACCTGGTAAAGGCAGCGGATTTCGTGCGGGCGTTTCGCAATATCGGCTGCAAGTTCTCCATCGACGATTTCGGCACCGGCCTGGCCAGTCACAATTACCTGCGGGAGCTGCCAGTGGATTACGTCAAGATCGACGGCAGTTTTATCACCAACATACACAACAATCGCAACGACTACGCGATTGCACGCTCCATCAATGACCTCGCCCATTTCCTCGGCCAGGAGACGATCGCCGAATCCGTGGAGAACGACGCCATCGTCGCCAAATTGCGGGAAATCGGTGTGGACTACCTGCAGGGTTGGGGTATTGGCAGGCCCAAGATCCTGTCCGAAGTCGCCAAGGACCTGTCCTCCATAGAAAAGTAGCGGAGAAGTGACGTGGCGCCGCCCCTGGTACACAAGGACTACGACCGCCTGGTGCTGGCCGTTTACCGCGGTGCCATTGAAGTCACGCCCTGGCACAGTGCCCTGCCTGCGCTGCGCCAGGCGATAGACGCCCAGGTGGTCTCTCTGGTGCTGCGTCCGCCATCAACCGGGGACCGTGGCATCATCCTCAATTGTGTCCGGCCCGACCCGACAGGACAGGCCGGCAAATCGTCACTGGCGGACCCGCAGGACTGGGAGGTGACCGCCTACAGGGAACAGTTCTTTGCCCTGGACCCCTTCATCAACCTGCCACCCGATCGCATCATCACACTCGATGACCTCCTGGACGACGACGAATTGATGGCCACCGACTATTACCGGCACTACCTGCAACCGATCGGCCTGTTTCGCATTCTGGGTGTGGACACCGGCGAACGCGATGGCCTGCTGGCGCGGCTGCGCTTCTCCCGCCGCCGCGACGAGGCGCCCTTCAGCAGCAGGGACCGGGAAATGCTGGCGCTGATTACGCCGCACCTGCGCCAGGCGATCGGGATTTACGCCCGGCTGAATCACATGGCCAGCGAGCGGGACATCTACGCCGGAGCTGTAAACCAGCTGTCAGTCGCCACCATTATCCTCGATGAAAAGGGCCGGGTACTGAATACCAATGCGCTGGCGACGGCACTGCTGCGGGATGGCGATGGTGTGAGCCTGCGCGGCAAGCATCTGCATGTGGAGGGACGCAGCGCCAATCGCGAGCTGCAGGCTGCGCTGGACAGTGTCATCAGGGCGCAGCAGGCGGGTGAAACCTCGGTGGTGAAAGCCCTGCGGGTGCCCCGCCCGGGCGGTCGCCCCCCGCTGGGACTCGTCATCCGGCCGGTTCCGGTATCCGAGTGGGGCGAGGGGCAGGCCGGACCGTCGGCCGCGGTTTTCATCAGCGATCCCGATCAGCGCGAGTCCGCCTCCCAGCATACCCTGGAGGAATTGTTCGCACTGACGCCGGCAGAGGCGAGGGTGGCGATACTGCTGGCACGGGGCCTGAGCCTGGCCGAGGTCGCGTCGACGCAGAAGATTTCGCCGCACACTGCCAGGGCCCAGCTCAAGTCCATCTTCGCCAAGACCGGTGTGTCGCGCCAGGCGGAGCTGGTGCGGATGATCATCGGCAGCGTGGCCTCCCTGGGCTAATGCCCCACTGCCTCGAGCAGCGGCGCCCGTCAGCTTGACCTAGGTCAACGCCACTGGCGCGCCATATTGTTACCTTGCGCACTTGAGCGAGCGGACACCCCAGGCAATGACAAGTATTCTTCCCTCGATGGCGGTCGACCCCGAGAGTAGCCCCAGTCACCAGGCGGACCTGGAGCTGGCAGCCAGGTACGCCTGCGAGGGGCCGCGGTATACCTCCTACCCCACGGCGCCCCAGTTCCGCCAGGACTTCCCGCTGGACCAGTACCTCGCCTGGCAGCAACGGGAGGGCGACCACAAGCGTGCGCCCCTGTCGCTTTACCTGCACCTGCCGTTCTGCAAGGACATCTGCTACTACTGCGGCTGCAACAAAATCGTAACCCGCAAAAAAGGGGTGGCCAGGCAGTATCTCGATCACCTGCAGCGGGAAATAGAGCAGCAGTCCCGGTTGGTGGGAGGACAGCGCCCGATCACCCAGATGCACTGGGGTGGCGGCACGCCCACCTACCTGGACAATGCCCAGCTCACCGAGCTCATGCACATGCTCGCCAGTCATTTCCGCCTGCTGGATAAAGACTATCGGGAGTACTCGATCGAAATAGACCCGCGCACGATCGACC
>Ga0105096_10001073_pt1 | contig 10791 bp, 7 predicted proteins | sample PPLLak3cmMay2015_FD_87036 | JGI IMG/M metagenome (GOLD analysis project Ga0105096, IMG submission 87036) | Freshwater sediment microbial communities from Prairie Pothole Lake near Jamestown, North Dakota, USA - PPLs Lake P7 Core (1) Depth... | ecosystem: Environmental > Aquatic > Freshwater >...
GCCATCACCGGCCCCATCGTCGGCGGCGCGCTGGTGGACCTGACCAGCTACCGCGCGATCTGGCCCTTCACCGCCGCCTTCCTGCTGCTGGCCGCGCTGTTGATGAGCCGGGTGCGGGTGCAGAAGAGCGCGTAACGGCGAGAAAGATGCCATCTTGTCGGAAAAGATGGCATCTTTCCGCCTCTCTCGTCACTGCCGCTTCAGCCAGATCGAGATGCTCTCCGGCTCCAACGTTTCCTGGATCACCCCCGTCAGCTCGGCCAGCAGCGCGTCCAGGTCGGTCTCATTGCGGGCGGTCTGGCCAAAGCGCGCCAGCACTTGCTGCGCATCGTATTTCTTGCGGTAGAAGCGGCGGTCGATGCCCTCCTGCACCCGGCGGCGCAGCGGGTTGAACAACGCGGCGATCACCAGCGTCGAGACCACCACAGCCAGCGCTGACTGCTGCCCGGTGACTCCGGACACCAGGCCCGACACCAGGGTGACGACGCCAAAGAAGACCAGCGCCAGCAGCCCAGTCAGCACCGTGTAGATCAGCGTCTTGCGCACGATGACGTCGATGTCCCACAAGCGATAGCGCAGGACAGCAAAGGCAACGCCCAGCGGCAGGCAGATGTAGCTCAGGAGATAGGTCGGCGTGAACACCAGAACCATGAAGGCCAGGCGTTGCGGCGTTGCCGTATCGGGTGGAAACCAAAGCAACACGGCGGTGAAGGGAATGAAGAGCAGGAATGTGCCCAGCATGCCTGTGATCACCCATTTGGTCTGCTGCCGCTCTGCGGAGCCAGACACGCGCCGGTAGCGGTACACCGTGGAGTAAACCGCGAGCACAAACCAAATCGCAAAAATCACCAGCAGTGCCAGCGAGTAGAGCTGGTTGCCGATGCGCGCCCCGAGCTGCGGTAAGTATACGGTCAGAACGGTAGCGACCAGCATCGGCGGCATGATCCAGCCCGTCCAGCGCGGCACAAAGCGGCCGTTGGGAAAGATGAAGGGCAACACCACGAACAGCACCGTGGGAATTGCGTAGAGGAGGTTGACCAAGGGCTGGGCCGGGCCGAGATTGTAGACCCCTTCGACTGCGAACAACACCAGCATCAGCGACAGCATCTGCGCCACCCAGTCGTCGGAGCGGCGCACGAAGATGACGATGCCAACCGCCATGAAAATCAGCTTGGCCAGGAGCATGGAGACCAAAGAGATTGCCTTGACCCATTGCGCCGAAAAGCCCAGCTCTTGCGCCAACGCCGCGTCCTCATGCGTAACAGTCCAGGGGCCGCAGGCCACCAGGGCATCAACGCAGCTCGGCAGCGGCCCACGCCAGGCAATCACGGTGCTGGCCAGCATCGCGAGGATACCCGCGCTCGCAAGCACGATCCACAGGCCGCGAGTGATGTTCAGCCAGGGCGGCCGTAGTTGGGTTGAGGGGGTATCAGATGTCGTCATGGCTCCTCGCTGATAATTCTAGACGATGAGCGTCCAGAGAACGTTACGGAAACCGTTACGAGACGCTCACCCTGCATGAGCTGCCACTTATGCGAAAAGTTGGCAACTCATGCAGGGCTGAGACGGCTAGCACATCTAGCTAGCGCGCCGGGCTAGCACACCTACCAGCAGGCCGGCCAGCGCCAGCAGGGCTACAGCGCCTGGCCAGACAGGTGTGGCTGACGATGACGTGGCCTCCAACTGCGCCAGCGTGACCGCAGTCGGCGTCTGCAGCAGCGCGCTGACCGGTCCGTGCCGGGTCGCCGCGCCGCTCAGATCGATGTCCACCAGCCAGTACCAGTAGACCTGGCCCGGCTGCACTGCGTCGTCGCGATAGCTGTAGACGAAGCCCTGGCTGCTGCCCGGTCCCTGCGACGGCACGGCGGCCAGCCGCGCTGCGCTGCTCCAGTCGGCGCTGGTCGCCCGGTACAGCTCGAAGCCGGCGTTGCCGATCTCGCTGACCGTCTCCCAGCTCACCTGGATGTGGTCGGTCTGGCCGGTGGCTGAGAAATCCGCCAGGGTGACGGCCAGGGGAGAGCACGTAACCACGCACAACTCGCCCTCGTTGCCCAAGCCGTCGGTGTAGGTGTAGCGGCCGGGCTGCGTCAGTTGTCGCTGGTAGATCTGGCCTGGCCCTACCATGCCGCCGTCCCAGCCCAGCGTGGTGCTGATGGGATTGAGCGCGCTCAGCGGGTGCAACACTGGGTTCTCAGCCAGATCGGCTAGCGCGGCCGGCGGCAGCAAGCCGTCCACCTCGGCCCGCCACTGCACCGTCGTGCCGGCCGGCACGGTGATGCTGGCCGGCTGCGGGCCGCCGGCCGTCAGCAGCACCTCGGTCACCGCCTCGATGGCCGGCGGCTCCGTCCAGGGCGTGAATGGCACGTTGACATGCACGATCTCGTTCACCACGGTGATCACCGGGCTGCGCCAGGGCTGGTAGCCCGGCTTGCCGTCGACTTGCAGGTAATACTGGCCAGGCGGTGTGAAGAAGGCAAAGTAGCCGTCGCTGCCCGTCACCTGCGGGTTGACCTGGTTGTTGTACAGGTGCGCCGGCCAGGGCGTCCAGCCGCCCCACTCCGGCACGAGCTCGTAGAGCGTGACGGTGGCGCCCGCGATGGCGTTGGCGGTCGGGTCCTGCGGGTCGAAGCCCTGCGTCACGTCGAACACGTAGCCGTCCGGGTCGATCAGGATGATGCCCGTCGACGAGACGAAGTTGCCGCCGCAATCCGCCCACAAGACCACGTTGTGCGCCGCGCCGGTGACGGCAAAGGTGTAATCGGGGTGGCCGCCCGTCGGGTCGTAGCGCACGCCATCGGCGAACAGCCAGACCGAGCTGGGCGGCGCAGTCGTGCCGGAGGCCGGCGGGCAGTGGCACGCGTGCAGGTTGAGGGTGGTGTTCCAGAAGCCGTAGACGCCGGGGATGCGCCAGTTCTGTGAGGAGAACTCGCCCGTGTTGTCGCGGAATTGGAACACCAGGTGTTCGCCAGCCTTCGGCCCAACCGCCGGCGTGCCCTCCCAGAGCGAGCGTTGCGGGCACCAGAAGCTCAGCGGCGGGCGCAGGGTTACGGGCGAGCTGGTCGCGCTGCACGCGCCGCCGGACGTGCAGGCCTCGGCCGTCAACTCCTCGACAGCGCTGCCTACGTAGCTATAGGTGGCCGAGAAACTGCCGGCCGCGTCTGCCTGCGTCTGCAGCACCTGCACGCCGTCGATCCTGATGCGCACGGTTGCGCCGGGCAGGGCCGCGCCGCGCACCGCCACGTCGCCGGGGCACAGCTCACCGCTGCCCGGCGCAGCCACCAGCGGCGCAAACACGGAGATTTGGGTAACCGCCTGGGACGACAGGGCGTAGCTGCCGGCAACCAGCCCGGCGGTGTTGGTGTAGACCTCGCCCGGCTGCGGGTTGTCGTAGCGTGCGTCGATCAGCACTGCACCCGACTGGCCCCGGGCCACCTGCCCCTGACTCTGCCAGGTGAGCGCCTGGCCCGACTGGCTGAAGGTCATCGTTGGCGAGTGCGACTCGCCCCGTAGGGTAATGCCTGCCGGCAGGGTATCGGTGATGGTCAGCGGCAGCGGCGCAGCGTTGGCATCGGGGCTGCCGTAGTAGTACAAGAGCAAGTAGTGCTGGCGGGCGCTGCCCGTCAGCGCGCCGCTCTGCGGGTCGGCGGTCATCTCCCAGCGCGGCGCCAGCGCGGTCTTCTCGAAGTGGAACTGGTTCTCCAGCACACGGCTGAAGGTGTAGATCATGTCGCCGCTCCAGTCGGTGACGAAGATCTGATTGCCGTCGGGCGTGGCGTCCACCGACGCCCAGAAGATTCCGGTGAACCCCGTGACCATCTCGCTGACCACGCCAGTGGCCGGGTTGACGCGCAACAGACGGGGCGGCGTGGCATCGGTCACCCACAGATCGCCCGTCAGCGGGTCGACCGTAACGCCGCGCGGCTCAGCGATGGGCGATGAGGTCGTGATCTGCGTCAGCATCGGACCCGCGTCCAAGCGGTAGATCGCGCCGTTGGCGGCATCCTTGGGATCCACCAGGTAGATGGCCGACGGGCCGATGGCCACATCGACGGGATCCACCAGCGTGCCGCCGCTGGCGCTGTCGCCGTAGATCAGCACCTCGCCCTCGGCCGCTGCCGGCGACCAGCGCCAGATGGAATCCGCGCCACCGTTGGCGCCCCTGTCAACGATCAGCGCCTGACCAGCGCTAAGGATTGGGCCCGTGTAACCTGACGGCGCAACAGCCATGCCAACTGGATCGTCATCGCCGCTACCGAAGCCGCTGATCCAGGTCGTGCGCGTCGGCGCGCCAAAAGCCGTGCGATAGACGTTGCCGCCGTAGTCCTCTGACACGAAGATGTCGCCGTCGGCTGGATCGACAAACACAGCCGACGGCCGGTCAGCCGTCACGATCGACGTGATGGTGCCGTTGGCGTTGACGCGATTCAGGTTGCCGCCCGTTCCACTGGCCGGGCGCCGTCCGTAGTAGAGCAGCCCATCGATGGGATTGTAATGCGCCGCCATTGGATCGACAGCAGCTGTTGAATTGCTCAACACCCAGCCAGGCTCGACAATGACCACGGCGTTAGGCGTTTCGGGTCCCGTCTGCAGCGGGCGCTCGGCCATCGCTGGTGTGCGCGGCGCCAGCGTAAGCAGTAGGGCGGACCCCAGTGCAACCATCAACATCTGGCGCATCCACAGGGCCAGCCCGGGAACCGACTGTGACCCGTTACCGGTGGAACGAAGAAGATTTCTCATGACATGGACCTCCTAAGGGTGAATTTTCGCAGGCACTCGATCTGAGCAGATTAGCCTGGTCGGAGCGCTTGCCCGCCGATCGTGCCGTACAGGGAGGATTGTAGCAGCCGATCATTTGGAGATCGTTTATTGGCGCGCACAGTTGCCAACTTTCCGAAAAGTTGGCAACTCTGGGGTGCAACTCTGCCGTCAGCCCGACCGGATCAATCCAATCGCCAACACCAGCAGGATGACGTAGCTCATGAACGGCGGCCAGTCGTGCATGACGAAGGCGCCCACCAGCGCGCCGGCTACCGCCAGCCCGGCCACGACCCAGCCCAGCGTCGGCAGCACGCCGGCCAGCGCCAGCGCGGCGCCCATCAGCCCGATGCCGGCCAGCGCGGCGAAGGTGTAGGGCCAGAACGTGCCTGTGTTATTGAACACCTCGGGCGGCGCGGCCGGGTCATAGCTGGCGATCATCTTCGCGGCTTGCGCGGCCAGTTGCAGCCGGTTGACGCTGATGGGCAGCCAGAGCAGCAGTGCGGCGACGCTGGCGAGGGTGGCGGCCACAGCCAGCCAGCGCGGCCAGCCAGCGGGCAACTGCATCGCCATCCAACCGAAGACCACCGCGACAGCCACGAAGCAGATGGGGAAGATGATGGCCTGCGCGCTCCAGCCGGCGCGGTCGTTGGCGATCAGAGTCAACTGTTCCAGAGGGTGGGTGGGCAGGGGGAAGCGACGAAAGTAGGCTGCCGTCGACGCGCCGATCATGAACAGGATGGCGATGGCCAGCAGCGCGAAACCTGCGGGGCGTAAGCTGGACAGTTGCTCTGTAGATGCCATTGAATGTTCTTTCCTCTGCGACTGGATAAGTTATGGTTCCACCACCAGCACGCCCATCATACCGGCGGCCTCGTGGCCGGGCGTGCCGCAGTAGAAGCGATAGCGGCCGGGGGTTTGCGGCGTGAAGGTCAGCTCGGCCGTCTCGTTGGCCACCAGGGGGCGGTGCAGATCGAACTCGTCGATGTCGAAGGCGTGGGCGTAGCCGTCCTGGTTGACCACCCGCAGCGTCACCGGCTGCCCGGCCTTGACGCTCACCTCCTCCTGACGGAAGCGCATGTCCTTCATGGATACGGTCACGGTGCTGGCCGACCCGCCGCAGGCCGCCAGCAGCACGGCCAGGGTCAGGACAAGAAGTGTAGCTCGTTTCATGTGCATCGTGTTTCTCCGGTAGTTCTTGCGCCACGACGCCAAGAACGCCTGTACCCAGCGGAGTGAGCACGCCCACGTGCGGGTCGTACCTGCGCAGGCCGCACCTGGGGGTGCTCACTCCGCGGATTTACACAGTTGCCCGGCACTTCTGCGGCGAGTCGTGCATGGAAACCAGCGCCTGGGTAAGTGCCGGGCACCTAATTGCGTTGCTACTGCACCGGCGCAGTGATGTAGGCATACAGCGCGGCCAGGTCGGCGTCGGTCATCATGCTGGCGTTCTGCCAGGGCATGGTCTCCGGGAAGGCTACGCCGTCCGGCTTAACGCCGCTGCGCATCATGGCCACGAACTGCTCCTGGCTCAGCGTGCCGACCAACGGCCGCGGGTTGGGGATGGCCGCGCTGACCGACGTGGCCGGCGCGCCGGTCATGTCCGGCCCGTGGCAGCCGCGGCACTCGCCGAAGGTAGCCACGTATGTGCCGTACTCGGCCGTGACGCCCTGCGGCGGGGCGGTGACCGAAGCCGGCGCTGGTGGGGGCGCCTCCCCGAACAAACCTGCGCCGGACATCACTGCGCCGATGAAGTTCATATTGTCGCCGGTCTTGACGGTGGTGGGGACCGCCGGCAACGAACGTAGGTAGGCGATGATCGCTTCCGTGTCGGCGTCGCTCAACTCGCGATAGGGCAGGAAGGACATCATGCCCAGTTCATGGCCCTGCTGATCAACGCTGTAGCGCAGCACGCGGAACAGCTCGCCGTCGCTGTAGCCGGCCAGCTTGCCGCCCGGCGTCAGGTTTTCCGCCACCATGTCGCCTATGAAGCCAAAACCTTCAGCTTGGGCGATGTTCCAACCGCCGCTGAGCGGATGCTCACCGGTGGGGCGTCCATCCGGGCCCACCGGGCTATGGCAGCCAGCGCAGGCGACGTTGACCAGGTACTCGCCGCGAGCGATCTGCTCCGGCGTGCCGGCTATGGTGATGTTGGGCGCGTCCGGCGCGCTGGGGAAGTAGGTCATAGCCATCCCCTTGCCGCCGCTGAAGGCGATGAAAACGACCAGCATGGCCAGCACGGCGAAGCCGACCCCGCCGACGATCCTGACCCACAGCTTCTGGGCTCGGATCGACCGAACGCACAGCCACGCAAAGAGGACGAAAAGGCCGATGAACAGCAGCAGGACGAGCAGGTTTGAGATCATCAGCAAGGTCTCCTGGAATTGGTAGATTGGTAGATTGGTAGACTGGTGGCATAAAGAGTTGGCAACTCTTTATGCCACCGCCGTGGCCTCGATCTCGACCATCATCTCGGGAAACGCCAGCCGGGCTACGCCGATCAATGAACCGGTATGGCGGCAGCCGGCCTCAGCCAGGGGAACGATGAAGGCGTCGTAGTTGGCATAGAACTGGTCCACATCGGTGGTGTAGATGTTCAGCCGCACGATGTCGGCGAAGCTGAAATCAGCCGCGGCCAGCAGCGTTGCCAGGTTTTCCAGCGCCAGCCCGATCTGACCGCGCAGGTCGCCGGCCAGCACGGCCGCGCCCTGCGCGTCGTTGGCGGCCTGCCCAGAGCAGTAGAGCGTGCGCTGCACGCCGCTCACTTCGTTGGCCTGGACATAGCCGAACTCGTCCTGCCAGGTCCAGGGATTGATGATGCGTCGTTCCATGGTGGGTCTCCTTGGGAAGGGTAGATTGGTAGGTTGGTAGGTTGGTAGATTGGTAGATTGGTAGATTGGTAGATTGGTAGATTGGTCGGCGTGCTGGCGACGGATCACCGTGTAGCGCTCACCGCTCACCCGCTCACCCGCTCCTCCATCCATGCCGCCAGGAACGCCTCCAGGTCGGCCAGATTGGTGAAGCCGCTGCGCTGGGCGGTGCGCGGGTCCTCCAGGCTGATACGCCAGGTGACTGGCTCTTTCGGCCGGCTGCCGCCTTGCAGATACAGGCCCAGGATGAAGAATTGATAGCGGGGCGGCGGCAGGTCGCTGTTTTGTGACATTGGTGCTTGCATCATCGGACGCTTGTGTTATACTTGGACCAATTCAGCCTACAGACGCCATCATACACGGCCATCATTTGGAAATCATTTATTGGAGACAGCACTCATGACGAGTTTGGAAATTCGTCTGCTCGGCGGCCTGCAAATCGGCTATGGCGACGCGCCGGCGCCCCATTTTGTCTCCAGCAAGGCGCCGGCCCTGCTGGCCTACCTGGCTGTCAGCGGCCGGCCGCACCAACGGGACGCGCTGGCCGGCCTGCTGTGGGGCGAGATGCCCGACGCGGCCGCGGCCAACAACCTGCGCCAGGCGCTGAGCAACCTGCGCAAGCTGTTCGAGCCGTACCTACTGATCACCCGCGACACGGTGGCCTTCGACCCCGCCATTCCCCACTTCCTCGATGTTGAAGACTTCACGGACCTGCTGCGCCTGAGCGAGGGCCAGCCGGCGAGCCAGCAAAGCGGGCTGCTGCGCCAGGCGCTTGCCCTGTACCGCGCCGATTTCCTGGAGGGCTTCTACGTGCGCGATGCGCCCGACTTCGAGGACTGGGCGCTGGTACAGCGGGTGCATCTGCGCGAGCGGGCGCTGCACGGCTGGGAGACGCTGGCCCAACTGCAGTTAGACAGCGGAGACTACAGCGACGCCAGCGAGGCAGCCGGCCGACTGCTGGCTATGGACCCCTGGCGCGAGGAGGCGCATCGCCAGCGCATGTTGGCGTTGGCGCGCAGCGGCCAGCATAGCGTCGCCTTGGCCCAGTACCAGGCCTGCCGCAAGGTGCTGCGCCAGGAGTTCGACGCCGAGCCTTCAGCCGAGACCACGGCGCTCTTCCAGCGCATCCGCGCGGCTGGCCAGGGCCCGCGTCACAACCTGCCGGCCGCCGCTACCGGTTTCGTCGGCCGCGAGCACGAAGTGGCCGAGCTGCGCCGCCTGCTGGCCTCGCCTGACACCCGGCTGCTGACCCTGCTGGGGCCTGGCGGCGTAGGCAAGACCCGATTAGCTGTGGAGGCGTCCCGCGCCTGTGGGGCTATGTTCCTCAACGGCGTCTGGTTTGCACCGCTGGCCGCAGTCTCCGCGCAGCCCGACGCGCTAGCGTCTGTCCTGGCCGCCGCCCTGCCGATGAGCCCGGCCGGCGCCGCGCCGCTGGCCAGGCAGGTGCTGGACTTCGTGCGCGATCGGGAGTTGCTGCTGGTGCTGGACAATCTGGAACACTTGCTCGACGAGACCGGCTGGCTGGGTGAGCTGTTGACGCAGGCGCCGCACGTCAAGCTGCTGGTCACCTCGCGCGAGCGGTTGGATTTGCAGGCCGAGCGGGTGTTTGCACTGGACGGCCTGCCAGCGCCTCCGCCCAGCGTCGCCGATGCCGAAGCCTTCGCTGCGGTCCAGCTTTTCCTGCGCCGGACGCGCCGTGTGCAGCCTGATTTCCAGCCGCAGCCGGCTGAGTTGGCCGCGATTGCCCGCATCTGCCGCGCTGTGCAAGGGCTGCCGCTGGGCATCGAGCTGGCCGCGGCTTGGGCAGATCAGCTCACCTGCGCCGAGATTGCCGGGCAGATCGAACAGGGCCTGGACTTCCTGGCCACCACCCGCCGCGACGTGGCGCCCCGGCAGCGCAGCCTGCGGGCGGTCTTCGATTGGTCGTGGGGCCGGCTGGCGGCCGATGAGCAGGCCGTGTTCCAGCAATTGGCCGTCTTCCAGGGCAGTTTCACTCGCCAGGCAGCGCAGGATGTGGCCGGCGCCTCCCTGCCTGTCTTGACCGCGTTGGTGGACAAATCGCTGGTCTGGCGGCGCGCAGTGACCTACCAGTTTCACGAGGTGGCGCGCCACTTTGCGGGAGAGAAGCTGCGCCTCGCCGGCCGTGAAGAGGACACCCAGGCACGCCATGCCCGCTATTACGCCGAACTGTTGGCCCGCAACAAGGCGCGGCTGGAAGGCCACGAGCAGAAAATCGTTCTGGAAGAACTGGATCAGGAGATGGAGAACGTGCGCGCGGCCTGGCAACGGCTGATAGCGCAACAGGACGTGGCCGGCATCGCCGCGGCCACCGATGGCTACTACCAGTTCTTGGCTATCCGCAGTCGCTTCCGCGAGGGCCTGGATGCCTTCGACGCCGCCCGTCTGGCCGTACAGCCGCTGGCTGCAACCGATCACGGCGCCCGCCTGACCTACGCCAAGGCCACGGCCCGCGCCGGTCGTTTCCTTTCCTTCCTTTCACAATTTGGTGAAGCTCGCACGCTGTTGCAGGAAAGCCTGGCTGTGTTCCGGGATCTGGGCGAACGGGATGAGATGGCCTTTGCGTTCAACCACCTGGGCGGCACGGCGCGCCTGGAGGGTGATCTCGCCTTGGCTGAGCAGTATTTGGAGGAATGTCTGGACCTGCGGCGGGCGACGGGCAACCAGGCCGGCCAGGCAGTGGCCCTGCTGGAGCTGGCGGGGGTTGCTTTCATGAGGGCTGATTATCAGAGCGCCCTCGACCGCTGCGAAGAAGGTCTGGCCGTAGCCGAGCGCATAGGGGACATGCAGACCACCGCACACCTGCTCACCGGCCTCAGCCTGAGCCATCGCGAGCTGGGCCAGTTGCAGCCAGCGCTGGACTACGGTCGACGCAGCCAGGCCATCTACCAGGAGCTGGGCGATAGCTACGGCCAGATGCAGGCCCTGCTGACCCTGGGCGAGCTCAGCCGCCAGATGGGCCATCTGCCCGAGGCGCGCCAGTTTTGCCAGCAGGCCGTACAGCTCAGCCAGGAGATCGGCGATCGCTCCGGCGAGGCCGACGGTCACTACCGGCTGGGCCAGATCGCCGCCGGCCTGGGCGACCACAACGAAGCCCTCGCACAACTGCGCCTGGCGCTGGATTTGGCCTACGAGCTCAAGGATCAGC
>Ga0105096_10001074_pt1 | contig 10786 bp, 7 predicted proteins | sample PPLLak3cmMay2015_FD_87036 | JGI IMG/M metagenome (GOLD analysis project Ga0105096, IMG submission 87036) | Freshwater sediment microbial communities from Prairie Pothole Lake near Jamestown, North Dakota, USA - PPLs Lake P7 Core (1) Depth... | ecosystem: Environmental > Aquatic > Freshwater >...
CTTTCTTGGCGGCTATTGCACAAGCAACACCGGCCATGCAACGGGCAGAAAGTATTGGCACATTTAGGTTGTGGCGCGATTTGGGCTATGCCATTGGCGCTTTAATTTCTGGCCTAACGGCCGATTTTTTTGGCGTGCCCGCAGCCATTGTTTTCATCGGGCTACTTACCATACTCTCTAGTTTAGTGCTCCAATTTAGGATGCCAAAAGAGAACCCAAGCCCCTGTTTAGAACCCAAAAAAGTGAGGCGCATGCTTGCGCAGCACAAGCCAGTGGTGCTTATTGATGTGCGCCATGTAGATGAATACAACGCCCAGCACATCCCGCAAGCGGTGCATATTCCGCTGCCTGATTTAGCTGATGTAACAAACCGTTTCAGCAAAAAAACAACCCTTGTAACCACCTGCGGCAAAGGTGGTGGCCGCTCTGCCGAAGGCGCAGCAGTGCTCAAGCAATTGGGTTTTAAAGCCCATTGGCTTTGTGGCGGTACTTTTGGCTGGACGAGTTAATCTCCAATAATGAAAAAGTCCAACCTGTTATTCGCGCTGTTTTTGTTGCTGAATTTGCCCCTTGCCGCACAAACCTCTGCATCTGTAAACGTTGTTGGTGCCATGAAAAACGCTAGGTTTAAATCGAATTTTTTGCTTGTATAATAGGATGACAGGCAAAACTGTTTCCGGATTAACGTTGCTTTAGTTCGCCACGATTGATTGCATCAGCCGTTGATACGCTTCATTTTCAGGATACCAGTGCACCAATTGCTGCACAATGTTTTTTGCGCTTGCAGCCTTGCCTTGGTTTATGTAAAGCACCGCTAAAGCATAGAGCAGCTTTTCTTCCGTTGGAGAGATTTTGAGTCCTTTTTTCAGCATTTTTTCGGCTTCTAAAGGCTTTTCTTGGCTTTGCAGCAGCAGTGCATAATTGTAATATACACCGGTAATTTGTGTGTTTAGCGCCAATGCTTTTTTGAAATGTACTGCGGCTTCGGTAGGCTTTTCCATTTCAAGATAAAGCAAGGCGAGGTTGTAATGCAGTTGGTCGTTTTCAGGCTCTAGGCCAACGGCATACTGCAATGCACGCAAAGCTTCTGCATTGTTGCCTAGCGTGCTGTGCATTGTGGCCAAGTTTTGGCGGGCATAGTTCATCGCATCATCTTTTTGCAAGGCACGCTCGTAAAATGCAATGGCTTGTGGCGCATTGCCGGCTTGTGCATAATAATCGCCAGCCATAGCATTGCCGACTGAAAAATCAGTTTGATAATGCACGTAATCCCGATTTTCAGCATCAGCTTTTGAATAGGCCGATTGCCAGGTTGCCGGTACATTTTGTACCCCACCGGCTTGGTGATATGCTGCCGCTGCAGCAATGCGCACCGCGCGAACTTCATCAGCAAGTAATGGGGCCAATGGCTGAAACCAAGCGCTGGGCAACCAATGGGTAATACCCAGCACAGCATGGTAACGAATGAGGGCTTCCGGCCTTTTTAAAGCTTCATTCAACGCGCTGAACGCGGTTGTTGTGGGTATTTGCGCTAAATAATGAGCTGCTGTGGCGCGGGCAATGGCGGGCTGTGCAGTATCGCGCAATAGTTTTATCAAGTGGGTTTCGCTCTTGTCATCCAATAAACTGCCCGGCAGCAAATCATCAGAAAAATGATATACGCGTTTTGGGCCGTACCATGTGTTTACGGCTTGGGCTGCCCATTGGTTAGATTGGTTGCTGTGGCAACTTGAGCAGGCATTTGGCGTACCATATTTTGCTGATTGGTCTGGCCGCGGTATGCGGAAACTATGATCCCTGCGATGGTCGTTGCCCATGTAGGTTCGCTCCGGCATGTGGCAGTTTATACATTGCGCACCGGGCGTGCTTTCTTCATGAAAATGATGCTGCGTGGTATTGTATTTCGGTTGATGGCAGCTCATGCAAAGGGCGTTGCCTTCTGCTAGTTTTTTGCCGCTATGTGGGTTGTGGCAATTGCTGCAGCCGATGCCCAAGCCGTACATTTTGCTTTGCGTAAATGAGCCATACTCAAAATTCTCGTCCATGATTTGACCATCTGCATAGTAAAAATCATTACTAATTAGTTGTGGGATGTAGTCGTCAAGTAGCTCGCCCGTATGCATTGGGTTTGCAGATATGTCGCTTTTTCGGGCATGGCAGGGCGCGCAGGTGTTTAGCTGTGTTTTGTTTGTGCCGCCTTTGCCAAATACAAAGGTGCTGTGCTCCGCTGATTTGTAATTGCCTTTTTCAGCCACAGCCACATGCGCACTGCCCGGGCCGTGGCAGCTTTCGCAGCCTACGCTTATTTCACTAAACGTAGTTTTGTAACTGTCAGTAGCAAAATCGTAATTCTTGTGCAGGTTGGTGCTGTGGCACGTGGCGCACATGGTGTTCCAGTTTTGGCCGTTTCCCGTCCAGTGCAACCATTCTGTATGCGCAATTTTTTCTCCGGCATACTGGTTAAACCAGCGGCCATCGCGGCTATTCCAACTGGCTCGCGTAGGTTGCATGCGGCCGTTTGTAAAAGCTACCAAATATTGCTGCAGCGGATAATGACCAAAGGTATATTTCACTTCAAAATCTTGGTTGGTGCCAGTTTCACCTTCGGTGTTAATGTAAAACCGGCCTTCTTTTTTAAAGAACGAAGTTTTTACGCCATCTGCGCTAAACGTTGCATCGGTAAAATTGCCCAGCACGGTGCTGTCTGTGGCTAGGGCCATTGCTTTAAAATGATCAGATTGATGCCACGCATCAAACTCTGTGCTATGGCAACTTTTGCATTGTGTAGAGCCTACAAACGTGGCTGTTTCAACGGTCGCTTCACTTTTTTCTTCAGCCTTAGCATCGGGTTTGCAGGCGTTTACAGAAAAAACGAGCCACGCTGTGAGGGCAAAAAAAGTGATGAAATATTTTGCAGCCATTGTGTGCCGAAAGTAGCAGATTGCACGCATAGCTAAAAATTAAAAATGCAGCCCTTACCGAATTAGGGGCTGCATTTTTATAAAATATCAACGGTTAAAAACCTAGCGCTTAAACCGCCTGTTGCGTTTGGCAAAATCTATTGCCAAAATTGGTTTAACGTTTAGCGGGCGGGTATTGCGACATTATCCTTTGTGCTGCATAATTTATGGTTTGTTCACGCTTTTGCGGTGATTGCTTTTCAACAAGGGTTTTAGTTCCTATTCCACGCCAAACGAGCTGCTTGGTTGATAAATCATACATAGTAACAAACATAGTTCCATCGGTGTACTCATTGTAATTTACAGTGGTTTGGCTCATGCCCATGCCCATGCCCATGCCGCCCATGCCCCAGCCACCCATGCCCATGCCACCCATACCCATACCACCCATACCCATGCCGGTAGTATTGGCCACTGCTTGTACACGTTGTTGTGTTTTTAAGTGAAGGTTAATCATAACATCAGGATTGTCGCTTTTAGTAAGGCCCTTTGCGGCCAGCTCTTTTTCAAATGCTCTGAAAATTCGATCTGAATTTAACTGGTCAAGCTGCACCCCATCTATAGATTCTCTGGTAAATGCATAGGTTTTGTACTTGCTAAAATCAACGGTGCTGTCATAGTCATAACCAATTTTAACGCTAGAGCATGCAGCAAGAAATAATACTAGAACGATGGTGAGGCTTCTCATTTTTTGAGTTTTAAAGATTATTTGACAAATCTAAAAACCAAAACGACACGGCAACCGGACGGAAGATTAAGTTATTGAAGGCTAAAAGCTGCACGCACCGCAGAGATTTTAAAGTTTGTCGGTTTAGATTTTGGTTTTACAAACATTATGCCACGCGCCTAAAAGTATGCGGAAACCAATTTTCAATCAAGGCAATACAGTTTTGAGCGAAGAGAGTTTTAAAAATGTGGTTTTGAAATATCCAATTCAGCGTTCTTTGCAATTCAATTAAAAGGCAGAACCATTCAAATAAAAGGCATGTTCAGAATATTTAAAATAAGAGTTTGGCTCCTTTTAGCGTTAGTTTTTGCCACGTTTATTAGTAAAGGTCAAGGGCGCGACACTACGGAGTGCCTTCAAACAGATTTGCCAACTGTTGTTAGTAGCTGGTTAAATAAAGAGCCCAAAACAAAGAATGCCGGAGCCAGTTCGCTCTTGCTGCTGCCAATAATAGGTTCTAATCCGGCCACCGGTTTTATGGTGGGTTTGGGCGGGCAATATGCATTTCAACTACCACAAAGCACGCGCTACTCTGTGCTTTCTGGCAGCATTCAATACACTACCAAAAGGCAATTTATGGTGATGCTGAAAAACATGGTATATACCCGTAGCGACAAGTTTTTTTTAATGGGCGATTGGCGTTTTTTAATATTCTCGCAAAGCACTTATGGCCTCGGTACCAACGCGCCCGAGGGTGGTGTTTTACAGTACCAATACAATTTGGCAGGCATGGAGGTTGGCAAAGACTCGCTGGCGCAGCCCATGACGTTCAATTTTACGCGCATACATCAGTCGTTAGGATATAAAATTAGAAACAACGTATATCTCGGTGTTGGTTACCGCTACGATGGTTATTTTAAAATTGTGGATGAGAAACTGCGCCTAGAACCTAACGATACGTTAATAACGAGTCATTATGCGTACAACACCAAGTACGGTTTTGATAAAGAATTTTATTTCAATTCTGCAGTTGTTGCCAATTTAGTTATTGATACCCGCGATAATATGATTAACGCCTACCGCGGGGTGTTTTTTAATGCCGCATGGTTTGGCGCTTCAAGGGTTGTAGGCAACCGCACCACCACCAATATTTTTGATGTAGAATGGCGCAGTTTTCATGGCGTAAGCAAACGCAATCCGGCCCATTTAGTGGCCTTTTGGCTGTTGGGCAGTTTTGCAGCGGTGGGAGATTTGCCCTTTATGATTTTGCCTGCCACTGCCTATGATTTACGCGGCCGAAGTGGCCGAGGCTACACGCAAGGGCGCTTTCGCGGAGAAAGTTACATGTATGGCGAAGCAGAATACCGTTTCCCCTTAACTGGTTGCGGAGGCCTACTAAGTGGGGTGTTGTTTGCTAATGCCACATCAGCCAGCAACCAATCACGTGATTTAACGTTGATGCAAAGCATTAAGCCCGGCTACGGATTTGGGTTTAGAATTATGGTTGATAAGCAATCGCGCACCAACCTCTCTGTAGATTTCGGCTTTGGCGAAAACTCTTTCGGATTTTATCTAGCCGCTTCAGAAACCTTTTAAATGGAGATTTACATTTGATTCTTAATTCGCAATACACTATCAATTCATTTCAACACCCATGAAGCCATCATTCAAAATCATCGTCCTGTCCGTTTTAGTGATAACCGCATCTGCAGCAAAATCGCAAGTACTTATTACCCTTTTGCTGGGCGATGCGCTAAACACACCTAAGATAGAATTTGGTTTGATGGGTGGCGGTAACTACTCAAACATTCGCACGATAGAAGAAGCTGAACCGTTGCCCAATTTTAATCTTGGTTTTTACTTCCTCTCCTAAAAAACAACTCATACCTAAGCACAGGGGTGTTGGTAAAATCAAATGTTGGGGCGCAAGGCATGCCAACCTATTCTTTAAACAACGAAAACTTTGACGCACTTTATGAAGATGGCACATTGGCTAAAAAGATAAATTACTTTTATGTGCCCGCACTTTATCATCATCGGTTTTTAGATAACCGGTTTTACCTTGAAGCAGGTTTTCAATTGGGGCTTAGAAACAAAGCGTTTGACGTTTTTAGTGTAAATGCCTTGGATGGCGATTTGGAATTTACATTAGATACGCGCGACCAATTTGCACGTCTGGATGCTGGGTTGCTGGCCGGTGGAGCTTATAAGTTTAAAAAGCAGGTTAAGAGTTTAAGCCTCGGTGTGTATTATTATTATGGCTTAGTAAACGTGAGTTTAACGGATCAAGTAATTAAAAACTCGTCAATATACCTTTTCCTTAAAATACCAATTGGCGCAGGCAAAGCTGATAAATAGCAGCCCTAATTGTTTATTTTATCTTCATGTAATTTTTCTCACTGCGCGGGCATAGAAGCCGTGTAAATCCGAATATTTCAAGCCCCTTTTCTCGTAATTGACTCGGTTGTTTCAGCCGCAAACAATCGCAATTTCATGATATATATCGTAGAAAATGAAGATTTTGTTACGGAATTTTGCGCCTTGAAATAGACGAAATAAACGTGTGTACACCTAAATTTTATTGAGATGAAACTATTTAAAGCGCTTTTTTCAGGTTGGCTTATGGGGGTGTTGTTGTTGGCTTTTGCCACTGCTGTGGGCATTGCCACATTTATTGAAAACGACCATGGTGCCGAGGGTGCTAAACTCTTGGTGTACAATGCGTGGTGGTTTGAGTTGATTCTCTTTTTAATGGTAGTAAACTTTACGGGGATGATTTTTACCAAGAAATTATACCTCAGAAATAAGCTCAATGTGCTGGCCATACACATCTCGCTCATCATCATTATCATTGGTGCAGGCGTTACGCGCTACATTGGTTTTGAGGGCCAAATGCACATCCGCGATGGAGAAACCGAAAACACGTTTCAATCGGCCACGCAATATTTTCAAGCTAGGTATATAGAAGATGGCCAAGAGCGCTTAGTTAGCAAACCGGTGTTTTTAACACGGGTAAAATCTGGCTTAGCTGAACTTAACTTTAGCGTGAATGGCACACCGGTGGTCGCTAGTTTAAATGAATATAGCCCCAACACCCAAGAGTTTTTAATTGCCGCAGAAAATGGCGAACCCTACGTTACCATCGCTATTGGTTCTGTAGATGGCAATTTTCGCTTTCATCTTAAAGAAGGTGATTCGCGCTTGCTCTACGATATCGGTTTTAGTTTTGGCGATACCACGGTGCCTGATTTGGTGCAATTAATTATAAAAGATGGCCAGCTTATGGTGCGCACCCCTGAGCTAGACCCCAAACGATTAAACCGCAAAAAAGGCTTTACAACCATAGAAAAAGGGTTTGTTATCCGGCATGGCGAAGTTGCGTTTGTAGTAACTGAGTTTTTTGAAAGTGGCAAAATTGTTAACCAACATGTAGATGTAGAGGAAGGACAAGGCCGGCCGATGGCCACAGCAAGCGTTAACGGCCAGTATTTTTTCTTGCCGTTGGGTGAGGAACTACCCATTGTTGTAAACGGTGTAGAAATGTTAATCGGCATCGGTTATAAAAACTTAACGCTGCCATTTTCAGTACGCCTCAACAAATTTGTGCTTGAGCGCTACCCGGGTTCTATGAGCCCATCTTCCTTTTTAAGCGAAGTAACCGTGATAGACTCAGCCAACAAAAAGGAGTTTGATTACAGCATTTATATGAATCATATTTTGCAGTATCAAGGCTATCGGTTTTTTCAATCATCGTATGACGAAGACGAGAAAGGCACGGTACTTACCATAAACCATGACGCGTGGGGCACAGCCATAAGTTATACCGGCTACTTTTTGCTTTTCGCTACGCTGATTTTTTCCTTTTTTACCAAAAAAACCAGGTTTGCCCGCATTAGCAGAGAAATTAAAGAAGTACACGCCAAGCGCAAAGAATTGGCCACCGCGCTGCTAATTCTAATTGCAACGGGTTTTGGCATGCAAAGCGCCTCAGCCCAAAATGCAGAACTGAAAAAGCATGCAGATAGCTTCGGAGAAGTTTTTGTAATGAACAGCCAAGGCCGGATAGAACCCATAAATACCCTTGCTGGTCAGGTTGTGGTTAAGCTTAGTAAAAAGAGCTCGTATAAAGACATGAGCGCCAAAGAGGTGTTTTTATCTATGGTTTTTGACCGTGACCGATGGAAAACAGAGCCCATCATTAAGGTGCCTGAAGAATCTGTTCAAAAACTTTTGGGAATAGCGGGCAGCAATGCATCGTTCAACGATTTTGTAGAAGCCAACGGTAGCTACAAGTTGGCTGAAGCGGTAGAAACAGCGTACCAAAAAAAGCCATCGCAGCGCTCGCAGCACGATAAGGGCATCATCAATGTAGATGAGCGAATCAATGTTTTTTTAATGATGATGAACCAATCCATCCTAAAAATATTCCCCACCATAAACGGCAACGTATATTCTTGGGCTACGCCCAAAGAGCTGCATAAGCAGTATGGCCACGATACGGAGAATGGAGATTTATTTGAGACGTACCTAAACGATTTGGTTGAAGCCCAAACCAGCGGCAGTTTTGATAAGGCAAACGCCAGCTTGCAAAAAATTAAAGCTTACCAAGCTAAAAATGCGGGCGGTGTGTTGCCTTCGGCCACCAAACTAAAAATGGAAGTGCTGTACAACGAAACCAACGTTTTTAAGCGCCTATTCCCGATTTATATGCTATTGGGGTCTGTTTTTGTAGCGCTGTTTTTTATGCAAACCTTTAAACCATCGGTACAATTTAATGGCCTGCGCAAGGTGTTGCTGGTGCTGCTTGCTATTGCCTTTGTGCTGCAAACCGCGGGTTTGGGCTTGCGTTGGTACATATCCGGCCACGCGCCTTGGAGCAATGGTTACGAGAGCATGATTTACATTTCGTGGGCCACGCTGCTAGCCGGTTTTCTGTTTATGAAACGCAGTATGGTAACCATTGGCGTAACGGCCCTGCTTGCCGGCATAACCTTGCTAACCGCCCACATGAGTTGGCTAAACCCTGAGTTAACCAACCTGGTGCCGGTGTTAAAATCGCATTGGCTAACCATACACGTGGCTACTATTACGGCCAGTTATGGTTTCTTGGGCCTCGGCTGCATGGTGGCGTTTTTAAATTTATGCTTGATGATTTTTAGAAATGAAAAAAATTCAGCTCGCTTAAACCTGGCCCTAAAAGAGTTAATGCTGATTATAGAACTGAGCATTACCGTGGGGCTGGTGTTGCTGATTATCGGCAACTTTTTGGGCGGCATTTGGGCCAACGAATCGTGGGGCAGATATTGGGGATGGGACCCAAAAGAATCATGGACGTTGGTAACCATAATCCTGTATTCATTTACCCTGCACCTAACGTTAATACCCGCCATACGCAACATATTTACCTTTAGCTTTTTTAGCTTTATAAGCTTTGGCGCGGTATTGATGACGTATTTTGGTGTTAACTACTACCTAACCGGCTTACACTCTTACGCTGCTGGCGAAGCTCCGGAAATACCCTCAGCCCTATATTATGTGGCTGCGGCAATAGCCGTAATAAGCACCTTGGCCGCTTTAAATGAGCGCAAGTTTAATCGGATTTCTAAGAAGCAAACAACTTTAAACACCGTGGACTAATGGATGCATTTAGTAAACAATGCCAGTGTTTTAACTGCGCAGATTGCTTTAGTCGCAATCCGATTTTTAGTCTTCTAACCCATGAAGAGCTGGACATTATGAACAGCAAGCGGGTAGAGGTTACCTTTAAAAAAGATGAGATAATCTATAAACAAGGCATGCCACTTACCCACCTTGTGGTGCTCAGAAATGGCATCGGCAAAATTTATATTGAAGGCTCTAAGGGCAAAAATCTAATTCTCAGTTATACAAAGCCGTTCGAAATGAATGGTGGCATCGGCATCTTTTTAGATCAAATACATCACTCATCCTTGGTGGCCGCCAGTGATTGTGACACGTGCTATATTGATATCCATTCTTTTAACGAAGTAAGCCGCGGCAATGCCAAGTTTATGGAGGCTTTTTTGCGCTATCACTCCGATAAAGTCAGGCAAACGTATTATCAGTTTACGGTGCTTACACAAAAAAACATGGAAGCCAGGATGGCAGAAGCCATTCTTTACCTGAGCAAAACGGTGTTCTGCAACGCCATTATTAAAGGTATTTCTAAACAAGATCTTGCCGATTTTACTGCTATGAGCAGAGAAAGTGCCATCCGGGTTTTAAAAGATTTTAAAGATGAAGGCTTTATTGATTTAGACCGACAAGACATCAAAGTTATTCTCGCTGAGTCACTTCAAAAAATCGCTTCTAATGGGTAGTTAAGGCTACAATTCCGCTGCATTCGGCCAGTGTCAAAGCAGTAAATTAAAATAGCATGCGTCCATTTTAGTTTTTAGAAAAACCTTTGCCTGGCTTTAAACCCGGGATTTGAGTGGCACGTAACCTAGTGGCGTAGGGCTTTAGCCCTTTAGCCCACCCGACAAATTGATAAATGTGGCTTATCAATACACGCTACCCACTCTTAAAAAGCAAACGGCCTTTGGCTTAATCAAACGTGTTAATTACATCGAACTCACGCTAAAATAGCTTCAACACAAAAAAGCCTCGAATCTCGAGGCTTTTCTGAATCAAAAAACAAAACCTGTTACGGAAATACTGCAATAGAATTTGTTAATAGAGTTTCTAGGTATGGGAAGTTGTGTACGCCATTGCTTCTGTCGCCCTTAATCCATCTGTAGTTATACAAAGCAGCAACTTCGTCACTTGGGTATGTGCCTCTTACAGGGCTGCCGGCTGCATCTAGTAAGCCCGCGGTTTTAAGTTTAGATTCTAGCGTTGCCAACAACGTTTTAAACGTGTTTTGGCGTGAGTTAACAGTTACTGAAGTTAACGCACCATTGTGGCAAGCTGTAGTATTGCAGCTGGCTAAGCTAGGTTCCCAAGTGTGATCGCCTTCATGCATGTGGCAACTAACACAATCAGAGCTTGTAGCGTGTGCACTACCGGTTCCGGGGGCAGGATATCCTGTGCCAATTTCAGCAGCGCCCAAACCAGCAAGCGAGGTAGATGGCGTGCCGTAGTGCGGGCCATAGGTAGAAGAACTAACAAAGGTGCTATCAGTAACAGGCACTCCACCTGC
>Ga0105096_10001076_pt1 | contig 10780 bp, 12 predicted proteins | sample PPLLak3cmMay2015_FD_87036 | JGI IMG/M metagenome (GOLD analysis project Ga0105096, IMG submission 87036) | Freshwater sediment microbial communities from Prairie Pothole Lake near Jamestown, North Dakota, USA - PPLs Lake P7 Core (1) Depth... | ecosystem: Environmental > Aquatic > Freshwater >...
CCGCTTCTAATTGAAGCAATCAAGGAACAACAAGCTCATATAAATAAACTTGAAACCAAAATCAACTCATTCGAACAGAGGTTAATATGACATTCGCATACACGTGGAAAATTACAAGTCTGAAGAAGCAGGATGATCCTTCTGCAGAACTTAATGATATCATCGTCCAGACATACTGGGAATGCAAGGGGATCGATGAATACGGCAATGCCGGAACATTCAGCGGCGCAACGCCCTTTCAGCCAGATATGGTGGATACCGATAATTTTACTACATACGAAGATCTGACAGAGACTCAGGTTCTTAGTTGGATCCAAGATGTAGTAAATAACAACTCTGGATACAAAACTCATATTGATGAGCAGATCCAGAAACAAATTGATGCAATCGTAAGACCAATGGTCGATGTTGCTTCAAGTGCCCTACCATGGGCAGAACCAGGTGAAGAACCTGTAATACCACCAACCCCAATCGCAAATACATAATTAGGAGAATATATTATGGCTACTAATCCAGAACTAGATCCAAAGCTTGCTGAAAATCAGCAGGCACAACCGGTTCCTACTGTAACTCTTACAGTTGACATCAATGAATTGAATCTTATGATGGGTGGACTACAAGAACTTCCACACCGCGTAGTTGATCCACTTCTTAAGAAACTGTTCCAGCAGGCACAAGCACAGCTTCAACAGTAACACATGACTCTTCCTAGTACCGGACCTATATCACTAGCTAACGTCAATGTTGAACTTGGACTATCGTCGACGACGAATATCTCCTTGAATCAGACAAACGTTCGAACGCTAGCTGGTGTACCGTCCGGTACTATTTCCTTGTCAAACCTGTACGGTAAAACCTTTGCACCGACTATAAGTATTAGTCCGGACCCCCTGCAGACTACTATTGAAAGCGGTGGTAGTGTAACTAGTGGTGCTGCAACTGCTACAGCATCCGGTGGTGCTGGAGGATATACGTATGCTTGGACATATGTGTCTGGCGACAGTTTTACAATTAATAGTTCAACATCTGCCTCGACTACCTTTACGACTACTCTTGTTAGTGGAGGGTATAAGCTTGGAAACTATCGTTGTACTGTAACTAGTGGAGGCGCCACAGCCTCTGCAGATATACAAGTTATCTTCGATTCGTTAGGCTTGTAGTAATACACTAACATGATATCTGTTCACAATTGATATATTCATTATACACACTTCTGGGATTTTGTACATCTAATAATGAGCATGGGCGTATTATAAATATAAGCAAAAGAGGTTACCATGGCAGCACCAACTACAAAAGAAACATTCAAACAGTATTGCCTTCGTAAACTCGGAGCTCCAGTAATTGAAATCAACGTTGACGACGACCAAGTAGATGACCGTATTGATGAGGCTATTCGCTACTACTGGGACTATCACTTTGATGGTTCCGATAAGATTTATTACAAGCACATTGTAACAGAAACAGATGTGCTCAATAAGTATATCACCCTGCCTGAGAATATTATTGGTGCAGTAAGTATCTTCTCGATGGGCGATCCATCTGTCCGCGCTGATGATCTTTTCAACATCCGTTACCAGATTGCCTTGAACGATCTTTATACTCTGACAAACGTGTCAATTGTTCCGTACTATATGGTTATGGAGCATCTGGCACTTCTGACTGAGATGCTTGTTGGTAAACAACCAATTCGTTATGCTCGTCATAAGAATAGACTCTATATCGATACTGACTGGAACACACTCAAAGTGGGAATGTTTCTACTGGTAGAAGCATATGAAGTTATAGATCCGAACGTGTACACAGATGCATGGAATGATCGTTGGCTTCAGAACTATGCAACTGTGTTAATTAAAGAACAATGGGGTTCAAATCTCACTAAGTTCACTGGCATGAATCTGCCGGGCGGAGTTCAGTTCAATGGTGAGAAGATCTACAACGATGCGGTTGATGCAAGAACCAAGATGGAACAGGAGATGATCTCTAGTTTCTCTCTCCCGGTTCTTGACATGATTGGATAAGATCCAGTGACGACTAATTTCTATTTCAATAATTTTCAAAATAGTCAAGAGCAAATCTTGATCGAGAACCTGGTAATGGAATCGATCAAGATGTATGGTCATGATATTTTTTATTGCCCTAGAACATTAGTTGCCAAGGATGATATCTATGGTGAAGATGCTCTATCCGAATACAACAACAACTATGAAATAGACATGTACATAAAGAGTTACGACTCTTATGAGGGTGACGGAACGTTCCTGTCTAAGTTCAATCTTGAAATCCGTGATCAAATGACATTGACGGTATCTGTTCGTAACTTTAATGATGAAATCGGGCAGTACGCTGCATTAGATCGTCCTCAAGAAGGGGATCTAATCTATCTGCCTATGGTAACACGTATCATGGTAATCAAGTATGTGAATAAGACTCCCATTTTCTATCAGATGGGTACCATACAGATGTATGACCTAGTATGTGAGATCTTTGAGTATAGTTCAGAAAGACTCAATACTGGAATCGAAGCAATCGATAGTATTGAACAGAAAAATAGTATTGCAATGGAGACATATGGTCTTCTGACAACTGATGGATTCGTTATTGTAGATCAGGATGGATTTGAAATCATCCAGTCAAATTATAATTTTGAGACACAAGCCGGTGATTCGTACGAGGATAATACTGAGTTCCAACTCGAGGGCGAAGCAATTCTTGATTGGTCACAAATTGATCCTTTCAGTGAAGGGAAAATTTAATGTTCGGTAGTACATTTCATCACAATACACTAAGAAAATATGTAATCCTTTTCGGAACGGTTTTCAATAACATCTATGTCACACGACAAGATACTGCCGGTGAAACAATTCAGACCTTGAAGGTTCCATTGTCGTATGGCCCAAAGGAAAAGTTCTTGGCTCGTCTAGAAGGTAACCCGGATCTAGATAAGAAAACGGCTATCACTGTTCCACGTATCTCATTCGAGATGACAACATTCCAATATGATGGTGAACGCAAACTCAATACACTGAATCGTAAGATAAAGAATAACAAAAGTCTGTATCAACCGGTTCCTTATAATATATCATTCCAGATGTCAATCATCGTTAAGAATGCTGAGGATGGAACGAAGATCGTAGAACAGATCCTTCCATACTTCACTCCAGAATGGACTGCATCGGTACATCTTATACCAAGTATGGAAGATGATCCTTGGGATATTCCTATTATTCTGAATAGTATATCGAGCGAAGATACCTACGAAGGCAATTTTGATACGCGCCGTGCCATTATCTGGACGTTAGATTTTACCATAAAGGGATATCTGTTCGGCCCGGCTAAGAAAATCGGTTCAGGAGATGGAACAGACGGTGGTATCATCAAGTACATCGATGTTAATATCAGGCCGACTGCAAATGTTGCAACGGCCAATACAACTAATACCGCAGCAACTGAGACAATACATGTCTTTCCTGGGTTAACTGTAGATGGACAACCTACATCTAATGCTGCGGCATCTATTGACTGGGCTCTAATTAATGCAGATGATAACTATGGATTTATTCATGAGTTCGAAAGTAATGTATAATGAAAAAGTTAAATGACATTTTAAATATTCAACCAGATAGTAACAGACAGTTTCTTCCAATGGTACAAGATAAACCAACAGACTCTACAGTGCAAGATGATTTTGACTATGCTCGTGAGAATTTGATAGATGTAATTGGTAAAGGCCAAGAGGCATTGTTTGATCTGATGGATGTAGCTAGACAGTCACAGCATCCAAGGGCATATGAAGTTTTATCTACTCTGATGAATACTATGGTCGGTGCTAGCAAAGATCTTCTGGAGTTGCAGGCCAAGAAAAAGAAACTTATGGATTCAGATCCTGCTGCTAATACTCAGCAGGTGACCAATAATCTATTTGTAGGGTCAACTATGGAACTACAACAGATGCTGGATCAAAGAAAAAATAAGAACGATTGATGTTTGAATCTATTAGAAAAGCTTTTGATAAGGGTTATAACGGCAACCCGTTACTTAAAAAAGCCAGGAAGAAGATTGAATGGACGGCTGATCAGGTTGAAGAATGGCTTAAATGTGCCGAGGATCCAATCTACTTTGCTGAACGTTATATCAAGATCGTTCACGTTGACCATGGTCTGATACAGATAAAGCTTTATGATTACCAAAAAGAAATCATTGATAAACTAACTAACAATCGTCGCGTTACCGTTGTCACGAGTCGTCAGGCTGGTAAGACTACTACGGCTGCTGCAATCATCCTCCACTATATCCTATTCAATGAACACAAGACTGTAGCACTTCTTGCCAACAAAGGTGACGCTGCTCGAGAAATCTTGGATCGTGTAAAGTTATCGTATGAATCGCTTCCTGACTGGCTTCAGCAGGGTGTTGTGGAGTGGAACAAGGGATCGATTGAACTAGAGAATGGCTGTAAGGTTCTTGCTGCTGCAACCAGTTCATCTGCTATTCGTGGTAAGTCAATCTCACTGCTATACATCGATGAAGCTGCGTTTGTTGAGAACTGGGATGAGTTCTTTGCTTCTGTTTTCCCTACGATCTCGTCTGGTGAAACAACCAAGATTCTGTTCACATCTACTCCGAATGGTCTGAATCATTTCTATAAGACATGTAATGGTGCTAAGGAAGGTACCAATGGTTACCAATATGTCGAGGTTCCCTGGCAGATGGTTCCTGGACGCAATGATGCGTGGAAGCAAGAAACGCTCGGAGCCATGGACTTTGACTACGAGAAGTTTGCACAGGAATTTGAATGTGCATGGCTCGGTTCATCTGGTACACTAATCTCTGGTGCTGTACTTAAGACGCTGACTGCGCAACGTCCACTGTTATCAGTCAATGGGTTGACAACATACTTCCTTCCTGAGAAGGAACATCGGTATGTCATGACGTGTGATGTCTCGCATGGTAAAGGTCTTGACTACTCTGCATTCCAGGTAATTGACGTTACTCAGATGCCGTACAATCAAGTATGCGTATACAAGAGTAACGTGACTCCCCCTGCAGAGTATACTCAGACCATTCATCAAACATCATTACAATACAATAATGCTGTGATCCTTGTCGAAATTAATGACATCGGATTGACGGTTGCTGATGCCCTCTACATCGACTACGAGTCTGATAACCTAATCTTTACCGAGAAGGCAGGTCCTAAGGGCAAAAGAATCTCTGCTGGTTTTAATAAGAACGCTGAACGTGGATTAAAACAAACTGCAGTTACCAAGACAGTTGGTTGTTCGTTACTTAAGTTATTAATCGAACAATACCAGTTAGTCATTAATGATCATGATACTATATACGAACTATCTAGATTCTCTAAGAAGAATTCTTCATATGAAGCAGAGTCTGGTGCTCACGACGATCTTGTTATGGCCTTGGTATTGTTTGCTTGGATGTCTAATCAACAATACTTTAAGGACTTTACAGATATTAATACATTATTAAGACTTAGAAACAGAACAGATGAGGATCTTGACAACGAGATGTTTTCATTCTTTATGGATAATGGTCGTGAATTGATTGAACCGGATGCAACCGAGATTGTTGATCTTACTCAAACGTGGAATCCTGACTTCAAGGGGTTGTTTACGTAATCCGGCCATATTATAAATAAAAGCAAAAGTACTGGTTAAACACCTTCGATAGGGAGAAATTACAATGGCGTTTCAAGTCAGCCCTGGAATTAACGTTTCCGAGATTGATCTTACAACAACCGTACCGGCTTTAGCAACCACTGTTGGTGCTATTGGCGGTGTGTTTCGTTGGGGACCGGTCGGAAAGTTTGTTCTGGTAGATTCAGAAAATAAACTGGTTAGCCGTTATGGTAAGCCGACAAATAATAACTACGAAACATTCTTTACTGCGGCTAACTTCCTTGCATATGGTAATGCCCTTTATGTTTCTCGTGCTGCAGCAACGACAGGGTTCTCTAATACTGTTGCCGCGGCATCTGCTAATCTAGATTCTTCAACTGCAGTCACGCTTATTGGTATCACTTATGGTGTTGCTCCAGGTCAAGGCGTTTTTGGCGCTGGTATCCCAGATGACACATATGTTGTTACTGCTACAGTTGCTCTGGGAAATACAAACTTAGTTCTTACCAAAGCTGCTAATACATCAGACGATGCGCAGCTTAATTTCTTTGCTAATACACTATCATTCAACGCGGTTGCTAATAGCGCTGTTGTTTCTCTTGATTCAAACATTATCAAAAATGCTGAAGATTTTGAGAACAAGGGTGCATCGAATGCTCTATTCACAGGTACACAGTTTGTTGCTCGCTATCCTGGCGATCTGGGCAACTCTCTTAAAGTTTCGGTGTGTGATTCTGTAGATCAATACAGCAAGTCAATCAATCCTAAGAGTGGTACATCTGTTGGCGGTGCCGCTGCATCATATGTTCTCAGTGATCTTGCTGATGCAGGTATCAAGGTTGTAGTTAATTCTACAACTGCTAATGTCTTCCTTACATGGGTATCAGGTGCAACCCTGACGTATGCAGAAACAAAGATTGCAGCTAATACAATTCTTCAGCAACTTTCTGTTGGTGACTATATCGAAGTTGGTAATACCACAATCGGTACACAAGCTATGAAGATCAAAACTCTTCCGGCTATTACATTAGATGATGCTGCAACACAAGCATACTTCTCAGTTACATTCGAAGATACATGGAACCGTTCGGCTAATGTAACTTCGGCAACAATCGATCGCAAGTGGGAATTCTATAATACTGTATCAGCTGCGCCTGAAACATCGGCTGAGCTAACTGCAGTCAGTTCAACCGCAATTGACCAACTCAGTGTGGTTATTGTTGATGAAGATGGCAAGTTCTCAGGAACTCCTGGCACAGTCCTAGAAGTATATCAGAATCTTTCGCGTGCAACTGATGCAAAGAATGACGACGGTACAACCAACTTCTACAAGACAGTCGTCAATGATAATTCGAATTATGTATGGGCAACAGCAGATCGTTCTGGTGCAGTAACCACAACTGCTGATGCTATTACAACTTCAACCAATCTAACTCCGTACGTAGAATCATTTATTGGTGGCCGTGATGGTGTAACAGAAGCTAATGCAACTGTTGCTACTCTTTCTGCTGCATATGATCTATTTGCTGATGCCTCATCTGTTGATATTTCACTGCTTATTGCCGGTAAAGCGGCTGGTGGCACGTACGGTGAACAACTTGCAAACTACCTGATCGATAATATCGCTGATGTTCGTAAGGATTGCGTTGTATTTGTTTCGCCAGATCGTGGTGATGTTGTTGGTGCCGGCGTTGAAGGTTCACAGGCTACTAATATCGTACAGTTCCGCAATGCAGTTCGTAATACTTCATATGCTATGATCGATTCTGGTTATAAGTATCAGTACGACAAGTACAACGATGTATATCGCTATGTTCCACTTAATGGTGACATTGCAGGTCTGACAGCACGCACAGATGATGTACGTGATCCATGGTTCTCGCCTGCTGGTTTCGCTCGTGGTCAGATCAAGAATCTTGTCAAGCTTGCTTACAATCCAAGCAAAACAGATCGTGATGTTCTTTATAAGAATGATATCAATCCAGTTGTCACATTCCCAGGCCAGGGCACAGTCCTATATGGTGATAAGACAGCACTTGGCCGCAATAGCGCATTCGATCGTATCAATGTACGTCGTTTGTTCATTGTCCTAGAAAAGACAATTGCAACTGCTTCAAACTCAACACTGTTTGAGTTCAATGACGAGTTCACTCGTGCGCAGTTCCGCAATCTTGTTGAGCCATTCCTCCGTGATGTGCAAGGTCGCCGTGGCATCTATGACTTCCGTGTTGTTTGCGACGAAACAAATAACACTGCTGAAGTTATCGATTCTAACCGTTTCGTTGGAGACATCTATATCAAGCCAGCTAAGAGCATCAACTTCATCCAGTTGAACTTTGTTGCTGTCCGCTCTGGTGTAGAATTCACCGAAGTCGTTGGCCAATTCTAATAAATAAAAGAAACTAGGAGGAAAGCACAATGGCTTTTAATATCAATGAAATGAGAAGCCAACTCGTTTATGGTGGTGCAAGACAGAATCTATTTCAGGTCCAAATTCTAAATCCTGCAAATAGTGCTGGTGATCTTAAAACACCCTTTATGGTACAGGCTGCGCAGATCCCATCATCGGATCTAGGCATCATTCCAGTGTTCTACTTTGGCCGTCAGATGAAACTGGCTGGCGATCGTACATTTGGTGAATGGACTGTTAATATTATCAACGATGAAGATTTCTTGATTCGTAACGCAATGGAAGAGTGGTCAAATAAGATCAATCGTCTTGAGCGTAACGTCCGTGATATCAATCGTTACAAGTCTGTAGCTACAGTTACACAATACGCTAAGGATGGTTCTAAGATTCGTGCATACGAATTCGACGGTATCTTCCCAAGCAACATTACACCAATTGATCTTGATTGGTCAACAACCGATCAGATTGAATCGTTCCAGGTTACATTCCAATACGACTACTGGACTGTTGGTCAGAGTTCAACCGGTTCTGCCGGCGGACGCTAAGATAAATAAGGGGTAACCATTCCCCTTATTTTTTTGTTATTTAAATTGGAGCTTTCATGGCCGAATTATTTGGTTTTTCGATTACTAAAAAAGTTGACCCGATTGACATCCCTTCATTCACACCTAAAGCTGTCGACGATGGCGCGATGGTTGTGGCTGAAGGTGGTGTTTATGGGACTTTTGTCGATCTTGACGGTGCAGTTCGTACAGAAGCAGAGTTAGTTAATAAGTATCGCGAAGTTGCAATGCATCCTGAGGTCGAGATGGCCATTGATGATATTGTGAACGAAGCTATTGTTGCTGATCCTAAAAAGGCAATCGTTTCTATTAACCTAGACGATCTTGAGCAGCCAGACAAGATTAAAAAAATGATTATGGAAGAGTTCGATACTATTGTCGATCTTCTAGAGTTTAATCAGCATGCATACGAAATCTTTAAGAAGTGGTACGTAGACGGTCGATTGCTGTATCATGCAATGATTGATGAAGACAAGCCGCGTGAAGGTATCAAGGAACTTCGATACATCGATCCGCGTAAGATTCGTAAAGTTCGTACCGTAAAGAAGAGAAAAGTTTCCTCAACGTCGAACGTTACAGTTCCATCAACCGGTGAAGAGTTCTACATCTATAATGAAAAAGGTTTCTCGAAGACAGCCGGCGTTCCTAATAACGTTGCTCCCTTCCAAGATACCGGCGCACAGGGTCTAAAGATTGCAGTTGACTCTATTGTCAACGTGTCATCTGGTCTTGTTAACGTCAATGGTGACTTGGTCATTGGTTACCTTCAGAAGGCAATCAAGCCACTAAACATGTTGAAGGCGATGGAAGACTCACTAGTCATCTATCGTATCTCACGTGCACCTGAACGTCGTATCTTCTATATTGATGTCGGTAACCTTCCTAAGCCGAAGGCTGAACAATATCTTCGTGATGTTATGACGCGTTTTAAGAACAAGGTCGTATACGATTCTGCTACCGGTGAGATCCGTGATGATCGCAAGCATATGACTATGCTCGAGGATTTCTGGCTTCCGCGTCGTGAAGGTGGTAAGGGTACTGAGATTACTACATTGCCAGGTGGTCAGAATCTTGGCCAGATGGATGACGTAACCTACTTCCAGAATAAACTCTACAAGTCGTTGAACGTTCCTATTGGTCGTATGGATCCATCTGCACAGTATAGTTTTGGTCGTGCTACCGAGATTACAAGAGACGAAGTCAAGTTTGCTAAGTTTGTTACTCGCCTAAGATTGAGATTCTCGGATCTATTTGTTAGAATCCTTGAGAAGCAACTAATCCTCAAGGGTGTTATCACCTCAGAAGATTGGGCAGAGTTCAAGACGAACTTCAAGTTTGAGTATGCCGAGGACAATCACTTTGCCGAACTTCGTAATACAGAGATCCTTCGTGATCGTGTTTCGATGCTTCGCGATGTAGATGACTATGCTAGTAAGTACTTCTCACATGAATGGATTCGTCGTAATGTTCTCTATCAGACTGAAGAGGACATGAAGGAAATCGATGCACAGATCAAAGAAGAGGTAAATAACCCACAGTATAACCAACCAGAAGTTGGTCCAGATGGGCAACCAATTCCAGGTGGCGGACAACCACCGCCCGGTGAAGATGCAGGAGCTCCCCCAGCACCTCCTAGTGCAAAACCACCTAAGGATGCCGACTTCGGTCCAGCAGTTCCTGACGTGGTGAAGAAACCGGCTTGATTATAAATAAAACGTATTTGGAGAGAATTTATGCCAACAATTGACGATCTAATCGATACAGCATTAGGACAGCAACCGACTAAGTTTGCTTCTGTCTTTGACGATATCATGGGCGAAAAAACAACAGCTGCAATAGAAGCTATGCATACAAGTATTGCGCAAGGCATCTATGCATCTGCAGATGATTTAGACCCAGACGATCAAGACACTACGGATGACGACGGAGTCGATGATATCGATGACGATGAGTTTGACGATGTCGATGACCTGGATCTGGACGATACCGATTTTGACGACTCAGATTTAGAAGGACTCGACGATGGCGAAGACGCTTAATCAATTTCTAGAAGGCTACTTGAAGGTTAAGTCTGCCGATGAACAAAAGTTTGTCGACAAGCATGTAACTGTCAAGAATCCCGACCGCAACGGCAACGGTGACGATGTCTTCAAGGGCAGCACCAAGAC
>Ga0105096_10001077_pt1 | contig 10779 bp, 8 predicted proteins | sample PPLLak3cmMay2015_FD_87036 | JGI IMG/M metagenome (GOLD analysis project Ga0105096, IMG submission 87036) | Freshwater sediment microbial communities from Prairie Pothole Lake near Jamestown, North Dakota, USA - PPLs Lake P7 Core (1) Depth... | ecosystem: Environmental > Aquatic > Freshwater >...
CTTCGACACCATGCGCTACAGCCGCCCGGAGATCGAGCGCATCGCGCACGTTGCTTTCCAGGCCGCGCGCAAGCGAAACAAGCGCGTCACCAGCGTGGACAAGGCCAACGTACTGGAGACCTTCCAGTTCTGGAAAGACGTGGTCACCGAGGTCAGCAAGGCGTACCCGGACGTCGAACTTGACCATATGTACGTGGACAACGCCGCCATGCAACTGGTGCGCGCGCCTAAAAAGTTCGACGTGGTCGTCACGGGCAACATGTTCGGCGACATTCTCTCCGACGAAGCGGCCATGCTGACCGGCTCGATCGGCATGTTGCCCTCGGCCAGCCTGAACGCCAGCAACCAGGGCCTGTACGAACCGAGCCACGGCAGCGCCCCGGATATTGCCGGCAAGGGCATCGCAAATCCGTTGGCCACGATTCTGAGCGCGGCCATGATGCTGCGTTTCAGCCTGAATCAGGAAGCCGCTGCGCAGCGCATCGAGGTTGCCGTGCAAGCGGTGCTGGCCCAGGGCCTGCGCACCGCCGACATCTACAGTGAAGGCACGACCCGAGTCAGCACCCGCGAGATGGGCGACGCAGTCGTCAAGGCCCTGTAAGGGCCTCGTTTACAATAATTCCATGCGCACCCGTCGCCCCACTCCATCTGCCCGGCCCTGTTGCGGCCGTGCCGTGCCGTGGGCCGGTGATTCGATGGCCCGTCCATCCATCACCAAGACGACGACCATCAAAGGCTGAGACAGCCCGGTTCGTCGTGCCCCTCCCGGCCAGACGAGCCGGGCAGATCAAATTTTCAAACTTGAAATTTTCTGAAGGGGCAACATCATGAAGTCAGGTAATTTAGTCGGCCTCGTCGGCTGGCGCGGCATGGTCGGCTCGGTCCTGATGGACCGCATGCAGGCCGAGGGCGATTTCGGCTTGATCGAACCCATGTTCTTCTCGACCTCGAATGCCGGTGGCAAAGCGCCAGCAATGGCGAAGAACGAGTCCACGCTGCAGGACGCCTTCAATATCGAAGCGCTCAAGCGTTGCGACATCATCATCACGGCCCAGGGCGGCGACTACACCACCGAGGTTTTCCCCAAGCTGCGCGCTGCGGGCTGGAACGGCCACTGGATCGACGCCGCCTCCACACTGCGAATGAAGGACGACGCAGTGATCATTCTCGACCCGGTCAACCTGAACGTCATCCAGGATGCGCTCGCCAAGGGCGGGCGCAACTGGATTGGCGGCAACTGCACCGTCAGCTGCATGCTGATGGGCGTGGGTGCGCTTTACAAGGCCGGACTGGTCGAGTGGATGAGCACGCAGACCTACCAGGCGGCGTCCGGCGGCGGCGCCCAGCACATGCGCGAGCTTCTGACCCAGTACGGCACGCTGAACGCGGAGGTCAAGGCTCTGCTGGACGATCCGAAAAGCGCGATCCTCGAGATCGATCGCAAGGTGATTGCGAAGCAGCGCAGCCTGAGCGCCGCCGAGACCACCAACTTCGGCGTGCCGCTGGGCGGCTCACTGATCCCCTGGATCGACAAGGATCTGGGCAACGGCATGTCGAAAGAAGAGTGGAAGGGCATGGCCGAAACCAACAAGATCCTGGGCATCGGTGAAGGCTTCAGTGCGCCCGCCGTCCCGGTCGATGGCTTCTGCGTGCGCGTCGGCGCGATGCGCTGCCACAGCCAGGCGCTGACCTTCAAGCTGAAGGAGGACGTTCCGGTCGCGGACATCGAGGCGTTGATCGCCGCCGACAACCCTTGGGCCAAGGTGGTCCCCAACACCCGGGAAGCCACGATGCGGGACCTGACGCCGGTGGCCGTCACAGGCACGATGACCATCCCGGTGGGCCGCATCCGCAAGCTGGCGATGGGTCCGGAATACGTCGGCGCGTTCACGATTGGTGATCAGTTGCTCTGGGGCGCCGCAGAGCCATTGCGTCGGATGTTGCGCATCTTGCTGGGCGCCTGAATCAAGGCATCGCAGCCACAACGGACTGTAACTGCGCGTTACAAGCCGTTGTGACAAGGCAACAAGGAATGCCTCAACAAAGGGAGGCACGCGCATCAGCAAAGTTAAAAGGCGTCTTAGCTTGTCAGCCTAAAGCATTGCTGTTAATGTGAAATCCCACGATTCAGTGTCGAGACATCCATTCGCATGATGACAAAAAAATTGCTTGACGATCGGGCAGGATTGACCTTCCCAATGGCGCATCCACATCCATCACCCCTTTGGCCACTGCGGATGGTCGCTGCTGCCGCGCTGCTTGTCCTGGGCGCCTACGGCGCGGGGGATGTGCAGGCGCTGGGCTTGGGACGTATTACCGTCCTCTCGGCATTGGGCGAGCCATTGCGCGCAGAAATCGAAGTCCCCCAGGTCACGCCCGAGGAAGCTGCCACGCTGAAGGCCAGCATTGCGGGCCCGGCGGAATTTCGCGGTGCCGGCATTGAATACAACCCGGCCTTGACAGGCGCATCCATCTCCCTTCAGCAGCGACCGGATGGCCGCTCGTTCCTGCGGGTCAGCAGCGACAAGCCTGTCAACGAACCCTTCGTTGACCTGATTCTGGAGGCCAAATGGGCGTCCGGGCAGATCGTCCGGAACTACACCCTGTTGTTTGACCCCCCGAGTTCCCGGCGAGCAGCGCCCGTGGCGCCGGTGGCAGCACAAGTCCCGCCCCAGCCGTTGCCGGCCGAAGTCCAGCCGCCTCGGCCCGCCATGGCACCGCGCAACGTGCCGATGCCGGCGGCGTCCCAGGAGCCGGTTCCGGCCCGGGCGCCGGCCAAAGCCATCCGGGGGACCACCCCAAGCCAAGCCAAGGCAACTGCGCCAGTGCAGGCCCGCGAGCCAAAGGACGACAAGCAGATCAAGGTACAGCAAGGTGACACGGCCGGACGTATTGCGGCATCCCACAAACCGTCCGAAGTTTCACTGGATCAGATGCTGGTCGCGCTGTTGAGGACCAACCCCAACGCCTTCATCGACGGCAACGTCAATCGCATCAAGGCGGGAGCGCTGATTGACTTGCCTACAGCCGAGCAGGCATCGTCCACGACACCCGACGAAGCCCGCAAGACGCTTGTGGCCCAAAGCGCCAGCTTCAATGACTACCGCAGGAAACTCGCTGGCGCAGCGCCCGCAAGGCAAGTCGCCGAGGCAGACCGCAAGGCTTCCGGCACTCTCCAGGCGAGCGTTGACGACAAGAAACCGGTCGCCGCATCGCCCGACAAGCTCACCCTGTCCAAGGGCGGAGTGAAAGGCAAGTCCGCTGAGGCGCAGATTGCAGAGTCACGGCAGGCCAAAGAGACCACCGAGCGCGTTGCGGCGCTCTCGAAGAATATCGACGAACTGGCTCGCCTGCAGGAGAAGTCCGGCGGCGTACCGGGTGCCGCTGCGTCGGCTCCGGCAGCCAGCGGTGCACGCGGGCCAGCATTGCCACTGGGCTCTGCGGCAACTGCCAGTGCGTCCGGCACCCCGGTCGGGGCGGCCATGGCACCGGCGTCAGCAACGCCAACGCCGGTGGCCAAAGCGCCAGCCCCTGCGACAGCCGTTCCCGACAGCCCGCCGGCTGCTTCTGTGACACCCAGCCCAACAACCGCCAGCAGCACAACAGCGACCGCGTCTGCGGTGTCCCCGCTGGCAGTTGCCAGTGCACCGGCTGCGACTGCTTCAGCCGCTACGGGCGCTTCCTCCGTTGCAGCACCAGTGACCGCGTCCACCGCGTCAGCGCCTGCGTCAAAGCCAAAACCTGTGGCCGCCGCCAAATCTCCCCCGCCCAAGGAGGCCTCGTTCGTCGACGAACTCCTTGAGAATCCCCTTGTACCGGGCATCGCGGGAGGCTTGATTGCCCTGCTCGCCGGTTTCGGGTTCTACAGGGCAAGACAGCGCAAGAAGGCGTCGCAAATCGACAGTTCATTCCTCGAAAGCCGCCTGCAGCCCGATTCCTTCTTCGGATCCAGCGGCGGGCAACGTGTGGACACTGCCGATGCACCCGCGACGGGCTCCTCAATGGCCTACTCGCCCAGCCAGCTGGATGCCGCCGGTGACGTTGATCCCGTGGCGGAAGCCGATGTGTATCTGGCCTATGGGCGGGATCTGCAGGCAGAGGAGATTCTCAAGGAAGCGCTGAAGATGAATCCTTCGCGCATTGCCATTCATGGCAAGCTGCTTGAGATCTATGCCAAACGCCGCGATGTCCGGGCGTTCGAAACGCTTGCGAACAACGCATTCAAGCTCTCCGACGGCGTCGGCACCGAATGGGACGAAATCTGCGCGCTTGGTCGTGAACTGGAGCCCGAGAATTCGCTCTACCAACCCGGTGGCCACCCGCAAGGCAAAGATGCGCCTAGCCCGGACGCTGGGCCCGAAAGCCCCGGTTTCTCCTCCAGCACCATTGCAGAAACGCCCCACCCGGAATTCGCCTCGTCGTCCATGCCGGTGGATCTTGACCTCGGTGAGCTTGAGCTCTCGTACACCAATCCGGCGCCACTTTCCGCTGAACCAGACAGGTCGGCAATCACGTCTGGTCCGGTGCCGCTTGAAGCAGCCGTGAAGCCGGGCCCCGAGTCAATGCCGCGGATGGCAGTCAGCGCCCTGCCCGTCGCGTCGTTGATCGACGCGAAGGTTGAACCCAAGGCGCCTGAACTTGCCATCACCAATGCCCCCGACGCGCCCAAGGGCGACGGAGAAAAGCCTGGAATGATCGAGTTCGATCTTGGCGGTTTGTCTCTCGAGCTTGATCCGCTGGTCTCGAAGGCGCAATCGAGCGCGTCGATGACCCCGAGCGCTGAGGGCGACCAGGATCCCCTGGAAACCAAACTGGCATTGGCCCAGGAATTCCACGCCATTGGTGACTCGACAGGCGCACGCGCCATGGTTGAGGAGGTCGTCGCGAAATCCACAGGTCCACTCAAGGCCAAGGCGCAGCGATTCCTCGCCGAACTGGGCTGAGGCGGCCATGCCGCCACGATCGCGTCCAACCCTGCCGTGAGACTGGCCCTGGGCGTCAGTTATCTGGGGACGGGGTACCAGGGGTGGCAGAGCCAGCTCTCGGGCAACACGGTTCAGGACAAGCTGGAGCAGGCGCTCTCCCGATTTGCCAGCCGGCCCACAAGAACCTTGTGCGCCGGTCGCACCGATGCCGGGGTGCACGGCCTGATGCAGGTGGTGCATTTCGATACCGCCGTCGACCGAAAACCAGTCTCGTGGGTCCGTGGCACCAACACCTACCTGCCGCCGGATATTGCCGTGCAATGGGCCCAGGTCGTGCCCGATGCCTTCCATTGCCGGGCGAGTGCCATCGCGCGACGCTACGTCTATGTAATCCTGGAGTCACCGCTACGCCCCTCGCTGGAGAGCGGGCGGGTTGGCTGGTTCTTCCGGCCGCTGGACGGCACCGCCATGCAACAGGCTGCCGCCCAGTTGCTGGGCAGCCATGATTTTTCATCGTTTCGCGCCAGCAGTTGCCAGGCGCTGACCCCCGTCAAGACCATGAACCGCATCGAGATTTCACGGCGCGGCCCCTATTGGCGCTTTGAATTCGAGGCCAGTGCCTTCCTGCACCACATGATCCGCAACATCATGGGCTGCCTGATCCGCGTGGGCCAGGGCGCGAGCCCGCCCCAGTGGATGGCCACGGTACTGAACGCGCGAAATCGCGACGCAGCCGCGCCCACCTTCTCCCCCGATGGCCTGTATTTCATGGGGCCGGTGTACGAAGCCCATTGGGGGCTGCCCGAGCGCACGGCTGCGTATGATTGGCTGCCATGAAGGCCCCGACCCGAACCCGCATCAAGATCTGCGGCCTGACCCGTGAGCAGGATGTGGACGCCGCCGTGGCCGCCGGTGCCGATGCCGTGGGATTTGTGCTGTACGAGAAGAGTCCGCGCTACGTATCGCCGCAACGCGCCGCCGCACTGGCGCGACGCCTGCCGCCCTTCGTCACGCCGGTCTTGCTGTTCGTCAACGAGGAACCTGCAAAAATCATAGCGGCTTGTGACAGCTTGACGCTGGGAATGATCCAGTTTCATGGGGATGAAAGCCCCGATGAGTGTGAAACAGCCGCCCAGGCCTGCAAGCGGAACTGGCTGCGTGCCGCCCGCATTCCCCTGAATGACGTCGGCGCATTTGACTTGGTAAAATTTGCCTCCGATTACTCTAACGCCCAAGCCATCCTGCTCGACGCCCATGTCGAAGGTTTTGGTGGTGGCGGAAAAAAATTCAATTGGTCACTGCTGCCTCAAAGCGTCAACGCTCACCTCGTCTTGAGTGGTGGGCTCACACCTGCAAACGTGACCGAAGGCATCTTGCAGGTACGGCCGCGCGGACTTTCGCTGGCCGTTGACGTAAGTTCCGGGGTCGAAGCCCTTGGCCCGGATGGCAAGGTCCTGAAGGGCATCAAGGACCCGGAAAAGATTGACCAGTTTGTCGCCGCCGTTCGTGCGGCCGACCGACACCTCGCCTGAAATCACCCCATGTTTGAATACCAGCAACCCGATCCGACGGGCCATTTCGGAATCTACGGCGGCAGCTTCGTCAGTGAAACACTGACCCACGCCATCAGCGAACTGCGCGAAGCCTACGCGAAATACCAGCACGACCCCGAATTCCTGGCCGAGTTCCATTACGAGCTTGCCCATTTCGTCGGCCGACCCTCGCCCGTCTACCACGCCGCGCGCATGAGCCGCGAACAAGGCGGGGCGCAGATCTACCTCAAGCGCGAGGATCTGAACCACACCGGCGCGCACAAGATCAACAACACCATCGGCCAAGCCATGCTGGCGCGGCGCATGGGCAAGCCGCGCATCATCGCGGAAACCGGCGCCGGCCAGCACGGCGTGGCCACGGCCACCATCTGCGCGCGCTATGGACTGGAATGCGTGGTCTACATGGGTGCCGAGGACGTCAAACGCCAGAGCCCCAATGTGTACCGCATGAAACTGCTGGGCGCCACCGTGGTGCCAGTGCATTCAGGCAGCAAGACGCTGAAGGACGCGCTCAACGAAGCCATGCGCGACTGGGTCGCCAACGTGGACAACACCTTCTACATCATCGGCACCGTGGCCGGACCGCACCCCTACCCGATGATGGTGCGCGACTTCCAGAGCATCATCGGCAAGGAATGCCTGACCCAGATGCCCGAAATGCTGGCACGCTTGGGCGTGGCTGCCCGGCAGCCCGATGCGGTGGTCGCCTGCGTGGGCGGCGGCAGCAATGCGATGGGCATCTTTTTCCCCTATATCGGGCATGAATCGACGCGTCTGATCGGAGTGGAGGCTGCCGGCGAAGGAATGGACAGCGGCAAGCATTCAGCCTCGCTGCAACTCGGCAGCCCGGGCGTGCTGCATGGCAACCGCACCTACATCCTGCAGGACGACAATGGCCAGATCACGGAGACGCACAGCATCAGCGCCGGCCTGGACTACCCTGGCGTCGGCCCCGAGCACGCCTTCCTCAAGGACATCGGCCGCGCCGAATACGTCGGCATCACTGACGCCGAGGCGCTCGAGGCCTTCCACTACCTGTGTCGCACCGAGGGCATCATTCCCGCGCTCGAATCCAGCCATGCCGTCGCCCACGCAATGAAGCTGGCCAGGACGATGCGGCCCGACCAGTCGATCCTGGTCAATCTCTCAGGCCGCGGCGACAAGGACATCGGCACCGTGGCCGACCTCAGCGGCGCGGACTTCTTCTGCCGTCCGAGCTGCCAGGGACAGAGCGTCAAGGGGGGTGCCCAGGCGCCAGAACAGATGGTGAAGGTGTTGAAATGAGCCGCATCAAGACCGCCCTTGACGGCCTGAAGGCCCAGGGCCGCAAGGCGCTGATTCCCTACGTGATGGCCGGCTATCCGTTTGCCGACATCACCCCTGACCTGATGCACGGGATGGTGGCCGCCGGCGCCGACATCATCGAGCTCGGCGTGCCCTTCAGCGACCCCTCGGCCGACGGCCCGGTGATCCAGAAGGCCGGCGAAAAGGCCCTGGCGTGCGGCATTGGCACACAGCAGGTGCTGGCCATGGTGAAGGCCTTCCGCACGGCAGACCCAAAAACGCCTGTGGTGCTCATGGGCTACGCCAATCCGGTCGAACGCTACGACCTGCTGCACGGCAAGGATGCCTTCATCCGCGACGCGTCAGCCGCCGGCGTGGACGGCGTTCTGGTGGTGGACTACCCGCCCGAGGAGTGCGTGGATTTCGCCGCGAAACTGCGCGAGCGCCAGATGGACCTGATCTTCCTGCTGGCCCCGACGTCCACCGACGAGCGCATGGCGCAGGTGGACAAAGTCGCCAGCGGCTATGTCTACTACGTCTCGCTCAAGGGCGTGACGGGTGCCGGCACCCTGGACACCGGCGCCGTGGAGGCCATGCTGCCGCGCATCCGCCAGCACGTCAGCCTGCCGGTGGGGGTGGGCTTTGGCATCCGCGACGCGGCCACGGCCCGAGCCGTCAGCCGCGTGGCGGACGCGGTGGTGATTGGCAGCCGGATCATCCAGCTGATCGAACCCCAGCCCCGCACGCAGGTGGTGGAGACCGCCTCGGCGTTCCTGCGCGAGATCCGCGCGGCGCTGGACGCATAATCCGGGCAGACTGAACTGGAAACGATCCCCTGATCGGATTGGAGAAGACACCATGAGCTGGCTGGAAAAACTGCTGCCCCCGAAAATCCAGAAATCCGACCCGTCGGAGCGACGCAGCATCCCTGAAGGGCTTTGGATCAAGTGCCCAAGTTGCGAAAGCGTGCTCTACAAGACCGACCTGGAGCAGAACCAGAATGTCTGCCCGACCTGCAGCCACCACCACCGGATCGGCGCCCGCGCGCGGCTGAACGCTTTTCTGGATGGCGAGGGACGCTACGAGATCGGCCAGGAAGTGCTACCGGTCGATGCACTCAAGTTCAAGGACAGCCGCAAGTACCCCGAGCGCCTGAAAGAAGCCCTTGAGAACACCGGCGAAACCGATGCACTGGTGGTGATGGGTGGTGCGGTGCACAGCATCAGCCTGGTGGCGGCCTGCTTCGAGTTCGACTTCATGGGCGGTAGCATGGGTTCGGTGGTCGGCGAGCGCTTCGTGCGCGGCGTGGAAACCGCGATCGAGCAGAAGGTGCCCTTCATCTGCTTCACCGCAACCGGCGGCGCACGCATGCAGGAAGGCCTGCTGTCATTGATGCAGATGGCCAAGACCAATGCCTCGCTCACACGCCTGTCCAAGAAGGGCCTGCCCTACATCAGCGTGCTGACCGACCCGACCATGGGCGGGGTCAGCGCGGGCTTCGCGTTCCTCGGTGACGTAGTGATTGCCGAGCCGAAGGCCTTGATCGGCTTTGCCGGCCCGCGCGTCATCGAATCCACGGTGCGCGTCACCTTGCCAGAAGGCTTCCAGCGCGCCGAATTCCTGCAGCAGAAGGGCGCAATCGACTTCATCTGCGACCGCCGGGAACTGCGCAAGACCATTGCCAGCACTTTGGCGATGCTGCAACGTCAGCCGGCCGACGCCGTCAGCTGATTCCGGTCAACGGTGCACGCGGTCGCGCGTGCGTCAGAGCAACACGGACTGCTGCACTGCCGCCAGCACCATCGCGGCCACTTGCAGCAGCACCAGCAGCGCCAGTGGCGACAGGTCAATGCCGCCCACCAACGGAATGATCCGACGAAATGGCGCCAGCAACGGAGCGCACAAGCGGTCGACCACCGCACCGATCGGTGACCGCGTCTGCGTCCAGGACAGGATGACATAGACAATGAGCAGCCCCGTCAGACCGGAAATCGCCATCTGGGCGAGACCGAAAACGGCCAGCAGTGGCACCCAAGCCGCGCTGGCCGCGCCGCCGGCCAGCACCCACAGCAGTCCAAACTGCGCCAGCTTCAGCAGGTAAGCGCCGACCAGGCTGGCCATGTCCCAACGCCCCATAGACGGGACGATGCGCCGCAACGGCAGCACCAGCCAGTCCGTCAGCGCAAACACGAAGCGGCCCACCGGGTTGGCAAACGGCACCCGCTGATGCTGCATGTAGAGGCGCAGAAGGCAGGCGCCGCCGAGCAACCCGGTGGCAATTTCCAGAAGGAATGAAATGATTTGATAGAGCATGGATGCAGGAGTGTGGGCTCGTGGGATGATAGCGACAAGCCGCTGCGCTCACGCGCCTGATGAACCTGAAACCAGTCTGCCGTGCCCGAAACACTCACACTTTCGTCCCTGCCCCTGTTTCCGCTCGGCGCGGTGCTTTTCCCCGGCGGTGTAATGCCGCTGCGCATTTTCGAGGTGCGTTACCTCGACATGATCGGGAGATGCCACAAGGCGGGGGTGCCGTTTGGGGTGGTGACATTGACGCAGGGCGCTGAAGTCCGCCGCCCCGGCGGCGGCGTGGAGGCTTTCCACAGCGTCGGCACGCTGGCCACGATCACGGCGCTTGAAACGCCGCAGCCCGGCCTGATGACGATCCAATGCCACGGCGAGCAGCGGTTTCGCATCGCCCGTTCCGAGCAGCTCAAGCACGGCTTGTGGATCGCTGACGTTCAGCGCCTGGCGGACGACTTGCCCATCCCGGTCCCCGACGATCTGAAGCATGCCTCCAATGCCCTTGAGCGGGTACTGGACACCCTGCGCGCCCGTCAGACCCCATCCAACGCGCCTGCGCACATTGAAGGGCCCATGTGTTTTGACGACTGCGGCTGGCTGGCCAACCGCTGGTCCGAGATCCTGCCGGTGCCACTGGAACTGAAGCAGCGACTCATGCAACTCGACAACCCGCTGGTCCGGCTGGAACTGGTCTGCGACATCCTCGCACGAAC
>Ga0105096_10001080_pt1 | contig 10754 bp, 9 predicted proteins | sample PPLLak3cmMay2015_FD_87036 | JGI IMG/M metagenome (GOLD analysis project Ga0105096, IMG submission 87036) | Freshwater sediment microbial communities from Prairie Pothole Lake near Jamestown, North Dakota, USA - PPLs Lake P7 Core (1) Depth... | ecosystem: Environmental > Aquatic > Freshwater >...
ACAGCGGCGGAATGTGTGAAGGGGCAAATGCTCCATGAGTTGTGCAAACACCAGCTGACCTGAATACATGATAAGAAACTCCGGAAAGAAAACTCCAGTTTCCCAAAAAATTCATGTTCAAGTCGGTGACATCCATAAGCATACTATTTAATATTTAGAATTAGACAGTTATACAGAAATCCAGAAAGAATTTCCGGACACCACTGAGAAGCGATATATGAAATTGTCAGAGCTCTATTGGCATCGTATCACCCCATTACACTTGCTATTATGGCCAATAAGTGTTTTCTATGGATTCTTCTTAATACTAAAAAAATTATGCTATTGGCTGGACATTTTGCCTTCAGTCAAGCTGCCAGTGCCTGTCATCATGATCGATAGTATCAGCATCGATGATGGCGGCAAAACGCCTCTGCTGCTCTGGCTCGTTGATTGCTTACTGGCCTATGGCTTTTTACCGGGAATCATCACAAGGAGTAACTCTGATAGCTCAGGGCCACCTGCTGCTGTAACCTCTACCAGCGATCCTCATAGTGTTGGTGGAAAAATATTTTTACTAATGCAGCATTGTGGAGAGTCATGCCCCATCTGGGTTGGAAATGACAGAGCCGCAGTTGCGCAAGCGCTTTTGAGTGCACATCCTACATGCAATGTCATTATCTGCAATGATGGCATGCAATATTATCGCCTTGAACGTGATATAGAACTGGCTGTCGTTGATTTTAGCGAGCAAAGCTTCGGCAACGGATTGCTCTTGCCTGCCGGCCCTCTACGAATGAATCTTAAGTATCTGGGAAAATCCGATATTATCGTAACCAATGGAAAACCAAATCCTCATACCGATACGAGCAAATGGGGAAAAACTTACAATATGAAGCTGATCAATGAAATTGCGTACAATGTACTCAATCCGGAAATCCATCAACTGGTTTCAGATTTCAAAAATAAACGAGTGCATGCCGTCGCAGATGCGGATAATTCTTACTGGTTTTTTGATTTTATGCAGAAAACAGGCCTAAATGCAGAATTACATTCGTATGCAGAAAATCATCGATTTATTCAGCAAGAAATTCATTTTGCTGAAGCTGATGTCATACTCATGCCCGAAGAGAATGCATTACAGTGCCAGGATTTTGCAGACAGCAATCTTTGGGCCTTGCCCAAAAAGGCTTGGGTCAATAGCGAACTGCAAGCTATTTTACTGAAGAAACTTGGAAATAATTCTGATCTGCAAAACCAACAATAGACTCGTTCCAATCAGATTCCCTTAATTCGCAAGCACCGCATCACACAGCGTGTCATATTCCTTGACCACCCCCGCTAAAATCGATTTCCAAATCGAACTGTAAATATCAGGAAGACTATTGCAGTTTATTTTATAACTACCCATCTTTTCCAGCAGGCATGTTCCTCAACTTAAACTTTCATTACCTTACTATCGAACCTAATAAATGCAGTCTTTGCTATGACAATTTTGGTACAAACCAACTAGAAAAAAGCAAAGAAAATCATCAATTAAAATGTTATTCTTATTTTGCTTTTGTTTGAGCGGATACATGAAAAAGTTTTTGCAATCTCATTTTAGGAGTTTGGTATGAAAAATAGTCTCCGACTTAAGGTATTAACAGTTATTGTAGCAGCTTCATTGTGGTTTGGAATGGGGACTGCCAATGCTGGTACATTTTTTGGTGCTTGGGATCTTAATCCAACTGAGGCTCTCGCAAATTTTGGCAATAATGATATTAGCGGGGCTTTCGAAGACCATATCCCCTTCACCTTGCCATTAGGTTATACCGGTGATGGTGGTGCTAGTGTGATCGCAGGTTATGCGTCGGGTTTTAATGTATTTATATCTCAATTTAGCTTCTGGGATGTAACTGACAATGTACTTCTTGCGTCAGATGGTGGATTTCCTTTTATAGCACAGTGGTTTGACTTCACGGGTCCTTTAGCTCAAAGCCATTCGTACGAATTGGTAATAAAAGGCAACTTGCTTGGGGGCCATTTGGATGGTTCGTATGCTGGGAATTTCGCGATTGCAGCAATACCAGAACCAGAAACTTATGCTATGCTGCTGGCTGGTCTAGGTTTGCTTGGGTTTATGTCGCGCCGCAGAAAAGAAAACGTTTAGTCTGATTTAGTAGCTGTTTTCTGACAACCCTGCATTACTGGCAGGGTTGTTTTATTTTGGGAATAAATAAATAGCTCGATTAAGTTAAATTACCGCCGATTAAGCTGGAGTCCTATAATTGTTACCCTCTTAGGGAACATAAGTTGGTTCCGCCCAAAGGCCGCAGCACATGCGAAGTTTCAGCAGATGTATCAATCATTCATAACCTTTCACTCTGTTAACGAACCGCCTGATTCCCCCTGAACATTGACCCATAAGTGCGGCAACCCGAGTGCATTCAGCCATGCAGGCCCTCCTTCTCCTTTCAGCATGCCGATGGTCGACGCGCTGCCTGCGACGACACAGAATTCCCCGATGACGCTGACCGCCGCCATATAATTGACTGGCCAGCCGGTTTGGGGATTCAATACATGGCCGTAGCGCACGCCATTTAGGGTAATGCACCGTTCGTAATCACCGCTGCTTGCCAGCGCGCCAGAATGCAGCAGTAGTGTTTGCAATACACCGTTGGGGTTTCGTGGATGGCGGATAGCAATGCGCCAAGGGCTACCGTCATAATGCGGGCCGATAATTTTAATGTCACCACCCAGATTAACAAGGCCATGTTGAATCCCAGCATCCCGGCATGCCGAAGCGGCACGATCGACAGCATACTCCTTAACCACCCCGCCAAAATCGATTTCCATGCCGGGAACAGTAAATGCCAGGAGCGGCCGCTGCCAGTTTATTTTATGCCAGCCTATCTTTTCCAGCAGAGATGCAATCTCTTCCTGAGCAGGTATGTTTCCCGACTTAAAATCCCAGGCACGGCGCAGAATCCCGGAAGTAATATCAAATAAGCCATCACTTTGTTGATAACAGGTGGCTGCGTAATCGAGCAATCCGGCAGTCTCATCATCCACTTTAATGTGACCGCCTTGTGCTGCGCTACGGTTAATTTCAGATAAATAACTGTCTGCGCGGTAGCGGGAATATTTCGCTTCTAATCGATAAACATCATCCATAGCAACTTTGGCTGCACGCTTCGCTTTCTTAGTACTGCCAGCATAGAGCTGAATCGAGCAGGGTGAGCCCATTGCTTTAAAATCATAATGGTAGTACTTTAGGTCAGCCATGCTATTAGACTCTGGTAGTTCTGGACAAATTGAGAAAGCTATGAAAAAACAAATCTGCTTCCTTAAAACAGGTAACTCCAGGTCGCTGACAAAGCCCCCTTGCGATCAAGCTGGAATCCGTTGAAGTCACTCCTGACCGGTTCTAACCATTCGAAACCGAAACGATTACCCGCGAACCGCCCACCAGGAATTCTAGCATTCAACCCCAATCCGATATCCCAGAATTGCCCGCCATAGTTAGCCGGGAAATCCATCGGACCAATATGCGCGTTAAATCTATCAAAATCCCGCTGTATTGCGCCTTGCAAGGTATAAGCGCCACGTACCGAAGCTGTTAGCCACTGTGTCAAGTCGTAACCACCCCAGGTAGTCGCCTGAAAAACATCACCCAGACGATAACCTGATTTGTTCTTATCTTCCATACGTTTGACACCACTGAGTTGAGTGCCCCAGGACCAGCGATTTTTCTCACCGGCATAAGTCAGACTTGGCGTAAAATCCCAAGTTCCGCTACCGAGTTGCATGCCAAAATGGATTAATCCGCCATCAATCTGAGCCATGCGCCTTAATTCTATATCCACTTTTCCAGTCGGGGCGCTGAGCCCCAAGTTCATATGGACACGATGACCCGGAATATTAATCAACTTCACTAATGATGAAATATAGGTATCCCCAACCGCACCTGTTTCATGACCGGCAATCCCCTGATGTTCATGCACCCCCGGCACAGGCGCCGGACGACCAGCCAGTTCACGCAAATTCATGTCCATCGTCATGAAGGTAGGCATCAGCATGACATTGAGCCACTTTGCTGGCGCATACATGATATCGAGCATGTGCATGCTCATGTTCATGTAATCTGGCGTAAAGCGGCACGGCGTAGTATCACTGCAACCTTGCTGCACGATTGTCTGATCGCTCACCTTATGTCCACCATGCATCATGTGTCCATTCGTCCAGTTATGCATAAACCGGTACCCCACCATAAGATCTCCGGGTTTGTCGAGCATATGGCCAAACATGATGCCAGCCGGCGGAATTTTGTGGTGATGCTGCTTGGTTGAATCCTCATGCTGATGTGAATTACTTATATTGGGTCTGGCGAAATTAACTTGTTCCATATCCAGTTTCAACGCCGCATTCGCCACATAATAGCCAAAATCCGCAAAACTGTTGCCGCCACTACCTCCTAGTTGCATTGAACTGGCATGCGTGTAATATTCAAAACCCGCTTCCAGAGCGACACCCTTCATAATCATTTTGTTTAGCGTAGCCCCACCGCTTAACGCTCCAAAACCCGCCAAACGATAATCACTGGAAAAATTATCAGGTAATTTTCCAGAATCAAATAAGCTTGTTTTAGGCTGCACATTCACTAAATCTTCATTGACGGGATTTCCATTTTGGTCAATCAGATTAAAATCTGAGTCGCGAAAATATTGTTCATTGGGATTACTGGGATCAATCCAGATCACCCGCCCTGAACTATCAACCTCAATTTTTCGGTAGGTCTGCTGAGAAATTAAATAAGGTTTATAGAAGCTGGCTGCATCCTGGGAGTAATAACGAATCCTGGGTGTCAGCGTCCATCCGCTGGCAATCGGTTGCACCCAGCTCGCATCAAATGTATGCGTATTGACGCCCCAGTCATCCACAGATAACCGGTAACCGAGATGTAATGCCGCATCAAATGCACCGATATACTGAATGTATTTGGTGTTGATGGCTACTTGATTGCGGATATTAGGCCGCTGCTCGAGGAGTGCGCGCATATCCCCAATGACTGGGGTCGTCTGATTATTATTCAAGGCTGCCGGATCGACAAAGATCACCGACATGACCTTATACGGATTCTCCAAATAGCCGTTGCTGTGGGTATAACCAATGTTCGCGTCAACTAGTGCATTCTTAGTCAGAACCTGGGTTAGCCCCATATTCGCCACCCAGTCTTGCCGGTCCCCCAGTAACACCTCAGAGCCGCCACGCTTTACGATCTGCTCAGAAAATGCATTTTTTGTGATATAAGGCGAAGCATCATGATCCAGAATGGCACCCACTGCACTATCTGTATATCCTGCGCCCAATTTAACAGTAGTTAGTTTTTGATTAAAATCCAAGCGCCCGCCAAGACTGCCATAGCTCGATTTATAATCTCTTTCTCTTGAGAAACCGCCGCCCACATTAAAAGCAGCCTCATTCCACTCCCGGCTTAACCCGAAATTGGCTTGATTACGTGTCTCTGGAGAAGCATATGACATAACCAGCACGGACCGGCTATCTTGACTCAGTGACTGACCACCTTCCGGATCTTGCCGGAGGGGATTAAGATTGCGATCCAGTAAAATTCGATTATTGATAATGGGAGAAGCACCTGCTACGGTTACACCCGAAGAAGTATTCTCATAATAAAGACGATTACCATTTGCAACCAAAGGTGATGTCGTAATTTGTGTTGCACCCGACCAGGTGTCTTGCGTGTAGCTGAATGAAAATTTGGTGCGATCGGTGAGAGAAAAAATGCCACTGCCATGCAAAACATCTGCACTGATTGGTTTTAAGCTATTTGGAGCACCATAAAGGTTACGCTCACCTTCCTGATAACGGCTGTATTGGAAATTGACTCGATCTGTTCCTGCCGCATGCCCTGGTGTTATTAATAGACCAGGTAATACCAATGCTGCCGAGGTTAATGCTTGAAGGGTGGTATTTCTTGGCTTTGCAGACTGTACTTCCAGATTTCTTGAATGAAGATTGCTGCCCGAGCGTTGGGGCATACCTTTCCGTTGCAAATTTAATTTACCTTAAAAAAAACTTCTAGCAGGAATCGGCTTAATAACAACCGCAACCACCACCACCTGAAGAAGATTTATCGCTTGGAGCCGCCTCGCGACTACTGTAATTATGTGACTGTCTTTCACTTTGCAACGGATGTGGGTCCAAATCCATCTGCGATTTTGCCAGATTCCCACGTTCCCAGGGAGCCACATGGACACAACCAGATAATCCAATACACATTACAAGTACTAATTTAGTTTTAGCATATAAAGATTTTCTCATGACGATTGAGGTAATCGATTAAAATTTCTAAGGATGTTCCATCACAAGCTGCGTAATCAAAGCACGCAATTCTTCAGTTTCACCAGGACGGAATCCTTGATGAATATGACGAATTGTTCCTTTTCTATCAATCAAATAGGAGGTTGGCATCGCCATCAATTCAAAAACCTTGGCACACTGCTTGCTGGGATCTGCAGCAATCGAAAAATCCACTGGATGTTTAGCAAGAAATTCTTTGGCATCTGTAACCTTCTCATCCAGATTGATACCGATGACGTGCAAACCTTGCTCTTTCATATCATGATTAAGTTGATTTAAAAAAGGAAATGATTTTACACAAGGCGGACACCATGATGCCCAGAAATCCACGTAGACAACCTTTCCCTTCAATTCTTGTAAATTATGAGTAGATTTACCATCCAATGTCGTCAATGCACAGGAAGATGATATCTCATCCAGATGTTCCGCAAACGATGCGGTAGCAAACAAACCCAGTATCGGAATTATAAAAAATAATAATTTCACTTTGTTTATCATCGCACTATCACCTTAATTTATTGCTTAATATAATGATCAGGCTACGAGCATCGCCTTCGAGTCCCCTCATTGTAAAAAAATAATCACTCAAACTGCTTGACAGTAATATCAGTTCCAGTATGAACTCCGCTCGCAGTAATACAATGATAATCGATTACAAATGATCTTGCCCCAGCATCAGTTTTATTCACCAACAACAAATAGGACCCATTGCCGCCGTGTAACGTCACCCAAGGACTCGGTTCAGCATCCCCAGAGACAGTATCGGTAATACTAATTGCACGATCCCTCTTAGGGCTTATCACCTGAAGATTGACCAATAAATTTGAATGTGGAGCGGAAGTATCTTTAATATTTGCAATTAAATTATCAGCTGGTCCATTACCGTCGTCAAAACAAGTAATTAAAGCAAAACCGGTAAAACTTCGCACGGAGTTGCTTGGATCCATGGTTGCACCGCCACTATGTGCACCGCTCATACTGGCATAGCCAAGCGAAGCCGCGCAGAAAATAATCCTCAAGTTTTTATTGAAAAACATATACCGCATGATCTTATACTCCTTATGTCAGGATTTATGCTATGGAATAACCGTTCTATTTATAAAGCCTCTGCGGCTAACTTCCACAAAAGGCAAACGAACACCCGTACCTGAATATCCATGGGTGTCCGCCGCATATGCAATCGCTAATAAATAATGCTTAGATTACTCAGCAGGCCAGACCTGGCTGCCATTATAGTTTATTCGCAAATCACGATTCAACTGTGTAGCCGATGGTTTAACCACAACATCAACCCCTGCGCCGCAGGATGCAGGTATGCTAGAGGTGCGAGTAACTTTCAAAGTAGCCGGTGAATCGAAACCATGAAGCCCTGCACCATCATAAATAGAACCGACCGCAGGTGTCCACATTTGAACCGTCTCATCACTAAACCCCGCCGTATTAGTAATCTCGCAGATATCAGCAATTCCAAGAACAAACGTTACGCTTTTTGCACAAGAAGTTGGTTCAATAATAACACCCGCAGTCGTGAACGGGACCACTGCTCTAAAGCCACCCGTCAAACCACTCCCGCCACCTGTCCAAAAACCGAGCTTATTACCAAGAGAGTCCTTGATATATCCTTCATAGGCAAAGATACTGCGATCTTGAACTTTAGTGACAGGATTGCCCCAATTGGTAACAAAATCAATCAGAGAACCGGTGTGCGGTGCGCCATCAACAGTTATGATCGAGTCCTTGCCATCTGGAAACACTACAACGGTCCCTATGGTATCAGTATCACTTTTTTCCGTCACATGATTATGACAGCCATGTCCAATCACCACGGCATTATAATCACTACCATGACGGGCCGAATTTTCATTAATTTCTGGTGTTTTTAAACGAGTGTGTGCAAACGCAGACTGCGATGCACCAACCAATCCAACCGCAGTTATAAAAATTAAAGCACGAGTTTTAAATTTTGTAGATTTGTACATATACGATTCCCATAATAATTTAATTTCTATTTTTCATTTACTTTTGTTTTTTAGAGAGCCTCACCCGATACAAAACAGGAGGAAAGAATGAGGTTTTCAAACAATTAAATAAATATACGTTTGCTTATATTGAAGATGCCATTTTGCAGATGCGATCACTCAAAATAAAATTGAGAAAATTCTTTGTTATAAAATTGCTGCCGAAATTTAATTTCGGCAAACATATTCTATAGAAAAAGAATTTTTCTATATGTGAGCTTATCTCTGAATTCACATGATTACAATGCGACAAATTGTCGCACCCCAGAGATAAAAATAGCCAATCCCACGCCACCACTCATATTCAGTTGCTTCAAATAGAACGCTTGCATGCGGCAATTTGTCGCATTCCGCAATTCGGGATTTAACTTTACAATTTGCACCCCTTATTAATTGGCGCGACACACCTAGGGAAACTCTGAATAACCCTCATATGTCATTCCGAACAAAGTGAGGAATCTTTGACAATCAATACCATAGATTTCTCGCTACGCTCGAAATGACAGTTATTCAGAGTTTCCCTAGCTTCTTATACATGTCTTCCATTTATGGTGAATAAAATGAATCTTTCTGCTTCAACAAAGGTATTAAACCGGACATGGCTTTATTTCACTGTCTTCCTGACCGGTGCCGCGGTTATGGTGATAGAACTGTTAGGAACACGGCTAATCGCGCCATTTTATGGTGCCAGTCTGTACGTCTGGACATCGGTCATTTCTGTTACGTTGATTGCGCTCGCACTCGGTTACTTCATCGGCGGCCGTTGGGCAGATCGGGCAAAAAATACTGGCCTGGCGTTGATCATTGCACTCTCCGGATTATTAACACTGGTGATACCCTGGTTAACAGGTCCAATTTTTCTGGCAACCGACTCTCTTGGCTTGCGCATGGGAGTTTTTGTAAGCACACTCGTATTATTCTCGCCCAGCCTAATCATGCTGGGAATGATCGGTCCCTTTGCGGTTAAACTAGCTACCTCCAGCTTGGAAGGCGTTGGTGCCAGCTCCGGTTCTATTTATGCGGTCAGTACCGTAGGCAGTGTTATTGGCACTTTATTTCTAGGTTTTTATTTGTTTCCGCAGGTCGGTTCACGTGAAATCTTTCTGGGCTTGGGTATTGCTTTGTTCCTGCTCGCTCTGGTCGTTGTCTATTTTGAGCGGCAACACTTGCGTTTGATTATTACGCTACCACCCGTCGCAGTATTAACAATTATCGGAATTTTTTTAGTCCCCCTTATTGCTGAGCCAGCTAACAACACCTCCAAAGCAGACAATCACAAAGTACAGTTTGAACGGGAAAGCCTATATGGCTGGGTTCGCGTAATCGACAAACCGGCAGAAAATTTTCGCTTACTGACGGTGGATGCTTCAACCATTGGTGCAGCCAGTATCAGTCACGGCGAAAATGTTCTGACCTATCAGAGAATAGTCAATTTATTGCCCGCCTTGGCACCCGATATCAAACATGCGCTTTTGGTTGGTCAAGGCGCCGGTCATATGGCGATGACTTTAAAAGAATACGGCATAGTGACTGATACACTGGAAATTGATCCGGCGGTTGCTGAAGCAGCAAGCAGTTATTTCGGTTTTATACCAACCGGTCAAACGATTATTGGTGATGCGAGATATGAAATTCGTCAGCTTAGCGGCCCCTATGATTTGATCATCTTGGATGTCTTTACAGGCGGTTCCGAACCAACACATTTACTAACCGTTGAAGCTTTAGCCCAATTACATGGCTTACTGACAAACCATGGGATACTTGCGCTTAATTTCGTTTCATTTCTGGATAATGGCCAAAATGCAGCGCTGGCCTCCGTGGCAAAAACACTGGCCCAAGTCTTTCCTCATCAGCAAGTATTTATTTCCGATCCGGATACAGATTTCAATGATTTTATTTTTCTTGCCACTAATCACGCTATTAATCTAAACGAACAATCATTACCCGACACGCATCGCACTTGGTTAAAACAGCGGCTCGTGAATATCGATCAATCCCTAGGCATGACACTAACCGACAATCTCAGTTCGCTTGAACATCTACAGATCCGCAAATCCGAGCACTATCGGCGCATGATCGTTGATTTATTTGGTACCAGTCACTTTATCCGCTAACGAATAAGCCTTGTATGAACTGCCACTTTGCACCATCTCTGCCGCATGCTAACGTGTTGTCTCGGTAATGTTGATACCGCGCCCAGCATACGTGGGTTTTGTCATGGCGGAGAAGACCGGAAACGGAAATTCTAATCAATCTTTTTAATGGCCAGATCAATAACAGTGAGTCGTAAGTTTGAATACCCTTCCCCGTGGATTGCTCTACTAACTGCTGAATCTTTCGTGTCAATTCTTCTAAGGAGCCGTGAAGGAATAAGTGTGACAATTGAGCGCGTCT
>Ga0105096_10001083_pt1 | contig 10745 bp, 10 predicted proteins | sample PPLLak3cmMay2015_FD_87036 | JGI IMG/M metagenome (GOLD analysis project Ga0105096, IMG submission 87036) | Freshwater sediment microbial communities from Prairie Pothole Lake near Jamestown, North Dakota, USA - PPLs Lake P7 Core (1) Depth... | ecosystem: Environmental > Aquatic > Freshwater >...
CCAGCGCCCCGGCCAACTGGTCGGCCGCCTGCACGGCCACCTGGCGTTCGGCCGGATGGCCGGTCACCGGACTGAAGGTCGGGACGGCCATGGGGATTTTGCGCAGAAAGGGGTTGTTGATTTCGATGTAGTCATAATCGGCACGCGCAAGCCCCGCAAGGGCCAGCAGGCATGCCAGTAGGATCGACGTGAACACTTGGAAACGAAAGAAGGACATAATGGTAGTCAAACTCCTGAGGGGCTGCATGGGCATAATGCGTTCAAACACGGCTGTGTAAATTCCTATTGCAGGCCTCCGGGGCCAAAGCGCAGCCCCATCTCGACATAGGGCTCCCTGAGACCGGCGGGATGCGGGTCCACCGGGTTGGTTTTCAAGATGGCCTTATGAGCCTGATCATCCAAAAGGGCGTTGCCCGAGCGATCGGTGAAAAAGATGTCCCGGATTTCGCCGTTGGGCATCACTTTGAAGACCAGGCCGGCCCGGATGTTTTTGTTGGGGCCGGCCAGTTGCTCCGGGAAGGCATAGTTTTTCTCGACCCGGTTGGCGATTTCGAGCCGGTAGATGCTCTTCAAGTCCGAAACCTCCTTGCCCCCGCCTCCGCCCCCACCGCCGGGCAGGCCGGTTTTGCCCTGACCCGCAGTCGGCGCCCCGGCACCGCCGGCTTTTTCACCGCCGCCCTTGGCGGGGCTTTCATCCACCTGCTGGCGCAAGCGCTCGAAAGCGGCTGTCAGAGGGTCGGGCCGGTTGGTTTCCACCGTTTTTTCGATTTTAGCCAGGGCGCTTTTCAGGGCTTTTTCCGATTGGAGGGTTTGCTGCTTGAGCGAGGCCTTGGGTTTGGGTGGTTCCAGGGGTATTGGGGCCTGGACGGGTGTCGGCGCCGGGGCCTCGGGCTCGGGGACCTGGATTTCCGGTTTGGGGGCCACTTTGGCCGCGATGGTCTTGGGGGGGGCGCTTTTGACCGGCTCGGAAACTTTTGGGCTCTCGCGGGTTGCCTGGGTCGCGGCAGCCCCCGCCCCTTGCGGTTCGGGGACGCTCACAAGGTCGACGTTGATCACCGACGGGGAAAACGACTGGCGCGGTTTAGGCGCGGGAACGAAAACCAGGGCAACAAACAGAAAAAAATGGCATAGCGCCGAAAGGGCCAGGGGCAGCCTCCAGGCGGATCGCTCCTCCTGCGCCCCCCCCAGAAGATGATTACGGGAAGAGGCCAGATCGTCCATCAATTTCCTTTTACGGGCGCTGCGGCCTTATCGTCCGAAGACACCGGCAAGGTGATCATGCCCAGCTTTTCGACCCCGGCCGCTTTGACCTCGGCCATCACCCGTACAACGATGCCGTAGGCAATGTCGCGGTCGGCCTTGAGAAAAACCTGCCGATCTTCGCGCCCCTCGAGAATTTTAAGCAGTTTTTCCTGCAGAAAGTCCACCTCGACCTGCAGTTCGTTGATGAACACCTGCTGGTTTTTGTCCACGGTAATCACCAGGTGCTCCTGATCGGATTGCATGGGCGCCGAGCTGGCCTCGGGCAGCGAGACATCCACCCCCTGAACCATCATCGGCGCGGTTACCATGAAAATGATCAGCAAGACCAGCATGACGTCCACGAAAGGGGTCACGTTGATTTCAGACATCAGACCATTGTTGCTGCCGCCGGCGTTCATCCCCGCCTCCTTTCGATGCGCAGGATGTCGCGCTCGACAATATTGAGAAAATCGGCCGCAAAGCTCTCCAGCTCGGACTCGATCGTCCGGATCTTCTGGGTGAAATAGTTGAATCCGATGACCGCCGGGATGGCCACCGCCAAGCCGGCCGCCGTCGCCACGAGGGCCTCGGAGATGCCGGGCGCAACGACGGCGAGGCTGGCGGAGCCCCGCAGGCCGATGCCGTGAAAGGAGCCCATGATACCCCAGACCGTGCCGAAAAGCCCGATAAAAGGGGTGGTGTTGCCGGCCGTCGCCAGAAATGACACCAGTTGGGTCATCCGGGTGGTTTCGGTGGTGATCGCGCGCCGCAGGGCACGCTTGACGTTGCTGGTGCCGGCAAACTGCATGGTGACTTGCCCCTGGCCGGCATCCGGATCCGAGCTTTCCCCGAATTCTGGACCCGCCGCCTGGCTGAGCTTTTTGAGTTCGACGTAGCCGATCCGAAACACCCGTGCAATCGGACTGCCGTCCAGGTTCTTGGCCTTCTTGAACGCATCCGAAAGGTCGCGACTCTTCCAGAAGAAGTCGATGAAGACCGAACTCTGCTGGAAGGCCTGGCGGATATAGCGGTACTTGATCACGATGATGGACCAGGTGGCGATGGAAAAGAAAAGCAGCAGGAGCAGCACAAACTTTACCATCGGGCTGGCACTGCTTATCATGTGGATCAGGTCGAGATCTTGGGGAATCATCTTAACTCCACTGTGCAAAAGGGGTTTAGGGAAACAATCTGCCCGTCGGTCGGTTTGCCGGCGGCCCCTGGACAAGGCGGCCCAAAAAATAGGCCCGCGGCGCAGAGGTTCCCGCCAACTGCCGCCGCGGGGGCGCCACCGGCCGGTCTGCCGACCTTTTTCGGGGTTTGGATCCAGAGGGGAACAATTCAAACAGGATGTCGGGGCAGCCGGCCATAAGGCTGTCATGGAATTGAAGCTGCCGCATTGCGGCGCACCCGTTTTCCAGGTAGCAGCGGATTGCGTTTTTTCCGATTTATACGACGTTGACGGCGGTGTCAAGGCGTTTGGCGTGCCGAAAGCCCATGCGACTACTGCACAGTCGTGCGGTTCCTGATACTGGAAGATTTTCAGGCCTTCGCAACCCGCCGGTCGCGGGTTTCGCGCTATCGCGGACCCGGCCCGCCTGCTGCCACCCGCCCCTTGCCATGGGAATAACCGCGCTTTGACCGCATCGAAAATATGAGGTCCAATGGAGTCAATCGCCAACTTCCTGTTTGAAGCCCGCATGCTGAAAGCGCTGCCGCGCTCGGGTTACCAGTTCCTGGGCAACGGCCGCGAAAGCGTTGCCGAACATGTTTACATCACCAGCATGATCGGCTTTGTCATGGCGCAACTTAACCCTGGGGCTGACAGCCTGCGCCTGATCGGCATGTGCCTGCTGCATGACCTGCCCGAAGCCCGCACCGGCGATCTGAACGCCGTCCAGAAGGGCTACGTAGATGCCAGGGAGCACCAGGCCCTCGCCGACGCCGTCGCCGGTCTGTCATTCGGTCCGGCCATCAGCGCCCTGCAGGCGGAATTCAACGCCAGCGAAACCCTTGAGGCCCGCCTGGCCCGTGACGCCGACCAGTTGGCGTTTATCCTGGACCTCAAAGCGCTTGCCGATGTGGGCTACCGCACGCCCGCGAAGTGGCTTGCGCATGTCGTCCAACGGCTGCACACCGATACGGGCAAAGCTTTGGCAGACAGCATTCTGCGAACCGACTGGGACGCCTGGTGGCTTGAAAATTATGTTGACAGCCCGCCGTGAACTTAATAGGAATTTTTTTACTGTCATTATCTTAAGGATGACTTGAAAACCATAAAAATGGAGGTCACGATGAACTGGTTGATCAACACGCTTGGATCATCCATCGGAAAAAAACTGTTGATGGCACTGACCGGATTGGGCTTCATCAGCTTCCTGGTGGGGCATCTCGCCGGCAATCTCACCATTTACGGCGGCAAGGACGCGTTTAACAGCTATGCCGCTCACCTCCACGCGCTCGGGCCGCTCGTGACCGCCGCCGAGTTGGGGCTGCTGCTGTTTGCGGTGATCCATGTAGCAACGGGGGCGATCCTCTTCTACCAGAACCTCAAGGCGCGGCCCGAACGCTACAAGGTCAACAAATCCGGCGGCGGACGCACCATCGGCTCCGCCACCATGCCGTATACCGGCTTTGTGGTGCTCGCTTTCGTGATCTTTCACCTGCTCAACTTTCATTTCGTGGACAAAACCCACACCACCATTTTCCAGATCGTCTCCGAGGCGTTTGCCAGCCCGGTTTATGTCTTGATCTACATCGTGGCCATGGTGATCGTGGCGCTGCATGTCAGCCACGGGTTCTGGAGCGCCTTTCAGAGCCTCGGCGCCAACCATCCCAAATACATGCCCTTCATCATGGGGGCCAGCGTTGCGGTCAGCGTGATTTTCGGGATCGGCTTCGGCTTTCTTCCCGTCTATATTTCGCTTTTTTCATAGAAAGGAAAAATTATGCAGCTTGACGCTAAAATTCCGGATGGCCCCCTCGCAGAGAAGTGGGACCGACACCGTTTTGAAATGAAACTGGTCAACCCCGCCAATAAACGCAAATTCGACATCATCGTCGTCGGCACGGGGCTTGCCGGCGGGTCGGCCTCCGCCACGCTGGCGGAGCTGGGCTACAACGTCAAAACCTTCTGCTTTCAGGACAGCCCGCGCCGGGCGCACAGCATCGCCGCCCAGGGCGGAATCAACGCCGCCAAAAACTACCCCAACGACGGCGACAGCATCTGGCGGCTTTTCTACGACACCGTCAAAGGCGGCGACTTCCGCGCCCGCGAGGCCAACGTCCACCGCCTGGCCCAGGTCAGCAACAACATCATCGACCACTGCGTGGCCCAGGGCATCCCTTTTGCCCGGGAATACGGCGGGCTGCTCGCCAACCGCAGCTTCGGCGGGGCTCAGGTTTCACGCACCTTCTACGCCCGCGGCCAGACGGGGCAGCAGCTGCTGCTGGGGGCCTACAGTTCGCTGGCGCGCCAGATCGCGGCCGGCAAGGTGACGATGTTCCCCCGCCGGGAAATGCTGGATGTCGTCATCGTCGACGGCCAGGCGCGCGGCATCGTGGTGCGCAACCTGATCAGCGGAGAGCTTGAAACCCACGCCGCGCATGCCGTCGTGCTGGCCACCGGCGGCTACGGCAACGTCTTTTTCCTTTCCACCAACGCCATGGGCTGCAATGTCACCGCGGCCTACCGGGCCTACAAGAAGGGGGCTTTCTTCGCCAACCCCTGTTTTACCCAGATCCACCCCACCTGTATCCCGGTCCACGGCACCTACCAGTCCAAACTGACCCTGATGAGCGAAAGCCTGCGCAACGACGGGCGGGTGTGGGTGCCCAAAAAGGCTGGCGACACCCGGCGGCCCGCGGACATCCCCGAAGACGAGCGCGACTACTTCCTGGAGCGCAAGTACCCGAGTTTCGGCAACCTCGTCCCCCGGGACGTGGCCTCGCGCAATGCCAAGGAGCAGTGCGATCTGGGCAAGGGCGTCGGTGAAACCCGCCTGGCCGTCTATCTCGATTTTGCCGACGCCATCCGGCGCGACGGCCGGGCCGTGATCGAGAAGAAATACGGCAATCTCTTTCAGATGTACGCAAAGATCACCGCCGACAACCCCTACGAAACCCCCATGATGATCTACCCGGCGGTCCATTACACCATGGGCGGCCTGTGGGTCGATTACAACCTGATGAGCACCGTTCCGGGGTTGTTCGTGCTGGGTGAAGCCAACTTTTCGGACCACGGCGCCAACCGCCTCGGTGCCAGCGCCCTGATGCAGGGACTGGCCGACGGGTACTTCGTTATCCCCTACACCATCGGCGGATACCTGGCCGGCACGCCCCAGCGGGCGGTGACCACCGCCGATCCGGCCTTCAAGGCAGCCACCCAGGCGGTGAACGGCCGCATCAGCAAGCTCCTGTCCATCAACGGCCACCGCACCGTTGACGATTTCCACCGCGAACTCGGCGGCATCATGTGGGATTACTGCGGCATGGCGCGCACCAATGCCGGGCTCGAGGTCGCCCGCGGCCTGATCCAGAACCTGCGGGCCGAATTCTGGGAAAACGTCAAGGTTCCCGGTGACCCCGGCGAGTTCAACCAGAGCCTCGAGCGGGCCGGACGGGTGGCGGACTTTCTTGAATTCGGCGAACTGATGCTGATCGATGCCCGCGCGCGCCAGGAATCCTGCGGCGGCCACTTCAACGAAGCCTTTCAGACCCAGGAAAACGAGGCCCTGCGCGATGACGAGAACTTCTGCCACGTCGCCGCCTGGGAATTCACGGGCGAAGACAAGGAACCGGCATTTCACAAGGAGCCGCTGGTTTTTGAAAACGTCCACCTTACGCAAAGGAGCTACAAGTGACCAAGACCATCAATCTGACCCTCAAGGTCTGGCGTCAAAAGGGACCCCATGTCAAAGGCAAACTCGAAACCTATCACGCCAACAACATCTCCACCGACATGTCCTTTCTGGAGATGATTGACGTTGTCAATGAACAGCTCACCCTTGACGGCAAAGACCCGATTGCATTCGATCACGACTGCCGCGAGGGGATCTGCGGCAGCTGCGGGGCGGTGGTCAACGGCCGCCCGCACGGGCCCGAAAAAGGCACCACCCTCTGCCAGCTCCACATGCGGCATTTTTCAGACGGCGACACCGTGGTGGTCGAACCCTGGCGCTCGCGCGCGTTTCCGATCATCCGCGATCTGGCCGTCGACCGTGGTGTGCTGGACAAAATCATCCAGGCCGGCGGATACATTTCGGTGAATGCCGGCGGCGCCCAGGATGCCAACGCCATTCCGATCCCCCAGGAGGTGGCCGACAAGGCCATGGATGCTGCGGCCTGCATCGGCTGCGGGGCCTGCGTCGCCGCCTGTCCCAACGCCTCGGCGATGCTGTTCGTGAGCGCCAAGGTGTCCCAGCTGGCCCTGCTGCCCCAAGGCAAACCCGAGGCCGCACGGCGGGCCATCGCCATGCTCTGCAGCGCGGACAAGGCCGGTTTCGGAAACTGTTCGAATGAGCGCGAGTGCGAGGCCGAATGCCCCAAGGAAATATCGATCACCCACATCGCCCGTCTCAACCGGGAGTTTTTCAAAGCCAGTTTCGGCTCCTCGGTCCAGTGAGCCGGCAGCCGGGACGATGTCGCGGCGATGCCTGCAACGCTTCTACCGGGATCCGCTAAAAACCGGGCCATCGAAAAGGCGATTTCAGACGGCCGCATGGAAAAGGCAGCCGAGGGTTTTTCCCGGCTGCCTTTTTTGCTGATCTCCCTGCCCCCATACGAAATCCCGCCGCACCGGCGCCCGGGGCCTTCAGCCCCTCAAGCTCCCCATCCTGTCTGTCGATAGAAACTCAAACCAAACCCACGATGTCCCCGGACCTGCCACCGCCCCCGCGGTTGGGGAAGGTTTTCCGTTAGGGTGGAGGGATCGACAGCATGAGCACCGGCAGCGTTTTGCAGCCCCCCAAAATCCTGTGTGTGGATGGCGACCCGACCGCCCTCCTGCTTTACCGCGAGATCCTGGCCGAACAGGATTTTGCGATCGAAACGGCGACCACCGCCGAGCAGGGGCTGGCGCTGGCCCGCCGTTTTTTGCCGGACCTGATCGTCAGCGACGTGGGCCTGAGCGGTGCCAGCGGCCATGAATTCTGCCGCGAGGTCCGCCGCGACGCGTACCTTGGAAACGCAATGTTCATCCTGGCCTCGGGCCCGAAGGCCGACCCCGGCGGCGCCGTGGCCGATCTGGCGGGCGGCGCCGACGACTATATCCTCAAACCGATTCGAAAGTCCGAACTGGTCGCCAAGCTGCAGGCCCTGCTGCGCATCAAGCGCCTACAGGACGACCTCTTGGTCTCCAACCAGAAGCTGACCAAAGCCTTGAATCACCTCAAACGCTACAAGGGCGAACTGGAAAAAAAGCACCTGGCCCTTCAGAAGGAAAAGGCGATCCTGCAAAACTCCCTGCAGCAGATCTCCCTGATGGCCCATGAGCGCGAGGAGACCCATAGCCGGTTGGAGCAGCTTTTCGAGGTCCAGGAAGGCAACTTCACCCATCTGACCACCCTGCTGGCCGGGATCATCGAAAGCAAGCGGCAGTATCACCGCGGGCACTCCAAGCAGGTCGCCGAAATCGCCGCCTTCATCGCCCAGCAGCTCGGGCTGCCCCGCGAGGAGATCCGCAGCATCCGGATAGCCGCACTGCTGCATGAACTCGGCAAGCTGTCGGTGCCGGATGACCTCGCCCTGAAAAACCCGGCCACCTACAGCCAGCAGGAAAAAGAGCTCCTGATGCAGCACCCTCTGAAGGGCGCCGCCATGCTGCAAAAATTCAGCGGGTTTGAAAAGATTGCCCGGATTATCCGCCACACCCACGAACACGTCGACGGCTCGGGCGTCCCTGACGGCCTGCAAGGCGACCAGATCCCCATCGGTTCGCGGATCATCGAAGCCGCCGGGCTTTACGACAACCTGGTTTACAGGACCCGTGACGGTGGTACGGCCGATGCCATGGTCCGCATCGAAGAACAAATCGGCACACGCCTGGACCCCGCCGTGGTCCGGCACCTCGCCCAATACGCCGCCCGCCACCCGCGGGATGAAAGCGAACGCATCCGCGAGGTCAGCCTGTATGAACTCCAGCCGGGGATGATCCTCGCCTGCGGGATCTGCACCACGCGGGGCATGAAACTGCTGCCCGCCAACACCGCGATAACAACGGAATCCATCAGCCAGATCACCCATTACCACCAAATCGACCCGATCGAGGAAATCGTCTTCATACGAGAATAGACCCAAGATGGATTTAGCGACCATAATCGGCGTGGTATCCGGCATCTCCCTGATCGTTGCCTCCATTCTGCTGGGCAGCGGTCTGGGATTGTTCTTCGATGTCCCCTCCATCATGATCGTCGGCGGCGGCACGCTCGCGGCCACCCTGATCGCCTACCCCCTGAATGAATTCCTCTCGGTGATCGGTCTCTTTCTCAAGGTGTTCATTTTCAAACTCTCCAGGCCGGAAGACCTGATCCGGCAGCTGGTGGAGATCTCCAACAAGGCCCGCAAGGGCGGCCTGCTCTCCATCGAAGGCGAGATCGCCCAAATCAAGGAGCCCTTTCTGACCAAGGCGCTGCAGATGACGGTCGACGGCGTCAACACGGCCGACATCGCCGCCATCATGCAGAAAGAGATCTCCCTCTTGCAGAAACAGCACAAGGTCGGCTGGGAGATTTTGGGCACCATGGGCGCTTATGCACCGGCCTTCGGGATGGTCGGCACCCTGATCGGCCTCGTCCAGATGCTGGCCACCCTGGACGACCCCTCCAGCATCGGCCCCATGATGGCGGTGGCGATGATCACCACCTTTTACGGTACGATAGCTGCCAACCTGTTTTTTCTGCCCATGTCGGCCAAGCTCAAACGCCGCAGCGCAGAGGAAACCCTGAATCTCACCCTGTTGTGCGAAGGGGTCCTTTCAATCCGGGAAGGCGAGCACCCGCGCCTGATGGAGGACAAGTTGAGCGTCTACCTGTCGGGCAGCAAGAAAACCCCCGACAAGGGCGGTCAAAAAAGCCCCGAACTGGTCAAAGACAAAGGATGACGACGCGTAAATTCGGCGCGCCGCGGTATGCGTGGACGGCAGCGCGGGGCTATTCCGAAACCGTCTGAATCCGGGCCGGGCAAATCCCCAGCCAAAGGCAGCCTATGGCGGAGCAAGACTCACAGAAGACTTCGGCGCAAGACCGAAAATACGCCCGTCTTGCGGAAGCCGACAACGATCGGGACGGGGATGACACCCTTGGCGAGGGCGCCGGTTGGATGGCGACCTACGCCGACCTGGTCACCCTGCTTTTCGCCTTCTTTGTCCTGCTCTTCGCCATGAGCTCGACCCAGCAGGATTCTTTCAAGGAACTCATCCAGTCGCTGCGAAGCGCCCTGGGAGTCCAGATGGTGCCCGAGGCCGGCACCCGCGAAGGGCTGACCATGCAGCAGATCCCGGAGGAGGAGGAGGAGCCCAGCAGCCAGGCCGTGGACGAGGCCGGCGGGATGGTGCAGAAAGAGCTGGATGCGATCACGTCCCAGGTCCACGAACTGATCATGTTCAATCAGCTGGGGGGCCAGGTGCGGGTCATTGAAAACGCCACCGGGGCGACCATCACCATATCGGATCTTCTGTTGTTTCCGGCCGGCCGCGCCCAGATGAGCGAGGAGGGGCTTCGCATGATGAAAAAAATCTACAAGATCCTCGCCCAGTTCTCATACCGCATCAAGATCGCCGGGCACACCGACAACGTCCCGATCCGCACCGAACACTTCGCCTCCAACTGGGAGCTTTCCGCCAACCGCGCCTGCGAAGTGGTGCGCTTCCTGATTGAAAACGGCATCGACCCGCGCCTCATCTCCGCCGAGGGCTTTGCCGAATACCGGCCCGTGGCCTCCAACGACACCCCCGATGGACGCGCCCAGAACCGCCGGGTGGAAATCATTTACGAGCGCCAGGCCATCGCGGGCCAAATGACGGGAGGCGAGGCCGGCCCGGTCGGCGCCCCCGCCCGTCCAGGCGGCTGACGACGGTGGGCCGGAGCGCATGGCACCCGCCGCGGCGCTGCAGGGCTCGGCTGGGATGGCCGACGCCTGTCGATGCCGGCAGAGCGCCAACTCCCGCGCTAGTCGGATGGCCCGCAAAGGACCGGTCACACCCGCATCCGACCGTTACCCCATGGCAGCCCCCGCCCCACCGCGACCGCCCCCCAGGCGGCGCCTTTTCCCAAGGCCGAAACCAAAAAAGGCTTGATTTTACTCAATCCGACCGTTATTACTAGCATTTTTAATTTAAGGAATAAAATCCCCGCCGGCATCCGAAGCTATCCGACACCCATGCAAGGCCCTTTTACGGCAGACGTCCGGCCCCTTTTCCCGAACGCAGCTGCCGCAACCGTCTTGGGGCGTGACGCCGCAAAAGCCGCCATGAAACTGAGCATAGACAAAGTGGCCGAATACCTGAA
>Ga0105096_10001084_pt1 | contig 10742 bp, 7 predicted proteins | sample PPLLak3cmMay2015_FD_87036 | JGI IMG/M metagenome (GOLD analysis project Ga0105096, IMG submission 87036) | Freshwater sediment microbial communities from Prairie Pothole Lake near Jamestown, North Dakota, USA - PPLs Lake P7 Core (1) Depth... | ecosystem: Environmental > Aquatic > Freshwater >...
GCTGCAGACGGGGGACGCCTTCGCGCGACCCGAGTTGCTGGTGAAGCAATTCGAGCTTGAAGGTCCTGTGTACGATGCCTGGCCTCCGGAGAGCCATCGACGAGTCTTGTTGGATTCGCCCCGTCGCGACACGAATGAAAGCGAGTACGCCGCGGAGATCTTGACCGCCTTCATGCGGAAAGCGTTTCGCCGTCCCGTGACGACCGACGAGGTGGCGGCGAAGCTCAAGCACTTCGATGCGGCTCGAGCCGACTCGGTCAGCTTTGTCGAAGCGATCAAACGCCCCTTGATCGCCGTGCTGACGTCACCGCATTTCCTGTATGTGGTCGAGCCGGCCGCGACGACTTCCGCTGCGCGACCGTTAAACGACCATGAGTTGGCCACGCGGTTGTCGCTGTTGCTGTGGTCGAGCCTGCCGGACGAGGAGCTTGCCAAACTGGCCGACGCCGGCGGATTGGCGGACAAAGCAGAGCGAGTCAGGCAAGTCGACCGGATGCTGCGCGACGAACGGAGTCGCGAATTCGTCAAAAACTTCGCCGGCCAGTGGCTGTCTCTGCGTGACGTCGGCACGAACCCGCCAGCGGCCGATCTCTACCCGCAATATGATCGTCACCTGGAGACTTCGATCGTCAGGGAGAGCGAGGAGTTCTTCCGCGAGATCCTGATGAGTGACTTGAGCGTCTTGAACTTCATCAAGTCCGATTTCGTGGTGATCAACGAGCGCCTGGCTCGCTTCTATGGGATCGATGGCGTGCGCGGCGACGAGTTTCGCAGGACGCCGGTGCCAGAGGGCGTGCGCCGTGGCGGTATACCGACGCAGGCGTCGATTCTCACGATCACGTCGAACGGCACGCGCACGTCGCCGGTCAAGCGCGGCACCTGGATTCTGAAATCGATGCTCGGCATCGATCCGGGCCTGCCCGTGGCGAATGCCGGCGAGATTTCTCCCAAGGTTCCCGGGATCGACAAGGCCACGGTCCGCAAGCGTCTGGAGATCCATCGCACGCTCGACCAATGTGCCCGTTGCCACAATAAGATCGATCCCCTGGGATTCGCCTTGGAAAACTACAATGCCGCCGGAGAGTGGCGGTTGCAGGAAGGTTTCGGCTACAAGGGTCGAATCGAAAAAAATGATCCGCTCATCGATGCCAGTTCCGAAATGATCGATGGCACGAAGATCGTCGGAGTGGAAGGGCTACAGACGGCGATGCTCAATCAGGAAGACTTGTTCTTGACGTGCCTGGCGTCCAAAGTCATCACCTACGCCTTGGGCCGAGAACTAGGCCTGGCGGACCAACCGACCATCAAAGCGGCTGTGGCTCACATGAAACAAAACGATCATAGGCTCAGATCGCTGTTGCACTTTACCGTCACCAGCGACCTGTTCGCGACGAAGTAGGCTCTCAAGTATTCAGGAGATTTCCCATGATTCGACCCCTCTCGCGCCGCTTTGTCTTGCGAGCCGCCGGGGCGGCTGTGGCCCTGCCAATTCTGGAGGCGATGCTTCCCAGCCTGCACGCCGCGCCGTCGACGTTTAAGCCGTGGCCAAAGTCGACTGTTCCCGCCACGCCTCGACTCCTCTGCTGCTACGTGCCGAATGGCGTGAACATCATGGAGTGGGTCCCCACGGATCAGGGCGCCGATTACACGCTGTCGCCGACCCTGGCGACGCTTCAGGAGTATCGCCAGGACTTCACGGTGCTGACCGGTCTGGGCCATCCGGCGTCCCCAGGTGGACACAGCGGCGCCGACACGTGGTTGACGGCAGCGAATCTGAAGTCGAAACCGGGCGCCGACTACACCAACAGCGTCTCGGCCGACCAATTGGCGGCCGAATTGCACGGACAGCAGACGCGATTTCCGTCCCTGCAGCTTTCCGACATGTCGGGCACGGGCGGCGCCGGCCATAGTCACACGTTGTCGTTCGACGCCAACGGAACGCCACTCCCCGCCGAGAACTCGCCGCGTCGGCTTTTTGAACGACTCTTCGTCCCCGATACGGCGGGAGACAAAGCGGCCTCGTTGAAACGATATGCCGAAAAACGTTCGATCCTGGACGACATTGCCGCGGAAACGTCGGCGCTCGCCCGGTGGCTCGGCGCGGCCGATCGCAAGAAAGTCGACGAGTATCTCGGCAGCATTCGCCAGACGGAACAACAAGTCGAACGGATGCAGCGCTGGATCGACATTCCCAAACCGACCGTCCCGGACACCGGCTTGCAGCTGGGCAGTAAACCGATGGATGGCCACGACCGACCGATGTGGCTCGACGTGATGCTGGAACTCACTTACCTGTCGTTCGTGGCCTAGTTCATTCGAGTGATCACGTTCTGGTGGAGTCGCGAGGCGGGTGGATTTGGTGGCGGCGGCGAGAATCACCACGAGTTGTCACATCATGGCGGCGACGCGGGCATGCTGAAGAAGCTCGCTGAAATCGATCGGTTTCATCTGGCGCGACTCGGACGTTTTCTAGGCATGCTGAAATCCACCGCTGAAGGGGATGGCACCATGCTGGATCGCACCATCACGATCTTCGGCTCCGGCATGAACAGCGGGGCGGGGGGCGAACACTCGCCAAAGAATCTCCCGCTGCTGGTCGCGGGCGGCGCCAAACTGGGCATCAAGCTGGGCCGCCACGTGGCCTTCAACGCGGACAAACATCCGCCGCTGTCGAATGTGCTCTTGTCCCTGGTACAGAAAACGGGCGTCCCGGCAACGAAGTTCGCCGACAGCACGGGAACGGTTGGGGAACTTGTAGGGTAACGCTCAAAACCGGCGTGCCACCGTCCGTACTCCGTGGCGGTCGACCATGCTCGAATCGTCGTGCCACGGAGTCGATTGTTCCGTGGGCCAGCAGGGTGAAGCATCAACAAGGAAGTTCATCGATTCTTTTCCCGCTCCACAGACTTAAGGCCACCGCTCTCTTCGTGCCGCCACGCCTCGACGTTGGCTTGAAGCAACGTCTTGAGAAAGGTGGCCAGTAGAAAACTGCCAATGGCCCCAAGCACTCCCGCCGCGACGGCGGCCACGGCGACATTCGCGAGCGTGGCCTTCGAACCCAGAAAGCTCGCCATCCCCAAGCCCCCCAGCGACGTGCCGACGATCCCGCCCAAGATCGGAGCGATGACTGCAATTCGTCCCATGGGGTGATGCTGGCTGAGTCGCGTGGTGGGTGCGAAATTCGCGTCGCGCAACGGATCAACTGGGGAAGCGTCGCCGAGCGGTGCTCCGCGCGTCTTCCGTCGCGTCTTACGAGCGGCCTGTCCATGCAACCGGCGCGCCATGCCGCTGGCAGCCAGGTGAGCTCCCACGGTGAGGACCAGCAGCACCAAGATCCCCAGCACCAGGGCGCTGACAAGTCGCAGCACGGCCAGCAGCACGCAAACGACAGTGACGACGAGAAACACGCCGCGCAACCCGAACTGCGGCGGTGAATTCGACTCGGGTGGTTCCGGTGAAATTGACGGCGGCGTGGACTGCATAAACTGGGAAGAATGGCTACGGCAATTGACCGCCGATGAGCGACGATCGTTCATGGATTTCAAATCGAAGTTAACCCCTTCAACCCGAAACGCCGACACAATCGTTACAGCTTATCGGGGGTGCTCGACTCATGAATTCCATCGCTCAACAGATTACCAAATCCGTCCGTGCCACACGCGCGCGAAGCTCCGTGGTCGCGCGAAGATGCGGCCTCGCCGTGATTTGCCTTTGCCTGTTGGGAGTTGACGTGAGCAGTCGTCAGATCCTTATCGCCCAAGACGCCCCGGTTCCGCCCGTGGAAGTCGTCTCGGGCGCTTGGACGCTCGATCAAATCGAAACCGCCGCGTTGAACGGCAATCCGACGCTGGGCCAATTGCAGGCGAAGTTGGAAGCGACTCGCGGTCGCTGGGTCCAGGCGGGATTAATGCCCAACGCCTTGATCGGCTACAACGGCCAGCAGGTGGGAAGCAAAGGCGAGGCCGAGCAGAACGGCGTGCTGCTGCAGATGGAATTCGTGCGTCTGAAGAAGCTGCGTCTCAACCGGGCCATCGTCGCCGAGGAAATCGGGATGGTTGAACAGCAGCTCGCCGCCCAGGAGCTGCGTGTCCTCACGGACGCTCGGATCGGCTTTTACGATGTGCTGACCGCCCAGCGCCGCGTGGAACTGAACGAAGAGCTCGTGGAAATCAACAAGAAGGCCGTGCAGACGGCCGAGCGGTTGCTGAATGCCAAGGAAGTGAGTCGAGTCGACGTGCTGCAAGCGCGCATTGAAGCCGATCAGGCGCGAATCCTGCTCGAAAATGCTCGCCAGCGTTATCGAGCGGCCTGGCGCGGCTTGTCGGCGACGATCGGCCAACCGCAACTGGAAATCCAGACGCTGGTCGGCGATCTAGGGGGCTTTCGCGAGGTCTATGCCTGGGACGAGAGTCTGCAGCGGTTGCTCGGAGCCAGTCCCGAAATCAGCGTCGCCGCCTTGAATATCGAACGGGCTCGGCAAGCCGTGGCGCGTGCTCGTGTGGAAAACGCGCCCAACTTGACCGTGCAGGGAATTGTGCAATACGACAGTGCAGTGAACCACAACAACGGTGGGATTCAAGCGACGTTTCCGATCCCCATCTGGAATCGAAACCAAGGAAACATTCGCGCGGCCGAACGGGAAGTCTCCATCGCCGAACAGAATCTGCAGCGGCTCGAGCTCAGCTTGCAAGCTCGCCTGGCCCCGGTATTCGAACGATACGCGGTCGCTCGCAATCAATCGGAACGCTACGCCAAGGAAATCATTCCCAACGCTCAAGAGTCGCTCGAACTGGCCCAGGCCGCGTATCGAGCCGGCGAACTGGGTTACATTTCGCTGCTGACGGCCCAGCGAACATTCTCCCAGACCAATCTCGCCTACCTGGACTCGCTGCGTGACCTCTGGGGCGCCTCGCTCGAGATCGAGGGGCTGCTGCTGACGGGAAGCCTGGATGAGCCGCAGTAGTAGTCACCGTCGCCAGACGGTGGGAATTCGACGATTGTTTCTCGAGCGGTTCTATTTCACCCACGCTCTGGCGAGCGTGGCTACGCCCTTAAGGCTTAACTTTGATGCAGGGCGCGGGTGCTTCTTCCTGGTTCGTGCGTGTTGCCTACGGTGCTGACCGACGGACGAGACGTACGGCCTGACCCTGCCAAAGTTCCCGCAGTTCGTCGTCGCTCCAAACCTCCGACTCAACCGTCGGGGCCGGATCGCTGATGCGGGCGAAGCCTTTGCCGACGAATCCGCGTAGCACGACCGAATGCCGCAGTCCGGGCGCCCAGCCCATGTCGGCGACCAAGCTCGATTCGAGCAATCCCTCTCGGTTGATGCCGACTCGCAGGATCATCGGCTGCGGTCCCAGGTGCCGTAGCTGTTCGGCCGAGCATTCCAACACCTCGACGTCCCATCTGCTGCCGGCGGTCTTTTTCTTGAGCCCTCGATACAGGCCCAGCCAGGTGGTGCCGTTTCGCGTGAGACAAAGCTCGGCCATTTCCTGTTCCGTCGCGGGAATTCCGTGGGATCGCAACAGGGTTGCCGCACAAGCGGCCGAACACGTGAAGCGGGTCGTCTGCAGGCAGGTTCCGTCGGACGTCCAGCGGTCGCCGCACTCCGGCGATCGTCCCAGAATCGGCCAGCAGCAGGAAACGACGCCGGTCAGCACCAGCAGTGCGAGAACCGCGTGTCGACGCAGCGGTCCATGGGAGGCACGGAGGGAAATATTCGCGGCCAGCGCGGCGGTCAGCACGGGAAACGCATTCCCCAAGATGACCAGGTTGGCCAACGGCAGAATTCTGCTGAGCCAGACTTGATCCCAGGCAGTGAGCAAAAAGGCAAAGAGCAGGCCCAGCGTGAGAACCGCCAGCAGGTCGAGAGCCCGAGTGCTCCAACGCCGCCCCAATTTACGCAATCCGGCAAACATCGCGAGACAGAGCCCGGCTTGCAACGCGAGGGCCCAGATTAGGTCGCCGTCTTGGAGAATCCTCGCGAACATCGGACCCATTTCCGGCGTCTGTACGCCTCAGGGGAACGATGGAAGTCTGCTGGCTCTATCGCCATCCGCTGCGCGAAACCATGAAGATTTCGCGCGGTGGACGTTAAAACTATACGAGGTATCGCTGGTTGAGTCGATACGTCCTGTTACAATCTGGACGACGCGTTGACGGCGTTTTTTGGTCGAGCGTGCCAGGGGGCTCCTGCGGTAAGCTTAGCGCGTGGGCTCTGGGACTGGTTTCGTTTTCCGACCCTTTACTTTTCCTGCGGTGGTTTCCTTCCCATGACCGAATACGACATTCCACAGCGCCCTGGCGAACAGGACCTGACGACGGTGCCCAACGAGCCCTTTCAAGTCCGTTGGGCGGACCGTGTCAACCGGCTCCCCCCCTACCTGTTCGGGCGGATCAACAACCTGCTTTACCAGAAGCGCCGGGCCGGCCACGACGTCATCGACATGGGGATGGGTAATCCGTCGGATCCGCCGCAGCCAATCGTGGTCGAAAAGCTGATCGAGGCGGCGCAGGACCCCAACAATCACGGCTACAGCAAGTCGAACGGCATCCTCAATTTGCGTCGCGAAGTGGCGGCCAAGTACCTGAAAAAGTACGGGGTCAGGCTCGATCCTGAATCGCAGATCATCGTCTGCCTGGGTTCCAAGGAAGGGTTCAGTCATCTGTGCCTGGCGTTGATGGGGCCGAGTGATAACGCGATCATTCCCGCGCCGTACTTTCCCGCCCACATGTACGCCGTGGCCCTGGCGTCGGGCAACGCCATCGCACTGGAAGTCTCGAACCAGGAACGATTTCTCTCGAACATCGCCTACACCTGCCAGCACCTGTACCCCACGCCGAAGCTGCTGATTATCAACTATCCCCATAATCCGTCGTCGGTCACCGTCGAACCGGAGTTCTATGTGGAAGTGGTCAAGCTGGCTCGACGCTACGGTTTCATGGTGATCAGCGACTTTGCGTATGCTGACGTGGCGTATGACGGATATCACCCCCCTAGTTTTCTCTCGGCGCCTGGCGCGATCGAAGTCGGCGTGGAATTCACGACGATGAGCAAGGGCTACAACATGGCGGGGTGGCGAATCGGCTATTGCTGCGGCAATGCCGAGATGGTGAGGGCGCTGGGCATCATCAAGGGCTACTACGATTACGGCATGTTCCAAGCGATTCAAGTCGCGGCCATCGTGGCCCTGCGTCACACCGATGCGGCCGTCGAAGCGCAGTCCCGCGTCTATCAGGGGCGACGCGACGTGCTCATCGATGGTCTCCGCAGGCAGGGCTGGAAGATCGACGTGCCGCGCGCCGGAATGTTCGTGTGGGCGAAAATTCCGGAGCCTTGGGCGAGTCAGCAAAGCACGATGGACTTTGCCATGACGTTGCTCGAGCAAGGAAATGTCGCTGTCAGTCCCGGCAGTGGGTTCGGTCCGGCCGGGGAGGGATTCCTGCGAATGTCGCTGGTTGAAAACGAGAATCGACTACGTCAAGCCGTACGACAAATTGGGCGGTGCCTGGAACGGCAGGTCAAACCGGCCACCTCGGACGGCGCAGGACAAGCCAGCGCGACGGTTCGCTAAGCGTGGAAACATCACCCGCAACGCAAGCGAGGCAGAACACGTAATCCCCGCACGTTCTCGCTTGGGCATCGGGTTTCGAAGTGCCGACCACGTCCCTGTTTCAAGCGGGGATGAAGTTCGGATTGGGCGGCGCGATTCGCTCAAGCCAGGCGTCCCCAAAAGAGCGGGCCGCTCCCGCAGGCCGACGAGGGCCGCTATAATCCGCCGAGTTTAGCTCGGCGCATAAAAAAAGAAGGGTTCTTGCTCGCCGCAACAAGAACCCTTCCGATTGGCTGTCCAGACGAAGGGTGTTCCCCTTGGCCCAGAGACCCACAGCCGTAGAGTGGGTATCGACGCGCGCGGGGCTGGACTTGAATTGCTTGGCGGCGTTCGTCTTATATCGACAAAGTGAGGGTGCGATGGATCGGCCGGCAAAGTTAGCCCTGGAAGACGGCTCAGTTTTTTCCGGCCTCGCATTTGGCGCGGACGGCGAAGTTGACGGTGAAGTCTGCTTCAACACGTCAATGACGGGTTACCAGGAGATCCTCACCGATCCAAGTTATCGTGGTCAGATCGTCACGATGACCTACCCCGAAATCGGCAACTATGGGGTCAACAGCGAAGATGTGGAAAGTTCGCGGCCGCACCTGGCGGGATTCATCGTGCGCGAGAACAGTCGCATCACGAGTAATTTTCGCGCGCAAGAATCGCTGTCCGATTACTTGACGCGGCACGGAGTGGTGGCACTCGCGGGAATCGATACGCGCGCCCTGGTGCGACGAATTCGCACCAAGGGGGCCCTCAAGGGAGTCCTCTCGACCGTCGATCTGGACGACGCCAGCCTGGTGGCCAAGGCGAAGGCGAGCCCCGGGCTGGTCGGACGCGACCTGGTGCAGGAAGTAATTCCCTCGTCGGCACGGACCTGGAGCGATCCGCTCAGTCCGTGGGCCGAGATGCCGTTGCCAGGCGGTCCCCCTTTGACCGTGGCCGCCGCGGGGCCGCCCGCACCGCCCGTCGACAAACATGTCGTGGCCCTCGACTTTGGCATGAAATGGAATATCGCGAGACATCTGCGGCAAATCGGCTGCCGAGTGACCATTTTGCCGGGCAAAGCCTCGGCGGAAGAAGTCTTGGCGCTGCAGCCCGATGGCGTGTTTCTGTCGAACGGTCCTGGCGATCCGGAACCGCTCGACTACGCCATTCGCACGATTCAGGGAGTCCTCGGGAAGACGCCCGTGTTCGGCATCTGCTTGGGGCACCAGTTGCTGTCGCTGGCGTGCGGCGCGAAGACCTTCAAGCTGAAATTCGGCCATCGCGGAGCGAATCAACCAGTGCTCAACCTGGTTTCCGGTCGCGTGGAAATCACCGCTCAGAATCACGGGTTCGCGGTGGCCGAGGACACGTTGCCCGAGACGCTGGAAATCACGCATCGCAATCTGAACGACGACACGATCGCGGGAGTGCGGCACCGCTCGCTGGCCGCCTTCAGCGTGCAGTACCATCCCGAAGCCTCGTCGGGCCCGCACGACAGCCAGTATTTGTTCCAGCAGTTCCGCCAAATGATGCTGGCGTGAAGACGCGCACGATCCCGACCCGGGTGCACCTTTTCCTCGGTAGGATTTGGGAGGTTCTGTTTCATGCGGCTCGGCTTGATCAATTCGGCGTGGGTGCAGGCGAATCAACCCACGGTGTTCGGCTTGCGGAAGACGAAGGAACTGGGATTCGACACGGTCGACATCTTCGTCGATCCGCTCGACATCGACGTGCGCGAACGGCGTCTGATCAAGGACGAATGCGACCGGCTCGACCTGCCCATTGTGTCGATTGCCTGCGTGGCCGTGGGGTTGATCGACTTTAACCCCAGCGTGCAGAAGTTCCATGTCGAACGGGTCAAGCGCTATCTCGACTTGGCATACGAGTACCAGGCCAGCAACGTGCTGTTGGTCTTGGGCGAGTACATTTGGAACCAGGAAGTCATTCCGCCGGCCGAGCAATGGCGTTTGGGCGTCGAGCATTGCCGGCGACTGGGGGATTATGCGGCGTCGCTGGGAGTGCAGATCGCCCTGGAACTCGAACCGTTCGCGCTGTCGCTGTTGAACTCCGTCGACTCGATGGTGCGTTTCATCGACGACTGCGACCACGAAGCGGTGCGCGCGAACATCGACGTGTCGCACCTGCTGCTGGCGAAATCCGACCCCGCCGAATTGCGAAGGCTCAAGGGAAAGGCGATTCACGTGCACATTTCCGACTGCGACGGAAAAAAGCACGGCGACTTGCCGCCGGGGCGGGGTGTCGTGCCGTTCCTGCCGTACCTGCGCGAGATCAAGGCCCTGGAGATCGATGGCGCGATTTCGATTGAACTCGAATACTCCCCCCAGCCCGATCAAATCGAAGCGTGGGTCGCCGAGGCCTATCGCGAGACCGACAAGTTGCTGCAGGCCGTCGGACTGCGCGGGTAGTCCACGCTGCCCACCAACTGCTAGGGAACCGCTCATCATCGCCAATCAACACTGATTGTTCTTCAGTTCTGATCAGTGTTAATTAGGTATGATCAGCGTTCCCCCACTCTCCCCCAACATTGCGTTCCGCGCACGAAACAGGTTCACCATGAAGATCGTCCGGATATTCGCCCATCGCGTCGAACTGCCGCTGCACGAAGGGACCTACAAGTGGTCGGGGGGCAAATCGGTCTCGGTCTTCGACAGCACGATCGTCGGCGTGGAAACGGATTCCGGGCTGATCGGCTACGGCGAAGTTTGCCCGTTGGGTCCCTTTTACCTGCCGGCGTACGCCGAAGGGGTGCGAGCCGGCTTGAAGGAACTGGCGCCCCATCTGCTGGGCCTCGATCCCCGCGAACTGGCGGTGGTCAACCAGCGGATGGACGCGGCGCTCAAGGGACACCCCTATGTGAAGTCGGGGTTGGACATCGCCTGTTGGGATCTGCTCGGCAAGGCGACTGGCCTGCCCGTGTGCCTCTTGCTGGGAGGCCGGTTTGGCGACCGCGTGCGATTGTACCGAGCGATCTCGCAGGAGTCCCCGGACGAGATGGCGAAGAAAGTCGCCGGCTATCGAGCCGCCGGGTACACCCGGTTTCAGCTCAAAGTGGGGGGCGATCCCGATACGGACATCGAGCGGATTCGGGCGGTGCGACACATGCTGCAACCCTCTGATCGGCTGGTCGCGGACCCC